>OIRE01000493.1_pt1 | contig 8899 bp, 6 predicted proteins | sample 1586161 | NCBI WGS metagenome assembly OIRE01 (sample SAMN02675048, study PRJEB24791) | human gut metagenome, SKBSTL034 | isolation source: stool | host: Homo sapiens | place: USA | reverse complement strand
TGTATTTTTTCCATTGGTCTCCAAGGTCGAAATATGACTTCTGGGCAAGTCCAATAGGGTAGTCGTCACGAAGGATAGTAGCCAAAAATGAATCTTTGGCTATTTGTGAGGCTATTATCTTGTCTTTGATAAACTTAGCTTCGTCAAATGTCAAGTCTATATTGATTGGAGTGTAGCCATCAAATGTATATGACAATCCACCGCCATCAAATAGTTGATAATTGCCCGATAACTGATTAGCGTCTCCCATTTCTTTTTCTTCATCTTGGGAAATGTATTTCTTGGGTTGTTTGTGGATAGTCTTGCTTCTTTCGTAAATAAGACTATAGATGTTGCTGTTTGTCAATATCATCCCATAAGAGACAAGTGCGCCATAATAGATGTAAACTGGGTCGTACTTTACGTATTTACTATTCTCGGTTTCTGCTGTATCGATTACGCTACTTCCTGTTATTCCCCAGTTGTTGGCTGGTTCTGTACCTCGTAAAAGTTGGCGTGTTAGCATAATTTCCAGATTCAACACTTTGGCTCTGACTTCATTTGCGCTTTTGTATGTGCCTTTCTCTGCTTCCAAAAACAAGGAAGGGAGTATGGCATAGTATTTCGCTCTATTATGTAATGTGGAGATTCCTGGAAACAGCTTGTTTGAAAATGCATCGCGAATGCGTCCCAGACCAAGCTCGTCAATTGCTTGATGCTCTTGGATGGCTTGTATAACTTGATGCATTTTCAGTTGTTCCTCGGAACTGAAGTTTATGAATCCTAATTTCATTCTAATTTCCTTTTTTGTTTTGACATGGTTACTAACATCGTTACTATAGCTCTGTTACGATTTTACGAAAAGTAACAGAGCTTGAAATGTCTGACTCTGTCGTTGACTATATCGTTGACTCTGTCGTTCAGTACTAAAAAAGCGACAGAGTCGTATTGTTTATATTGTCTCCAAGAACAACAAACCCTTTTTGGTCGTTCTGTATTGCTGCTTAGGACTTGTCGGCTTGTCTGGTACCGTAAGTTCCAGATAATCATGAAGTAACAGAGGCTCGATGAATGCCTTGAAGTTCTTTGATTGATAAGTAACACCGAGTAGCTCGAATATATCTTTTCTGAATTTCGGGTCTTTGCAAAATTTGAGAATGGATACAACTTTGTCTGTGGCATCGATATATGTATCATCTTCTGCTCTGTCACTAACTCTGTCACTATCCAGCCAAAAAGTGACAGTGCTGGTGCAGATCTCACTCTCAAAAGTCACGTCATTGCCTGTGATTTCTTTCCACTCGTTCATCATGTCAAAACCATAACCGATGGTTTCAGATAGGTTTACCAGTCTGAATATCTTTGCAATAATTGGGTTGCGAGGATTGGAGTAGAGATGGTTGCCCAGTTGAGATATTGGCACAGGATAGCCACCTGCATTGAAGAACTCGACTCTGTCGGTGTAGATATGGATGCAGGAGTGAATGGTGCTGAATGGATCGAAGTGAGAGAGCATATTGACTAATGCTTCTCGCAAAATCTTAAACTGCGAGCGATCTTCCACATTGAATCCCTCGTCGTTCATCATGAATGGAGTATCCACGATGAGGCGCAGTCTCCTAATCATAATCTGAAAATACTCCCAAAGGTTCTCTTGCTCTGGGATGCGATAGGTATAGCGAGTTCGTGCTTCTCTTACGCTTCTGCCAGGAATCTCCACCAAGTCCATCCAAAACGTAGGGACATAGCGGCGAACCCATTCTTCTTTGCCAAAGCACATCAAGCCGCCATAATTCAGATGTCCCTCATTATCGGCGATGCCGATGCGCTTGCAGAAGTCGGCGATGTCATTGCCTATCAGATTAGGTCGAGGACTGTATAGCTTGAAGTAATTGCGATAGTCGCGAATGGTATCCTCGTTGAGCATGGAGAGATTGGAGTCTAAGAGTATCTGCTCAGACTTGATGCCGAATGATTGGTTATGAAACATGGCGGTTATCTCACCATTGGTTGCTCGCTGGACTCCACTGCCAAATCGGATGAATGTATTCTGTGGATTGTTATAGTAGATAGGCTTGTGGGGTGATGAGGCGATATGAAATGCCAAAACCTTATGTCCATCTATATGATAGAGCATGCTCTTGGCATCGACTGGCTCATTGAACTTTTGGGAACGCAAGGTGCCCAAGAAGTCTTGTTCCAACTTCTCTGCATTGTCAACTCCTGATATTTCAAACTTCTTGCCATTCTGCTTTACTCCAAGCACTATCCATCCGCCGGAAGTGTTGGCGAATGCACTTACGGTTTCCCATATATTCTTAGGGAGTTCGCTCTTGGCCTCCTTAGCCTCGAAGTCCTCCCATTCGATGTCGTTGATTCTGTCTATCAGCTCTTCCTTTGTCATAATAATGATGATTAAATTGAAATATAGAATTTCTTCCTCCCTTCACTTCAAGAAATAGATAGGAGCATGCTGGGTGCCTTCCTTCTCCATGATGCCTTTCTCGCAGAAATGGTTGAGCCACTTCTGTGCCATGTAAGGAGTCAAGCCAAAGAGGATGCGCAGGATGCGAGTGGTGATGTAACGATTCTTTTGAAGATACTCCTTGATATTCTCTAACATCTTTTCCTCGGAGTATTTTGTAGATTGGTTGGAATAGCGGGAGCGGACGAAATGGACGTTGCGCTGTACTTCCTCCATTAGCTTACCTTCTGGTCGGAAGTTGATGCCGGTGATGCGTACTTCCTTGCCCGTAATCTTCTTGTCTGGATTCTCCTCTGGCATCTCTAGGCTAGCCGACATGGAGAAGTAGCCTATCTCTGGGATGTAAAAGCGGCGTCCCAGTGAGAATTCTTCCACCATAAGGTCGTGAAGCTCTGCCAACACCGCAGCCACATCTCCCTTGGTGAGTGAGCAACGGCTCTGGATTTTCTCTTGCAGTTGCTTCTCGGTCATAGGTTCATGCTGCACGATACGAATGTATTGGCGCTTTTCTCCTGTGCCCTGGGCATTGTTGAGCATGTAAATGTCGTATTTCAGTTCCATATTTCTTGTTGTTTGATGGTTCGTTGTTTTCTATATTCTTTGTCTTCTATGAAAGATGATGCAAATATATATAATAATGTGATAACTTGTATCTTTTGGTGTAAACTATTAGGTTTATTTAAACATTGGTATATGTCATGTGATTATACGACATTTGTCATCCGGCCGTACGACAAGTGTCGTATAAACGCATGACAAATGTCACGCAATCGCAAGAAAGGCTTCCTTGCATCGTTATAATTGATTCCTTGCATCGTATAAGTTGCGGCATTGTTATCATCCATCTCACCATAGCCAAGCATTGGGACGTAATTTTCATTTCCTCAGTTGGCTATGATTCCTCCTCTCACCAGCCATTTCGCAAAGAAGCGGTCACTAACCAGATAGCCAGTCGGAGTCTTACTTACCAGCTGCTTATCTACCAATGCCTTCAATGCCGTTTTCACGCTGCTCGTAGCCGGAAGATGGTGGGTGCTGATAAACTGCTGGCTCAACGGCGAAGATACCAAATGCTCACGAACTATCGCCCACAAAAGGATTGTTCAATCTTGCCATATCTTGTTATCATTCATTATACAAACGTTCATTGCGCTTTTTACGCAACGCAAATTACGCAATAAAAAACGAGACCGCCAAATGTTTTCCAGTTTTTTAATAATAATTATCTTCTAAAACTACATATACCTTAATTATATAATAGAAGAAAAGCGTACCGGAATGCAAACGTTTGCACAATTTATTCGCTTGATTTGCATCAATTTTTGAACAAGCTAATGAAATAAATCGTAACTTTGCCAACGTATAACAATACAACTTGCAATTAAACATAAAATAATAATCACAAAATACAAAGATAATTATGAAGAAGATATACTTTACACTTATCGCTTTACTGGCAAGCATCAATATGTTTGCACAAGGTTGGCCTGTTAACTATAGTGGCGTCATGCTGCAAGGATTCTCATGGGATTCTTACGACTACTCCCAATGGACTGTTTTAGAGAAGCAAGCCGATGATATGAAAGGATTCATCGACCTTGTATGGCTTCCACAAAGCGGTAAATGCATCGAAACTACTCAGGTAATGGGCTATAAGCCATATTATTATTTCAACCAGAATTCCTCATTCGGAACTGAGGCTGAACTCAGAAGCCTGATTGCCAAGTTCAAAGCCAACGGCATAGGCGCAATAGCAGATGTTGTGGTCAATCACCGCAATACAGACGGCTGGTTCACATTCCCTGCTGAAACATACAAAGGTGTGACCTACCAGATGCTGTCTACCGACATCTGCAAGAATGATGATGGCAATAAAACAGCAACACAGGCAACCAAAGAGGGTGTAAGCCTCAGCCAGAACTATGATGAGGGAACCGACTTTGGAGGATGCCGTGATATTGACCATAAGAGCGCAAACGTGCAGAAGATTATCAAGGCATATCTGAAATTCCTGAAAGAGGATATAGGATATACCGGTTTCCGCTACGACATGGTAAAGGGATTCAGTGGTTCTCACGTAGCTGACTACAATGATGCAACAGGTGTAAAATTCTCTGTGGGTGAATATTGGGATGGAAACCAATCTATCATCAACTGGATAAACAAGACTAACAAGAAGAGTGCAGCCTTCGACTTCCAGTTCCGTTATAATGTACGTGATGCAGTAGGCGTAAAAGACAATAAGATTGTTTCATCGCCAAACTGGTCGAAGCTGAAGAGCGATATCAATCTGATGCATGACCCAACTTATCGTCAGTACGCCATCACATTCGTAGAGAATCACGACATGCAATACCGCTCTAAAGATGAGCCGCTGGATCCTCTTAAGCGAGATACGCTTGCAGCCAATGCCTATATGCTCGCCATGCCGGGAACTCCTTGCGTGTTCCAGCCACACTGGAGAGCCTACAAACAGGAAATCAAGAGCATGATTGAAGCCCGCAAACTTGCAGGCATCACCAACATGAGCAATTATACCAACAAGATGGCACTGACCGCATGCTTTGCCAATGAGACTACTGGCAACAAGGCGAAACTCATCGTGGTTGTAGGAAACAACACCAAGGTATATACTCCAGGCACTGATTATGCACAGATTCTTGAAGGATACCACTACCGTTATTATCTTTCTAAATCAGCAGAAACCGCATGGTGCAATATACCATCAGGCGAATACGAGGCAGGATTCAAGGCTAAGCTTACGGCTGTCAGTCAGAACAGCAATGCCAAACTGGTATACACTACTGACGGCACAGACCCTACAGCCAAGAGCAAGCAGGTGGCTACAGGTAACACCATCAACATAGATGAGACCTGCACCTTGAAGGTTGGCTTGCTCAGCAACGGAACCGTAACAGGTATCCGTACCTACAATTATACCGTCAAGGCATTCGAGCCATATACCATCACCGTATATGCCAATGCCGACCAGGTAACCAACTGGGGTTCAGTCATGTATTTCTACGCATGGAATACAAGCGGAGAGCTCACAGAAAAATGGCCAGGTACTGCTGTCACAGCAACCAAGACGCTGAACGGTAAGAAGTGGTACTATATGGACTTCAAGATCAAAAGCAAGGATGCTATCGTAAACATCATCTTCAATCAGGGGAAAGGCAAGAAGCAGACCGTAGACTTGAATGCCGGCAACAGCACCAAGTATTATGAGATTACCACTGCACAGAGTAATGGCAAATACACCTGCAAGGATGTTACCGCCACCTGGGCACCACCAACAGGCATCACAGGAACTCCAACCATAAGCAATACCACAACAGACAATGCATGGTATACACTTAGCGGTATGAAATTGGGTAAGAAGCCTGCAAAGAGCGGTGTTTACATCCACCAGGGAAAGAAAGTGATTATCAGATAAGAATATAACAAATAAGTTCAAAGAATAGTTTAAGTTTTTCAGTTTTAGGCTTTTAGGTTTATTAAGGTTTATGTTTTTAGGTTTAGTTTTGTGTGAACAAAATTATTAGTTAGTTGTTTTAGGTTAGGAAAAAGAGGTATATCCAAGATTCATCTTCGGGATATACCTCTTTTCTTATTTTAATTATCTTTCTTATTCTAATTATCTTTCGCGCTGGTCAGCACCCCACATCAGTTTTTCTCTCAGAGTAGAGAAATAACGCTGGTTGCGCTGCTTCACAATCTTGATGCTATGAGGAGCCTTGCGGATAATGAGGCGGGTTTCCTCCGTCATACGCTCACTACGTCCATCGATGGCTACCAGATAGTTGTGGCTGCGACTCTCGATATCGAGCGTGATGACTGCCGTATCGTTGATTACGATAGGCCGGATGTTCAGACTGTGAGGAGCCACCGGAGTAAGACAGATGCTGCCACTCTGCGGAATGATGATAGGACCGCCATTAGATAGATTGTATGCCGTAGAACCTGTTGGCGTGGTAACAATCAGACCATCCGCCTGATAAGTAACGAGAAATTCGCCATCAACCTGCGTACGGATGGAAATCATCGAAGCATCATCACGCTTCAGCACGGCGATATCGTTGAGGGCGAACGGATTGCCGGCAAGTATGCCACCTTCTGCCTCCACCTGAATCACCGCATGCTCCTCTATCAGACATTCACCGGCATAAAGACTGTCCAGCGCCGACTCTATCTCGCTTGGCAGCACATCGGCAAGGAAGCCCAACCGGCCCATATTCACACCGATAATAGGCGTACCCTTGGCTCCCACACGGCTCGCTGCCTTCAGGAAGGTACCGTCACCACCCATAGAGATGACGTAATCCACATCGAAGTTGTAATCCTCGAACACCCCAGCCGCCTTCACATCAAGATGCTGGTCGCGGGTAAGAAACTCGTAATAAGCATTTTCCACATAAACTTCAGCCTCCTTCTTTTCGAGATAAAGAAGGATTTTCTCTATCGAAGCCGACTTCTTAGCCTGGTATTCATTACCAAATATTGCGAATTTTAAATGTTGCTGTGCCATTTATTTTGTTATTTCAATAATTATTCTTACTTTTGCAAAGGTAATCATATTATTTGAATAACAAGACAAAAAACAAATAAATTATGGCTAAGGTATATGAATTTCTTGCCAATGGCTTCGAGGAAATCGAAGGATTGGCTCCGGTTGACATCCTCCGTAGAGGTGGTGTAGACATCAAGACTGTAAGTGTAACGGGTACTGAATGGGTAGAAACATCGCATGGTGTTACCATCAAGGCTGACCTGAAGTTTGAGGATATTGCCAGCTTTGAAGATGCTGACATGCTGATGATTCCGGGCGGAATGCCAGGCAGTACAAACCTGAACGAGCACGAAGGTGTACGCCAGGCGCTCATCGCACAGCACAAGGCTGGTAAGCGAATCGGTGCCATCTGCGCAGCCCCAATGGTTCTGGCAAGCACAGGCATTCTCGAAGGAAAGAAGGCTACCTGTTATCCTGGCTTTGAGCAGTATTTCGGCGAGAACACCGAATATACCGCCACCCTCTTCCAGGAAGACGGCAACGTGATTACAGGCGAAGGTCCTGCAGCAACCCTCCCATACGCCTATAAGATATTGAGCTATTTCGTAAGCAAGGAAACCGTAGCTGCCCTGCAGGATGGCATGATGTATGATCATCTCATGCAGAGCAAATAATAACAATGAGTGAAGAAAGGCAGAATTAGAATTCTTCACTCTTCACTTTTAACTCTTCACTTAAAAAAATGGATTACGTAATCATAGTAGCCGGAGGCAAGGGCCTCCGCATGGGAAGTGAGATTCCAAAACAGTTCTTGCCGGTAGCGGGCAAGCCTATCCTGATGCGCACCATAGAGCGTTTTCATGAATACGACCCTGCATTGAACATCATCCTGGTTCTGCCGGAGAGTCAACAGGAATACTGGCACCAGCTCTGCGAGGAGCATCATTTCAGCATCAAACACCAGATAGCTAATGGTGGCGACACCCGTTTCCAGTCATCCAAAAACGGACTGGCACTCATTCCTGATGATGAAGATGGCGTAGTGGGTATTCACGACGGCGTGCGCCCATTCGTATCTAAGGAAGTGATTGAAGAATGTTTCGAGACGGCTCGCGAAGAATATGCAGCCATCCCTGTATATGCCGTAACCGACACCTTGCGCTATATTGACCAGCACGGAGGCGGAAAGAACGTGCTGCGCAGCGATTACCGCGTGGTGCAGACTCCCCAGACCTTCGACATCGGTCTGGCAAAGCAGGCTTTCAACCAGGAATACAAGGAGCAGTTTACCGATGATGCTTCGGTGGTAGAAAGTCTTGGCTGTCAGGTTGCAATGGTAGAGGGTAACCGTGAGAACATCAAGATTACCACTCCATTCGACATCAAGGTAGCGGAAGCTTTGCTGGGGTAAGGCGAAACAACGAGGCATAAAAAACCAAGCAGGGAATTCCTCACGGAGTCCCCTGCCTTTTTTATAACTATAATAAACCTATTTTAATTTACCATTAACCTAAAGTGCAAATCTCTATTTTGGGTCTACCAATAACATCTCTCAAACTCCTTCAGAAGAGTTTATACTGCTACGGCTGCACGTAACTTCAACATGCCACGATGTACCAGATTGCGTACACTATGATAGTTCATCTGCATGATGTCGCAGATGTCCTCATATTTGCGCTGCTCTATATAATATAAGGTGAACACCTGGCGCTGGCGTGGTGTCAGCTCATCCATCAGGATCTGTACCTTACGAACATTATTGAGCGAACTTTCATCAAGGATATAAGAGTTTTCCACATCTTCTACAGTTGTAGAGATACGGATATCCTCCACCGCAGTCTCCGTCATATGGTTCTTGCGGCGAAACTCATCCAGCAATCTGTTGCGGAGAGAAATGAGCAGGTAAGAGGTTACCTTTGTAACTT
>OIRE01000482.1_pt1 | contig 9075 bp, 6 predicted proteins | sample 1586161 | NCBI WGS metagenome assembly OIRE01 (sample SAMN02675048, study PRJEB24791) | human gut metagenome, SKBSTL034 | isolation source: stool | host: Homo sapiens | place: USA | reverse complement strand
TGCCATCAACACGAAAACTAGCTCCTAGATAATATTTATTTTTGTAATCGTAATTCAAACGGCTTAAATAGGATACCAGTCTGTACCTTGAATCACTTCCCCCTACAGATACTGTTTTCATTCCATTACTAATGGCATGTTTGTCGGGAGTTGTAAAATTGTAAGCTTCCCCTGATAAATAGTCATTGTAGGTATCATCAATTTCATATCCGGCAAGAAAGTCCAAATGATGAATGTTGTTGAAAGTAGTTAAATAGCTTAAGGTGTTACTCCATACCATTTTTTTATATTCTCTTATGCGTTTTACTACTTCTCCATTTTCATCTTCACCGTTGGAAGTACGTGGGTCATACCATTTCTCACCTTTTACAGTAGTGTAATCATAACTGAATGTTGTTTTGAATTTCAGATTTTTTATGATTTCGTATTCGGCATAAAGCGTATTGAATGCGCGTAGCATTTTTTCATGTTTATAATCGTATTCAGCTGATAATTTGGGGTTGCGGTCATTGGCTTTACGAATAAATTTACGATTCCAACTGCCATCTTCATTGTAGACCGGATCTGAAGGAGTAGCCCAATTACGTGAGGAATAGAAAGGAGATGTATAAGTGAATCCTTCGTCATAAACACTCTGATTTACATTTGAGAAAAGTATCTTGGCGCCTACAGTCAATTTGTCTGTTGCACTGAAATCTGCGTTCAAACGCCCTGTTACACGTTCCAAACCGGAACCTTGTACAATACCGTTCTGCTTCATATATGATAAAGAAGAGTAATATTTAAATTTATCGCTGCCACCGGCTAGTGATGCTTCATAGGTAGAATGATGTCCCTTTTGGAAAAGCTCTTTATTCCAGTCTGTGAAACCACACCATGGAATTGGAGCATATTTATCGATTTGCCCATCTGCATAAGTTTTACTTTGTGACATTAGCTCTTCCTCTGATATATTAGGATTTTTATCAGCTAGTTTACGTTGTTGATATAATATCAATCCATTGTAAATATATTCACGTCGTTCTTCTCCCCCCATAACTGGGCGATAATCCATTGCGAAATCATTGCTACCCCAGTCTGCTTTTAATGAAATTTGTGCTTTTCCGCTTTTTCCTTTCTTGGTGGAGATTAAAATAACTCCATTTGCAGCACGTGAACCATAAAGGGAGGCTGCTGCAGCATCTTTTATTACTGTAATATTTTCAATATCCGAGTTGTTTAATGTAGACATTATGTCAAATCCGGAGTCGGAGCTGGTAGCAGCAACAGAACCGGATTGGACGGGAACACCATCGATTACGTATAGTGGAGAATTGCTTGCATTGAAAGAACCCATACCACGAATACGGATAGAAGTGGAGGCACCAGGCTGACCTGAACTGGAAGTGACTTGTACTCCGGGAGCATTACCTTCTAGCAAACTGGAGAATGAAACTACGGGTAAATCTTTTAATTCTCCTGTCTTCACAGTAGAAGCAGAACCTGCGTATGCCGATTTCTTGAAAGTACCATAACCGGTAACAACCACTTCTTCCATAACATTATTATCAGGAGCCATGACTACTTTCAGTATCTTTCCGGCAGTGGCTTTTATTTCCTGCTTGCCATAACCTATATAGGAGATAATCAAAGTGGCAGGTATACGGTCTACATCTAATGAGAAGTGCCCGTCCAAATCTGTAGTAGTTCCATTCGTAGTACCTTTGACTAAGATATTCGCTCCAATAATAGGTTCTCCCGTCTCATCCAGTACTGTACCGGTTAATGTTGTTTTCTGTTGAGGAACAGCAGACTTTTTTTCTTCAATTTGCTTGATAGCAATAACGCCGTTGTGAACTGAATAGGTCAAACCGCTATTCATAAGACATTTATCAAGCACATTGGCTATTTTTTCGTTATTTACATTTAGGTTTTGGACTTTTATTTGTTTTACATCATTGGTGCTGTATACAAAAGTAAAGTCGGTTTGTCTTTGGATTTCCCAAAGAATTTCACTCAACGTGGCATTCTTGAATGAGGCTGTGACAGTGGCTTGTGCAAACACTTTGTTGGCAGCCTGCATAAAACCTGTGGTAATGATACAGAAAAATAGGAACGTAATCCACAAACGTTTACTACTTTTACCGTGATTGGTGTAGTTGTGTTTTTTGTCCATAATACATCATTTTTATTAGTTATAGAATGTGATTGTTTTGTTATTGACTTTTACGTGTACTTTTTGAGTCTCTTCCAACAAACGTACAAATGGAGTGATTTCCGAATACCGATCTACATTGCATCCGAAGCGTAGGTCTTTTATTTTCTCATTGGCAAAAATTACTTCCATGTCATACCAGCGTGATAGTATTTTCATGATATCTTCCAATCGCTGGTCTTTGAAATGAATTTTTCCTTTTATCCATGAGGTATAAAATCCGGCATCTACCATGCGTATCTGTATGCTGCTGTTTCCGAGGCTGATGGTAGCTTGCTGGGAAGGCTTTAAAATACAGCTTTCTCCAGTTTCTGTATTTACTTTGACAGAACCGTTTACCAAAGTTGTCTGATACTCTTCCTGTGGATAAGCAGAGATGTTGAATGTGGTTCCCAACACTTCTACTTGCATGCCTTGAGTGCATACTATAAATGGTTGCCCTGTTTTGCAGACTTCAAAATAGGCCTCGCCTTCCAGTTCCACTTTGCGTGGACCGTTATCAAATGTCACAGGAAAGCGGAGACTGGTCATTGCGTTCAGATGCACTTTTGTTCCATCACTTAACAATAGAGCATATTCTCCACCTCGTGGAGTTTCCACTTTATTATATACAGGCTTGTTTTTTGGGACTGTTTTTGATGTTACTTGGTAATTCAGCATTGTAGAGTCCATGTGGACTCGGGCTCCGTCTATTTTCTCAAGCAGACTCTCTGTTTCTTTATTTATATGGATTGTCTGGCCGTCCTCCAATGTCAGAATAGCTTGGGATTCCCCAGGTAGAATGGATTGTGCGATGAACTGTTTGTCCGAAAGAGAAACGGGCGAGGTGAATTTCATGGAAATACTTACAAAAAGGACAGGTAACAGAATGATTGCGGCATAACTTACTATTTTGATATATCTGCTTCTGTTATTATTTCTTTTGATTCGCTTTTCCACTTCTTTCCATCCGGATGAAGGATTGAATGCCGTATTTTTCCGGAAATGTTGCTTTTGGTTTTCTTCATCACAAATTTTCTTGAATAAAATCTCGTGCGCTGTAGATTCTTCTCTCCAAGCAGTTAGTTTTATTGTTTCTTCCGGGGTTATTTCTTCCGACAGATACCTTGCTATGAGGTTGGCTATATAGAAATCTTGTTTTATCATATTTTGACCTGTTTTTTATCTCTTTTATAATAAAACAGGTCTGTTTGAAATTTGGGTGAATAATAAAACGACTTTTTTTGAAAAAAAACAAATTAATGTCTTTTTATATAAAGAACAAGAGGAAGTAATAGTAGTCTTTCAAGTTCTCTCTGAGTTTCTTGTAGGCTATTTTCTTTAATGTATGGACTGTTTCTGTAGATATGTTTAGTCTGTCTGCTATTTCTGCGTTTTTTTTCCCTTCCAGAGATAGTTGCATAATGGCTTTCATTTGGTCAGGTAATTTATTTATGGCTTCAGAAACGATACGATAAGTTTCCTCTTCAACGATTGCATCGTGAAAAAAGGAATCCTTTTTCTTTTCGATGACATTTTGAGCGTATTCATATACTACTTTTGAATGCTCCAGTTCGTTGAGTGCTTTATTGCGTACAGCTGTATATAAAAATGCTTTTACCTGATGCAGATAAAAAAAATCTTCTCTTATTTGCCATAGTTTGGCAAATGAATCTTGTACAATATCTGCTGAAGTTTCTTGGTTTTCTGTATATTGATTGGCAAATAAGCATAGAGTTACATAATATTTATTGAAAATATCATGAAACCCTTGCTCATTAAGCTTAATACTTATAGTTGTATGAGAAGTTCCCGCTGCCACCTTTGCTTTTAATTTTCTCTAATTTTAGTGCGAATATAGAGAAAATTAATTAAAAACAGCCTCTTATTCTATTAAAATATTATTTTAAGTCTACTACAGTAATACCTGCCCCACCAAATTGTACGTGTTCGTCTTGATAGTGTGCTACTCCTGGAACACTTCCCAAATAGCTGCGAATCAGGGTGCGCAGTATGCCTGTACCTGTTCCGTGAAGGATACGTACACGGTCTATTCCCAATAGTATGGCATCATCGATAAAATAAGTTACTGCCTGTATCGCTTCATCGCCACGCATACCGCGTACATCAATATCTTGTTTGAAATTTAGTTTCTTTTCATATACCCGATCTTGTGTTTCACTGCTGACGAAGGTACTTTTTACCATTGTTTTCTGGGTGGGCTGTATTGGTGTGCTACGTTCCAGCTTATCCAGTTTTACATTGGTTTTTATCATTCCGAACATAACTATTGCATTTTTGCCATTAATTCCTAGTACTTCTCCGACACTGGATTGACCTTTGATCTTTACAGTGCTACCTACAGTGATAGGCTGTTCTTTGGGTATTGACAGTTGGGAAGATTCCGTTTTGGCTTTATCCTTTTTGTTTTTTTTCCGCTCTTGTTTTTCACGGAGTTTTTCCATTTTCCGGATGATTTCATCTTCCTTGTTCTTTTTCTCGATATCTTCTATCTGATTTTTAAAATCAGTCAGTTCCTGACGTGCCGATTGTGTACGTTCTTTGTCGGCTTGTGCTTCCTTGATGATACGGATGGTATTTTCAATTCGGGCATTTGATTCCTGTATCAATTTTTCCGCATCTTCTTTGGCCTTTCGTAAAATCTCTTTACGACTTTTCTCCAGTTCCTGTAGTTCTTCTTCGTATTTGGCGATGGTTTCTTCCATCTGTTTTTCTCGTTTGCGGATGTTCTGACGCTTGGTTTCCCAATAACGTTTGTCACGTACGATATCTTGTAGATATTTATCAGCATTGATATATTCACTCCCTACAATTTCGGATGCGTCGGCTATTACTTCTTCCGGTAAACCTATTTTCCTAGCTATTTCTACTGCAAATGAACTTCCCGGATTTCCTATTTGTAATTGGAATAAAGCTTGCATTAAATGCCTGTCATATAACATGGCACCATTAACCACTCCTTCGTGATCTTCGGCAAAATGTTTCAAATTTTGATAATGAGTGGTGATAACGCCGAATGTGCCCTTTTCATTGAAACGTTTCAACACAGCTTCAGCTATGGCTCCTCCAATTTGTGGTTCTGTACCTCCGCCGAATTCATCAATGAGGATAAGGCTGCGTTCGTTACAGCTTTTCATCATTGTTTTCATGTTGGTAAGGTGTGAGGAGTAGGTACTCAGATCGTCTTCGATACTTTGTTCGTCACCTATGTCTATAAAGATACTGCCGAATAATCCGGCATGGCTACGTTCATGCATCGGAACCGGCATACCACATTGTAACATATATTGTAGTAATCCCACAGTCTTCAGACAAACGGATTTACCTCCGGCATTCGGTCCGGATATAATTAGAATGCGTTGATTTTTAGTTAGTTCTATATCTAGAGGAACAACCTTTTTATTATGCTTGGCCAGCGAGAGTTGCAATAGTGGGTGTATGGCCATGGTCCAGTCCAAAATCTGTTTGTCTTCCAATGATGGTTTGGTGGCGTTCGTCTGAATGGAAAAATGGGCTTTGGCACGGATGAAATCAATTTCTGCCAAAAATTCGTATGACTGGAGGATGGCGGGGACCTGTGGGCGGATTATGATAGAGAAATCTGTCAGGATACGGATGATTTCCCGGCGTTCTTCTCCTTCCAATTCCCGTATTCTATTGTTTGCTTCCACTACTTCGGCCGGTTCTATGAAAACTGTTTTGCCGGTGGATGATTCATCGTGTACAATTCCCTTGATTTTCCGTTTTAATCCCGGTGCGACAGGGATGACGAGTCTTCCGTCACGCATGGTAGGAGTTACATCTTTATCAACATAACCTTCTGCTTGAGCGTTGCGTAGAATTGCATTCAAACTGCGTGATATGCTTCCGGCTGTCGAGGCCAACTCTCTGCGGATGCGTAATAATTCGGAAGAAGCATTGTCTTTGATTTTTCCGAATTTGTCTAAGATGTTGTTAATACGCGTGATGAGTTGAGGAAACACGATAATATCTCCTGCCAGTTTTTGTAGGGCAGGGTAGGGGGAGTTTTCTTGTTCTTCGTCATTCGGGGTCAGTGTCAGAAAATGGATGATATCACGAATTGTTTCTAAAGAACGACGTAAATCAAACAGTTCTTGCTCATCCAAATACATACCTTCTACGCGGATACGTTTTAGTGATGGGCGTACATCAAAAAAATATTGGTCGGGAAAACTGTCTTCCTCTTGTATGATGCGCATGAATTCCATCACCTGTTCCAGCCATTCATTAATATCCTTAAAGGATTCTGAGAAGTTCATTTCATCTACTCTTTCTTGACCTAATGTGCTGAGACATTTCTCTTTTAGTAAATGACGGATGGAATCGAAACCTATTTTCTGTTCGAAATTCTGAGGGTATATCATGATTTATTTCTTTCGTTTATTATTCGTATGCAAAAATACGATTTGAAAATTTTATAGCAAAAAAACTGGTAAACTATTTGCTTATTTAAAATAAAGTCGTACCTTTGCAGCGCTTTCAACGGAAAGTACTTTTGAAAAAAGAAGTCTTGGAGAGGTGGCAGAGTGGTCGATTGCGGCGGTCTTGAAAACCGTTGTACTGCGAGGTACCCGGGGTTCGAATCCCTGTCTCTCCGCTGAAACCTTTAGACAATAAAAGGTCAAAAGCAGACAAAGTCCGTAAAACCAGCGTTTTACGGACTTTTTTTATATACCTTCCGGACAGTTTGAAACCATTGAAAAGTCAAAAACGGACAGAGTTCAGTTACAGATTCGTTACATAAAATTGGGCTTCTGTTTCTGTAACGATTTCCACTATAAGTCCTTGATTTGTACAGAGTTTGTCCATGTCTGCATAGCTTATAACAACATTATTAACTTTACCTTTGTGGCGGAGGAAATAATCCATTCCCCAAAGGTTTAAAAATTAAGAATTATGAGCAGCAGTACTTTTAAGATTCTCTTTTATGTGAGAAAGAACTACGTGAACAAGAACGGCAAGACAGGTATAATGATTCGCATTACATTAAATGGCGAAATCAGTCAGTTCAGTTCTAAATTGGATGTCGATCCAGGACAGTGGGATGTCAAGGCTGGCAAGTTGAAAGGCAGAAGTATTCAGGCTGCCCAATTTAATGCATTGTTAGATAATATTCGTGCATCGCTGGTTAATCATTATCATGAGATAGAAAACACAGAAGCATTTGTTACAGCAGAAAAAATCCGTAATGCATTTTTAGGAATTACTACTCGTCAGCGTACTTTATTGGAATTATTCAAACAACACAATGAAGATATTCAAAAGTTAGTAGGAATAAGCAAGACGCCTGCAACAATAGCTAAGTATGACCGTACTTATAGACGTTTGATTGATTTCATGAAATACAAATATAATATCTCTGATATTTCTTTAAAGGAGATAAACCATATGTTTATTACTGACTTTGAAACCTACCTGCGTAGTGAAAGTGGTTGTAATGAGAATACGACTGCTAAATTCATGCAGTTTTTTCGCCGCATAATTATTATTGCTAAAAATAATGGTTGGATCTTTGCAGACCCGTTTGCTAATTATACCATTCGTTTGAAACGGGTAGATAGAGGTTATCTAACAGAAAAGGAAGTGGAGAAAATTATCAAAAAGAAATTTGCGACAGATAGATTGAATAATGTCCGTGATATATTTATTTTTTCGTGCTTTACAGGCTTAGCTTACATAGATGTCAAAAATTTGACAGAAGATAATCTCCGTACAGGTTTCGATGGAAAACTATGGATTATGACCCATCGCCAAAAGACGGATACCAATGTGAATGTTCCCTTGTTGGATATTCCTCTGAAAATATTAGCAAAATACAAAAATAATCTGCCTAATAAAGTTCTATTGCCAGTCCTTAGTAATCAAAAGATGAACTCATATTTGAAAGAAATAGGTGACCTTTGTGGTATAGATAAAAATTTGACATTTCATCTTGCGCGCCATACATTCGCAACTACTATAACGCTTGCAAAGGGGGTACCTATTGAAACTGTTAGTAAAATGTTGGGCCATACAAATATCCAAACAACGCAAATCTATGCACGTATAACAAATAGCAAGATAAGTAATGATATGGAAGATTTGGCCGGAAAATTAGGTAATGTAGAGAGCGTTTATAACAAGGCAGAATAATTAAATCAGTATATTTGTCCCCCCAAACAAAATCATTATGGAAAGAGGATATATTAAAATCACAGATGGAGAAATCGACAATCATTTTGTATTCAATCAGGCGCGTCTTGAAAACTCCCGTCTCATCGCAATTCCTATGGAGGGACAAGTACAAGCACAGGCACAAGCCAGAGGAAACAACGTGAAAGCATACAAACTTTCATTGCAAACCGACGAGAAACCTGTTGAACTCATTATCTACTCCTGTCTGATATTTACAAATATCCCGGAGATTCCGACAGATCCACAAGAAACAATACAGGATATTATCATTGGCAATGACTTCTTGAAACAATTGGGTGACAAATATCCTAATTTGAAAGTCTCATTGCCGATATTTAGCTAAAGAAGGACATATACTTAGAAAAAATAACAGCGGAAGGTTAGCTAGTTACCAAACATTATGCGTCCCGGCGGATTTGCAATCCGCCGTTCTCCGAGTATCAGGATTTATAATCCGCAATACACCTATACTTTAATATATAGTTCGGATTGAAAATCCTGATGCTCAAAGCAATCGGATTACAAATCCGATTAAACAGGTTAAAAATCCGATTGAACAGATCTCTGCAGATACTCCCCGCAGAAATTCAAAAGTAAAATTAAAAGCGATACAGTTTCGTTCGGACAAGAAGCTGAAACAATCTGTCGGATATATAAAAATAAAGCAAATGAAGCGGGTCAAGCAC
>OIRE01000448.1_pt1 | contig 9604 bp, 9 predicted proteins | sample 1586161 | NCBI WGS metagenome assembly OIRE01 (sample SAMN02675048, study PRJEB24791) | human gut metagenome, SKBSTL034 | isolation source: stool | host: Homo sapiens | place: USA | reverse complement strand
ACAATAAGCCCATCGGCAGAATTAAGTATGCACTAAATTAATTCCGCCAACGGGTTTTTCTGTTTCTTCTTACATTATATAGCATACAACAAAGTGATTCTGATTCCAATGCAAAATACAAGGTAGAGGTGTCTCACTCGCAAATTTTCGGAGCGAAATTCTTACACCATTCGTATGAAATCCGATATTCTCCGCAGCATCACTGATACCTAATAAGGAAACACCTTCTCGCGTGATAAAGCACTTCTTTCGAAGTGTCTGCAGTGAATAGTGATGACCATAATATTTTGCAACCATACGCAGACAGGCTGGACCACAGTCCATCGCCTCATTCTGCGTATAAAGTGGAAATTTATTTATCATTTCGTGTTTCGTTTACTCTTTTGCGTCCAATCCAAAGAATAGACAACGCTCAGCATAAAATAGCGTGGCAGAATGTCTGTGTAAGATTCTACACGACTTGTGGCATTGATGCTTGAATAAATGTTGTTTTTCGGAGTAAGTATGCCATTGGCTATCAGTTTAACAGACAATTGGTCTGACAAGAAACGGCGTGCCAAAGAAGCGTTCCACTGACAATGAGCCTTGTTAATAGAGGCATCAGCAAAACCATTGTAGATATTGGCACAGAAGTCAGAAGCTAACTGAAATTTCCAAGGCAAATTCCAACTAAAGTCGGCAGCCAATTTTGTTTCGCGATAACGCGTATCCATGTTGTTTTGCTTAATGGTGCTGAACGAGGTGCGCCAACTTGTTGAGAATCGGAAATTATTGCCTATCGCACCGCGAAGTTGTGCATTAGGCGTTATTCCATATTGTTGCAATAAGCCTCCCTTTTTTGTTGTCGCGTTAATGTGTGACAAGTCGGCATTCTGATGATAGTTGCCTCGCACAGAGAAGGTGATATAGAAGTCCTGTCTCTTGTCGAGGGGCATACCATAACCAATGTCACCATTAGTGGCATGAGTGCGATTGGTGTTAACCATTTCGTAGATGCGTCCACCATTCTCTGCATTGTAGATAGAAGATGCAACGATGTTGTTATGCGTGCGAGTGTACTGTAACGAAATATACATATTGTGTCGAGTCTTACGTTGACTCATGCCATAGCGTAAAGCTAACCGATGAGCGTACTCGCCCTGAAGTGATGCATTGCCGCGGAAAAGGCTGAGAGGGTCGGCATTGTCTTCTATCTGAAGCATGTTAAGTAGGTTGGGCAGTTGGTGTTCACTTGTGTAGTTGAGTCGGAGTTCGGGCGACCACTTATGTTTTCCATTCGACCGATACTCCATAGTGAGTGTGGGACGGAATGAATAGGCATGGCGTTCGATATTGTAGGATTGCTCGTTACGTTGATAGTCCAAATGCTTGTATTGAAGCATTGCACTTAGGTCAGCATCGAATTGAATATTGCCACGTTTTAGTCCTGTCAGTTTGTGCGAAAGACGCATACCGACACTACCCGTTTGTTTCTTTTCTTTGCTATAATAGCTGTTCTCGTTGTCAAAACAAATGGCTTGCCATTCGCCATCGGGCAATATGCCTAACGAACCTTTTGTCCAATCCAATGCATCTGACCACTCTTGCATACGTTCCAAACGATAGTAAGGGTGTGATAAGTTGCCGTAGGTATGGTTAAAGGCTATGTAAGGGGTAAATACACCATCATATTTATCGTTTTTAAAGTACTTGTAGCCATAATCGATCGTGGCATCAACCATCGTATTGTGCTCCGTATGATTATTATAAATGCGGCGGTGGTCGTTGTCTTGTGTGCTCAGATAGTCTAACTTATAATTATTGTATAGGTCGTTTTGCACATTGTTGTGATTTACTTGCAAGTCTATATTAAAGGGATTGCCACCTAAAACCAATGATGTTTTCCACTCGGGCTTGTAAGTAAACGTTTTTTGCTTTTGTAGTGTAGGATTGAGCAGCGTGTAAAGCATGTCGTCTGACGACAAGCGCGTTACATTATTCCAAATGCTATCCACCTCCCAAGTATGCCAATCCTGATCTCCCCTTTTCCAAAAGGCAAGTGTAAGGGCATCTTGTGCATTGCGCATATTGTCAAAAGTAAAGTCAAACTTCAGTTCGCTCTGCCACTTCTTCGTTTGTCTGGCGCGAAGGGCGGCATAAGCGTTAATACGCGTGTCTTTGTCTGAAACGAAGGTTTTATTCTTCGCCATTAGGTTATCGGGCGTGAGGAATGTTTCCGTATTCGTCCACGTATGGGTCTTCTGCTCTTTTTGTTGTACGGAGGCGTTGCTACTAAAGCGCCACGTGCTATTAGGCTCAAAAAAATACTCAATATTCGCTACTTTATTTTTATGTCTTCCCGTTGGACTTCTATTAGCCATGTTGCAAATACTCACCATCTTGCGTTCTTCATTAAAGTTATTGATGTCTGCATTGATACTAAGCATTTGTCTGTCATCCATACGCATCAAGAAGCCTTGTCCGCCCCACAACTTTTCGGTAGCAACGTCAGCTTCGAGTTTAGCCATCCAAGTGCCAAGATATTCACGCTTTAAATGTACGTCCATCACATATTGCTTATCGTGCATATCGCGCCCTGTCAGTTCGCTCAGTTCCCCTTGCTTATCATAGACCTTTACCTTACTCACAATGTAGGCTGGCAGGCGGTCGAGTGCAGCATCAATGTTGCCATTGAAAAAGTCTTTTCCACTGAATAGCAAACTCTCAATAGGTTTGCCATTAACGTAGATTACCCCTTCTTCAATCTTGGTATTGGGCAACTGTAACACTAACTTACGGAGTGATTCGTTTTTGAGCACATTAAAGGCATCGGCATTATACACCAAAGTATCGCCTTTATAGTACATTTTTATCTTGGTGGCTGTAACTGTTGCTTCGTTAAGATTACGCTGCTTCATAGCGGGAAGGAGGTTTATCGTTCCCACATCGATGCGTTTCTTCTCCAAATCTATATGTATGTTTTTCTTTATGCTATCGTAGCCCGATGCACTAACTATTAACACTACGTCTTGATATGTCGAAGATATTTTGAGGTTAAAAATGGCACCATTGTTTTTGTCGAGGTATCCCGTTGAGTTGCCATTTCTTTCCTCCACAATCATGTTGAGCTTATGATGCCAAAACGCTATCGTTGGCTGCATTCATTACCTTTATAACGGCTTCATGCAATCCTTCATTGGTAATTGGATTTATTACTTCACCCGTCAACACTATATTCTGAGCAGAGGATACTGAGTAAAATGTAGACATTAGCAAAATAAAGAGTATTTTATACATGGCAGAAAACGTTTTAAGAAGGCGAGTGTGTAACCTTATTGCAACTGCACACTCGCATACGTAATCCCTTAATGGGATGAGATCATTAGGCAAAGATGAAGTTCCGTTGCAATATTTCGTCAATATGTGACGAGGTCCACTGCAAACGACGGCAGATCCATCGTAAGCTGTACAACTACCCTTGCAACCTGTGCAAATATATAATAAGTTTGGAATTTATTTATTGGTGTCCGGTAAAACTTTTATGTTGCAATGTTGTCCTAAACGTTTTTCGATAAAAACAAAAAAAGGAAGTAAAGCTAAGGTAGAAAGAACTACCTTAGCAAAGAGCACCACCTCTTTTACTTCCTATGGCAAATATAAAACTTTTCGCACAAGCCAATTGGTAGACTCCCAAAAGAATGCATAAAGAAAATTATCCATGAAGAAAAAAACGGATAAGCACAGCAAAGGCTACTACACATGGAGCCAGTTCATAAGCATAATGTTCTTCCTGTTCTCTAGAAGCGACTCTGTACGTGATATCTCCAATGGGCTGAATTCAGCCAATAGCAAATTGAACCACCTCGGAATCTGTCGCGCTTCCTCTAAATCAACTGTAGCTTAACAGAATGCCAAAAGGGACAGAAGCGTGTTCCAACAGATATCCTATGCACTGCTTGCTCATTTTGGACAGCAATAATTGTTATTACTATATGCAACAAGAAAAAATGCCATCTTGAATCCGGGTGACAAACGAGCAACAAAAGCAAGCTCCAAGTAACCCGTACAAAGGAATCCGTTTAGAGAAGTGCAACATGAATAATAAGAAAGAAAGCCCCTGTAATACAGAGGCTTTCTTTCTTACTATAGGACTATATTTGTCCTTTATTCTTTGGCTAAATTAGCCACCGAAGTTATCGTACATGATGCTTTCGGGTTCAACACCAAGACTGTCAAGCATACCTACAACGGCATTGGACATCGGGCCAGGACCACACATATAGTACTCGATGTCTTCGGGAGCATCGTGGTCCTTGAGGTAAGTTTCGAACATTACCTGGTGTACGAAGCCCGGAGTATACTTCACGCCAGCTGCATCGGCAGCGGGATCGGGACGGTCGAGAGCAAGATGGAAATGGAAGTTGGGGAAATCCTTTTCCAACTGATGGAAGTCCTCGAGATAGAATACTTCGTTCAAGGCACGGGCACCATAGAAATAATGCATTTCACGATCACGACAGTTAAGCGTACGAGTCATGTGCATAATCTGTGCACGAAGAGGTGCCATACCTGCACCACCGCCGACCCAGATCATTTCCTTCTTAGAATCGAAGTGGGGATGGAAGTCACCGTAAGGACCACTCATGATTACCTTGTCGCCAGGCTTCAATGTAAAGATATAAGAAGAAGCAATACCCGGATTTACATCCATGAATCCGCTACGATCAGCCTTGAAGGGAGGCGTTGCAATACGGACGGTAAGCATAAATACATCACCTTCGGCAGGATAGTTAGCCATTGAATAAGCACGAACAGTAGGCTCCGTGTTGACACACTTCAAGGGGAAGAGGCCAAACTTCTGCCAAGCGGGCAAATACTCATCACCAATGAGGCTCTTATCGATGTCCTTGTCATAATCCATTTGGAATGCAGGAATCTTAATCTGAGCATAAGAACCCGGCAAGAAGTCCATATGAGCACCAGCCGGAAGCTGTACCTTGAATTCCTTGATAAAGGTTGCTACGTTCTTATTTGAAATCACGGTACACTCGTACTCCTTCACGCCCAATACACTATCGGGCACTTGGATAGCGAGATCCCCCTTTACCTTACACTGACAACCGAGACGCCAGTTCTCCTTTACCTGCTTACGCGTGAAATGTCCGCGTTCAGAATCAAGGATTTCACCACCGCCTTCAACAACCTGGCACTTACATTGGCCACAGCTACCCTTACCACCGCAGGCAGAAGGAAGATAAATACCCTGTTCAGAAAGGGTAGAAAGCAAGTTACCGCCCTGCTCAACGCTGACCGTATTCTTGCCATTGATGGTGACATTCACCTTTCCACTCGGAGAGAGGTATTTCTTGGCAACCAAGAGGATAATCACCAAAAGGAGTATAATTACAAGGAATACTCCTATACTTGCTAAAATGAGATTAGAATCCACTTTCTAATAATGATTTGATGGAAGTTAACGCTATGACATCATAAAGAAGGAAGCCTTCTTTTGCCACCATACCGCTATTGAACTTCACAATGATTAGATGTTCAAACCAGAGAAGCACATAAATGCCATTGCCATCAGACCTACCGTGATGAAGGTGATACCCAGTCCCTGAAGGGGTTTAGGCACATCGGTATAAGCCATCTTTTCACGAATAGCAGCCAAAGCTACAATTGCGAGCAACCAGCCAATACCTGAACCCAAAGCATAAACGAGGGCATCAACAACATTGCCGATAAACTGTGAGCTACCGGGCTCCATACCGATACGTTGTTGCATGAAGAGGCTGGCACCCATGATGGCACAGTTTACAGCAATCAACGGAAGGAAGATACCCAGCGCTGCATAGAGCGAAGGAGAGAATCGTTCCACAATCATTTCCACCAACTGCACAATACCGGCAATCACGGCAATGAAAAGAATGAACGAAAGGAAAGAAAGGTCTACGCCTTCAATAATACAGTCAGGACCCAGAACCTTAGTTTGAAGCAAATAGTCAACGGGAACCGTGATGAGCAGCACGAAGGTAACAGCCACACCCAGCCCCAAAGCAGTCTTCACATTCTTCGATACGGCGAGGTAAGAACACATACCGAGGAAGAACGCGAATATCATATTGTCCACAAAGATTGAGCGGACGAACAGACTTAAAAGATGTTCCATAATGAAGTGTTGAGATTTTGGTTGGTCAGAAAGAAACAGATTGATTCCGGAAGCAGTTCCATGCGGAATATGCCGAAACACCCTCTATCGTCAGTCTAACCTAAAGTGTTACCTAAATTATTCCTTGTTGTAAGCACGCAATGCCCAAATCAAGCAACCGCAAAGGATGAGTGCCATAGCGGGCATCGTCATCATACCGTTGTTGACATAGAAACCACCGTTTTCTACATAAAGGCTTTCGGGGATGACACGCAGACCCAACAGCGTACCGTTACCGAAAAGCTCACGGAAGAAGCCTACAGCAACCAGTACCCAGGCATATCCCAAGCCGTTACCTACACCATCCAGGAAAGATTCCCAAGGACCGTTCATCATAGCAAAAGCCTCCAAGCGACCCATCAGGATACAGTTCGTGATGATCAAACCTACATACACTGAAAGCTGCACACTTACGTCGTAAGCGTAAGCCTTCAACACCTGAGAAACGAGTGTTACCAGGGTAGCGACAACCACAAGCTGCACGATAATACGAATACGGTTAGGAATGGTCTTGCGAAGAAGAGATATAATCACATTCGCGAAGGCGGTAATCACTGTTACCGACAGACCCATTACAATGGCAGGCTCCAGCTGAGAAGTTACTGCCAAGGCTGAACAAATACCCAACACCTGAACGGCTACCGGGTTGTTCAGATTGAGCGGCCCAATCAGGGCTTCACGATTTTCTTTTGAAAATAAGCTCATAAATGGTATGAAATAGGTGTGCGGTGATAATGAGTACCCTCTAAACAAGAGCAGTTAGAAGGTCATTCATTCACACATCACACAGTTGATTGATTACTTCTGAAGAGAATGAAAGAATCCGAGGTACTGTGCCAAGCCCTTGTTGACCATATCAGCCACACCAACCGAAGTCAACGTAGCACCCGTGATACCGTCTACTTGATAAGTTTCTTTATCAGCTTCCACTTTTCCTTTCTTGACAACAGTCAAAGCAACTTGCTGGCTATCGTTGGGAGCAAAGATTTGCTTACCCTTAAACTGATCCTGGAACTTTTCTTCTGCGATCAGTGCACCCAAACCTGCCGTCTCACTTTCGTGAGAGATGTAAGCACCAAAGATCGTACGGAGGTCTGCATTGACTGCAATATATCCCCAAAGGCCGCCCCAAAGACCGCGCCCCGTCATCGGTACCACATATTTGGTTTCGCCATTTACTTTGCATACATACACCGGAAGATTGTCGGCAGAGAGTTCTTTGTTTTCAACTTTGAACCCATCCTTTTCCTTCTCTTTACCTTCCTTGATGACCGTACCGTCAGCCTTAACAATCATGTCAGCCTCGACTACTTCGTTATACTTCGCCTCGATATTCTCCTTAGCCAAGTTACGAATGTTGAGCGCTGCCAGAATCTGCTTCTTCTTGTCAAGTGCTACGTTTTGATCCTGCGTAGGCTTCAAGGCAGAAGAAACGAAGGCGAGCAGGAATGCAACGACCACTACCATGATCGAAGCATAAATGAGAGTATATGAATTTTTATTTGTATTCATGTCTTTCTGAATTGATTTTGCCCAAAAACAAACACCGCGTTATGTCCAGCATAACGAGCGAAGTCTTCAACGCAAAAGCCGTTTTACTTACTTGCTCGCTTCAAGCGCTTGTTAATGTTTTGCTGCACGAAGCAATAGTCAATCAGCGGAGCAAACATATTCATGAAGAGAATGGCCAGCATCATGCCTTCGGGATAACCAGGGTTAAGCACACGAATCAAGATAGCAAGCGCACCGATCAAGAAACCATAAATATATTTACCCTTCTCCGTACGTGCACTCGTCACAGGGTCAGTAGCCATAAAGACAGCACCAAAGCAGAAGCCACCCGTAACAATATGCATATACCAAGGCATATTGGCAGCAGCGTTGTTTTCCAATCCTGCCATGTTAAACAGAACTGCAACTGCAATACCACCGACAAAGACACTAATCATGGTGCGGAACGATGCAATCTGCGTTACCAAGAGAATAATGGCACCTATCGCAATTGCAATTACGGAAGTCTCGCCGATACTACCCGGGATAAAGCCCATAATCATGTCACTCAAGCTAGCCTGAGGAGCAATACCCGCTGCAATCTCACCGAGAGGCGTAGCCATGGTCGCTCCGTCGGGCAGATTGTAACCAAAGCCCAACACTTCCTTACCAGCTACCCATACTTGGTCACCACTCATGCTGGTGGGGTAAGAGAAGAAAAGGAAAGCACGTGCCACCAAAGCCGGGTTAAAGATATTCATACCCGTACCACCGAAGATTTCTTTACAGATAATCACGGAGAATGCAACTGAAAGTGCAAGCATCCATAAAGGGCAATCTACAGGCACAATCAGCGGGATCAAAATACCCGTTACGAGGTAACCCTCTTGGATTTCCTCCTTCTTCCATTGTGCCACTGTAAACTCGATACCGAGACCAACCAGGTAAGACACGATGATTTTAGGAAGAACCAACAGGAAGCCGTAGATAAACATCGACCAGAAGCTGGTCTCAGCCAATTTGCCGGCAGCCAAGGCGTTTTGGTAACCTACGTTGTACATACCGAACAGCAATGCCGGCAACAAAGCGATCACCACGAAAGACATGATGCGCTTGGAGTCAATGGCATCATGGATGCTCACACCTACACGTGAAGTAGTATTCGGCACCAACATAAACGTCTCCATACCTTCGAACACCGAGTGAAAAGCCTTCAGCTTTCCCCCCTCTTCAAAGTGAGGACGAACCTTATCAAAAAATTGTTTGATCATTTCAATCGTTATTGCGAAATCCTTTACTATTCATGCTTGACAAAGCTCTCCAAACACACAGTTTCTTGAGCATATTGGTAAGCGTCACTGCTAACCGCTTGAGTTTAGATTCTAACCCATGAAGCAGGTAGTCTACCCTACCCCAGCATTACTTTTGCAAATAGATTTCTTTAATCTGAAAATTAAGCCTTTAGATTAAGCATTCTCCTTTCTCAAGATATCGAGGCCTTCACGTACAATACGTTGCAACTCCAACTTAGAGGAGTCGATAAATTCAGCCACTGCAAAATCCTCAGGAGCTACTTCATAAATACCCAGAGCTTCCTGACGGTCGATATCTCCCGTGATAATAGCCTTAATGAGGTAGCTAGGATAAATATCCATGGGGAATACGCGTTCGTATTCAGCACTCATAATCATGTGGCGTTCACCTCCCTTGATACGGCAGTCCAAATTATAGGCGCGTTTTTTACCTAATAACCAAGAGAAATAGCTATGACTGGTAGAGAAATCGTTTAAGCGCGGTGCGATCCATCCGAATGCCTCGTCAACATTGTCTCCTTCAGGGATAGCACATACCTCTGTACTGAAGGCACCGAGATAATCCTGAATGCTTGACTTATAACCTACGAAAGGATTACCATTGATAATGCGC
>OIRE01000438.1_pt1 | contig 9839 bp, 6 predicted proteins | sample 1586161 | NCBI WGS metagenome assembly OIRE01 (sample SAMN02675048, study PRJEB24791) | human gut metagenome, SKBSTL034 | isolation source: stool | host: Homo sapiens | place: USA | reverse complement strand
CAGAATGCCATCTGCAGGGTGCCGTTGCGGAACAGGGTGATCTCGTCGCCGCCTGCGATGGAAGCGTCAAAGTTGATGCCCTTGGTGTCGTGCAGGGTCTGGATGGCCTTGATGTTCTCGGCGGAGTCGGCAGTGTACTTGGTGTGGGCTGCATCGGTAAAGGTGCCGCCGTACATGTTGTTGATGATGGCGCGGGTGCCCTGGTCGCCGCCCTGACCTGCGCAGTAGATGGCTGCAACGTTCTCGTAACCGCCGTTGTACAGGGCATCAACGGTCTTCAGGAAGCCGTCGGTGCTCCAGGTGTGCTTGTCGGTATCAATGTACTGGTCAGCGCCTACTTCCTTGACCTTGGTCATGTTCACGGCCATGCAGTGTGCGGTCATGCACAGGGGGTACTCGTAGTAGTTGCCGGCGGTATCCTTGCAGGCAGACTCAACGGACTCGTAGATGTCCTTCTTGGCATCGTCGGTCCACAGGTCGTTCAGCGGAGCCATGACGCCCTTGGCACCCCAGTTGGCCACCAGACGCTCGGGGCCTTCCATGATGAGGTCGGGTGCGCTGCCGCCCTCGATGGCGGTGTTGACCTGATCGTCGCCGTTGGTATAGTCCAGATACTCGACGGCCACCTTGATGTCAGGATACTTTGCGTTGAAGCTGGCGATCAGCTCCTGCACGGTCTCGTCCTTGCCCCAGCCGCCGATGGGGTATGTCCACAGCTTGATGCTTGCGCCGGAGGCTGCGGTGGAAGCAGCGGCAGAAGCTGCAGTGCTGGTGGAAGCGGGCTTACCGCCACAGGCAGCCAGAGCACCGGCTGCGCTCAGAGCGCCAACAGCCTTCAAGAAGGAGCGACGAGAGATAGCATTCTTCATAATGAGTTCTCCTTACCTATCATATCGGCGGTCCTTCATCCCAGACCGCTCTTGTTGGCCCTATTATAGAAAATCTCTTTCATTTTGTCCATCGGTTGCATACACAATTTTCAGAAAGTTTTCTTGTCTATTCCGCACAAATATCTGGGATACCAGCTATCTTTTGGCCATTTTCGCCAATTTTATACGTCGTTGTAGCCATTTTGTAATCATCTCTGCGCAGTTTGTCATTTTCAACAGGAAAAATATTTTCTCGATCATTTTTCGTTTTTGAAATTTATTTTCAGTAATGGGTACTACTTTTCCTCAATTTTTGGATGCTCTGCACAGCATCTGCGCCTGAATTATGGTAAAAGGTACACTTGTCAAGCCGCTGAAATTCTTTTATACTTTTTATATAGGCGTCCCCTCCCCTGCGCGGCGGACGGGGCGATAAGGATAAGAAGGTGTAAGACGCCTGCGGGCATTGCGGCCCGCCTGACCGAAGGAGCAAAGTTATGGGTACGAATTTTTGGGAACTGCTGCAGCAGCGGCAGGGCCAGTTGACGAGATCCGGCCATGCCGTGGCCGACTACCTCTTACAGCACGCCGATGAGGCGCAGTATCTTTCCATTTCCTCTCTGGCCCGGGAGTGCAATGTCGCCGAGGCCACGGTGTTCCGGTTCTGCCGGGCGCTCGGGTTCGACGGCTACCACGAGATGCGCATTGCGCTGGCGCAGGCCAACGCCACCGGCACCATGTCCAGCCAGCGGGAGCTTCAGCCCGGGGCTTCCACCGAGACGCTCTTTGAACACGCCAGCGCCCGTCTCTTTACCGCCATCAACGGCACTCAGAACGCCCTCTCTGCCGAGGCCGTGGATGAGGCCGCACGGATGCTCCGGGAGGCCAAGCAGGTCTTCTGCTTCGGACAGGGCGGCAGTATGCTGCTGGCCAACGACATCTGCGCCCGCTTCGCCAGCCTCTCCACCAAGTTCCGCACCTCCGGCGACAGTCATCTGCAGTTGTTGACCGCCAGTCTGATGAACGAGGCCGATGTTGTCCTCTTCGTCTCCTACTCGGGTGCGACCCGCGATATGATGGAGACTCTTCGCACGGCCAAAGCTGCCGGCGCGAAAATCATCCTTCTGACCCATTACGAGGACTCCCCCGGCGCATCGCTGGCCGATGTCGTCCTTCGCTGCGGCGCACAGGAAAACCCGCTGGACTCCGGCAGCATTCCCATCAAGGTAGCCGTCCTCTATGTCGGCGAGGTCCTGGTGCTGCGGTACATCCTCGACTCCCCCGAGCAGGCCAACACCGCGCAGGAGCTTACCAGCGAAGTTCTGACACTGAAGATGCTCTGACTCCCTGCCCCGCGCGATGTAAAGCAACGCATTACCGTGAAAATCATACTTTTTTTCGAAAAAATTCAAAAAATTCTCAAAAAACCGTTGACAGGAACGTCATATCTGAGTATAATATTTCATGTCGCCGGTGCTCCGACAGAAAAAAGCACCGGATGATGACCGGGTGTAGCGCAGTTTTGGTAGCGCGCTTGAATGGGGTTCAAGAGGCCGTGAGTTCGATTCTCGCCACTCGGACCATAAATCCAACGATTTCACGTTAGAAATCGTTGGATTTTTTTGTTTGTGGGCTGGCCTCATGCGGGTTTGACCACAATTTTGACCACAATGCCAACGATTTTATCTGGTCTAATTAGTGCCGTTCTGTCTAACTTTTAGGCCGAAAAAGCCTCATCGAACAACTGAATCGCGTTCTGCCGAATGGATTCCTGAACATGGAGATAATGCTCAGTCATTTCGGTATCGGCATGGCCTACGATGCTCTGGATGGTCTGAATATCCACGCCCAACGCCTGCATCTGCGACACATAGGTGTGGCGGCAGCTATGCGGGGTGAGCAAGCGAACATCGCCAGCTTCTTCCAGAGATTTGCGGAACACATCCCGGAAATGGGTGGGGTTGCAGGGCAAGCCGGTCTTGGGGCTTTCCCAGATGAACTGATCGGTGGTATCCCGCAGCTTAATGGCACACGGGCGGACATTCAGCGGCACCGGAATATCCCGGATACTGTCTTTGGATTTCGGACTGCCGATACTGACTGTGCCTTTTACGACCTTTACTGCCTGCCGGATGTGAATGACAGAGCCATCTTCTTCAATAAACTGCGGCTCCAAAGCCAGAAGTTCCTGCATTCTCATTCCAGTGCCGAGCAAAAGCCGAATGCTCAAGCCCATGCGGTCATCGGGCAGCACCTTCATCAGGTGTGCGACTTCCGCTGTGGTAAAGGCTTCCTTGCGCTTTGCGGTGCCGGTTGCCCGCATCTTTTCAGCAAGCCGAACTGGGTTGCGGCGCACAAGGTCATTGGCTTCTGCCTTTTGAAAGATCTGGTAGAGCATCCCTCGTGCCTTGCTGATGTAAGAATCCGAGCGGCCATCGCGCCGCATCCCTTTCAGGAAATTTTCAATGTCGATAGGGCGTATGACGGTCAAGGGGCGGTGATAGAATCCCTCTTTGAGCATTTTCAGGCAGTATTTGTAGCTTTCCTGTGTCGTGGGAGCGATATTATCCCTGTGACCCTCGAACCATGTATCGGCCCAATCCTCAAAGTACAGGATCGTGTCCAGCTGGATACCGCTGATAAGCGCATCCTGATACTCTTTCAGTTTGAGCTTGACCTCCTTCTGGGTCTTGCCATAGAAGGTCTTGAAGCGCGGCGAACCATCCTTCTGGTAGCCGTCCATCATACGTAATTCCCAGCGACCATCGCTGCGGTGGCGAAGCGTACCCTCGCCGTGAGAACGTTTGCTTGGCATATTGCCTCCTTCCTGATGTCAAGTCGTTTCGGGAATAGTATAGAAAAAGAAACCTCTTGAATGTCCTTTACGGTTTCAAACTTCTTCTGCTGGGGTGGTTGTCCGGCTACGGCAAAGGCTGCGTTTGCAAGGTCGAGCTTCTGCTGCCCACGCCGCCTTGCCCAATACTCAGCTTCGCTGACACGCTCTTTCGAGCCGTTGAGCAGGTCAATCTGGTATAGTCCGGCACCTTCGCACAACTCCATGACCTCGACACGCAAGTGCCGCATGGTCTGGGCAGTGCTGGAGTGCTTCATGCCCTCTAGCCAGTCACGGGGCTTCTGCATATAGGGCTTGCGTTCCACCTCGCGCATTCGGATGCTGCCGATCACGATGTGGACGTGGATGTTTCCCGAATGGTTATGCCCATCCGGGTGGGTACAGACGATGGCAGGATGACCGGGAAAGTTTTCTTTGCAGAATTTCAGGCCAAGAGCCTGTGCTTTTTCCATGGTCAAGCCGTTGTCGGCTGCATCGCGTGGGTCAAAGCTGATGATATACTGGTGACTTTTGATATCATCCGGGTGGTTGTTCTTGTTGTACTTTCGGTTTGCCAGCAGACAGGCAGTTGCAAACGAAAAATCGCCACACTCAAGGGTGTCCAGAATGTACGATTCCCGCAGCATGGGTCTGCCCTGTTCGTCCAGAAGTTGCTTTCCGGTGAACGCGTCGTGCTGGTAAACGAGGTACGCTTCTATGGCAGTGTAGTCCGAATTCTTAGAGGCGATATGCTTGAGCGTTGCCATACAGTTCACCCAGAACTTTCTCGGCGCTGAGCCGGAATGCAGTCAGGTCTGCAAGTTCGTCAAGGAGTTTCGCCCGGATCTGCGCGGTATCTGCACCGCCGGAATTGAAGTGCCTTGCAAGCTGGTTGAGGTTTCCGCCCACCTTGCTGCACTGGGCAAGCAAAGTAGAAACAGCGGTCAGGGTTTCTTCGCCGCCGGCAACAATGACCGTTTTCTCGATCTTAACGTTGTGGATGGAACGGCGGATAAAAGTGGAGAGGGAGAGATTCAGGAGTTTGCAAGTGAGTTCCAGTGACGCTTTTTCCTCCGCTGTCACACGGAACTTGATGACGTGCGTTTTGTTGTTCGGCGTGTCGTGGCGCTGGGAATTGCTAGGGGTCGATTGAACATTCGTTTTGGTCATTGTACCTCCTGTCTGTTCGATAACTCCTCGGTGAAGTTATGTAAGCACGACACGCCGTTGCTGTTCGCACCGTCAGGTGCGAACCATGAGCAGGGTTTGGGGCAGGCACGCCCCAACAAGATCACTTCGGAAATGCAGACGCATTGAAGAAGTGAAGTCCCGGATGGACAGAAAATTTTCAAGAATTGAAAATTTGTGGCCACGGGACGGTTCTTGCCCTCTACCGCTGCGCTCAAAGATCTTCATCAACAAATGTTTCCGAATTGTTAAGGCGCAAAAAATAAGTAGAGGTGATTCTGCTCATGTAATGTGGTCGCCGTTTGACCCGAACGAAGTTCCTGCCCCTGTTTTGCAGCGGCGTTGACGAAAAGTCGGTATCACGTCCGGTCGGCTTATGAAATTTTCAAGGTACTGCCCCCGAAAAAGAAAAATGCCGCTCCGCAGCAGGCGAAGAATTTTGTCGGGGTGAAACGGCGGCAAAATGATCGGGTGTGTTGCAGGGCGGTACGTTCTTTCCGGGCAATCGCTCACCGAAAAGTGGTGGTTATCACGGTGAGCACCACCACTTTTCAATGTGATTTGTGACAGAGAGTATCATGGTTTGCAGGATGCGTCAATAGGTTTTTGAAAAATTTATTGCGGTAAAGCGGTGATAGTAGGACTTATCTGTCAACAGTAAGCACTCTCTATTGCGTCATCTGCAACCAAACACACATGAATCTGCGTGGCTATCTTTTATCCCATCTAACACTATCGGTTTATTTCCAAACCTCATGCACGAGAAGATGTGGGCATCAGTTCGTACACACAGTCGAACTGAGCTTTGCGTTTGTCACTTAGGTGATGGCTGATGAGGATCAGAGTTAAGTTTGGATTAGCTAGCAGACTCTTTTCCACAAGGTCAGCATTTTGCGCATCCAGTGCACTTGTGCCTTCATCCACCAACAAGATAGACCGCTCATGAATTAAAGCACGAGCAATCGCAACCCGCTGTTTTTGACCGCCCGAAATATTGCAGCCACCCTCACCTACAAGAGTATCCAACCCATTTGGCATAGACAGCAAATCATTCTCAAGCGCACTGTCATGGATGGCTTTCCTTAACTGTTCTTCTGTAAAATCTTCGTCCAACGTAATGTTTTCGCGGATGGATGCATTGAACAAGAATACATTTTGCTCAATGTAGCTCATCTGCTGTTGCAGTTGTTCCGGAGTGTACTCTCGTATGTCTCGCCCGTCAAATCGAATGGTTCCCTGATACTCTGGCAACCACCCCAGAAGAATTTTTAGCAGGGTGCTTTTCCCACAACCAGAAGGTCCAATGAGCGCATATTTTTTGCCCTTTTCAAAGCGGAAAGAAGCATCTTTCAGGATAGGCTTTTTCTCGTCGTAGCAGAAGGAAAGTCCGTCTATCGTGATAGAGTCATTCAGCGGTGTCATAGGGACGACCTCTTCTGATTTGGAATCAGTATCGACCACTGGCAGCTTGCAAAAGTATGGCTTGCTGGCCGAGAGGGAGAGACGCAAACCGGCCAAACTGTTAAAGCCATTTGCCACGCCTCCAATCAGATTGACGCCACCTGCAAGTGTGCCTGTGGTGACAAGTCCCATACTGGTCAGTGCAGCTATCAGCACAAGCGAGCCGAGCTGAAGTGCAACATTAATAAAGCCAATCGCCGCCTCCATACGGGATTTGCCATAGCTCAACTGACAACTGGGCTTTTCGATGTCATCGCTAATTCTGTTTCCCTGCTGGAGAAAGAGATCTCCTTTGCCAAAAAACTGGAGTACGTCAAAACCTGTCAGAAGATCCTTCAGACGGTTGATGGCGGCTGTCTGCTGCACACCGCAGTTTTGCCCAAGTAGCTCCAGCTTCTTCTGGAATAGTTTCGGGGAGAGCCAAAGGACAACTGCTGTGATCACGGAAAAAACAACCAGCGACCAATGCAGAAAGGCAAGTCCCAAAACGCTGAACACGATCTGTGCGATTTTTCCTACACAGCCAAAGAATGGAATCCACGCAAACTGTTCTAATTGCTTTACATCATTGGTCAACCAAGCGAGATATTCGCCTGTGTCGGACTGATGAAAGTCGATATGGTTTTTGCGCAGGAAGGAGTGATACAGCTCATCTCGCACCGTATTGTTCAAAGCGCGAATTGTTTTGGCCTGACAATGTTCTTGTAAGGCTGTAAAAAGAAGATAGAACCCCCAGCAGGCCAGATCGACTGCTGTCCAAAGGATAGAACCCCTCAAATCTAGCAATACTACGGCGTCAAAAACCTTCATCAAAGCAAGCTGGATCAGAGCCTGCGCACCATAGGCGATGATGGCAAACAAGCAGGTGAGGGTGCTGAGCCTCCACTGTTTTTTCAGATAACGTGTCATTGTCCCCTCCATGCATATGTTAAAGAGCTAAGCCACCGATTGACAGAATTGGCGACATCGGTGTAAAATGTTGATGAGATTTCAACGCCAATGTGTCTATAAAATTCAAAAATACTCAGACTGTGATTGGTCGAGACCGAAGAAATGTAGTCGCAAAATTCTTTCTGCAACTCTGGGTCACTTTCCATGCGGAAACCCAAGTCAATCGCAAAGGCAGCGGCTTCAGGATACTGATAAACGTTGCGCTTCGATGCAAACAATTCGGTATCGAGAAGAAAATCATAGGGGAGACTATTTATACTGGACAAGGGATTGGATTGACCGGATACCGTTTCTTTCGCGGCGACTTTGAGTTCGAGAATGCGATTAAGATCTGGTTCCGTAGCGGATAAAATACTTTCTTCAAAAATGTCTAGGAAGAACATCCCAAGAAAAATCGTGGACAAACGAGTTAGAAGAATTTTTCGCCAAGTCGATGCTTGATTGGAGAATTCTAAATGACGCATCATTTGAAATTCGGTCAACAGGGCACAGATTTCTGAAAAAAGCGAATTGCCCATTTCAGCGTTTCTGGGAAGATAGGAATTGTAATAGGCGTGACCGATTTCGTGTGCAAGCAGAAACACACCAGAGGCAGGCAATCCCTTTTGAACAATAACATCAGACGTACCATACCGAGGATTCAGAACGCAAAGACCATTGGAAATTGATTTGGAAAAGTGAAGTAGTTGATGCAATTCCAAATAGTCAATAAAACCATGAAAGTCAAGGTAAGCCTGCTGCTGATCGATTTCTTTTACAAGAGCGAGCTTGTCATAGTCCGTTAATTCGAAATCAAACTGTGCTGAAGCGCAGCAAGCCAAAATTTCCTGATCGGCAGAAAGCTCGTTGTAAAAATGGTTTGAGATCTGAAGTAACATTGCCTTGGCATCTTTGCCAGTGTTCCACTGTAAGTTATACTCGCTCAGGAAGTGTGCTTTTTTAATGGAAAGACAATCAAGAGCAACAGCACCAACTACCGACACAAGAGCGTTATAGGAGGAAAAATCTTCTGCTGAAGGATGGGAGGTTGCCATTATTTTTTGAGATGCTTCCAAAAGCGACAGGGAGGAATTTCCTTCCTTTGTCAGATTTTTCTGAATAAGAATGGAATGGTAGCGATTTTCAAGCTGTGTGGGTTGGTCGTCCGGCTCAATATTAAAACGATTGGCAACATCGGAGAGGTTGGTGTTGACTTTGCCATTTATTTGCTGCTCTGTATAGGCCATCAAATAATATGGGAAAATAATATTTTCCTTGATCCAGTTGTTCGGGAACTCCTGTGGACGCTGACTAAAATAAGCAGAAATATCCAATGTGAAATTTGATTGTTTTAAAAGTGTAGGATGGCAGAAATTATAATCGAGACGATCAATGCCATCGTCAAATCGCGGATCAAGATCCTGCAACCACAAACGAATCATAAACATGGCAGATAGGTCGCCCAAAATGCCGATGCCGGAGTTTTCGCAGATAATATATTGGGAGTGATTCTGAAAATCCTTGAGATTTTGTACAAATTCAGGAGACAATCGCTGGCCACAAACATATCCTCCGAGGGAGTAACCAGACAGATAAATTGGAACATTTGAAGCGGTAGACCAGTCGTAGATTCCGCCAAGGAGGTTGGAATCATATTGGTCAATTGCCCAAAATATGGCATCGACACTGCTGTTGCAAATGCAGCTTAAAAACTCATCGGTTGTGTTCAAAAACTGTTTATAAATATCAACATGACAATTGGGATTGACTTGTAAAATGTGTTCTTTTGCAATATCGCATTTGTACATGCCGATTTCAGTGGGAACATAATTTCGCTGATGAGGGATGTTTTTGGCCATAACTGTATCGCCGTCAATGATGGTAAAATTTTGAACATCAAATTGCAGGAGATAATCAATCAGGGAACTGCCAACCGTCCCGGCACCAAGGATCACAACATGCTTTGAACTCATGATTGAGTTCAAATCTCCGTAAGTTGTAGAAGAAACCCAATTGCCCATAAAGTTGGCCAGACGAATATTTTTTACAGAACTGTCTGAAAGGTAAACCATCCCTTGTGTAACCAGAAATGAATGAATGCCGCATAGTTCAGCGTCGGTAACGTGGTAGTTTTCCTTCCACTGGAGAATGTCCGCCTCTGTATGCTGTTTGCTCAACAAAACTAGATAACTCCAGACTTTGTCAAAATCATCGACTCCAACGACAACGTTCTTGTTAAATGCACCGGAGAGATGAAATGTGATTTCCTGTTTGTTTCTGTCACCAAGAAAATTCAGGTGATTTTTAAGTTGCATATACCTCCACTCCTTTTGAATATTCTATATTACAAAAAAGCAGAACAACAAAAGCCGTTCTGCCTTTTTGAGATTCATTTTGATCTGAGTTGAAAAATCAGAAGAAAATGCCGCAAGTAATATCGCCCTTGGAAACAACCTGCTTGACCTGCATGATAAATACCTCCTTGTGATATATTCAGCAGTACGAGTATGGCTAAACAGGATAACTATAAGAAAGAGAGGACCGAAACGGCCCTCTCT
>OIRE01000381.1_pt1 | contig 11254 bp, 10 predicted proteins | sample 1586161 | NCBI WGS metagenome assembly OIRE01 (sample SAMN02675048, study PRJEB24791) | human gut metagenome, SKBSTL034 | isolation source: stool | host: Homo sapiens | place: USA | reverse complement strand
GCTCTCTGACAAGCTCCTGGCGGAAATTTTGGAGCTTGACGCGGAAATGCCCGTGACCCTCCATATCCAGACCGTGGATCAGCTAAAGGCGATTAAAACCATCAAGGGGAAAATTTCTGACATTGGAAAAATGAAAGTGGAGGAACAGCGCAAAGCTGTCCGGGCCGGATATGACCCCGACATTCTGCCGCCTGACCTTATCACATTTTCCAAGGACGCGGCGGAGCTTCTGGCCGATCTCCAGTCCCGCAACGAGCGGATGTTCCTCTTGACCTTTACCGTGGTAAATCTGGCCCCCACCCGCCAGCGGCTGGAAAATGATATTTTCACGGTGGGCGGCATCGCGCAGAAATACAACTGCACATTGAAGCGGCTGGACTGGCAACAGGAGCAGGGCTTTGTATCCTCCCTGGCCCTGGGCGGGAACGAGGTGGAAATCCAGCGGGGCATGACTACCAGCTCCACGGCGATCTTCATTCCCTTTATGACCAGGGAGCTCCGCATGGCCGGGCCGTCCCTCTACTACGGCATGAACGCACTTTCCCACAATGTCATTATGGCGGACAGGAAAAAGCTGAAATCCGCGAATGGGCTTTACCTGGGCTCTACTGGCTCCGGCAAGAGCTTCGCGGCAAAGCGGGAGCTGCTCAACGTCTTTCTTACCATTCCCCAGGATCGGATTATCATTGTAGACCCGATGGGCGAATACGCCCCGCTGGTGCGGCGGCTGGGCGGCCAGGTGATTGAGATTGCCCCGGACAGCCCTAATCACATCAACCCTATGGACATTCAAATGGGCGGCAACGACGAGGACAGCCCCCTTTCCATGAAAGCGGATTTTCTGCTGTCCCTGTGCGAGCTGGTAGTGGGCGGCAAGGAGGGCTTACAACCGATTGAAAAAACCGTCATAGACCGCTGTGTGAGGCTGGTCTACCGGGATCTGGCCCTGGGCGTGGGGGACGGCAGGATGCCCTTGCTCCAGGACTTGTACGAGGAACTTTTGAAACAGCCGGAGCCGGAGGCCCGGCGCGTGGCGACGGCCCTGGAGCTCTACTGTACAGGCTCCCTTAACCTGTTTAACCATCCCACGAATGTCAAAACCGACTGCCGTGTGGTGTGCATCGTGCTCAAGGGCATGGGAGACAATCTCCGAAAAATTGCGATGCACGTTACAAATGAGTTTGTCAATTCCTCGGTCAATACCAACTATCAGAGCGGCATCTCGACTTGGTGCTACTTTGACGAGTTCCATGTTCTGCTCCGGGATCAGCTCACCGCCAGCTATTTTGTTTCCATCTGGCAGATGCTCCGCAAACGGGGCTGTGTGCCCAGCGCGTTGACGCAGAACGTCAAGCACCTGCTGGCCAGCCCGGAAATCCAAAATATTCTGGACAACACGGATTTTATGATCCTGCTGTCCCAGGCGCAGAGTGACCGGGCAATTTTGGCAAAACAGCTCGGCATTTCCGAGCATCAGCTTTCCTATATCACACACAGCAATTCCGGCGAGGGCCTGCTGTTCTATGGAAATGTGACCATCCCCTTTATGGATCGTTTCCCCCGTGGGGAGATTTACGATCTTCTGACCACCCGCCCGGAGGATTTGAAAGATGGCGCGGCGGGATAAAGCTGGCCCTGGGCCCCGTGTGCGCCCGGAGCAGGCCGCGCCCCAGGGGGCTCCGGGCCCGGAGGCCGGGGCTGGCACGAAAGAACAGGCCGGGGGCACTTCGGGACAAAGTGTCCCAAAGTCCAAATTCCGGCAAAAGAGCAGGCAGGAACAGGCCGCCGCGTCCAAGCTCCGCATGGAAAAGCGCGGGGAAAAGCTGGAGGCGGCAAAGGGCAAGCTGGCAAAGCAGAAGCCCCCAAAAAAGCCCGGCCCCGTCAAACGGGCGGGCGGGGCCCTGGGGGGCTCCGTCCACGGCTTTGTGCATGGGAAGATTTACGAGGTGGAGCAGGAAAATGTAGGCACCGAGGGGGCCCATCACTCCGAGCTTTTGGGCGAGTCCGCGTTCCGCCAGGGCTCCCGCTTCGTGGGGCGGCGCATACGGGAGCACCCAGCGCGGGCCGTCCGGAGGGCCGAGGCCCGGTATGGCAAGGCTGCGGCAGACTATCAATTTTACACCGCCGCCCAGGAACACCCGGAGCTCTCGAAAAATGCCCTGTCCCGCTACTGGCAGAAACGGCGGCTCCGCAAGCAGTACCAAAAGCGGGCAAAGGAGGCCGCTCGCCAGGGGGCGGTGGCCGCTGAAAAGGCCGTGGCCGCCACCGAAAAGCTGTCGGCCCAGGCGGTGGGCTTTGTGAAGCGGCATCCCCTGGGCGTGCTCCTGGCCCTGGCCTGTGTCCTGCTCATTCTGTCTATGCAGTCCTGTTCGTCCGCATTGGTTTTGCTCGGCAACGCCGGGGCCGGGGCTGTGGGGGCTACCACCTACCCATCCCCGGACGGGGAAATCCTGGCGGCGGAGGCGGCCTACCTCGATCTGGAGGCGGAGCTCCAAAACTATCTTGATACCTACACCAGCACCCACAACTATGACGAGTACCATTTTGATCTGGATGAAATCGAACACGATCCCTATGTGCTGATCTCCATTCTCTGTGTGCTCCATGAGGGGGAATGGACGGCGGCCCAGGTGCAGGGTACGCTGGGGATGCTCTTTGACCGCCAGTATATTCTTACAGAGCGCGTGGTGGTGGAGACACGGTATGACAGCGACGACGAGCCCTATTCCTGGTATATCTGTTATGTGACGCTGGAAAATTTTGACCTGTCCCATCTGCCTGTGTATTTCATGGGCGAGGAGCAGTTGGCCCGGTACTCCCTCTATATGTCTACCCTGGGAAACCGCCCCGACCTGTTCCCTGGCTCCACCTATGTGGATCGCTATGTGACAAACCCGCCCGCCGGATATGAGGTGCCAGGGGAGTATCTGGACGATGAAACATTCGCCGCTATGCTCTCCGAGGCGGAAAAATACCTGGGCTATCCCTATGTATGGGGCGGGAGCTCCCCGGCCACGTCCTTTGACTGCTCCGGCTTTGTGTCCTGGGTAATCAATCACTCCGGCTGGAACGTGGGCCGCCTGGGGGCCCAGGGGCTCTATAACATCTGTACCCGCACCAGCTCCCCGCGCCCCGGCGATCTGGTCTTTTTCAAGGGCACTTATGACACGCCGGGCGTTTCCCATGTGGGCATCTATGTGGGGGACGGAATGATGATCCATTGTGGCGATCCCATCAGCTATGCAAACTTAAATACCAGCTACTGGCAGTCTCACTTCTACGCCTACGGGCGTTTGCCTTGAATGGAGGTTTTGAATGGCAACAGCAAAAAGTATGAAAATCCAGGCCGAGATTGATAAGGTCAAGGCCAAAATCAGCGAACAGCAGGCCCGGCTGAAAGAGTTGGAGCAGAAGAAACTGGAGGCCGAAAACAGCGAGATCGTGGACATCGTGCGGGGCATGAGCATCCCCCTTTCGGAGCTCCCCCTGGTGCTCCAGAAGCTCCGGGACGATGGCACTTTGGGACAAAGTGTCCCGAAGTCCGAGCCTGCGCCTGCTACCGAGGGAAAGGAGGACAACTGAATATGAAACGCTTTCGAGTCTTGACGGCGGCGCTTTGCGTCGCTGTTCTTTTATGCGGCTTTGCCCCCGCAACGGCCTACGCCGGGGGCGGTGAGGACTGGGAGGGGCTTGACCCTGTGGAGCCCGCTGTCACGGAGGAGCCGGTGATTGAGCCCGGCGAGGGCTTTTCTGAGGACGGCAATCTTGTGACCCGTGATCTGCTCTATGACAAGCATACCAACAAGCAGTTTATTACCGTCCAGACCAGCGGCGGGGCTACCTTTTACATTGTCATTGACTACGACAAGCCCGTGGACGAGGACGGCGAACAGTACCAGACCTATTTTCTGAATATGGTGGACGAGGCCGACCTGCTGGCCGCTGCCGAGGCCGCTGGCGCGGAGCTGGCCTCCTGCTCCTGCTCGGACAAATGCGTGGCGGGGGCTGTCAATACCGACTGCACGGTGTGCGCCGTCAATATGACCGAGTGCGCGGGCGTGGAGCCAGAGCCGGAGCCGGAACCTGTGGCCGAGCCCGACGCCGAGCCGGAACCGGAAACAGAAAAAGGCAACGCCGGGATGCTCCTGCTGGTGCTGGCCGTGGCGGTGCTGGGCGGCGGGGCCGCGTTCTATTTCAAGGTGTACCGCCCCAAACAGCAGACGGCAACAGAGCCGGAGGAGGACTACGGCGAGGAACTGGAGGACTATGACGGCGAGGAGGACGGCCCGCCCTGGGATGAGGACGAGGAAGAAAACGAGGAAACGGAGGACGGGGAATGAATTTTACAACGAGTTCTGTTGAACGGATGATGAAACAAAGGCCCCGGCCCCAGGCTCCCGGCCCGGCCAAGCCGCCCAGGGGCTCCGCCTGCTCCGGCTGTCCCTACTGGCGGGGCCTGCGCTGTGTCTGCTGTTATCAGAAACTTTCTCCCAGGCCGGGTGGCGGGAGGTGATGCTTTGGCCCGCGAACTGACACGCGAGGAAAAGGCGGCCATCCGCTCCCTGGTGGTGAAATGGTGCGCCAACTATGACCGGGCCTGTGGATGCCTGCCCCTGGACTGTGAGTGCTATATGCTGGGAACGTGCTGGACAGGTGCCTATTGCCGCTACTTCCGGGAGGCCGTCCTGCCCCTTGATCCGGCTCTGGAGGCCGCCCTTACTACCGAGGGCCCCAGGCCGGATTTCAAGCCCTGCCCCATCTGCGGCGGGGCCGTGGCCCCGGACAGGCGGCAGGCGTATTGTTCAGAGGCTTGCGCCTTAAAAGCCCACCGCCGCCAACAGCGTGAATATATGCGCCGGAAACGGGGGTGATCTGTTGACAATTAGCCCCCGGAAAAGCCGCTGATTTCAAGGCTTTTTGGGGCCGCTTTTGGGGCGGGCCGTAGTTTTATATGCCCTGCCCCGGAATGGCCGAAATGCTGTCAACATGGAAAAACGGGACTTTGGGACAAAGTGTCCCGAAGTCCCAGGCTGTTATGCTTGAGGAGGTGTCTATGGAAAAACAGAAAGACCAGGAATTTGCCCACCTGGAGGTCAAGCGTCTTTGCGGTGTGTTCGGTGCGCCCCTGCCCCCTGTGGAGGAAAAGCCCGTGGATAAGGTCAAGGAGCCGCCCCGCCCCTATCGGAGCCGGGAACGGGAGGAGCGGTGACAAAGAAACGCCGCCGTCCTGTCCATCTTCATGTCATGGTGTCCGAGGAGGAGCAGGCGCTGATCCGGGAGCGCATGGCCGAGGCTGGCATCCGCAACATGGGAGCCTATATGCGGAAAATGGCCCTTAACGGTTATGTGCTCCACGTTGACCTCTCGCCCGTCCGGGAGCTGGTGTCGCTCCAGCGGCGGTGCTCAAACAATCTAAACCAGGTGGCGATCCAGGCCAACACCTACGGTGGCATCTACCCGGAAGAGATCGCCGCCCTGCAAAGGGACTATGCGGCCTTATGGGGGCCGCTCTCTGATTTGTTAGAAAAGCTCTCCGCCGTGGTAGAGCTTTAGACCCTCCGGGGAGCGGTGCTGTGCCGCTCCCCGGTTTTCACGACTTTGGGACACTTTGTCCCAAGGTGGCGAAAGCTACATACAGAGAGGAGGGGTATTCACGGCCACAACCTACATCCGGCCTTACAAGGTAGCAGATGGAAAAAGCGCAGTCCAGACGATGGAGGAGCGGTTTGATTATGGGCTCAATCCCAAAAAGCTGGGGGCCGTGTCCTCTTATCTCTGCGACCCATCCACAGCTCCCGCTGAGTTCCTGCTGGTAAAAAGCCAGTACCAGGCGGAAACGGCCCGGCCCGTGGAGCGCGGGGCCCTGTTCTTCCAGATCCGGCAGGCGTTCCCGCCCGGCGAGGTGACGGCGGAGGAGGCAAATAAAATCGGTTATGAAACGGCAATGCGCTGGACGAAAGGCAAATACCAGTTTTTCGTCTGCACGCATACCGACAAAGGCCACATTCACAATCACATTTATTACAACTCCACGGCCTTTGACCGCTCCCGGAAATTCCATAATTTCATTGGCTCGTCCTTTGCCTTGCGGCGGCTGTCTGACCGGGTATGCATTGAGCACGAGCTGTCCTATATCCAAAATCCCAAATTGCACAGCAAGGGCCGCTTTCTCCATTACGGTCAATGGATCGGGGAAAAGCCGCCCTCTGCCCAGCAGAGGGTGCGGCTGGCTGTCATCGCGGCCCTGGGGAAAAAGCCCGCCGACTTTGCGGCGTTCCTGCGGCTCATGGAGGAGTCCGGCTTTGCCGTCAAGCATGGGCGGGGCGGCGTGATCTCGTTCCTGGCTCCCGGCCAGGATAAGCCGACCCGGCTCCGGGCTTCTACTCTGGGCGCGGGCTTTGACCCGGAGGACATCCGGGCGGTGATTGCCGGGGAGCGGCCCATCCCGGAGCTCCCCCAGGACGCTCCGGCCCCGCCCCGGCGCGTTGATCTGGTGATTGACATTCAACAGCGCATGGCCCAGGGCAAGGGCCCGGCCTATGCGCGGTGGGCCAAGGTCTACAATCTAAAGCAGATGGCCGCCGCGCTCCAGTATCTGCGGGAGCACGAACTGGCCGACTATGTCGCGCTGGAGGCCAGCACCGAGGCGGCGGTGGATCGCTTTCACAAGCTGGCCGGAGAGCTGCGGGACACGGAGGCCGCCCTCTCCAAAACGGCCCGGCTTATGGAGGCCACGGTGGACTATGCCAAGACCCGGCCTGTGTTCGATGGCTACAAGGCGGCCCGGTACAGTAAAAAATACCTGGCCCAGCATGAGGCGGAGCTGGCCGCTTACCGGGCGGCAAAGGCGGCCATGAATGAAATCCTGGACGGGGCAAAGCTCCCCAAAATAGACACGCTGAAAAAATCCCGCCGGGAGCTGGCGGAAAAGAAAAAGGCCCTCTATGCGGAATACCGCAAGGCCCAGGCGGATATGCGGCAGGCCGTGGCGGTCAAGGCGAACATTGACCATCTGCTCGGCGTGACGGACGGGCGGGAAAATAAGGCCCAGGAGCGGTAGCGACAGGCCGCAGACAACAGGCGCATAGCGCCGGGACTTTGGGACACTTTGTCCCGAAGTCCAGCGGGTTTGGGGAGCTCCCCAACAAGCATTTTTGCGGGCCTGCGGCCCGGCAAAAATTTCGGAGTGTGGGCACACCCGAATTGCTTGCCAAAACGTGCGGCCCCCAGAAGTATCCACATTTGAAAACATCGGACTTATGGCATCTCACTCTTGCATTATTCAATCGAACGTGTTAAAATAAAGCTAAATCTTTTGATTTGTTTTTATTTTGCAAGAGGAGGTGACGGGATGCCAAAAGTAGCTTATTCTGAAGAGGATAGAGAGCGCATCAGAACGGAACTTGTTGCAGTCGGTCTTGAACTGATGGCAAAACAGGGCATACAACATACTACTGTGGAGCAAATATATAAAAAAGTTGGTATTTCACGAACTTTCTTTTACTCTTTTTTTGCAACGAAAGAAGATTTGATCGTTGAAACACTATATTTACAACAACCTAAAATTATTGAACAAGTGCAACGGTTGATGTCTGATCCTACTTTAAGCTGGCGTGATGCTGTGAAGAAATTTCTCTATGCCTGTTGTTATGGAGAGAAAAATGGTATCGCTATTTTAACGATTGAAGAACAGCAGCTTATTTTCAAACGTCTGTCAAAAGAAAGCTATCAAATGTTCCGTCAAAAGCAGCTCCGTCTTTTTGGAGAAATTTTAGAAAACTTTGGTATAAAGGCAGACGCGGCAAGGATCAATTTATTTACGAATTTAAGTCTGACAGCGATGGTTGTACGCAAGGCGATCCCTAATACATTACCTCTGTTTGTTCCCGAAGCTGCCGATGAAACGGTTGACTTCCAAATAAATGCTATTGTGGATGCCCTGGAAAAATTAAAAACAGCGCCTACGCCTTGAATGATGGGCATGAGAAAATCCGTCCGAATATTATGTTTCGGCCTTATATTCAGACGGATTCCACTTTAACCAAAATAAAAACAAGTTTAATTATTTGCTCTTATTTTTGAAGCGATAGAAACTAAAACAAAACGCAGAGGAGCACACATGATGAAAGTATTTGATCTGTTCATAAGCAAATATCCACCGGATAATGACTTGAGAAAACCTACTGCGGAAATGTTGGAGCAATTTCAAGGGAAAGTGCCAGCGGAACTTCTGAACTTTTGGCAGGAATATGGTTTTGGAAATTATGGCGGAGGTTTGCTAAAAATTATTGATCCAACCGATTATATTGATACGCTCACTCTTTGGCTGGGCAAACAGGAGGGGTGCATCCCCATTCTAATGACTGGATTTGGAACGCTTTTTATTTACCGCAAGCTGTCTGATACAGCCGATGATATGTGCTTGCTTGATATTCACCACCGCAGATCGGGCAGTTTTTCTACCAGCTTTTCCGACTTTTTTGAGCGTATTATTCCCGCTGGAAATTTTGCGGAGCAATTTCTGAGAGTAGGTTTATTTCAAGAAGCATCTACGAAACATGGCGGTCTTTCAGAAAACGAAATTTTCTTCTTTGCTCCGGCTTTGGTTTTCGGCGGAGCTGAGTCCATTCAATATGTGGAAAAAGGAAACGCTATTGTTCATCAGCACTTGTTGTTTGAAATGGGGGCAGATCATTCCGATGACACAGAACCGGGTGATATGTGGTCACAAGCCTATGAAGCAAATCCCTATGTATTTGAATTGGACAACGGCGGGCTTATGGTCAGCTTCACCCTTTCGGAAACTGTGGATACCATCCTGCCGTTAGCACCAGAAACAATGTACGAGATTGAGGGAGAAACTATTTCGCTGTGGGCGTTGACTTTTGTTAGCTTAACAAAAGATGAAAACCTTGGCTTTTTGGAGTACCACAAGGCTTTGAAACAATTACAACCCTACATTGTAGAAGCGAGAGGAGATCACATATTAGTTCGCGGCTTGAGTTTGGCAGAGATGGAGCATATTCTGGCAGAGCAATAGACTTGCTTTACCGTTACTTTGGGACAAAGTGTCCCGAAGTGATATAGCTATTATCAAAATCATTTTATTTATGATGCTGTGGGTACTGTCCCATTCAGTTTCATATAAAAACATTCAAACATTTAGGAGGAAAAAATCATGGGATTTTTTAGCAAGTTATTTAGGGGCCCTGAAATTGACATGGAAAAGAGCAACGCAAATGCAAAGAAAATGCGTGCTCTATTTAATCAGGTTGTAGAGAACGGGGACAATTACAGACTGATTTTCGGATATACCGAGGATGTTAGTCGGTTTAACTATGGGTTTGTTCATGGGAGCAAAACAAAAATTGGAAATTTAATTGTCGGCTGGGACGAAGCCAGCCAGACGATTGTGGTCGTTCCCACAGTACCCGATCTTTCTGGCTGTGGCGATCCGACCTACTATCGCCGCTCTGAAATTTTGAAAGCCTATCGGAATAAGTACCCTACCGATGCTTTCATCATTTACCCAGACAAAAAAGGATACATTGGCATCAATGCCTATGACTGGCTGGAAGATGAAAAGCTGTATGTTTATGTATCACAGGATGATGAATTGGCCGCTTTTACCGACTTCTTTATGAATCGCTTTGCAACAAAGTGAGGTAAAAGATGCCTATTGGAGAAATTGGAGCGTTCCTGCTGTTTCTTGTGATCTTGTTTATAGTTGGAAATCTATGGTTTCATTTCGTAGAAGCAATTCTGCGGCAGATTAAAAAGCTATTTACACGTCACAAAAAACCTCCGGCATGGCATCCGCTCCCCCCGGACAAGGAGGATTGAAAATGTTCGATATAGACGAGATTATGAAACAGACACGGCAAGCAAAAGAGCAGGCACTCGCTTCTATGAAAGAAACCATGGAAAAAAACGAAGAACGAATTAGCAAAATCGAGGTTCCCAGTTCTGAAAAAAGCGCATCTGTATCTGCCGCCGAAGTGGAAGAACAGATTGCCGCTAATACTCAACGTCAAGTAGAAATTCTTGGACAGATGTTTGGGCCAGACAGTATGGCTCAAATGGCTGTTAATGAGGAATTACTACAAAAGATGGTAAATGATAAAGTTGCCGAGGCAACTTCGGCTACTGCTGGGGACTTGATGGGACAACTTTTCGGAGAAGATATGGGCATACTTGCGGCTGCTCTGGAAACGCTGGAAATGGAAGATGCGGACGATGAGGAAGAACTCTCATTCGATCTGGAACTGGAAGAAAACCTTTATACTACCTTGGAAGAAACAATGGCCCGGCTTGAGGCCATGCCTGAGCCAGAAGCGATCCCATATCAAAAAGACGATGTAAAATGGGAACACTTTGGCATCCTGCTGTCCGGGATTTTATCGACCCTTAACAGTCATAATCTGGATAGTATGGATGTGGAGGAACATATTCCTGTTATGGAGCAGAAAATCGTGTCCCTTGTGCGCCGCTCCTGGGGGATAGATGGCCGGAGTGATCTTTTGGATATGATCCGTTATCTGGCGCAGGAGGGTTATATCCTGCGGTATCAGCTTTATAGTGAGGCATCTTCGCCGGAGGAACTGATGGACGAAACGATGGACGAGGACGACCGTGCGTCTACCTGCCGGGCATGGAGGTTTGCACAACGGTATAAAAGTCAATATGCCCCTGGCTTTATGGCTGGGTGGGATGTTGGCCGGGCGGCCATGCTGACCCGCTGGGGATGCTATTTAGGCTGGATCACAGAAAGCGAGGCTGTTGGTATTCTGTGGGATCTCTCCCAAAAGGTTGTTGAGGAACTGCATAGCTGGCGCGAATTTGCGCAATCTTATCTTTTTGGCGGTCTGATGTGGAAATTGCTATGCGGTGACAGCTCCGCAGGAAGTTACCTGGGTTATCTTGCGGACGCCGCCACAGACCTATTGACCGGAAAGGCAGAGCAGGACAACGGACAATGGCGTGATTGCCCCTGGCCTGCACAGAGAAAAATTGGTTTTACATTATAAATCTTTTTGAAAATTTGTTGTTATTCATCAGTCGCCAACGGAAACGGCATATAAAAAAACCGTTGGCTTGGCGGCTGTGTTGATGCGCGCCTAAACTAAAGTTAAGCGGCGGTTTTGAAATTAACCATTTCAAGGCCGCCGCCTTTTTATATCACACGGCGGTAACAAAGGAGGTAACGCCGTGTCCCGCACAATCTCTGTCCATCCCCCTAACTTATCAAAAAAAG
>OIRE01000371.1_pt1 | contig 11449 bp, 8 predicted proteins | sample 1586161 | NCBI WGS metagenome assembly OIRE01 (sample SAMN02675048, study PRJEB24791) | human gut metagenome, SKBSTL034 | isolation source: stool | host: Homo sapiens | place: USA | reverse complement strand
TTCTATACATAATCAGTTGAAGAGTTGAGAGGCTTAGAAGTTTATAAGTTTAGGAGTTCAGAGATTGGTTTCATGCAAACTCTCGACTCCTTAACTCTTCAACTTCTTAGCTTCTCAACTCTTTAAGCTTTCATCTCTTCTACCTCTATATTTCTATACTCTCTTTCCTTTCCTCTTTAACTCCTTCCCATTTATGCGCATTCTTTCAATTGATTATGGTAAGAAACGGACGGGTATTGCTGTCACTGATTCCTTGCAGATTATTGCCAACGGACTGACTACTGTCGATACGTCTGATCTCATCAAGTTTTTGAAGGAATATACTGCAAAGGAAGCGGTCGAACGCTTCGTGTTGGGACTTCCGACCCAACCCAACGGTCAGCCTTCTGACAATCTGCCTCGTGTCCAGGCTTTTGCTGAAAAATTGGCCAAGGTCTTTCCGCAGATTCCCGTCGAATTTTATGACGAGCGTTTCACTTCCGTCTTGGCTCATCAGGCCATTTTGGACAGTGGCATCGGTAAGAAGCGTCGCAGACAGGATAAAGGGCTGGTCGACGAAATCAGTGCCTGTATCATTTTGCAAAGCTATCTGGAAAGTAGAGGAAGATAAGCGAGAGAAGGTGAAAGCGCTCGATTCGTTCACAGAGTCGACTACCGGCTTAAAGCCGACAGTCGTTCATACGACTTCCCTCATCTCCCCATAATCCCGTACCCTCATTAATAACTTCTACCTTCGAAGAGAGGCGTAGAGGAATAATCCCTATATCCCCATGATTCTCCCTATTTATACCTACGGTATGCCCGTGCTTCGCAAGGAAGCTGAGGACATTACCCCCGACTATCCTGAACTCAAGCAACTCATTGCCGATATGTTTGAAACCATGTATCGCAGTGACGGCGTGGGTTTGGCAGCTCCGCAGATTGGCAAACCCATTCGTTTGGTTGTCATTACGCTCGATGTTCTGAAAGACGACTATCCTGAATATGCCGGATTTAATAAGGCTTACATCAATCCGCATATCCTCGAATACGATGATACCGAAACGAAGTCAATGGAAGAGGGTTGTCTCAGTGTGCCGGGCATTCACGAACCCGTGCGCCGTCCGACCCGTATCCGTGTGAAGTACATGGATGAAGACTTCCAGGAACATGACGAATGGGTAGAAGGCTATCTGGCTCGAGTGATGCAACACGAGTTCGACCACCTCGACGGTCATCTTTTCGTAGACCGTTTAGCTCCCCTTCGTAAACAAATGGTACGCAGCAAGCTGACCCAGATACTGAAGGGTAAGTTCCGTTGCGCTTACAAGGTGAAGTCACCGAAGTAGGAAGCAGACCAGAAGGTCAGAAGTTTAAAAGTGAAGGAGTGTCATCATTCAGAAATGACGAAGGTGAGCTGAGCTACATCCTTCAACCTTTCGACTCTCAACTCCTCAACCTTTTGACTCCTCAACTGATAAACTCTTCCACTCTTATGAATACGAATATTCCACCGAAACATCAGGTACGCACAGCCGGAGCAACTGTTTTCTCGGCAGTGCGTATCTTTTTTTTATCCCTCTTTCTCCTGCTTTCGGGAGGAAGTGTGCGTGCACAAGTCGATGCCGAGATGGTGACCATCATGGGGCGCAACGCCTTGAGTGTTGACGACTACCTCACCGCCATCCGTTATTTCAATCAAGCCATCGAAGCCAAACCCTTCCTTTCGCGTCCGTACTATTATCGTGCTTATGCCAAATTCACTCTCGAAGACTATACGGGGGCGGCAGCAGACTGTGACCGAAGCATCGAGCTTAATCCCTTTATCGTCGAAGTCTATCAGCTTCGTGCCCTTTGCCGCATCCACAACGAAGACTTCACTGGTGCTGTTTCTGACTATACCCGTACCCTGCGCGAGCTTCCCGACGAACAAGGAGCCCGTTACAACCGTGCCCTTTGTTACCTGCAACTCAAGGAATACCCTCAAGCCAATGCAGACCTAGACTATATGCTTCAGCGTTGGCCCAAGTATTACCGCACTTACATGATTAAGGCACAGGTAGCCTTGGAGCAGAAAGACACCGTCGGCGGAATGCGTTGGGTAGACAGTTTGTTGGTCAAGAATCCCAAGGAGGCTGCAGCCTGGAGTTTCAAGGGACGTTACGAGTTAAGCCGAGAACATTATGCCTTGGCAGATTCCTGTCTGACCCAAGCTCTTCTTCTGCAACCCAAAGACTTCGAGCTCTATGTCAGCCGCGCCCAAGCTCTTCATGCTTTAGGTCGATTTGGGCAGGCCATTGCCGATTACGACCAAGCCATCCAACTCCAACCCCAACATTTCGTAGCCCACTACAATCGGGGTTTGCTCCGTTCCTTTGTCGGCGACCTCAACCGCGCCATCAAGGACTTCGACTTTGTACTTTCCATTGAGCCCGACAATACCCTCGCTATTTACAACCGTGCCCAGCTTCGTGCTCAAGTAGGCGATTTTCGTGGAGCCATTGCCGACTACACCACGTTGATAAAGGAATATCCCCAATTCTCATACGGTTACCTGGCGCGAGCCGAATGTCGCCGTAAGATAGGCGATGTCAAAGGAGCTGTGGCTGACGAAACGTGGGTGGCACGCCGCAACCTCGACCTCGCTTATGGAAAGGCGAAGCCCACGAAGGGGAAAAAGGTACGCCTACGTTCCGAACATGCCTTGGAGCAATATCAGCAATTGGTTGCTGAAGATCCCGACACCGTGCGCAATGTCTTTGGTACCCTCTATGGCAAAGTACAAAATGAGAAAGTCGGTAGTGACCTTCTTCCCATGTACGCTTTGAGTTTCCGTCCCGTCTTTACCAAAGGTTATCACAGCATTGGTTTCTTGCCCGAAGTTGCGAAGTTCGTCAGTGCAAAGAGTGAAGGCCGCAAACTCTGTCTGACAGCCGAGGCCGATGCTACCGCAGCCAGCGATGCCGACCATGATGCCCGTCATTTAGAAAGCAAGATGGCCCAATGGTCCCTGCTCGAACAGACCTTGGTACGTTCAGCCATTGCCGCCGTCCGCTATGATTACACCTCCGCCCTCAACGAGGCCAACCAAGCCGTGCGTGCTGATTCCACGAGTTTGGTCGCTCGTATGCAGCGAGCCTCCATCTTGGCGCGTAGCGTAGCCAGTTCCACCCTTGCCCCCGACGAAGCCAAGGCCCGTTTAGCCTTAGCCACAGCCGATTTGCGTCAGGCCGAATCGTTCAGTCCGCAGAGTGCCTACGTAGCCTACAATCAAGGTTGCCTGCTGGCTCAGCAAAAGCTCACCACCGAGGCCCTCGAAGCCTTCACCCGTGCCATTCGTCTTGACTCCCGTTTGGCAGAAGCCTATTACAACCGCGCCATGCTCTACCTCCATCAAGACCAGCGCGACAAAGCCGTCAGCGACTTCAGCCGCGCCGGTCAGTTAGGACTTTACAAGGCATACGCTCAGCTCAAGGCCATGCAAGAGGCGAAGGGGAAATAAGCCCTCAGCTACCTATACAAACAGCGATTCCGTTTCATCCTGTTTCTTCCATATTGTTTCGGAAGATATGAGGATAAAACGGAATCGCTGTTTATGTATTCCCCCTTCGGGATGGACGGCTCTTCACCCACCCCCATCGGGAGAACCCAAGTTACTTCTGCTTGGAGTCGCGGCATGTCGCGACCGTACGGTTTCAAGCCATCCGTCCCCTTATCGGATTAGGACCTTGCAGGGAAGGGGTTAGGCCTCGGGTTCAGCGGGCGTAATGATGCCGCCGCCCTCGGTAGGCTTCTTGTCGGGGTCTTCGGGACTCACGCCCGTGCTCGGGTTCTTGTCCGTGCCACCTGGGTTCTTGTCCGTGTTCGGATTTTTGTTCGGGTCTTCGGGGTTTACGTCCGTCTGTCCGCCCTGTTGTTCCTCCTTTTTGCGGCGGGCAGCACTGATTGACTCCTTGAGTTCAAGGTTAGCCTTCGTGTAGTCCACCTTGCCGCTCCAGTATTTGAGGTCTGTGGTAAAGGGATCGCCCAGAATGACAGCAGCCGATTCGATGACATGGATAAATTCGTTGTAGGCCTTGTCGGAGGCATTGCGTGCATCGCGCAGCGTACCCGTTCCGCGGTCAACGTCTTCGGCAATGCGCTGGGCCTGAGCAGCTGCCACCGCATTGTTTGCCTTTACCATTTCGTCGTAGATGGGCTTCAAGCCGATGGTCGTGAGTGCCGTCTGAAATTCTTCCTTCGCCAAGTCGCCTGCCAGATTGTGAATCTGTGCCGTTTCCTTGTCAAAAGCCGCTTGAATCGATACGTTGTTGTGTTTCACTAAGACATACATCTGCTTGGCCACCTCATAAACGGGCGATACTGCGCAGCTGGAGTGCCCCTTGATACAATCACGAAGTGCCACATAGCAGCTGTCGCGGAGCGTGTCATGTTCTTTTACCGTAGAGAGCGTTTGATTGGCTTGGAGCAACTTCAAGTTTTTGTCTTCGATTTCCACGGCAGCCTTTAATGCTGCAATCTTTTCTTTCGTCAATTCCTGCTCATACTTCTTTTCTGCAAAGTAATCTACACACGATTTCATGAACTCGAAGTGGCGGTCATTGTCTAAACTGCGAAGATTGATTCTTGTTACTAGTGGTGTCATGGTTCCAATGAGTTAAGGAGTGAATAATAGAAGTGGCATGAGTCTTGACCAAAAGTATTCTGACCTTTATGAAGTTGGGAAGTAGGTTTTTGGAGTAAAAACAACCTTATAGAAGGCTGTACAAGTAGGTTTAGGCTTTATAATCAGCTTGCCCCTGCTGTGGCAAGTAGGTTTAGGCTTTATAATCTTCTTGCCCCGAGCTGTACAAGTAGGTTTAGGCTTTATAATCAGCTTGCTCCGAGCTGTACAAGCAGATTTTAGTCTTTAAACCTTCTTGCCCCGAGCTGTACAAGTAGATTTTAGTCTTTAAACCTTCTTGCTCTGAGCTGTACAAGCAGATTTTAGTCTTTAAACCTTCTTGCCCCGAGCTGTACAAGCAGATTTTAGTCTTTAAACCTTCTTGCTCTGAGCTGTACAAGTGGATTTTAGTCTTTAGACCTTCTTGTACACATCCCTTGTGCCTTGTTCATCGCATGGCGACTCGTTTAGAGAGTGCCTACTTCCAATCTGTCAAATAACGTCTGAGCTTCCGAGAAAGCGTGCTCTTGCGAGCTCCTGTTGCGGCGAATCATCCACTTCGTGAATTAAATGGTGTCGACCTGGCGAACCCCAGCGGTCTCACGTGGTCAACGAACGCAAATGTATGCGAATTTGAGAAGACAAAGAAGCAATTTCAAGAATAAAATGCCAGGAATGGTACTTATCTACCCAGTCCCGTAGGGATGTCATCACTCAGGATTGGGTTTACGACCTATCGGACGAACGCTCTCAATTCACCCACAAGCCCCGAAGCGGGGGCGACATAATGACTCGGTTGTTTGCCATAGGGCTTACGTCCTACGACCCGTTATGTCGCCCGCTTCGGGGCTTGAATGGTTTTTAAAAACGGGGGGGGAAAATGCTGACAGGGCTCACGTCCTATCCGAAAACGATGTGGTACGTATGGGACTGGGCCTCCTACAAATCATCAATCAGTGCCGTACTCTTGGCGTAGGCAGTGCTTTTGGCTTCGAAGAAGTCGGTCTTGACCATGTTGGCGTTGGAGTATTGGGCAACCCACTGCATGCTTTCGGGCTCTTTGCGGTGGTCGTCGTAGAGGTAGCCGAAGCCGAGGCTGTTCCAACGCAGATTGCCAAGGTAGTGGATGTAGTCGGACACCATCTGACTGTTGAGACCGGGGATGTCGTCGCCGATGACGTATTGACCCCAGGCTATCTCCTGACGAACGCCTTCGCGCATCAGGGACTCGTAGGTGGCGATGCACTCGGGGGTGAAGAGCTGGGGCTCTTCCTTCTTGAGCTCAAGGATGAGGTTGCGGAAGAGCCAGAGATGGGTGTTCTCGTCGCGGTTGATGTAGCGGATTTCTTGGGCAGAACCCGACATCTTGCCGTTGCGGCTGAGGTTGTAGAAGAACATAAATCCGCTGTAGAAGTAGATGCCCTCGAGGATGTAGTTGGCGATGAGGGTCTTCATCAGCGTGAAGCCGTCCTGCTGTTGCTGGAAGTCGTTGTAACAGTCGCCGATGAAGGTATTGCGGCGCAAGAGGTGTTCGTCGGTCTTCCATTGGTAGAGGATGTCGTTGCGCTGTTCGGGGCTGCAGATGGAGTCGAGCATGTAGCTGTAGCTCTGGCTGTGTACGCACTCCTGGAAGGCTTGGATGTGCAGGCAGAGATTGACTTCGTTGGCGGTGATGTACTCACTGATGGTCGGCAGGTTGTTGCTCTGTAGCGAGTCGAGGAAGACGAGGAAACTCAGTATCTTGTCGTACGCTGTGTGTTCGGCGGGGCTGAGTTGCGGATAGTCCTTGACGTCCTGCGTGAGGTTGATTTCTTCGGGAATCCAGAAGTTGTTCATCGCCTGACGGTACCAGTCGCTGACCCAGGGGTAGCGCATGTTGTTGAAGTCGTTGAGGTTGGTGGTGTTGCCGCCAATCATTCGTCGGAGACGGAGATCGGTATCGCCCGCAGGGTTGAAGAGCGGGTTTTTGTGAAGGGGTTGTTGTTGCATGAGCGGGTGTGGGTTGTTGTATGAGAGGAGGATAGGTTTGAATTATCAGAATGTCACCCCGACTGCCAGGAAGGCGGAGTGTGTCCATTTGCGGCAGGGCAAATTCGTTCCGTCGTGTCCGCTACGGGCATTGCCCGAGAAGAGTTGATAGTCTGAAATGCCGTAGCCGAGCGAGAAACGCAGGTTGTCTGCTTGGAGGGAAAGCCCGGTTCGCAGTTGCCAATTGAACCACTCTGCGCCTTTGCTTCCAGCTCCTCCCGGAGAGAATGAAAGGCCGGGATTGGCGAAGGCATGAATGGTGGCATCCATTGACCGCCAGTTGATGAGCGTCGGTGTGCGGAGTTCTACGGAAGGCATCAGCTTAACGCGTATGCAATACTTGTCATCGTCTTCCTCCCTCCCCCAGTCTTGGAGTCCTTCGATTTCGCCGGCAAAGCCCAGTTCTAGTCTTACACCTGCATAGCGGATGGGGAACCAGGCACAGCTTATTGAGTAGTCGTAGCCGTCGGAATTGAGACCTAAGAGGAAGTTAGCCTCCCATTTATTGGTGTGGCACTTTTCGCTTTGTTGTGCATGGAGGGGAAGTTGGCTGACGGCTGTTAAGAGCATCAGTGCAACAGGACGAAGGTACGTGATGGAGCGAAATAGTGTCATGGGTATGAGGGGAATTAGTTACGATGCGCAGCTTTCGCATTCTTCGACTTCGAGGGACTTGCTGCGCACGTAGTAGATGGTCTTGACGCCGCATTCCCAGGCGAGGAGGTAGAGGTTGAGCACTTGACGCATGGTGAATTCGTTGGTGATGTAGAGGTTGAGGCTCTGGGCTTGGTCGATGTGGCGTTGGCGAATGCCGGCGGCACGGACGCTCCACTTTTGGTCGAGCAGGTGGGCGGCTTTGTAGACCCAGAAGGTCTTGGGAGAAAGGGCTGGGGCTACGCGGGGGAGCATGGCGCCCTTCTTTTCTTCAAGGAAGAAACGTTTCATCACCGGGTCAATGCCTGCCGTCGTGCCTGCAATGATGCTCGTGCTGCTGGTCGGAGCTACGGCAAGCAAGTAGGCATTGCGCATACCGTGGGTTGCCACTTGCTGGGCCAACGCTTGCCAACGGGCAGAGCGGTAACCGCGTTTGGTGAAGTAGGTGCCCGTCTGCCAGTCGCTGCCCTCGAAGTGGGTGTAGCTGCCCTTTTCGCGAGCCAGCTGGTTGCTGGCCTCGATGGCGGCAAAGTTGATTTGCTCAAAGAGTTGGTCGACAAACTGCAGGTGCTCTTCGCTTTCCCAACGGATGCCGCGTAGGGCAAGTGCGTGGTGGTAACCACTTACGCCCAGACCGATGCTGCGGTAACGGTGGTTGGTGATTTGGGCATAGGGCACGGGGTAGAGGTTGAGGTCGATGACGTTGTCGAGGGCGCGCACGACGGTAGCTACCTTGCGGCGCAGGGCTTCGCTGTCGTCGAGGGGCAGGTGACCGAGCGAGAGGCTGGCCAGGTTGCAGACGACGAAGTCGCCCGGACGGATGGTCTTGACCACAACGGTGTCGCCTTCGTGGGTGCGGATTTCGGTCGAAACACTTTCAGAGGGTGCCATGTTTTGCGCAATCTCGGTGCAGAGGTTGGAGCAGTAGATCATGCCCTTATGTCCGTTGGGGTTGGCGCGATTGACGGTGTCGCGGTTGAAGGTGAAGGGAGTGCCTGTTTCGACTGCCGAACGCAGAACAAGGCGAACGATGTCCTTGAGGGTGATGACGCGGCGCGAAAGGCGTTGGTCGTTGATGCAGTCGCGGTATTTGCGCTCCCATTCTTCGCCGTAACAGTCCTCCAGCGAGTAACCTTTGATGGTCTTGATTTCATGAGGACAGAAGAGGTACCAAGGCTGGTTGAGGTCTTCCTTGGCCATTTTCCAAAAGAGGTCGGGATAACAGACGGCGGGGAAGATGTCGTGTGCCTTCATGCGGTCGTCGCCGTTGTTGGTGCGAAGCTGAAGAAACTCGGGCAGGTCTTTGTGCCACACGTCGAGGTAGACGGCTACGGCTCCTTGGCGCATGCCGAGTTGGTCGACTGCAACGGCGGTGTCGTTGACGAGCTTCATCCAGCGGATAACACCTCCTGCTACGCCCTTGAAGCCACGGATGTCGCTACCGGCAGCACGTACTTTGCCAAAATAGAGTCCCATGCCGCCGCCCATCTTGCTGACTTGTGCGAAGTTGTCGTTGCTGCGATAGATGCCTTCGAGGCTGTCGGGCACGGTGTCGATGAAGCAACTCGAGAGTTGGTGGTAGGGCTTGCGCGCATTGGAGAGGGTGGGCGTGGCCATGGTGACTTCGAGGCAACTCAGCATGTCGTAAAACTGTTGTACCCAGTGCATGCGGTTGGTGGGTTCGGGCATGGCGAGGTGGAGGGCTATGCCGAGGTACATTTCCTGTACCGACTCTAAGAGTTCGTGGCGGTGGGTGCGGATGAGGTAACGTTTGGTGAGGAGGTCGAGGCCGGAGTAGTTGAAGAGGCGGTTGCGCTCAGGACGCATAAAGCTGGCAGCCGTCTGAATCTCTTCGGGCGAATAGGCGGAGAGGATGTAGTCGCCATAAAGTCCTTCGTCGGTGAGATAACGGAGTTTGTCGTAGAAGGTAGGGAGGCCGAGCTTCTCTTCCTGCAGACGGAGCCTGCGTGTGAGTTGGTAGTCGAGCAGACGGGCGGCGATGAATTCCCAATTGGGAGCTTCCTGGGTGGTCAGTTCGACAGCTGCCTTCGTCAATGCCGTAAGGCTCTCTTCAGTTCCCATTCCGGTCTTGCGGAAGCTGGCAAACTTTTCAGCCAAGAGCTTCAGACTGTATTCTTCGGCAGGGAAATCGGTCTGTATGAGCTTGAGTATTTCAGCTATTTCGGGAGTTTGGGTAGCTGTTACGAGTTGGTTGATCGCGTTACGCTTTTCGGTGCGTTGCCAACGGTAGAGGATGTAACTCTTGGCTTCTGCATAAAATCCCTGTTCCATGAGGCACCGTTCGACTTCGTCTTGGATGCACTCCACGCTGCGTGAGTCCGCCTGCCCGTTGAGCATACGCTCAACCTGCGCGATGAGTGCGTGGATTACTTCGTCGGTAAGCACCTTGCCCGTGCTGGCAAAGTTCTTGCGTACGGCGGTCACGATTTTTTCTTTATTGTAGGGCTCTGTTGTCCCGTTGCGTTTGATGATCAGCATTGGTCAGTAGGTTGTTAGACATAATTGGGGCAGGCTCTATGGTTGTCGGTTGAGAGAGAACGCTCACTTCAGGCTGGCAAGGCATGCAGTACAGGAAGAGACTGCTCCTGCTTATAACCAACTGGATGAGGTCGCTCGGGGTGACAACGGATAGAATCTGCCCGCGTCGTGTTGAAACAAATTCGGAACAAACTTACGCAAATCTACGTTGGTACGATATCGGGTCTTGTCAAAAAAACATAGGTGTGCTTGATCTTTATTATCCGTTTAGTCCCTTTTGTTTGACTTGCAATATAGACCGAAAAGTTAGGGGAAGGAAAGGAACATCCTGTGTGCAGCGGCGAAGGAATACAGATGCCTGAAGGGTGATAACAGGCATTAATTCATAGAAGCCGGCTTCAGTTGAAGAGGTGACGCTGCACCTTTAACTGAAGCCGGCTTGAGCAAAATAATGGAGGAGAAAGCTGAGGAGTTTCACCTTGTCAGACACCGCAACGGGCATGGGCAACAGCTTTCCTTACTTCGTGTGTTGTGGGGTTGCCAAGCATTGGGGGCATTGGAATATCGCCCCCTCATGGTGGTATGCTGAGCCTTAGTCATCAGCTTTGTCCAACCTTTCCAGATAATTTTCGGGGATGACGGGCATGGCACCGTTTTGAGTACAGACATAGGCTGAGACGTTTACTGCCAGCTTGTGGGCTTCGCTCACGGGCATGCCCTTGAGGGTCGCTGCGATGAAGGAGGCCGTAAAGGAGTCGCCTGCTCCGACGGTGTCGGCCACTTTTACGCGGGGTGTTTCGACAAAGGAAAAATTGCCGGGGGTGAAAACGTAACTGCCGTTGACTCCACAGGTCAGGATGAGCATCTTCAGATTGTACTTGGCGAGTAGAATCCAGCACTTGTCTTGCAGGTCGATGCCCGGGTAGCCGAAGAGGCGGCTGAGTGTGACAAGTTCTTCGTCATTGATTTTTAATACGTTGCAACGCTCCAATGACTGGCAGATAGTCTCTTTCGTGTAAAATCCCTGGCGCAGATTGATGTCGAATATCTTGTATTGCCCTTCACCGTCGGGCATTGCATCAAGAAAGGCGTGGATGGTTTCGCGTGAAACGATGTTGCGTTGGGCCAGCGAGCCGTAGGACACGGCGCAGGTCTGTTGCGCCAGTTTGTGCAAGGAGGGGGTAAAGGGAATGTTGTCCCAGGCCACGTTTTCCTTGATGGTATAATTGGGAATGCCTTCGTCATCGAGTACTACCTGGACGGTACCTGTGGGGTATGCCACTTTTTCAATCATGCCGTTGAGGCCTTTGCTTGCGAAGTCTTGTTCTATTTCGGCTCCCAGCCTGTCGTCACCGATGGCACTGACTACGCGGCTTTCCAGTCCAAACTGGGACACGTGGTATGCAAAGTTGGCTGGTGCGCCGCCTATTTTTTTACCTTCGGGCAGTACGTCCCATAACACTTCGCCTATACCGACTACATACTTGTTGTTGTGATTCATATCTGTTGATTGTTTTGATTGACTGATGGGGGGTGGGCAGTTGCTTGTTCTCTCTGGTGCAGGGCCTGCAAAGAGGGAGGTGTACCTATGTTTATAAACTGTCAATTCTCACTTTTATTTTCCTG
>OIRE01000355.1_pt1 | contig 11931 bp, 8 predicted proteins | sample 1586161 | NCBI WGS metagenome assembly OIRE01 (sample SAMN02675048, study PRJEB24791) | human gut metagenome, SKBSTL034 | isolation source: stool | host: Homo sapiens | place: USA | reverse complement strand
GGCCGCCGGGGCCTTGCAGGGGCGATGCTTCGCGCCGTCGGCTTCGAGAAGAACGGTATCGGCCCCGGCCATCCATCCGGACAGGCCGGGCGGCTGGGTCAGCTTGCCGTTTTCGGCGGGCGAACCCGCCACGGCATAGGTCCCGGCCTGCCAGAGGGCATCCCGCACGGCCTCATCGGGGGCGTAATTCGCGCTGGAGCGCTGGATGTGGGTGGTGGTGGAGACCAGCCCCCTCTGCCCCTCGGCAGCGCAGAGGCGGGCCATCCCGTAGAGAAGCGTTGTCTTTCCGCCGCCCCCCACGAGGGAGACGACATGGCCCTTCTCCCGCAGGAAGGGCAGCGCTTCGAGGCCGTTCATCAGACTTCGCCTGCTTGTTCGGCCACAGCCATAGCGACCTTCTCGGGGGTGATGGGCAGCTCGTAGAAGCGGGTGCCGATGGCGTTGTAGATGGCGTCCGAGATGGCGGGCAGCGGGGTGTTGATGACCACCTCGCCGATGGATTTCGCGCCGAAGGGGCCGTTCGGCTCATAGCTGTTCTCGAACTCGACCCGGATATGGCCTACGTCGGCGCGGGTGGGGATCTTGTACTGCATGAGCGAATTTTCCATGGGCCAGCCCCGCTGGTCGTAGGTGATGTTCTCGGTGAGGGTCATACCGATGCCCTGCAGCAGACCGCCCTCGGCCTGCACCCGGGTAAGGTTCGGGTTGATGGGGGTGCCGCAGTCCACGCAGGCGTCGAACTCCAGCAGCTTCACCTCGCCGGTCTCGGTGTCCACCTCTACCTCAGCCGCGCCCACCATATAGGGCGGAGGCGACAGGGGCGACATATGGGTCTCCGTGACCTCCAGCGGCACATCGTGGCCGAACATGGAGGCCGTGGCGATGTCGGCCAGCGGGACGCTCCGGGCGGGGTCGGCAGAGACAAACACCGTCTTACCGTCAAATTCTACGTCGTTCTCCCCGCAGCCCAGCAGCTGCGCGCCCAGCTTGCAGATCTGACCGCGCAGCTTCAGGGCGCACTTTTCGACGGCCTTACCGGTGATGTAGGTAGTGCTGGACGCATAGGAGCCGGAGTCGTAGGGGGAGGTGTCGGTGTCGGCACCGTAGACGGTGATGTCGTCCATGCCGCATTCCAGCACCTCGGCGGCGATCTGGGCCAGCGTGGTGTCACAGCCGGCGCCCATATCGGCAGCGCCGATGAGGAGGGTATAGAAGCCCTCATCGTTGATCTTCAGGGTGGCGCTGCCCACGTCCATGCCGGAGATGCCGGAGCCTTGCATCGCCATGCCCATGCCGACGGCACGGATCTTTCCGTTGCCCATATCGCGGCGGGGGTACTTTTCGTCCCAGTTTATCATCTCGTGGACCTTTGCAAGGCACCGGTCGAGGGCGCAGCTGGTGTTCACCGCGCCGTAGTAGGCGGGCATGACCTGCCCTTCCTTCACGATATTCATTTCCCGGAGCTTGAAGGGGTCCATATGGAGCTTTGCGGCCAGCTCGTTGACGGCGGATTCCACCGCAAACAGGCCCTGCGTCGCGCCATAGCCCCGGTAGGCACCCGCCGACATATGGTTGGTGTACACCACATCATAGGTAAAGCGGAAGGCCTCGGCCCTGCCGTAGAGGGGGATGGATTTATGTCCCGAAAGGCCCACCGTCGTGGGGCCGTGCTCGCCGTAAGCGCCGGTGTTGGAGAGGGTGTAGAGGTCGAGGCCGCGGATGGTGCCGTCCCTGTCCGCGCCGAGGCGGAGGTGGATCTCCATCTCGTGGCGGGGGGTGGAGGCGATCTGGCTCTCCTCCCGGGTGAAGATGAGTTTGGAGGGCTTTTTGGTCTTCCACGTCACGAACGCCGGGTAGACCTCACAGACGGCGGTCTGCTTCGCGCCAAAGCCGCCGCCGATGCGGGGCTTCGTCACCCGCACCATGGACTTCGGGATGTGGAGGGCGTTGGCGATGATGCGGCGGGCGTGGAAGACGATCTGGGTCGAGCTGAGGACGTTCAGACGGCCATAGAGGTCGATGCTGCAATAGGTGCGGAAGGTCTCCATCATGGCCTGCTGGCAGGCTTTGGTGTGGTAGACATGGTCGATGACGATGTCACAGTCGGCCAGCACCCCGTCGATGTCGCCGTCGCTGCACTCGTCGTGGGCGCAGAGGTTGCGCTTGTTGTCCGCGCCCACGGGGCACAGGCTCTCCCAGTTGTCCTCGGGGTGGACGAGGATGGGGTTGTCCTTGGCGGTGTGATAGTCCAGCACCGGCTCCAGCACCTCATAGGCGACCTTTATCAGTTTCAGCGCCTTATCGACGCATTTGTCGTCCTTGCCCGCCACGATGGCCACAACGTCGCCCACGAAGCGGACGTGGCGGTCGATGAGGAGGCGGTCGTAGGGGCTGGCCTCCGGGTAGGTCTGGCCTGCCTGCGTGTAGCGGCGGGCGTCCTGCGGCACATCCTCCCATGTAAAGATGGCCTCGATGCCGGGCACCTTCTTGGCCACAGCGGTGTCGATGCTCTTCACGATGGCGTTGGCGTGGGGGGAGCGCAGGAGCTTGACGATGAGGCAGTCGGCGGGGACGAGGTCGTCCATATAGACGGGCTGGCCCGTCACCAGCTGCATGGCGTCCTTCTTGCGGAAGGGTCTGTTGACCGTATTCATTCTGCCGCCTCCTTCTTGGCTTTTTTCCATGCGAGGAAGTTCTGAATGCCCCGCAGCTGGCCCTCATAGCCCGAGCAGCGGCAGAGGTTTCCGGCGAGATATTCCTTGATCTCCTCCTCGGTGGGATATTCCTTCTCCCGGAAGAGGGCGAGGGCGTTCATGATGAAGCCCGGGTTGCAGAAGCCGCACTGCTCTGCGCCCTGATCGGCGATGAAGGCGCCGAACTCGGCGGCTTCGTCCTGCAGGCCCTCGAGGGTGGTCACTCTGCGGCCATCGGCCCGGACGGCGAGGACAGAGCAGGACAGCACCGGCTTGTCGTCGAGAAAGACGGTGCACAGGCCGCAGTTGGAGGTCTCGCAGCCCCGCTTGACGCTCAGGCAGCCGTGGCTGCGAACAAAGTCGATGAGCAGCGCGTCAGGCGCAACGTCGGCGGTGAGCTTCTTATTATTTAAGGTAAGTGTGATCTGCATGGTGTTCCCCTTCCTCAGCCTTCCAGACGGCAGACGGCGCGTTTGGTCAGCACGCCGGCCAGATGGCGGCGGTACGCGGCGCTGCCCCGGATGTTGCTTTCGGTCTTGATGTCTGCTTTCACCTCAGCGGCGAAGCGGGCGGCAAAGGCCTCGGCGGTCTCCCCTGCCTGCGGTGCGGCGGTGTAGAGCACGGCCTTGCCCGGGCGTGCGCCGAGGGCGGCGCGGATGCTGCCGTCGGCGAGGCGGGCGGCGGCGCAGGTCAGCACCGGGAAATCGGTCTGGCTGTTGCGCACCGACTGGTAGCAGAAGCGGGCGTGCTCCTTCGGCACGAGGACCCGCACGAGGATGTCCCGGTCATAGGGGCGCTGGGCGTACTCCGAAAGGGGCACGACGCCGCCCTTGTACAGCTCCACCGAGGCGTTCAGCGCAAGGAAGATGGTCAGCACGTCCGAAAAGCCGAAGCGGCTGTAGAGGCTGCCGCCCACGGTGGCGAGGTTGCGCAGCTGGACGCCCACGATGTGGCGCACCGACTCCCGCACTGCGCCCTCGGTGTAGGCGGCGAGGCCCTCGTGCAGCTCGAGCTGGCGCAGCGTCACCATCGCACCGATGGCAAAGCCCTCCTCCGTCTCCTCGATGGTATCGAGGCCGAGGCCCGACAGGTCGATGGCAGTGCCCACATTGATGTTCTCCATCTTGAGCCAGATCATGCCGCCGAGGACACGGTTCTGCTTTTTCTGGTTGAGCTGCCACGCCTCCTCGAGACTTTCGGCCTTTTTGTATTCCCGAATGGTCATCATTTTGCTGTTTCCTCTCTTTTTTGGCCTTTTGCTTTTATTTTATCACAAAATCCGCTATAATGCCACTGTAGCGATTCAACTTTTCCATGCAGGGGAGGACGGGACGATGGAACAGACGAAGCAGGCGGCGGTGGGCTGCGTCATCATGGCGTCGGGGCGGGCGGTGCGCTTCGGCTCGGATAAGCTTCTGGCCGACTTCGGCGGCGCGCCCCTCATCGCCCGGGCGCTGGCCGTCACGGCCTCCCCCGCCCTTGCGGCCCGGGTGGTCGTCACCCGGTCGGCGGAGGTGGCGCGTCTCGCCCGGGCGGCGGGCGCAGCGACCGTCCTCCACAGCCTGCCGGGCCGGAACGACACCGTCCGCCTCGGCCTCGACGCGCTGCTGGGCGAGTGCCCCGGCCTCGGGGGGTGCATCTTCCTGCCCGGCGACCAGCCGCTGCTGCGGCGGGAGAGCCTCGAGGCCATGGTGCGCGACTTCCACGCGCAAAAAGAAACAGAACGGGTCATCCTCCGTCTGGGCTGGCGCGCCGGGGGCGCAGAGCCTCTGCTGGGGAGTCCCGTCCTGTTCGGAAGCGGTCATTTCGACGCCCTGCGCGCCCTGCCCGAGGGCAAGGGCGGCGGCGTAGTCATCCGCCAGCACCCCGGCTGCGTCCGGGCCGTGTACGCCCAGAGCGCCGAGGAGCTGGAAGATGCGGATACGGTGGAGCGCTTAGAGGCGCTGAAGTGTTTCCTCTGAGCCGTCCAGCGCCTTTTTCAGGTTTGCCAGCACCTTCTCGCTCAGCAGCACGAAGGCCTGCTTGGTGCGTCCGGCCGAGACGCCCGGGCTGTGGACGTTGGGGCGGGCGAAGAAGCCCTCGCTCACCGGGCCGGCGGCGGCGTAGGTGTCGCAGAAGAAGTGGGTGCCGGGCTTGTCCAGCCACGCTTCGAGGGCGGCGGAGTCGAAGCCGGGGCCGATGGAGGTGTTGAAGAGGACCTTGCCCTCCCCCAGCGCCTCAAACTCCGGCCCGCCCAGCAGCAGGACGTTCTTGTTCAGGCAGGTAAAGACCACCTCGCTGTCCCGCAGAAGGGCGTCCAGAGGCTTGTACTTCATGCCCGCAGCCTCGGCGTCCGGCTTGCGGCTGCGGCTGTAATAAGAGATGTCCGCGCCGAGGAAGGCCAGCGCGTCGGCGATCATCCGGCCCGAGACGCCCAGACCCACGACGCCCACCCGGAGGCCGAAGATCTCCACCGGCTCGTCCCGGAGCATCGGCATCCCGAAGCCGTGGAGCAGGCCGGTCAGCTCGTGGAGGACATATTCCACCACGCCCCGGTCACCGTAGTCCCGGATGCCCAGCACCCGGATGCCCTTTTCCCGGGCAAAGGCGATGTCCACGTTGGCGCTCTTCTCGGAGTAGAGGCTGCAGCACATCCCGATGTAGCGCAGATCGGGGCAGCGGGCGATGACGTCCCGGCCCATGCGGGAGGTATAGCTCAGGAGCACCGCGTCGGCGTCCCCGATGCGGCGGACGATCTCGTCCGCGTCGGCGGGGACGTCCCGGAAGAGCACGACCTCCCTAGCGTACTGATGCAGGGCCTCTTCCGCCGAGGGGATGAGGCTGACCGGCTCGATGGCGACCAGTTTCTGGAACATAGCGCTTTTCCTCCTTATTTAATAGAAGCAGACCGGCGAGGCAAGGTTGCGCAGCAGGGCCACGGCGCTCCACCCGGCGATGGCGCTGGTGGAGGAGCAGATGTCCACCACAGCCTTGACGCCCTCGATCTCAGCGGTGATGCAGTGGTCGTCGCCCACCCAGCCGGGGACGGAGTGCATGGTCACGCCGGTGACGTCCGGGCCGGTGGTGGCCAGCGAGGTGGCCACGGCGACGTTCACCCGGCGGGGGAAGGTGGCGATGGCCTCCTTGGCACTGCCGGTGAAGACGGTGGTCTTTTCGGTGTCGGTCAGCAGATGGTCGGCCCAGACGGGGGTGTTGCGGAAGCCCTTCGCGCCGGTGTGGGTCTCGATACCGGCCTTTTCGTCCAGCTTCTGGGCCTCAGCCATGAGGGTGACGGTCTGCAATACGTCGAAGCCGCCGATGGCACCGCTGGCCAGATGCACCTTGGCCCCGCCCTCCCGGGCCGCCTGCTTGACCTCCTCGTAGAAGGCGAGGTCGGCGAACGCACCGATGGACAGCACCACGAGGCTCACGCCCCGGCGCAGCACCGGCACCGCCATGGCCCGCACCGCCTCCACCGAGGCCGCCTCCACGATGTACTCCGGTTCCAGCGCCAGCAGGGCGTCCACGTCCGCGCAGGCCGCACAGCCCACGGCGGACGCCGTCTTCTCTGCCGAGGCGAAGGTGCGGCTGGTGACGCCCACCAGCTCGTAGTCCTCCAGCAGGCCCCTCTTCCACGCGTCGGCCACAATGTTTCCGAGGAAGCCGCAGCCCACGATGCCAAATTTCGTTTTCATGATACCATTCTCCTTTTTCCCGCCCAGTCGGCGGGTTTTTCCTTTCCCAGTATACCATGTCTGCCCCGGAAAAGCAAAAGTGGCGCTTCTTCTTCGCCAAAAGGCACTCTTTCTGTCGGAGCTTCTCCATTCACGCAGGAAACAGGGCGATTCGCGCAGGTTTTCTTGATTTTTTCCCGCAGATGTGGTACATTCAGGACAGTCAGATGTTCTCTGTTTTCACTATTTCTTTTCACTATTCAAAGGGGGTTTTTGTATGCTGTCATATCGTAAGCTTGCGATGCGTGTTCTGGGTCGGCCTCTCCATACGGGGGGGGGTAACGATTCACCCCGTCCGGCCTCTCAGCGGGCAGCGGCGTTCATCCTGACCGCCGCCATGCTCACCACCTTGACCGCCCCGGCCTTTGCCAAGACATGGGACATCGCCAACGGCGACATCACCGTGAAAGCGGGCGAGGCCGAGGGGCCGAACAACGTCAAGCAGGGCGATAACGACTTCGTAAAAGATGAGGGCGACACCATCATCACCGGCGAGTCGAAGGAGAACACCGTCACCATCGACACCTCCGAGGGCAATGTGGACGTCACCTTCGACGACCTGAAGATCGACGCCAGCAGCGGGAACGAAGCCGCCGTGAGCGTGACCGGCAAGGGCGATACCAATATCGAGCTGGATGGCGACAACGAGCTGAAGAGCGGCAACAGACACGCCGGGTTGGAGCACAACAAGACTGACACCAGCGGCAAGCTGACCATTCAGGACAAAGATAAGAACGGCAGTCTGGACGCTACCGGTGGATTTAGAGGCGCTGGCATCGGTGGCGGTGAAGCCCAAAACGGTCAGGTGACCATCACCGGTGGTACTATTACTGCTACCGCTGGGTCTAGTTCTGGCCGCTTCATCTACGGTGGTGGTTCTGGCATCGGCGGCGGTGATGGCGGTACAGGTGTTGGCGGTAATGGTGATGTGGAAATCACAGGCGGCACCATCACAGCGACCGGTTTTTATGGTGCAGGCATTGGAGGAGGCCGGAGCGCCGATGGCGATGTGACCATCAGCGGCGGCACCATCAAAAAAGCCGAATCTCTCAGCCCCACCGACCTCGGCGGCGCAGGCATTGGCGGCGGCTATTACGGAGACGGTCGTGTGACCATTACCGGCGATGCTGTTATTGAAGAAGCACAAGGCGGCATCCAGTCTGCTGGCATCGGCGGCGGTCAGGGTGCTGACGGCGACGTGGAAATTTCCGGCAACGCCAGGATCGACAAGGTGACTGGCGGCGATTACGGCGCAGGCATCGGCAGCGGTCTGGGCGAATCGGGCGCACCCTGCAACGGCAAAGTGACCATCAAAGACAACGCCAAGATCGGTCTGGCGCAGGGCGGTTTTGGTGCCGCAGGCATCGGCGGCGGTTACTATTATAGTAATGGATATGACGATGATGATTCCACCTCCGGTGTGGGTGATGTGACCATCGAGGGCAATACCACCGTCAATGCGGTCGGCGGCTTAGGTGCTGCGGGTATTGGCAACGGCGTCAATGCTATCGACTTCGGCGGCGCTGCCGTCAACCAGATCACCATCCGCAGCAGCGAGGCCGGAAGCCCCACTGTAACCGCCACCGGCGGCGTATCGGGCTTTGATGAAGATCTTCAGGAAGACCTCCCCGGCGGCGCGGGCATCGGCGGCGGCGCAGGCGACACCAAGGCAAACATCACCCTCGAGGGCAAAGTGACCATCGTTGCCAAGGCGGGCGAGGGCAATGCCGCCATCGGCGACCTGACCGGCGGCGAGCAGGTCTTCACCGGCCTTGCTGAGGGCAGCTCCATCACCCGTTACGACTCCGAGGGCAACAACATCACCCTCCCCACCGACCCCGGCTACCCTGTCCCTGCGGACACCTCCTCTTCCGGCGGCGGCTCTGCGGACGCCTCTGTGCAGGAGTCGGTCTTCCCGGGCCTCGTCGTCACCGACAAGGACGGCCAGCGCATCTCCTACACCAGCACCCAGAGCGGCAATACCCTCACCGTCTGCGTCGGACGGTTCACGGCCTCCCTCCGGGCCTCGCTGGCCACCCTGCGTCAGCTGCGGGCTGAGGGCATCGACACCATCACCTTCCAGACCATCCTCTGTAGGATAGTTCTCGGAGGTGACTTTTCTGACGTTGTTATTCAATGGCATCCAATGGGCCGATAAAGCGGTAGAAAATCTGGATTTTCTGGACGTATTCGCCATCGACCTTTTCCGCTTTGGATACCAGAATCTTGTCAATCAGCTGATGCAGAATCTTATAGTTCAGTTCGGTGATGCCAGCGTACTTGCTGACTTCATCAATAAAATCCTGAATCTTGTCCAGCTGATCGTGTTCAGCACGGCCTTCCCGCTCGTACTGCTCAATCTTCTCGGTCAGTTCAGCCTGTTCTTTGTCGTAGCGATCTGCAAGCATTTGAAAACGTTTCTCCGGGAGAAGTCCCTTTGATACGTCCTCATAAAGTTTTGCATACAGGTCTTCGATTTCTGCGATTCGTGCTTTACACTGCTTCAAATCCCGTTTGTGCTGCGCCCGGTCAGAGGACACCCGGAGGTGCATCTGATTTGCAATCTTCTTCACAAGGGCTTCCCGATTGCTCACAGCGGCCTTTGCGTGTGCCTGAATGTCCGCAAAGACAGCTTCATGCAGAACACGGGCTTCCAAATTATGAGAGTCACAGGCTTTCGCACCATATTTCCGATAAGTGCTGCAACAATAAAAGGTCTGATCCAGAACACTGTTGCGTTTGCGCCTGTGCTCAACCTTGACTAACATCGTTCTGCCGCAGTCTGCACAGCGGACGATGCCTTTGAAGATATTGTCGTAGTCGGTCTTATCGCACATAAAACTACTGGAACGGCTGTAAAGGATTCGCTGCACGTTCTCCCAACGGTCTTGTGGGATGATTGCTTCATGTGTATTCGGAACGATAGCGCGTTCTTCAAACGGAATATAACGCCGCTTTTTGGATTTCATGGACACGGTGGGCTTGGCTTCGTAGATGATGTGTCCGGCGTAGACTGGGCTGTGCAGAACCTGACTGATATAGGCACTGTCCCAATCATACATCTTTTCATCATCAATAAAGCGGCCAAACATCTCTTTCTTGTAGTAACACGGCTTCAAGACTTTTTCATCGTGGAGCCGCTTGGCGATGCGGTGAAGCCCCAGCCCTTCCTCTGCCATTGAATAGATATACTCAACAACGGGGGCGGTGTTCGGGTCGATCACAAGGTGATTGTGGTCGGCAGGGTCTTTCTGGTAGCCAAACGGTGCGCCGCTGGAGATATACTTTCCGCTTTTCTTGCGTGTCCGAAGGGCACTCTTGATTTTTCGGGAAGTGTCTTTGGCGTACATTTCATTGATGATGTTTCGGAACGGGGCAATATCCATCTGAGATTGCTCGTTGGAATCATAACCATCGTTGATTGCAATATAGCGGACACCGTGTTCAGGAAAGAAGATTTCCATATACGTTCCGGTTTCGATGTGGTTGCGTCCAAGTCGGGACTGGTCTTTGGTAATGACTGTTGCCACCTTTCCTTCCCGGATATCATCCAGAAGTTCCTGAAAGGCAGGGCGGTCAGAGTTCGTACCGCTGTAACCATCATCAACATAGTACTGGCAATTCCCGAAACCGTTGCGTGTGGCATACTCCATAAGCATCGCCTTTTGAGTGCGGATGCTCAGGCTTTCGCTGTTTGAACCGTCATCTTTTGACAGTCGGCAGTATAAAGCAGTTACTTTTTTGTCCTTTTCCATGTGTACCTCCATAATGGAAAAGAGACCTCATCAATCACATTGTAGCGGATGCTGCGTGACGATGCAAGCCCTTTTCCGCAGTAAAACGTCCAATTAGCCAGCGGCGAGATACGATTCGGCAGTTTTACGAATTTCTTCTTCCACAAGCCGCTGAAAAAGCGTATTCATCGGCACATTGCCGATATAATGGCGTTCCACGATCAGGCGCACGGACTTCGGACTTCTCGGCGCACGTTTGCGTGTGGTGGGCTTCTTCTCAGATTTTTCTTTGTTCAAGGGCAGACCTCCTCATTCATGTGGTGCAAATACGGAAAGGAATGGATGGATTCTATTCGTTTTTCTCTTTTTGTTTTATTACGTTGGTTAGGTGAAAGTTTTCTTCGATACAGTCTTAAAGGCTGCTATACTGCATAGGAAAAATATCTTTTGCAGATGCCATTAAGAATCTGCATCACAGAATCGTGATTTTGGCGGTTCTTGAATCGTGAAAAACGCAGAACTATTCAACATTTGGAATTTTCACAAAGATGTGATTGGGCGAAGAAAACCGCGTTCGTCTGCGCTCAATCAATCCCGCAGCGTCCAATTCCTTAAGCGCACTGGAAACACTGACAGTGCTGCGCCCTAGCTGCTCAGCCAAAGAGCAAATCGTAAAAATGACAAACACGAAACCACGTTCATCTATCCAGAGATTTTTCTGCGAGAGCGTGGCACGGTCGAGCAGCAGCACATAAGTCATTTTTGCAGTCTGGCTCAGGTCAAGTTCCAAAAGGAAGCGTGGGTATGGGAGAAACGGCGGCAGCAGAGTTTGCGTGGTAAGATATTCTGAAATGTTGATCACCTCCAGCTGAAGCAGAAATCAGGAACAAAGAGTATGTAACGAGAATTGGAGGGTTCCAATTCTCCAGTCGCAGAAAAGCACGAAACAAGTGCTCAACTGCGTTAATAAGTTAAGGTCTCCCATATTGGTCCTCGACTTCCCTAGGAGTGGGGAATCGTCCGGCGGCGGGCTTGCACCGCACCATTGGCATTTCAGCCACCCCGTCTTCGTTATGACCGGGCTGCGAGTTACAGAAGTACCTTTTGTGAAGTACCGGACGATTGAACTATTCACTTGTCAAGGAACATATGGAAGATTTCTGGACTTTGACGGACGAAAAACATCCTTCTACTTGGTAGCCGATGAAAAAGGCCATTTCGTAGCATTGCAAGCAATTTTGTAAACAAAACGTCATAATAGTCCGAGAATGGTCTTGAAAAAGATGCCCTACACTTGGTAGGCATCGAGAACGCCTGTTTCGTAGCATTGGTGAGAAACTTGTAATTGAATTGTAATTCTTGAGACCAAATCTCCGCTTTTGAAAAAATCCTCTCAATAGGTAGGCAACGAAAACAGCCCAAAGACAACCATCTTTTTGAGAATTAACAAAAAGGTCACAAATGACCGGCTTTCAAAGAGGCGCTTCTACTATTAACAGAAAAAGTGGCCTAAAATGGGGGGTGTTGGAGAAAATTTCTGCCTTAAAAGTACGCCTCTACTCACTAGCCAGCGAGAATAGCCAAAAGCCAGCAAAAAACAAATGAATTATGTACTTCTGCCACTGATTGCAACGGCATATCGGTGACAGAAAGATCGTTTAGAGCGATTCTTCGCGGTTTGGGGTGGTAGAAATCGTTTTGTAGTTGGACTTTTTCTGCTGAAGCTGCTCCAGCTGTTTCAGCACCGATTCCTTCTCCGGGGGCTTGCCGCCCGGTGTGGAAAGCTGCTGC
>OIRE01000319.1_pt1 | contig 13099 bp, 11 predicted proteins | sample 1586161 | NCBI WGS metagenome assembly OIRE01 (sample SAMN02675048, study PRJEB24791) | human gut metagenome, SKBSTL034 | isolation source: stool | host: Homo sapiens | place: USA | reverse complement strand
CGACGTGGGCGTGGACAAGATCCGCATCAATCCGGGCAATATCGGCGACGACGACCGGGTGAAGGCGGTGGTGGACGCCTGCCAGCAGAAGAACATCCCCATCCGCATCGGCGTCAACGGCGGAAGTCTGGAAAAGCACATCCTTGCAAAATATGGTGCGCCTGTGCCCGAAGCGATGGTGGAGAGCGCGCTGTACCACGTCCGCCTGCTGGAAAAGTTCGATTTCAACAACATCGTGATCTCCATCAAAAACTCCAACGTCCCCCGCATGATGGAGGCCTACCGCCAGCTCAGCGCCGTGACGGACTATCCGCTCCATGTGGGCGTCACTGAGGCGGGCACCTACCAGATGGGCCTGCTCAAGAGCGGCATGGGCATCGGCGGGATGCTGCTGGAGGGCATCGGCGACACCATCCGCGTCTCGCTGGCGGCCGACCCCGAGAAGGAAGTGGAAGCGGGCTACAACATCCTGCGCGCCGTCGGCTTCCCGGTGGCCGGCCCGGAGGTCATCACCTGCCCGACCTGCGGCCGCACCCAGTACCCCTGCACCGAGATCGCAAACGAGGTGGAGCGGCGGCTTCAGGGCTGCAAGAAGTCCATCAAGGTGGCCGTCATGGGCTGTGTCGTCAACGGCCCCGGCGAGGCCCGGGAGGCCGACATCGGCATCGCCGGCGGCAAGGGCGAGGCGGTGCTTTTCGTCCACGGCGAACCCGTCCGGAAGCTGACGGGAGAAAATATCCTCGACCAGTTCATGGAGGAGATTTATAAACTGTGATTTTGCAGAATAAGCTTGGGCTGACGAATGAGGCCGAGCTGGCCCGGGCAGAAGAAAAACTCAGCAAGACCCGGGCGCTCGAGCTTTATGACACCGGTCTGCTGGATACCTTCGAGGTCGGCACCTTCAAGGGGCTTGCGGCCATCCATAAGTATCTGTTCGGAGACGTCTACGAGTTTGCGGGACAGATGCGGACGGTGAATATCGCAAAGGGCAATTTCCGCTTTGCGCCTGTGATGTACCTGCGCCCGGCACTGGAAAGCATCGATGCAATGCCGCAATCCTCCTTCGATGAGATCATCGAGAAGTATGTGGAGATGAATGTGGCCCATCCGTTCCGGGAGGGCAACGGCCGCAGCACCCGCATCTGGCTGGATGCGATCCTCAAAAAGGAGCTGCATCAGGTCATCGACTGGAGCCGCGTCGATAAGGGGGACTATCTCCTTGCGATGGAGCGCAGCCCGGTCAAGGATGTGGAGATAAAGGCCCTGCTGCGCGCCGCCCTGACTGAAAAGATCAATGACCGCAAGGTCTATATGAAAGGCATCGACGCCAGCTACCACTACGAAGGCTACCATGTCTTCAAGACAGAAGATTTGACTTAAAAGCAACTTACTGCCACGCCCATCCCGGGCGCGGCAGTTTGTGCTGTTATCTGATAGAAAAAAGGAGTACCACTGTGACACCACTTGTTTCCCAGCTATGGCCGCAGTTTATGGCGGACCCGGACTTTGCGGCCTGTTTTGGCCGCGTGGTCGTCGAGCACGCCCAGATGCTGCGGCAGGAGCGGCAGGTCATTTTCACGCTGCGCAGTTCTGCCCCGCTGGACAAGGGGCTGTGCGCACGGCTGCTGGCCTCCCTCGCGCCCGACTATGAGGGCTTTGAGCTTCGCATCCACAACCTCTTCGGCTACGCCGCGCTGGACGAGAGCGGACTGCGGGAGCTGATGGAGGAGATGAAGCGGGACGGCGTGCCCATCAACGGCTTCCTCGACCGATGCCGCATCACCATCACCGGCCAGAACATCACCATCGGCGTCTGCCATGGCACGAAGTTTTTGCAGGAGATGCAGTTCGAGCGGCTGCTGGCGGAGCGTATCGCCGCCCACACCGGCGTGAAGCCAAAGGTGACGCTGGAAAGCAGCGTGGGCGAGGCCGAGCAGCGCCAGATGGAAGAAAAGCTGGAGCGCAAAATTGCTCCTCCTGTCGTCAAATTCGAGCGGAAGAATACGGCGCCCTCCATCAAGGTGGAGGGCCTCGACCTCACGGACAAGCCTGTTACCATCTTCCACGGCAAGATGTTCTCCCCCAAGAACCTCACCCCCCTCAAAGACTTGGGCGGCGAGGGCGGAAAGTGCATGATCTGGGGCGATGTTTTCTTCACCGAGGTGAAGGGCAGCTTCCGTAAGATCTATACCGTCTCCATCACCGACTACACCGGCTCCATCAACCTGAAGATCCGTGCGCAGGAAGGGGAGGACTGCTCCAAGTGGGAGTCCATCCCCAAGGGCACGACGGTCGTGGTGCGGGGCGACTGCTCCTACGACAAGTACGAGCATGACTATATCGTCTGGCCCTACGATGTCCTCTTCGTCGAGCGCAAAAAGCGGGAGGACAATGCTCCCGTCAAGCGGGTGGAGCTGCATCTGCATACCAAGCTGTCCAGCATGGACGCCTTCTGCGACCCCGGCGGCATCGTCAAGCTGGCCCATCGGATGGGCCACCCGGCCATCGCCATCACTGACCACGGCGTCTGTCAGGGCTACCCCGAGGCCATGCTGGCGGCGGACGCCATCCACAAGACCGACCCGGACTTCAAGCTCATCTACGGCTGTGAGGCCTACTTCGTCGATGACATGATCCCCTGCGTCTACGGCGTGAAGGACGAGCCGCTGAACGGCGAGTTCTGCGTCTTCGACACCGAGACGACGGGCCTCGACCCGGGCGTGGAGTACCTGACCGAGATCGGCGCAGTCATCGTGCGGGACGGCGAGGTGGTGGAGGAATTCGACACCTTCGTCAAACCCGGCAAGCCCATCACGCCCAAGATCACGGAGCTGACCGGCATCACCAACGAGATGGTGGCCAATGCCCCCGGCGAGGCCGAGGCGCTTGAAGCCTTCCTCAAATTCGTGGATGGCCGCATCCTCGTGGCCCACAACGCCCACTCCTTCGACATCCGGTTCCTCCGCGCTGCCGCCAAGCGGAGCGGCATCGAGTTCGAACCGACTTATATCGACACCCTGACCATGGCGCAGGCCATGTACCCCGGACTCCACAACTACAAGCAGGGGACCATCAACAAGCCCCTGGAGCTGCCCGCCTACGAAGCCCATCGCGCCTGCGAGGACTCTGCCGCGCTGGGCCGCATCTTCTGCGTCATGCTCAAGGATCTGGAGGAAAAGCAGGTCACGGCCGTCAGCGGCATCAACACCGGACTCGGCGGCAACCGCGAGGTGCTGAAAAAGAAGTATTACCACCTCATCATTCTGGTCAAGAACCAGATGGGCCTGAAAAATCTGTACAAGATCGTCAGCGAAGCCCATGTGAACTACTTTTTCAAAAAGCCCCGGGTGCCCCGGAGCCTTTTGAACAAATACCGGGACGGCCTGCTGCTCACTTCCGCCTGCGAAGCCGGCGAGCTGTACCGGGCCATCGTGGATGGCACCAGCTACGAGGAACTGAAAAAGATCGCCGCCTACTACGACATCCTTGAGATTCAGCCGCTGGGCAACAACGCCTATATGGTGCGGGACGGCAAGGTGGAGAGCGAAGAGGTCATCAAGGACTTCAACCGCACCGTCATCCAGCTGGGCGAAGACCTCCATAAGCCCGTCATCGCCACCGGCGACGTCCACTTCACCGAGCCGGAGGACGCCATCTACCGCTCTGTTTTACAGGCGGGCAACGGCTTCAAGGACGCGGACAATCAGCCGCCTCTGTTCTACCGCACGACGGAGGATATGCTGGACCAGTTCCGCTATCTGCCCAAGGAGAAGGCCTACGAGATCGTCGTGACCAACCCCCGCAAGATCGCGGCCAGCATCGACGGCAGCGTCCGCGCCATCCCGCGCGGCACCTATCCGCCCAGCATCGAGGGCGCAGAGCAGCAGCTCCGGGACGCCACATGGGCGCACGCCAAGCGGGATTACGGCGACCCGCTGCCCGAGATCGTGGAAAAGCGGCTGCAAAAAGAGCTGGACTCCATCTGCGGCCACGGCTACGCTGTCCTGTACGTCATCGCGGTCAAGCTGGTGGCCTACTCCAACGCGGGCGGCTATCAGGTGGGCAGCCGCGGCTCGGTCGGCTCGTCGGCTGTGGCCCACTTCTCCGGCATCTCGGAGGTCAACAGTCTGCCGCCCCATTACCGCTGCCCCAAGTGCAGGCACAGCGAGTTCATCACCGACGGCAGCGTGGAGGACGGCTTCGACCTGCCCGACAAGAACTGCCCCGCGTGCGGCACCCGGATGCTGGTGGACGGCCACGACATCCCCTTCGAGACCTTCCTCGGCTTCTACGGCGACAAGGAGCCGGATATTGACCTGAATTTCTCGGGCGAATATCAGTCCAACGTCCACCGCTACACCGAGGAACTGTTCGGCAAGGCCAACGTCTTCAAGGCGGGCACGGTCTCCGGCATTCAGGACAAAACAGCCTATGGCTACGTCAAAAAATATCTGGATGAGCGGGGGAGAACGGTCAACCACGCCGAGGAGAACCGCCTGACGCTGGGCTGCACCGGCGTCAAGCGCACCACGGGCCAGCACCCCGGCGGCATGGTCGTCGTGCCCGACACCTACGAGATCTACGACTTCTGCCCCATCCAGCACCCGGCGGATGATGTGGCGGGCGGCCTGCTGACCACCCACTTCGAGTTCAAGTATCTGCACGACACCCTGCTCAAGCTGGACGAGCTGGGCCACGATATGCCCACCTTTTACAAGTATTTTGAAGAGTACACCGGTATCCCCATCGACAGCATCCCCATGAACGACCCCAAGGTCTACAGCCTGCTCACCAGCCCGGAGGAGCTGGGCGTCACGCCGGAGCAGATCGACAGCCAGACCGGCACCTTCGGCATCCCCGAGATGGGCACGAACTTCGTGCGCGGGATGCTTGTGGAGGCCCGGCCCAAGAATTTCTCCGAGCTGATCCAGATCTCGGGCCTGTCCCACGGCACCGATGTGTGGACCGGCAACGCGGACGAGCTGATCCGCAGCGGCACCTGCACCATTGCCGAGGTCATTGGCTGCCGTGACAGCATCATGCTCTACCTGCTGCGCAAGGGCCTCGAGCCGAAGATGGCCTTCGACATCATGGAGGCCGTCCGTAAGGGCAAGGTGGCCAAGGGCGGCTTTGCGCCCGGCTGGGAGGAGGCCATGCGGGAGCACGAGGTGCCGGACTGGTACATCGAGAGCTGCCGCAAGATCAAGTATATGTTCCCGAAAGCCCATGCCGTGGCCTACCTGATGTCGGCCATCCGTCTCATGTGGTTCAAGCTCTACCATCCGCAGGCGTTCTATGCGGTCTATTTCACTGTCCGCGGCGACGACATCGACTACGAAGCCGCCGTGGGCGGTGCGGCGGTGGCCCGCGCCCACATGAACGAGGTCAAGCGCCGCCTGAAGGAGGAGAAAAACGCCAAGGACGAGGACGTCCTCGTCTCGCTCCAGCTGGTCAACGAGATGCTGGTGCGGGGCTACGAGTTCCTGCCCATCGAGCTGGGCAAGAGCCGCGGCTCGAAGTATGTGGTGGAGGATGGCAAGGTGCGCCTGCCCTTCTGCTCCCTGAAGGGTCTGGGCGGTGCCGCCGCCGATGCGCTGGAAAATGTGACCATCCACGGCGAAGAATACCTCTCCATCGAGGAGCTGCAGCAGGCCTCCGGCGTCGGCAGCAGCATCATCGACCGCCTGCGTCAGGTGGGCGCTCTGGGCGACCTGCCCGAGAGCAGTCAGGTGAGCTTCTTCTAAAAAGATGTTGACACCATATGCGACACCATATATAATGGAAATAGGAGAATCAGGATGTCAAAATGGGATAAACTGTTGGCAAGGATATGCTCTTTGAGCAAAGACCTCCGGTTCGACGAACTGCGCAGGGTCTTGGAAAGCTATGGCTATGAGATGAGCGCACCCCGGAGCGGCAGCAGCCATTACACCTTCCGCAAGGCAGGCTGCTATCCTATTACGATCCCGAAGCATGAACCGATCAAGAAAGTCTATGTCGAAATGGTGAGACAGATCGTAGAGAGCGAGGCGAAGAACGATGAAGACGCTGAATGATTATCTGGCGCTGTCCTATCGGATGGAAATCGTCAAGGACAGTGACGAGGGCGGTTTTGTGGCTTCTTATCCGGACCTCCCGGGCTGCATCACCTGCGGAGAGACGGAGGAAGAGGCGCTGAAAAACGCTTTGGACGCCAAAAAGGCATGGCTGGAGGCAGCGCTGGAAGAGAACATTGAAATTCCTGAGCCGGACAGTCTGGAGGCGTACTCCGGGCAGTTCAAGCTGCGCCTGCCCCGAAGCCTGCACCGCGCTCTCGCAGAGCATTCGCAGCGGGAGGGCATCAGCATGAACCAGTACTGCGTGTACCTTCTGGCGAAGAATGACGCCCTTCACGCCGGGTAAAAATCAGTATAACTAAAAAAACGACCTCTGCGACCGGATGACCGGAAGCAGAGGTCGTTTTGTGTTGCGGGTATTGCTTTGAACAGGGGAGAGGCTTACTCCACGCTGATCATATAATAGTAAACGGGGTGGCCGCCGCGGATGTGGCTGACCTCAACGTGGTTGGGGCACTTGGCCTTGACGATCTCGGTCACCTTCTCGGCATCCTCGTCGGAGACGTCGCAGCCGGAGATGATGGTGACGAAGCTGGAATCCTTCTTGCACATACCGCGGGCCAGACGATAGGTGGCCTTGGTGATGTCGTTGGAGGTGGAGACGATCTTGCCGTTCTCCAGCGCCATGATCTCGCCCTTCCGGATGCGCTTACCGTCGTACTCGCTGTCGCGGGCGGCGTAGGTGATGAGGCCGGTGGATACCTTGTCGGCGGCGGACATCATGTTGATGGTGTTGGCCTCGACGGTGGCGGAGGGGTCAAAGTTCAGCAGAGCCGTGATGCCCATGGGGACGGTGCGGGTGGGCAGGACGACCACCTGACGGTCGGCCAGCTTCTGGGCCTGCTCAGCAGCCATGATGATGTTCTTGTTGTTGGGCAGGACGAAGACGGTCTTGGCCGGGACGCTCTGGACGGCGGCGAGGATGTCCTCGGTGGCGGGGTTCATGGTCTGACCGCCGGAGACGACCGCGTCAGCGGACAGGTCGGTAAAGACGGCCTTCAGGCCCTCGCCGGCGGCGACAGCGACAAAGCCGTAGTCGCGGCTGGGGTCAACGGCAGCGTAGATGAACTCGCTGGCCGGGTCGGGCTTCTTCTCGGCAGAAGCCTGCTTCTCGAGGCTCTTGCCCTGCTTCTGGCGGGCAAGGAACTGCTCGTGCATATTCTCGATCTTGAAGTTGGTGAGGTAGCCGTACTTGATGGCCTCGCTCAGGATCTTGCCGGGGTCGGCGGTGTGGACATGGAGGTTGATGACGTCATCGTCCTCGATGCAGACCACGCTGTCGCCGTTGGATTCGGCGAAGGCACGCATCTTTGCAGCGCTTGCGCCCTCGTTCTTGTTGATGAGGAACTGGGTGCAGTAGCCGTTCTTGATGTCCTCGACCTTCATCAGGTCATCGGTAAAGACGCCCTTGCCTGCGTTCGCGGTGGAGAGCTTGGCCTTGTTGGGGGCAGCCTCGCCGCCGGCCACGATGTCCTCCCCGTGGAAGACCTTGCCCATGCCCTCAAAGATGATCATGATGCCCTGACCGCCGGCATCCACGACGCCGGCTTTTTTCAGGACGGGCAGCAGGTTGGGGGTGTCCTCCAGAGCCTTCTGGCCCGCAGCGAGGACGACGTCCCACAGCTCGGCCACATCCTCCTTGCCGCAGGCGGCAGCTTCCTCCGAAGCCACGCGGGCCACGGTCAGGATGGTGCCCTCGGTGGGCTTCATGACGGCCTTGTAAGCGCCCTCGACGCCCTTCTTGAGCGCAGAGACGATGTCGGCGGCGTCGGCCTCTTTCTTGCCCTCCAGAGCTTTGGAGAAGCCGCGGAACAGCAGGCTGGTGATGACGCCGGAGTTGCCGCGGGCGCCGCGCAGCATGGCGGAGGCGGCGGTCTTTGCGGCCTCGCCCACGGTGCAGCTGTCGTCCATGGCCTGCAGCTCACGGACGGCTGCGCCGACGGTCATGCCCATGTTGGTGCCGGTGTCGCCGTCGGGGACGGGGAAGACGTTCAGCTCGTCCACGCGGGAGCGCTGATTGTTGATGTTGTTTGCGCCGGAAATGATGGCGTCGCGCAGGATCTTACCAGAAATCATTGCTTTTTACTCCTTATATCTTCCCGGTATCCCCCGGGCGGGCTTTGTCTCGTCAGGCAACCACGTCATCGACCGATACGACCACGCGGGCGACCTTCAGGCCGGTGGCCTGCTCAACCTCGTCCTTCACGCGGTGCGAGATGGCACGCGCGGCGGTGGAGATGTTCAGCCCGTAGCTGACGGCAATGTGCAGCTCGATCACGAGACGGCCCTCTTCCTGTGTGACACGGACGCCCTTGGCCGAGTCGTCCACGCCGCGCACGGCGCAGCGGACGCGGTCGGTCAGATCACGGGGGGCCATTGCGGCCACGCCGTAGCATTGTTTGGTTGCTTCGCCCACGAGCGTGGAAAAATACTCGGCTGAGAAGCTGACATCTCCCAGCGGAAAACGGGAAGTGATCATAGTCGCTCTGCTCCTTTTATTCATAATTGTACCCCTGTCCGCACGGCGGCGGGGCGGCGCGCAGGCCCAAAGGGCGGCGTACCGCTCTTATTATACAACTTTCTTTGGAAGCTGTACAGCACATAATTGCAGATGCAAAGGGGAAAAGTCTGGCACGGATCGCCGGCTTCGGCCTGTTTCGACACCGCGAGCCGGTATACTGGAAGACAGACGAAGCCGCCAAGGGCCGCATTCCTAGTGTTAGTATAGCACAAAATCCTTCGCTGTGCATCCATTTCGTGAATATTTATCCGACGAAACAAAAGGTGATTGTGAATAAAATATAAAACATGGCGCAGACATCTTTATCTTACTATGAAAAAGTGCTAAAATCTAAAGTGGAAAGAGTAGGACTGTATCCGGCGCAGGATGCAGGAATATTTGATCAAGGTGATGAAGACAGGAATTTGCTGCGGCTGCACAGGAGCTGCGGCCCCGGCGGCGGAAAAAGTTCATAATAGGAGTTGTTTTCATGAATATTCTGTTTTTCCTTTCCCCCAAGCAGGACCTGATGTATGTGTACGATGACTTCACCCTTCGCCAGACGCTGGAAAAATGGGAGAACAACCGCTACGCATCCATCCCGGTGCTCAACCGCAAGGGCGAGTATGTGGGTACCCTGACGGAGGGGGACATCCTGTGGGGGCTGAAGAAGTTCCACGGCCTTGACCTTGAGGCGGCGGAGGATGTGCCCATCCGGGATTTCGCCCATAAGCGGGACTACAAGGCCGTCACGGTCACGACGAGCATGGACCAGCTCATCGAGGCGGCCATGAACCAGAACTTCGTCCCCGTGGTGGACGACCGGGGGATGTTCATCGGCATCGTCCGCCGTCAGGCCATCATCCGCTATTGCTACGACCGCTCCCGCGCTGCCGCTTCGGAGCAGCGCAGAAAGCCCGAAAAGCGTGTCCCGGCTGCGGCTGGGGTGCGGTAAACACAGGAAAAGGCCCCGCCGCTCTGCATGAAATGTGCAGGGCGGCGGGGCCTTTCTGTGCCTGTGGGAAGGGGAGAGAGGAGCTTCAGCCCACAGTGAGGCTGGAAGCGGTGAGCCGGTGGGTCAGGACAGCCTCGGCGTCCTCGCCGCCCATGGCCAGCAGCTCGTCCACCGAGAGGGTGGTGGAACAGATGCAGGGTAGTGCGGTTAGGTGACTTAAAAGAAAAAAAGAGACCTCATCATGTCGAAAAGCAACTTACAAACAACTCATGCTGAAAGGGAAACTGGAAAACCACTTCTTTCAACCGTGACAATGGCAAACTTAAAATATCTGAAGTGGAACAAACAGCCCTCTACCTGCAGTCTTTGCAAATAGAGAGCTGTTTATTATTAGCTATTCGTTTTTCAGACACCGATTCATGGTGTCCTTGTATATTGGTTTTAGGCTATTCTATATTTTCTTGACTTTTTAGAAATTGTGTGTATTCTTCAAAAAAATCAATTACTGATGCTCTGTAGCGGGTAACTGCTTGCTCTTGATTGCTCTGCAATGACTCAGTTGAGACAAATTTAAGCAACACAATACAGTGTTGATCTTCCAGAACCATTTCGTATGTTTCTTGAATGTTTATGTCATCTTCCTTCTGAAAAGTAGCAACCGCCTCTGCTGGCAAGGAATCAATTGTCAGCATTCGCTTTCCTAGTTCTTCTTCAGAATATAAAAATGTCATACACGCAAGGATACCATTTGTTGAGTTTAAATAGATAGCTTTTCTGTTTTTTGGTTGTAGTGGATTACCATCATACAAATCATCTCGCTCCTCAAAGTATTCGTTTTCAGGAAATCCAGAGCTATAGATATCGGCTGTACTATTTAATATCTCAAATCCTTCTGGCTCGAATTTTTTTACAACTTTATCAACATATTGCGAATACAATGAATAGTTATCCGGAACCGATTCACTTTTATTTTTTGTATTAAAGCAAGATGTTAATGTAAAGCAAACTATTAAACAGAGCAGCACTGTCAGAGGCGGTTTTTTAAATGTTTGCATTGTACGACTCAGAGAAAATGTCCAAAGTATCACTGGGATACAAAGTAGAATTAACATCATAAGTAGCATACCTCTTACTTTGAGACGGGTTGCTCGTATTAGCCGTCCAAACAGTTAGTCTGCCACCAATTTTATAGCCTTTATAATACAAATTTATATGACCCACTTTTCCGGCTGGAACTGTATGGACAACTTTATATCCAACAGCTTCATTGGTTGTGCGGGTTTCTTTATAAGATATTCCTAAAGTTCCTTTTAACGACTCAATGATTTTCTTTTTGATTTCAGCTGTAAATTCAACATTTCCGCTCCACTCGGCTCCCTGAGAGGCAGAATTTGTTATCTGTGCTTCCATCTGCTCAGACAGCTTGTTCAATCTGTTATCATGTGAGAAGTGTGCAATATGTCGATATTTATCAACAGTTGTCTTTTGATTGTAATCGTATCTGTAAAAATACGGTCCCATAATAACATCTGTTACCATCGGAGTTTGTGATTCAGGGATTCCATTGATAAGAGTTTCTGTTTCTGGTGCAACCCAAACAGTGGTTTTGTGAATTGGAGCCGATGCGGCAGATGCATAAATGGATAAAAACAGGCTCGCCACAACCAAAGTTATGCAAAGTGATGTCATTCTTTTCGATAATGTCATTTTATGTCAACTCCTTTTTATAAAAGCATTGCATCTGTATTGGTTTGAGTTCTGCACTGGAATCACCTCATATCAAGTTTGAATTCATATTCTATGCGTCAAATTGTGACTGATTTCAATGATTTTTTTGGTGATGACTAAGATGTTTTATTTAGCTCATTTCGTCCGATGCGGTAAATCTTCTTGTCTTGTTCTCCTACTTCAACAATAAGTTCATTTTTATTGTGATGAACTATTACTGGAATATAGCTATCGGAATTTTCCACCATCAAACATGTGACTCCATTCGTCCATTCACTGTTCAATTCCTTTGATAGTATGGAAATGATTTCTTCTTTCGTCATTTTGATTAATGAATCCTTTAGTTTAGTTCAATCGTGTCAATCGATGCCGGTAGCGCAAGTGTACCACCCCTTACCGTTGAGACAGAAGCACTAGTCCAGCCAATATTGACTTTCTTCAGTCCGCTATCAATGTCAAAGTCATCAGTAGCGCCACTGGCTGTATTATATCGTCCATTCAAATCGCGATATTCGTCAATGTCTCCATAAAAGAAATAATTACCATAATCTCCGCCGATAACATATGTAGGCTTGCAGTAAACACGTGCCCTTACCCCTGTTATTTGCGAACTGGTAGCGGTCCAATGGATATGTGCTGTACTAGCGTTTTTGTGGTAGGTCAGTCCACAGTGAAAAGTACCGGCCACTCGTTGGTTTGCCTGTAAAGCTATATCACTCTGTTCTATCTTTTGTACGGTAAGTGAGCCATCTGCTTCTTGGATTATTGCAAATGTAATTCCATCTGCCAACTCATCAATTGATGCTTCAATAGAGAAATTTTGATTTTCCAAATATGGTTTGGCTGCATAAGCAGGAGCCATACTGGTTAAGGCCAAGAGTACAGATAGCAACAAAGCAATTAATTTTTTCATGGTTTTTCCTTTCTGGTAAATAGGCAATCAAAATAGTCTTTCATTTAATAACGCTTTAGATGCTGTATTAGCATCACCTCTTTTTAACAAAATCGCTCTTTTATAAAATCATTTAATGGCTGGCAGTTGATGTGATAGTTTCGCTCTGCCCATTTGAATAAGTGAATGTTGCTGAACATTCAAGGCGATACGATCTTCCGGGTTTTGTATTATAATTACTGCTTGCTGAGCAGGAAGAAGATGCACTTGTGTTAGAACAGCTGCTTACCTTCTGCCATGTACCAAATGTTCCTTTTTCATACAGCGTTCCAGTGACGGTGATGCGCTTTACCGTAACATCAGTTTTGGCATTAACCTGATAAAAACTTTGAGAAATCGTCCCTTTGACAGTGCTGTTTTCTTTATACCGCCTAGGTTGGCCAGCAGCAAAAACCGTTGCGGCAAGGCTCAGAAAAATACCAATTGACAGAATAAGAGTAATCAGACGTTTTTTAGACATAAGGCATAACCTCCATTTTGTACACTCCCACAGGAGCTTTTACTTAGTCAACGTAGTTCACATTGTGTTTGTGACAGCTTTTTTGAAAAAAGTTCAAAATCTTGTCAGCTTTGGACGCTTCAACGAAAAAGTGTCCACACATTTGTAAATAATTACAAGCGTGTGGGCAAAAATTCAGCCAGTTAGGAAATGCTCTCTGCAATTTTTAGAATCTCTTCACGTGGTATCTTTCCAATGATCGTATGTGATATGCCATCTTTCTCCCATACTAGCACATATCTTGTACGGCCTCCGCTATTGTTTGTTCCGAGTGTGGCATCGGCTGTTCCAACTTAACCTCGTTCTAAATAAACCGTCTGGCGGTATCTAACTGATTAACATTTCAACA
>OIRE01000271.1_pt1 | contig 15144 bp, 9 predicted proteins | sample 1586161 | NCBI WGS metagenome assembly OIRE01 (sample SAMN02675048, study PRJEB24791) | human gut metagenome, SKBSTL034 | isolation source: stool | host: Homo sapiens | place: USA | reverse complement strand
CCGAACCGAACTTTAATTAGCAAGATTTTCAAAGATCTCTCGTGCTTACAGCGTACAGCTGCTTAGCACATTATTGAATTATTAACGAACTATTGGTATATAAAAACAACAAGATTTCGCACGACATCCTATCGCATTTTGAAGGCGATGAAGAAAGGTAACCATTGAAGACAAGTAAAGAAATTGTCTGCGAAGTTCTATACTTTATAAATAAAAGTTTTTGTGTAATAGTTGTTTAATGACTAAAAGCAGACTTTAGGGAGTGCACTGACTACAGTTTTTAAATTTACGTATGGAAACAGTTATGAAAAGTAGTAAAAAGTAAAACACACACAAATATTATAGTTGATTTGTAAGCAAAAATTTGCTTTTATCATCTTTTTTACTTACCTTTGCGCCCAAAGTAGTTCAAGAAGTGAGGAAAATACGCAGATAACTGGCGTAAACCGACCTAAATTAGAACGAATAGCTAAAGATATATTATGTAATGCAGACAGTAAAAGAAGAATCATATCAAGCGATATTTAGGAAGTACTACCCTCGAATGTTTTATTATGCTAAACGTATCGTAGGGGAGGATGCTGCCGATGATGTAGTTCAAGAAGCTTTTCTTGAATTGTGGAATCGTATGGATGCATTGGAGACGGATGTCCCGCAGATAGAATCATACCTCTATAAGACGATTTATTCTAGAGGATTGAATTACTTGAAGCGCTATAAGAAAGTCAATACTGCAGCCATTGAAGATATCAACGAAATGCGTATGTCGTGCTATTTCTCTTCGTTGGGAGATGGAGAACAGGACATGGAAAACATGGAGTTGAGAAGAAAAATCAATCAGGCCATAGGGGAACTTCCTGATAAATGCAGGGAAATATTCGTTTTGAGCTATCTCAAGGATATGAAAAATAGTGAGATTGCTCTGATGATGAACGTATCCGTACGTACCGTTGAAGCTCATATTTATAAGGCTTTAAAGTCTCTTAGGGCTCGTTTGGGAATATTTTTTGTGTTTTTTGTACCTTTTTTATAGGTTATTGAGTAAGTGTTTTCTCAACAATTATTGTTGTGGTATTTAATAAGATTGTTAATTAATTAAGGATATTAAGCACGATTGTTATATGATAAATGAGGAATTAAAGGCGAGATTCTTGGCAGGTGAGTGCACGGAAGAGGAGCTCATCGCATTAAGGGATATATTAAAAAATTCTCCGGAGGAAAAACAAAAACTTTTCAAAGAAGAAAAGTTGAGCGATGAGTTCAAGGCGCAGTTCATGCCAAGGACCCAACTGATGCTTGCTGAACAGAGAATGCAGGCTAAGATCAGGGAGATGAAGGCTGAACAGCAGGCTGAGCATCATGCGCATATAATAGGTATGTGGCGTCGGGCTGCTGCGATTGCTGTGGTCTGCGTATTGGGTGGATTGGCCTGGTTCTATCTCCAGCACAATCCGATTTCTAATATGCAGATGCAGGTGGTGATGGCCAGTGCCGACAATGATACGACGGTTACTTTACCTGATGGAACTAAGGTCTGGCTCAACAAACTTGCTTCCATCAAATATCCGAAAGAGTTTGATGGTTCCGACCGTAAGGTAGAGATAGACGGTGAAGGTTATTTTGAGGTGACCAAAAATCCGCACAAGCCTTTCATCGTAGAGAGCGATGTGATGAGTGTTAAGGTGCTCGGTACCGTTTTCAATTTCCATGTGGATAAGGCTCATCAGCAGGCTTCCGTCAGTTTGCTCGAAGGTAAGGTAAGGGTAGAAGGAAATCATGATGAGGGTATGATCGTCTTGAAACCAGGACAGAAGGCATGTGTGGATGCGCGCTTAGGTAGTATGACGGTTTCTGAAACCGATGTCTATAAGAATGCAATGTGGCATGAGCACAAGACTTTCTTCAATAATGCAAGCGTGAATGAAATTGCCAAGATGCTGGAGAATATCTACGATGTGCAGGTGGTTGTTGATCCTACCATCAACCAGGATAATACTTACTCCGGTGTCATCAAAGAGAAGGAGACCATCGACTCGGTTCTCGATCTCTTGCAGAACACCCTGCCTATCCACTATCACGTGAAAGGCAGTAAGGTATTTATCACGAAGTAGTGAATCAGTAAGGTTTACACCTTAATTATATACTGTTATACGAGAAAAAGAGAGCACTTATTCAAAAAAATAATTTTTTGGGTAAGTGTTTTTTTGTTTTTTGCTGTTATATATTTGAAATTAATAACAACAAAAGGTAGTTATAATAACTTAAATGCTAAAAACAAGGATTATGACACATTGGTATCATTTACAAAAAACTAAAACCGCAGCTGCAGCCTTGGCTCTGATGTTGGTTTCCAGTTCCTGGACATCTGTAAAAGCCCAGATTTCGTTGAATGTTTCTCAGACCACTTTGGGAGCAGTCATCCAGAAAATCCAGAAACAGTCTAAATACCAGTTTACTTACGACGACAACTTGTCAAAGATGCAGGTGAATGCCGTTCAGGTGAAGAACGGTAAGGTAGAGGATGTTTTAAACAAGCTCTTGAAGAATAAGGGTGTATCTTATGTGATTAAGGATGGAATCATCTATCTGAAGAAAAAGGAAATTACTACAACTCCAAGCACCCAGCAACCAAGACAGAAACGTACATATAAGGGTACGCTTCTCGATGAAAACAAGGAACCTCTCATTGGCGCTACCATCCTCGTAAAAGGCACCAATCATCGTGCTGTAACTGATATGGATGGTAATTTTACCATCGAGACCGATGAACCTGCCCCTGTCTTGCAGTTTACATATCTCGGATATAAGACGATGGATATGGCTGCAAAGGAAGGACATAACGTGAACGCACAGATGCTTCCTGACTCTCAGGCGTTGAAGGAAGTGGTGGTTACTGCCCTCGGTATCAAGCGTGAGAAGAAGATGTTGGGATATTCCGTACAGGATGTCAAGGCGGATGCTCTCAATACGACTGGCGACCCTTCTGTGACTGGTGCCCTCGACGGTAAGGTGGCTGGTCTGCAGATGAATACTTCCAGTACGGGTCTCGGTGGTTCTACCAAGATCACTATCCGTGGAAACTCTTCTCTTACTGATAATAACCAGCCTCTTTGGGTGGTAGATGGTGTTCCTTTTACCGACAACCAGAGTTCTGATGTTTCTGCTTATGGCGGATACGACCGTGGTGGCACTTCTCTGGACATCAACCCAGAGGATATCGAGTCTATCTCGGTACTCAAAGGTGCCAACGCTGCAGCCCTCTATGGTTCACGTGCAGGTAATGGTGTGATCTATGTTACAACCAAGAAGGGTAGTCATAAGCAGGGCTTCGGCATCACATACAACGGTAACTTTACTTGGAGTAAGGTGGCTGAAACAATCCCTATGCAGAAGCAGTACGGACAGGGCTCTCAGGGTGCTACGGTTTATAAAACTGATGAGGATGGCAACAAGACGCTTTCCAGCGAGTTGGCATTCGGTGCTCCGCTTGATGGCAGAATGGAACCTTCTTTTCTCGGTGAGAACATCGCTTACCGCTATTATGGCGATAAGTTGAAGGATTACTTCAATACAGGTTTCTCCCAGTTCCATACCGTAGCTCTCGGAAATTCTGATGAGAAAGGTCATTTCCGTCTCTCTTTAGGTTTCAACGACAATAAGGGTCTTTTCGATGGAGAGAAATTGGATAAGCTGATAGTTGACCTTAATGCAGGTAGAACTATCAATAAGTATCTTTCTACAGATAGCAAGATTTCTGTTTCTCGCATGAAAGCTGAGAACCGTCCGATGACTGGTCTCAATGGAGAGGTAGCCCAGTTGCTTTTCATTCCAGGCAACGTGCGTTTGCAGGATCTTCAGACTTATACAACTCAGGACCAATTGCATCGCAACTGGTTCGGACCAGATATGCAGTATGCCAACCCATACTATGTTCGTCATCGCTTCCAGAATAGCGATGAGCGTTGGCGTGCCTTCGGTTACTATGGTGCTAATGTCAACGTAACCGACTGGTTGAAGTTTAATGCTAAATATGCTTTCGATTATTATCGCACACGCATCCAGGCCACAGACTTGAGTTTGGGTAACTCTGCTGTGAGCATTCCGGGCAGACACTGGAGCGAGATCGTTACCGATGATAATATGAGCCGTTCGGAGGAAAACAACTTCGAGCACAATATCTCTTTCCTCTTCTTGGGTGACAATCAGGTGACCAAGGATTTGCGCTTGGGTTACAATCTGGGCGCCAACATCATGTACCAGAAGTACGAGTTGCTGAGTGCTGCTACCAAGAATATGTTGGAGAAGGATAATTGGATTTTCAATACAGGTTATCAGTTGACCAATGCCAGTGAGAATGGCCATGAGCGCTCTATGTACTCAGCCTTCGGTTCTTTGCAGTTGGCTTTCCGTGAGTATCTTTCATTGGATCTTACAGCCCGCAACGACTGGTCATCTACCTTGCCAAAGGACAACCGTTCTTTCTTCTATCCAAGTGCAAGTGTGAGCTATATCTTCAGCGATTTCATGCGCTCTATCAACCATTCGTTGCCAGCGTGGATGACTTTCGCCAAGACTCGTCTGTCTTTCGCTCAGGTAGGTAAGGACCCAAACCCATACAATCTCTACAACACCCGTTCTTATACCTATGAGAATGGCATCCGTGTGCCAATTCCACAGACCGTGAAGAAGAACAGCAACCTGAAACCAGAGATCAAGTCTTCCTTCGAGTGGGGTCTTGAGATGAAGTTCCTGGAGAACCGTTTGGGATTTGATTTCACCTATTATTATACCAAGACCAAGAACCAGGCTATGCTTGTAGATGTATCTGCTCCTTGGACACAGCAATGGGTGAATGCAGGTAAGATTACCAACAAGGGTATTGAGCTGATGCTTTACGGCACACCTGTCAAGACCAAGGACCTCAAGTTCGATCTCACCATGAATATTTCCAAGAATATCTCCCGTGTAGATGAACTGGCTAATGGCGTGGATCACATCTACTTTAATGGCGATGGCGACATGCCAGTCAAGGTAGGTGCGAAGGCAGGAGGTAAGTTGGGCGATATCTATGCCAATAACCTCATCAAGCGCGATGCGAATGGTCAGATGGTGATTGGCGAGAACGGTCTTCCAATGCCTGTTACCAGTAGTGATGCAGGCGGAAATTTGGAGCAGTATATCCTCGATCATCCTATCGGAAACATCGAGCCAAAGCTTCTCATGTCTGTTACTCCAAGTCTGAACTATAAGGGTGTAAGTCTCACTGCGATGTTTGATATGCGATTTGGCGGCGATATCGTGAGCGTATCAGAAGGTATGGCTACTGCTGTAGGAACTTCAGAGCGTTCGGCTTATCGTGGTGAGTACAAGGAGTTGAATGGTGTGAGCGACTACTATATGGTAGTTCCTGGTGTGACAGCCGACGGACAGGTGAATACCAAGGAGGTAAGTGCACAGTCTTACTATTCCAACATCGGTTTGTACAAGTCGCAGAAGGGTTATGCAGAGATGTTTATCCACAGTGCTTCCTATATCAAGTTGAAGGAACTCGCATTGGGTTACAGCCTCCCAAAGAGCGTGCTCAAGAAGACTCCTCTTACCAATGTGAAGTTGTCATTTGTGGCACGTAATCTCTGCTTCCTGCTGAAACATACACCAGGCAATCCTGATGGAGGTTATGATACTTCTATGTTCTCACAGGCCCTTGACTTTGCCGCAGTGCCATATACCCGCACCTTCGGTTTCTCAGTCAATGTAGGCTTCTAAATACTATCAACTACAACATAAACAGTTCAAGACAATGAAAAAGACGATTATATTCAAGACGATGCTTGTGTCCATGGCATTGGTAAGTTTATCTTCCTGCTATGACATGGATGAGATGAGCAAGAATCCATACGAATTGCCTGATAACACTACTGGCGGCGGTGAAGAGCAGCCTGGTGAAGAGGACAATACCAAGTATGCCGATATCAATATCGACTATAAGGTGAGCAAGGAAGACTCCTTGGCGTTGAAGAGTGAGTTGAGCTCTGCCAACTCTGTTTTCCGCAACTTCCTCTATGAGGGATTTTTCAATGACTATCAGATCACTACCAACTTGAGTCATGATATCTATGCAGGTTTCGTTGCCAATAACCAGCCTAAGCATGGTGGTGCATCTCCTGATTATTCATATAAAGATGGATGGAGTGCTGCGCGCTGGAGACATTTCTATACCGACCGCAGCAGTGAGTATCGTACCTTGTTGCGTGCCTATAAGTTCAATGAAAATACCAACAAGTACAAGAACTTATTCTACGTCACACGTATCTACTATGCTTTCGTAGCGCTTGCCAACACCGATACTTATGGCGATATGCCTTTCAAGGAGTATGTACAGGCTAAGATTCCTGAGACCAACAATGTGGCTTATAATACTCAGGCAGAGGTTTACGATGCCATGTTCCGTATGTTGGAGCAGGCTGTTGATAGCATCAAGCCAAACGATGCAACTCAGATAGGTTACGCTACCGATGATATCTGCTATCATGGTGACTGGAACAAGTGGCTCCGCTTTGCCAATTCTTTGCGCCTTCGCATGGCTTTGCGTATTTCCAATGTAGATCCTGCCCGTGCTAAGGAGGAGGCTCAAAATGCTCTCAACAACCAGTATGGTCTGATGCAGAGCAATGAAGACAATATGCAGATTGTTCCTAAGTATGCTCCTGTAAGCCAGGGCGGTACAGATGACGTTGGTAACGAGCATCCTCTGGTGATGTGTAGTGTCTGCTACAATGGTGAGAGCGTAATGTCTAAAGATCTGGAGAACTTCTATCGCAATGCCAGTGAAGGTGGAGCAGAATATAAGATCAAGACAGGTAGAAATAACTATGTCACCAAGAAGATAGACCCACGTTGCTTGGTAAGCTGGTATCGCATCAAGATGACAGAGAGTACTTTGCAGGCTGGTGAAGATAGCCAGAGAGAAGACTTCGTAGGTTGTGAGCGTGGTGCTCAGGCTCCTGTCATAGACATGGGAACCTTGAATTATTCACTCACCCGTACTGCGCCTAAGAGTCTGGGCAAGAACTTGAATCCTAACTACTTCTTCAGTCGTGAGCGTGCTTACCTCCTCTTGGGCTATGCTGAGTCTGAGTTCCTGAAGGCAGAGGCTGTTTTGCGTGGATGGGCTGGCATGGAACTTACAGGTACCGTAGAGGATTACTATAAGTCTGGTATCAAGGCATCTATGGACTACTACGGCATTGCCAATGACAAGGCACAGGCTTACATCGATGGTGAGAAGGCCCTTACGGGTAAGGTGTTCGAGGGTAAGGGCAAGGAGAAGCAGCTTGAAGCAATCATCACTCAGAAGTGGATGGCTATCTTCCCTAATGGTAATGAGGGATGGGCTGAGTTCCGTCGCACCGACTATCCTGCTTTGGCAAATCAGTTGACCAACAATAGTGGAGGTGACGTGCCTATGGGTAAGAATATCAAGCGCATTCTCTATCCTTTCAGCGAGAAGAACAACACTTACTTCACTTCTCATCCAGAACTCCAGAAGGTGAATACTCAGGGCACAAGACTCTGGTGGGATGTGGCTGATACCAATGACGCTGACGGCCATCGCCTGCAGCCAAACAATTTCAGATAATCATTTAGACTGTTGTCTATGAAAAGAAAATCAGTTTTGTTCATATTTGTATTCTTCACCTTGATAGCGCAAGCCGTCAGGGTGAATGTACAGAATGCGGTAGATTTCGTGCAGCCTCTCATGGGTTCCGATTCCGACCATGAACTTTCCACAGGCAATACTTATCCTGCCATCGCCATGCCTTGGGGCATGAATTTCTGGGTTCCACAGACAGGAAAGATGGGCGACGGATGGCAATATACCTATGCAGCTAAGAAGATAAGGGGTTTGAAGCAGACGCATCAACCGAGTCCCTGGATCAATGATTACGGTCAGTTTTCATTGATGCCTATCGTGGGTAAACCGGTATTTGATGAGGAGCAGCGTGCCAGCTGGTTCTCTCATAAGGCAGAGAAGGCTACACCTTATTATTATAGTGTCTATCTCGCCGACTATGATGTGACGGCAGAACTCTGTCCTACGGAACGTGCAGCCCTGATGTCCTTCACCTTTCCTCAGACCGATAGTGCTCATGTGGTAGTTGATGCTTTCGACAAGGGCAGCTTCATCAAGGTTTTCCCGAAGGAGCGAAAGGTGGTGGGCTTTTCTACCCGCAATAGTGGAGGTGTTCCTGAGAATTTCAGAAATTACTTCGTTATTGAGTTCGACCATGATTTTGAGGCTTTCGTCAATGTGAAGGATGGTCAATACCAGGGTATGGTTCAGGGCGGTTATCAGGAGACTTACCAGCAGGAAGGCAATCATGTGGGCACCATCATCTCCTTCAAGATTCGTCAGAGAGGCGAGAAGGTTGTGGCTCGTGTGGCTTCTTCCTTCATCAGTGAGTCACAGGCCTGGCAAAACCTTCAGGAATTGGGACAGGCAGATATGCAGCAGCTCTGTCAGCAGGGTAGAAACCGCTGGAATGAGGTACTCGGCAAGATAGAAGTGGAGGATGAGGACATTGACCATCTCCGTACTTTCTATAGCTGTCTCTACCGCTCCGTTCTCTTCCCTCGTGCTTTCTATGAGAAGAATGCAGCCGGTGAGGTGGTTCACTACAGTCCTTACAACGGAACCGTACAGAAGGGCTATATGTTTACCGATACCGGTTTCTGGGATACTTTCCGCTGCCTTTTTCCACTGCTCAATCTGATGTATCCTTCTGTGAATGAGAAAATTCAGGCGGGTCTTGCAAATACCTATCTCGAGAGCGGATTCCTGCCAGAGTGGGCGAGTCCGGGGCATCGCGGTTGCATGGTGGGCAACAACTCAGCCTCTGTGGTGGCCGATGCTTATCTTTCCGGTTTACGTGGTTATGATGCAGAGACCCTTTGGCAGGCTGTGGTTCATGGAGCCAATGCTGTTCATCCTGAAGTGAATTCTACCGGACGTCATGGTTTTGAGTACTACAATAAGTTGGGCTATGTGCCTTATGATGTGAAAATCAATGAAAGTGTGGCCCGTACCTTGGAATATGCCTATGATGACTGGTGCATCTACCAGTTTGGCAAGGCGCTCGGCAAGTTAAAGAAGGAACTGAAACCTTTTGCCAAACGAGCGATGAACTATGAGAAGGTGTTCGACAGGGAGAGTGGTCTGATGCGCGGAAGATTGCTGAATGGAAAATTCCAGTCTCCTTTCAATCCGCTCAAGTGGGGCGATGCCTTTACCGAGGGAAATGCCTGGCATTATACCTGGTCGGTATTCCACGATCCTGAAGGACTCATCCGTCTGATGGGCGGAAAGGAGAAGTTCAACCAGATGCTTGACTCGGTATTCCTTCTCCCTCCTGTTTTCGATAATAGCTATTACGGATTTACCATCCATGAAATCAGAGAGATGCAGGTGATGAACATGGGCAATTATGCACACGGCAACCAGCCTATCCAGCACGCCATCTATCTCTATGATTATAGCGGACAACCTTGGAAGTGCCAGTATTGGGTGCGACAGGTGATGGACCGCCTCTACACACCGACACCAGATGGTTATTGCGGCGATGAGGACAACGGTCAGACTTCAGCCTGGTATGTTTTCTCTGCGATGGGCTTCTATCCGGTTTGCCCTGGTTCAGGACAGTATGCATTGGGTACTCCTTACTTCAAGTCTATGAAACTCCATCTGGAGAACGGACTGCAGGTAAGCATACAGTCGGAAGGTGACGGATGCTATGTTGATGACATGCAGATGAACGGAAAGAAGTATGATCTTAATTATCTCGACCTGAATTCTCTGAGGCAGGGTGCGCAGATCTCTTTCCGCCTTTCTGAAAAACCGAATTTGCAGAGAGGTATTCTGGAGTCAGATGCGCCATACTCTTTCTCAAAATTCATGAAATAGTATCATTAAAATATATCTTAAATTCAGAAAATGAGAAGAAGAATCTTTCCTATATTATTATTGTTGGCTTGTGTGATAGGTGGAGACTATCCACAAGCCGCTTTTGCTCATGATAAAGCTCAGGCAACCTCCTGTCTGACCCAATTTGTCAATCCAAGAATCGGAACGGGCGGTCATGGTCATGTATTCCTCGGTGCCAACGTACCTTTCGGTTATATCCAGCTGGGACCTACTGAGCATACCCGTGGTTGGGACTGGTGTTCCGGTTATCATCAGTCAGACTCCATTCTCATCGGCTTTGGTCATCAGCACCTCAGCGGAACGGGTATCGGAGAATTAGGCGATGTTGCTTTCCTCCCGGTGACAGATGCTCATCAGAAGAAAGTGCTCTTCCATCATGCCAATGAGAATGTTCGCCCGGGCTATTATGCGGTGAAATTGCAGCAGCCGAATGTATGGGTGGAACTTACCGCCACCAAGCGTGCTGGTTTCCATCGCTATACCTTTGGGGCAGACGTGAAGAAGGCACAGTTGGTACTCGACCTTTTTCAGGGTATCGGATGGGATAAACCTACCGATTATGCGCTGGATGAGGTGAAGGAAACTGCAGTGGCTGGTCATCGCTTCTCTACAGGATGGGCGAAGGACCAGAAGAATTTCTTCGTGGCTGAGTTCTCTCAACCGGTTCAAGTACAACCGCTCGATAGTGGACGCTGGCTGGTTCAGGTGGCAGATGCCACCCGCCCTCTGATGATCAAGGTTGGTCTCTCTGCAGTCAGCATTGCCAATGCCCGACAGAATCTGCAAACAGAGATTCCTGACTGGAATTTTCATCAGGTAGTGGCGCAGGCTGACGAGGCATGGAATCGGGAATTGGCTAAGGTGAAGGTGGAAACTTCAGATTCCATTGCCCGCCGCATTTTCTATACAGCCATGTATCATTCGATGACCGCTCCATCCGTATTCTCTGATGTCAACGGAGAATATCGCGGTGCCGACGGTAAGGTGCATCAGGGTGATTTCACCAATTATACCACCCTTTCTCTCTGGGATACTTATCGTGCAGCCCATCCGCTGATGACGCTCATCCACAAGGAAATGCTCCCAGACGTGGCAAGTACCTTTATCAACATCTATCGCCAGCAGGGTAAGCTCCCAGTATGGCATCTGATGGGCAATGAGACCGACTGCATGGTGGGCAATCCGGGCATCCCGGTGCTTGCCGACCTGGTGCTCAAAGGATATGTCAAGGATAAGGAGGGAGCCTATGAGGCCATGAAACAGTCGGCATTGCGTGAAGACAGAGGCCTCGGTCTTCTCAAGAAATATGGTTACCTGCCTTATGACAAGGATCCGGAAATGGAGACTGTGGCTAAGGGACTGGAATATGCGCTGGCTGATGACTGCGTGGCGAAAGTGGCCCGACTCTTAGGCAAGAAGGCGGATGCGAAGTATTTCGCAGAACGTGCCCAGAGTTATCGTAAATATTTTGACCCGAAGACCGGTTTTATGCGTGGCATCGGTACCGACGGCAAGTTCCGCGAACCGTTTAATCCTTTCTCAGCCGTTCATCGTCAGGATGATTATACCGAGGGAAATGCCTGGCAATATACCTGGCTCGTTCCGCATGATGTGCATGGACTGGTGAAGCTCTTCGGTAATGAACAGAAATTTGTGACCAAGCTCGACTCCCTTTTCATCGTAACGGGCAATATGGGCGATAATGCCTCTCCTGATATTTCTGGTCTCATCGGACAGTATGCCCACGGTAATGAACCGAGTCATCAGGTACTCTATATGTATAATTATGTAGGTCAGCCTTGGAAGGCAGCCCGTCTTATTCGCCAGACCATGAATGAGATGTATAAGGATGATTTCGACGGTTTGAGTGGAAACGAGGATGTGGGTCAGATGTCAGCCTGGTATATTCTCTCTGCGATGGGACTCTATCAGGTAGAACCTGCAGGCGGCAAGTATATCATCGGCAGTCCGATCATGGACAAGGCTACCATCAGCTTAGGCGACGGCAAGAACTTCTCCATTATCTGCAAGAACAACAGTTCGGAAAATATCTACGTGCAGTCTGCCAAACTCAACGGTAAAACCTATACCAAGTCGTATATCATGTACCAGGATATGATGAAGGGAGGAACCCTCGAACTCCAGATGGGCAATCAGCCATCCAAGTGGGGAACCCGTGGTGCAGATAGACCTTAAAAGAAATCACAATTAAAATCGAAACATAAATAAACCCAGACAATGAGAAAAACAATATTTGCAATAGCCCTGATGTCGGCAATGTCGGCGATGGCACAAAAGCATGCTGAGGTAGATGTTCATGCCCGCTACACTAAGGTGGTAACACCTGTCAATGGCAAGTATGAGTCCAAGCGTCCGCCTGTAGCTGAGCGTCTCTTTACTTCAGAGGCAGTGGAGAAGAAAATCAAGGAAGTACAGAAACTCCTCAAGAAGAATCCGAAACTCGCCTGGATGTTCGCCAACTGTTATCCGAACACGCTGGAAAGTACGGTGCATTATCGCCAGTTGGCTAATGGCGATGACGATACCTTCGTCTATACAGGTGATATTCCAGCCATGTGGCTCCGCGATTCAGGTGCTCAGGTTTGGCCATATGTAGCCCTTGCCAACAAGGATGAGAAATTGAAGAAGATGCTGCGTGGTGTCATCCTGCGCCAGTTGAAGTGCATCAATATCGACCGTTATGCCAATGCCTATAATGACGGACCTACCGGAGCAGGTTGGCAGAAGGATGATACCGAGATGAAGGCAGAGGTTTTCGAGCGCAAGTATGAGATAGACTCTTTCTGTTATCCTATCCGCCTCGCTTACGAGTACTGGAAGGTAACAGGCGATGACTCCATCTTCGGAGAAGACTGGATGCAGGCTATCGGAAATATCCTCAAGACCTTCCATGAGCAGCAGCGCAAGGAAACAGCCAAGGCTTACCACTTTACCCGCATGACCGATCGTGCCTTCGATACCGTGGGCTGGGATGGTTTCGGAGCTCCTGTCAAGCCAGTTGGTCTCATTGCTTCCCTGTTCCGCCCTTCAGACGATGCCACGATTCTTCCGTTCCTGATTCCTTCCAATTTCATGGCGGTTTCTGCGATGAATAAGGCGGCTGAAATCCTGAAGCATGTGGCAGAGAAATCAGAGACTGAGCAGAAGAATAAGGCACTCGGGATTGCACAGGATTGTTCTGCCTTGGCAGCCGAAGTAAAGGATGCCCTGCAGAAATATGCAGTCTATGATCATCCTAAATATGGCAAGATTTATGCGTATGAGGTAGATGGTTTCGGCAACCGTCTTCTGATGGATGATGCCAATGTTCCATCGCTTTTAGGTATGGGCTATTTGGGTGATGTTGAGATGAATGATCCGATTTATCAGAACACCCGCCGTTTCGTATGGAGCGAGGACAATCCTTGTTTCTTCCGTGGTAAGGCAGGCGAGGGTATCGGCGGTCCTCACATTGGTTATGATATGCCTTGGCCGATGTCTATCATGATGAAGTGCTTCACAGCCCAGAGTGATGATGAGATTCGCTGGTGTATGAAGACCCTCCTGAATACCGATGCAGGGATGGGATTCATCCATGAATCTTTCCATAAGGATGATGCTTCGAAATACACCCGTGCCTGGTTTGCATGGCAGAACACCCTCTTCGGAGAGTTGGTCATCAAGCTCATCAATGATGGTAAGGTAGATTTGCTCAACAGTCTCTAATTGATTTCCAAAAAAGTCACTAATTGATTTTTCTAAAAAGTAACGACAATGAAAGAAATTAAAATCATAGGTTCTGCTCTTCCCAACATTCCTTGGGAAGACAGACCAGAAGGCAGCAGCGTGCCGCTCTGGCGCTATTCTCAGAACCCTATTATCAAGCGTAATCAGCTACCCGACTCCAATAGTATCTTCAATAGTGCAGTAGTTAAGTTTAAGGATGGTTTTGCAGGTGTATTCAGATGTGATGACAAGAATCGTCGTATGACTCTTCATGCCGGTTTCAGCAAGGATGCCGTACATTGGGACATTGATGAGGACACCATCCATTTCGAGTGTGATGATCCTGAGGTAGGAGAGTGGGGGTATGGTTACGACCCTCGTGTGTGCAAAATAGGCGAAAAGTATTATGTCACCTGGTGCAATGGTTATCATGGACCAACGATTGGTGTGGCATGGACAGAGGATTTCAAGACCTTTCATCAGTTGGAGAATGCTTTCTTGCCTTACAACCGCAATGGTGTGATGTTTCCTCGCAAAATCAATGGCAAGTTTGCCATGCTGAGTCGTCCGAGTGATACTGATCATACTGCCTTCGGTGACATCTTCTATAGCGAGTCACCTGATTTGGAGTATTGGGGGCATCATCGTCATGTGATGGCTCCTGCAGCTTTCGAGGAGAGTGCTTGGCAGTGCATGAAGATTGGTGCTGGCCCGGTGCCTATCGAGACTTCCGAGGGTTGGTTGCTGCTTTATCATGGTGTGCTCCATTCCTGCAATGGATATGTTTATGCTTTTGGTGCAGCCTTGCTCGATTTGGATGAACCGTGGAAAGTATTGGGCCGTTCAGGTCAGTATTTGATTACTCCTCAGGAGCTCTACGAGTGTGTAGGAGATGTACCTAATGTCTGCTTCCCATGCGCATCTCTCTGTGATGCAGAGACGGGTCGCATTGCAGTATATTATGGTTGTGCAGATACCGTTACCGGATTAGCCTTCGGTTATGTACCGGAAATCATCGACTTCATCCGCCGTACCAATATTATCAAGTAGAATCTTCAGAAAACATATTGATTTTTTTATGAAAAACGGTGTATTTCATAAAAAGCAGATTTATCAATAAGGCTATAAATTGATGTTAGGTTAAGATGTATTATTTATCTAAAAAAAGTTGTTTTTAGGTTTAGTTTAGGTTTATTAAAACCGCTATAGTTTTGCGTGAGCATAGCTATAGCGGTATTTTTTTGAATAAAAAAATAAAAAAAATGCATTTTGACTAAGTATTTTGGTTTTTATTCTTGTTATAAGTGCAGAAAATAGCTAAAAACGAGGAAAAATTCTCAAAAACGGCGAGATACTCAAAAGCAGAAAATAAATTATTAACTAGGGTGTCCAGTTCTCTGTTCTTAAAAACAAGCTGGAAACATCCCTGTTAATTG
>OIRE01000076.1_pt1 | contig 37204 bp, 29 predicted proteins | sample 1586161 | NCBI WGS metagenome assembly OIRE01 (sample SAMN02675048, study PRJEB24791) | human gut metagenome, SKBSTL034 | isolation source: stool | host: Homo sapiens | place: USA | reverse complement strand
AGAGAACCCGACAGGATGTCACAGTCCCCTCGCTCGGCCGCTCGCTGTTCAATCCTGTCGGGTTCTCTCTTCGTATAATTTCCTTATTCTTCATCCTCAAACGACAGATGTTCGTACAAATTCTTGACTTTATCGGAACGTTGGCATTCGCCATCTCCGGCATCCGTTTGGCCTCTGCCAAGCAGTTCGATCTCTTTGGTGCTTACGTAGTAGGTGTGACGACCGCCATCGGAGGCGGTACGTTGCGCGATCTTATGCTTGATTTGCCGCCCTTTTGGATGACCAACTCCTTTTACTTGTTCTGTTCTGCTTTGGCCTTATTGTGGGTCATCATTTTCCGCAAATGGTTGGTTCATCAGAACAACACGTGGTTTATCTTCGACACCATCGGTTTGGCACTCTTCACCGTCACGGGCATTGAGAAAACGCTGGGTGCCGGTTTCCCCTTTTGGACGGCCATCATTATGGGTGCCATGACCGGAGCAGGCGGTGGTGTGTTGCGCGATGTGTTTATCAACGAAGTGCCCTTGATTTTCCGTAAGGAAATCTACGCCTTGGCTTGTGTCATTGGCGGTTGCGTATATTATTTCTGTCAGCGACTCGGCATGGACAATGTGGCGTGCGGCTTGATTTGTGGTGCCAGTGTCATGATTGCCCGCTTTTTGGCAGTTCGTTACAGCTTGCAATTGCCCGTACTCAAGCGGGAAGACTAAGATAAGCCTGCTTCTGGTAAAAGAATCCCGGATGCGAAATGTTCCGATACTGAAGGAATATGGTGGTAGAGGTGTGTCGTCCTACACGATGCACCTTCTTTTTTTCATTCGTCTGATCAGAAATAACGGGTGAACTATCCTTTGTCCTTCTTCGCTCCCTCGGACAATTCTCAGGTCTGCAAGATGTCGACTGACAAGAGCCAGAAAGAGTTGCTTTCTTCTAATCATTCACGATTCAACTTCTAAATAAATTCCCCCTTCTCCCTATGTCCCCCTCCTTTGCCCTCTATATCCATGTACCCTTCTGCGAGAAGCGTTGTATCTATTGTGACTTTTACTCTACGACCTCAGGTAGCGAAGTGCGCCAACGCTACGTTGAGGCACTTTGTCGTGAACTCATCACACAGCGCGAGCTTATGGGAGCGGGCGAGGTGAAGAGCATTTACTTCGGTGGTGGAACACCTTCGCAACTCTCTATCGAAGAATTGGCACAAATCTTTCAAACCATCAGGTTGCACTATACAGTTAATCCGCAGGCAGAAATCACCTTCGAGGCCAATCCTGACGACGTGACAAACGAAAGGGTAGGAGCGTGGCAACAACTGGGCATCAATCGTGTGAGTCTTGGGGTACAGACCTTCGACGACGACTTGCTTACCGTTTTGCGTCGTCGCCACACAGCTGCACAGGCGCGTGAGGCAGTTCGTGCCTTAACTGAGGGCGGGCTGACCAATGTCAGCATCGACTTGATTTACGGTTTGCCTCTTCAATCATTGGCACGCTTTACGCAAGACTTGGCCGAAGCCTTTGCTCTCCCGATTACCCATCTGTCTTCCTATGCCTTGAGCGTAGAGGATGGTACGCCTTTGAGCCGGATGGTAGCCCGTGGAGAGCTGACTCCTGCCGACGATGAACTTTGTTTGGCCTGCTACGAAGCCTTAATGGATGCTGCTTCACAAGCAGGGTTTACGCACTACGAGATTTCGAATTTTGCCTGCGAAGGTTACCATTCGCGCCATAACACAGCTTATTGGGATGGTACGCCTTACCTAGGATGTGGTCCCGGAGCTCACTCCTATAATGGGAAAGACCGACGGTGGTACAACCTGCCGCATTTGGCCAATTACCTGCAATCGCCCGGTACTCCTCCTCAGGAAGTGGAGACATTGTCTGTCGACGAACAGTATGACGATTTGCTCTTTACCGCCCTGCGCACCCGTCGTGGCTTGTCGTTACAAACCGTAGCCGATCGTTTTGGCATCCATCGCCTGGACTATCTGCGTAGGCAGGCAGAACGGCAATTGGCAGTTGGAAATCTGGAGGAAGAAAACGGGGTATACCGTTTGACTCGGAAAGGCATCTTCATCAGTGACACGATTATCAGTGACTTGATGGCATAAGCTGAAAGGAGAAGAGGACTATGGTCCGAAAAAAAATCGCCATCCTTCGCAGTTTTAACAAATGTTTAACGGGGGGGTAAACGAAATCATTCGTATATTTGACGCGGAAAAAACACCAATGCAAGCGTTGTATCGCAGTGCGGAATACGACAATCCCTGGTTGTGTACTTCGCTCTGATAGTTGAGTTCAACTCGTGTAAGTGGTGTAGAGCCAATCAATGATTTATCCGTGTTACCAATTCAATGAAAAACTAATGGCAATACCGATTCTTCTGGCGGTGCTTTGGCCCGTTGTACTCCTGCTTTTCCTTTGGGGCATTTCTACCCCATACAGTCTGATTGCGCAAGGCAATCGGATGAAACCATGCTGTAGTGCCGCCTGCGGGGTGCCGAATCAGCGCAACCATTTACTACTTAACGATGCGTAACAGCGACTTCCGTCACAGCCTCATGGTGTGTGGCAGAAGTCGCTGCGTTGTTTTATATGTACTAACTACATCCATCCCTAATATCTATGCGTATGAATGCAGATTTAATCAAACTGGTAAGCAAATGGCATGATGCAGAAGAGCATCAGGCAATTATAAATGCTTTAGAACAGCTCCCCGAAGCGGAGCGCGATGCTGAAGCAATCAGTCTTTTGGCGAGAGCCTACAACAACCAGAGTGATTATGTCAAGGCAGAAGCCTTGTTGGAGTCTATTCGCCAAGAGGGCGAGGACGATGCACTTTGGAATTTCAGAATGGGCTATGCGCTGTTTTATCAAGATCGCGAACGAGAGGCGTTGCCCTATTTTACTAAGGCGGCTGCGCTTGACCCGGAAGATCCGGACGCGCCCACCTTTATCCGTTGGTGCAATCTCTATCAGCCCTTGGCGAAGCGCGTGGAGGAGTTTTGGAATTGGTTTGTCGAAAACGAGGAAAAACTCTCGGGCATGATGCAACCGAAGTCCAGTGAAGATGCCGATGCGTTTATGGCGTTTATCAGTGAGGGAACTCGGTTGATTTCGGAACGTGTGCAATTCAATATCGGTGGTGACCACGAATTTACTTTCTCGGTAGAGGGTTGGCCCGACCTCTTTATCATCTACCCCTACGTCCTATCGCGTATGCCCGAATGCTTGAAGGGTAAATGGAAGTTTTTCCCGTTCAATCAGGGAACAGATGCCTCGTTTGGTTTCAAGATGTTTGATACCGATTTCGAGTTGGGCAACATTCAGGTGTTGCCATCTTATCTTGAAGAAAGCGGCGATTTCCATATCAAGTACTACGATCCGGGATTTGTCAAGTTGTCTGATGAACAGGCAGAGGGTGCATTCCGCGTGATGCTCGATCTCATGTTAGGCGAGGGCGTAGCAGTGAAGTACATCCGTACGGTGGAGAAGAGCGAGAAGTGCGAGAAAGGCATGATGGCTTTGTCTCAATTGAGGACGCACATCGAAAAGGCACTGCAAACTCACGGTAAAGAGTTCTTTGAGAATCCCAAGGATGTCTATACGGCTTACCACTTAACGCCCGAGGATAGCAAGGAGTTACGTGCCGACGTAATGATCGGAACGACTTGTATGGAATCGCTGGTCGCTGAATACTACAGTCAATCTACTGAACTCTTCGACCACGCCAATAGTTTCGGTGCGCAAGCTATCTTCTTCGTATTCCGCAACAGTCAGGATGGGCAGCCGATATTGAATTTCCGCCATGACCTGGAAGATCGCATTGCAGACGAAATACTGAAGCCTAACAATTTGGGACAGGTTATCGGTGGTGCTACAGGTTCTGACTATAGCTACATCGACCTCTTTGTCTTTGATATTTTTGCCTTCCTTCAAAAGGTTCGTCCGCTTCTGGAAGAGTACGCAGATTATTCGTTCTACGCAGCCGACTTCATCCGTAACGGAGATCTTCGCAAGTTGACGGAAGCTGATAGCGAGATGGTGCCTTATACTCCAGACGACGCAGAGGAGTTCTTCACCGCCATCGACCAATGGAACGAGCGCGATTGCTTTTCCAAGTGTATCCGAATCCTGGAGCGTATTCCCGAAGCAGACCGCAACTATGAAGTCATCATGCGCTTGGTGCGGAGTTATGAGAACTATGCCATCTTGGGTGACCACAGTCAGGAACCAGAAACTGAGAAGCAAGAGAAGGCACTGACTAAGGCATTGGAATTGCTGGAGTCTGTTCGCGAAGCTGGTGAAAACCAAGCAGCATGGAATATGCGCATGGCTTATGCCTATCAATACCTTCCGGGACAAAAAGAGCAAGCCGTAGCTTATGCCAGGAAATGGGCTGAACTCGATCCGGAAGACGAAGACGCCCGACAGGTGATTGAGGAGTGTAGCTGTTCAGCGCAAGAATCTATCGACGATAGTGAGGAACAAAAGCCGGGAACCTTTGTCGGATTTGCGCTCTTGGCTGATGAAAATTGGAACAGGGAAAAGTTTATTCACGACCTCAAAGAGCAATGGGATATAGAAGCTTGTGAAGAGGAAGGTGAATCGCAACCAGATGACGCTTTGGTATTTAATGTAGGTGAGATGATGGCGGCAGTGAGCTTGATGTCTTATCCCGTGCCTCATGGAGAAGCAGCAGAATCTGCCAAGAACAATTACATGTGGCCCGAGGCGGAGCAAGTAGCCCTGGCACATCGGGCGCATTTGATGGTGGCTGTACTTGGCAACGAGGAAAATCTGATTGAGCGGGGCAAGCTGTATGTGAAACTGCTGTCTGTCTGCTGCTTGCAAGAGAATGTCACGGGTATCTATACCAGCGGTGTCGTCTTCCAGCCTCGTCTTTATGAGGGCTTTGCTGGTATGATGAAGGAAGGCAGTTTGCCTATCTTCAACTGGATTTGGTTCGGGCTTTATCGCACCGAGAAAGGGGTAAGTGGTTATACATACGGCATGGAATGTTTCGGCAAGGACGAAATGGAAGTGCTCGATGTCGACGCTGAACCCTCTGAAGTGAGAGACTTCTTGGCGAGCATGGTGGGATATGTTCTGGAATATGATGTGGTGCTCAACGACGGTGAAACCATTGGCTTCTCTGCTGACGATAAACATTCCATTATCCGGAATAACGGGGTCGCTTTGCCTGACAAGATGACGCTGAAAATCTCATACGGAAACGTAAACGAGGCAGCAGAAGCATCCGAGACATCAGACGACGATACAGACCAAGTGATGGATAATGTGGAATGTGACGTGCAGAAAATAGAAGAAAAGGAATTGGCAGTAGACCCTATGACGGCTTACAATCATGTAGCCATCTATCTGCGTTGGTGCATCGAAAACGACCTCATGAGCGAGGAGTTTCTGGAGCAGTACGGCGAAGTGGTTCGTAGCGTTAAAGACGATGCTGCAACTGTAGACCTGCGGCTGTTTATCAAGGAAAAGTTGCACGGAAGTCTGAACAGAAGGCTGTTTAATAAAGAGGGTAGGGCCTTTGCTGATTACTACTATGGCTGGTATTACGGGGCGAATGAGCACCCCTTCTTCCCGGGAGACATAGACAACTATGCGTTGGAATATTTCGGGCCAGAAAGGTATCATTCCGACGAGTTCAAGGAGGAAGCCTACCTGTTTATCCCATTTGACAACGAGTATTACCAGCAGATGGCGCAGCTGATGGACCGACGGTTTGCCAATTGGCACGGTCAACGGATAGACTCAACAACGGCAAAACCCTCAGAGTTGGCCGTTGCCTTTATGGACTACCTGGATTGTGAGTGTACCTACTTTCCCTCGATGAGTGACGATGATCCCATTATGTCCGCTTATACTTACGCCAAACGCCTGGGTGTACGCGAAGGTTATGTGCCTGTCTTGATAAAGGTTGATGAAGTTTTATGGGAATGCTTGATTCTAAATTCGGACCCGAGCAGTGAAAATGCGGAAGCGTACAACTTCAATTGGGAGGAAGTAGAAGCCTATCGTAAGGAAATGTTGGAAACTCCTGTTCGGGAGGGGAAATCTGTTCTTGACGATTTGGTTGACAAAGACCTTCAGGAGCAGAATGAAGCCCTCGAAGGAGGATACAACAACCATCGCTTCGCAAGCTATTGGGATACGGAGACCGACATGACGTATCCGTTGATTCTTGCGAGAATTCCTGTGCGTGAACCATGGAAAATCTTTGCCTACCTGCCTTTTGGCGACTGGAATGACTGTCCAGCAACTCCCGAACTGATGGCTGTCTCGAAGTATTGGTATGAAACCTATGGGACTGTTCCATGCGTCATGACCCACGATGAATTGGAGTTTGAATTGCCGGCACCTGTCCCCGAGACCAGTGCAAGCCAAGTTGCATTAGAGCAATATGCCTTCTGTCCAGATATGGATCAGAATTTCGAGCACGTAGGCTCCTTGGCCGACACCTTACGCCAATCCAAAATATGGTATTTCTGGTGGGACTAATGAGTTATAGTTGTACATCGAAGTGCGTTGCAAGAACGTGATTTGGCGTGCAAGTTATCAGACAGAATAAATGTAGCTTCGTAGTGGATAGCGTCCTAGTGTTTACAGGCGCAGGATGCTGTTCGCTACGATTGTATTGATATGACTATATGGAAGAATTAATTCATCCGTACATCGAACGTATAGCTGCCAATCCTCGTTATGGATATTTCGTAGCAGGCAGTCTTCTGCTTTTTTGGCTGATAGGGGTTATTTGTGGTTGGAAGTGGACCTATGAGTCAAGTACCTGGAAGGAAAATTGGATACGCGAAACCTTTGGTGAGGGAATGATGCGTATAGGCGTAGGCTTGTTGCTGGTGATAGCTTTGGCAGCTTTAGTCGTTCTTTATTTTCTTACGGCATAAGCAACTTTCGCAGCGAAATGTGTCGATAATTCATTGAGATATGGATCTTCAAAAGAATCAATTGAGTGGAAGAAGGAATGCCTTCGTTCGCTTCTTTCGTATGCTGGTGATGCTACACAAGATACCCTATGCGTACTTCACGGAATGGAACAATAAGCGGAAGCGGAAAGCCTTATCCCAAGGCATTTATGCACTGAGTATTCTTCCCGAATTCGTCCTGTTATACGGCACTTTATTTGCAGCAAGGGGAGAAGATGGTTATATGCATAGTGATAGTATGACCCTATTCCAGCAAGTCTTATTTTATGCTTCTACCGGACTGGCTATAGCCTTGATGGCCATCCCCTTGGGTTTCGGAGAAGATAAGAAGGTTTGTCAGGAAGTGCGGAAGGAATTGCGTGAACGCGCTCGTTACTGGAAGTATGGCATTGCTATCTATTGGGCTATAATCTTGGCTATCGTTGTGGCTATTAATGTAGTGTTCCCGATGATGGTAGCCAATACCGAGTTTCCTTCACCAGCTTCCTTCCACAATCGATGATGTACGGTTACGGCACGCAGTCCCACAGGTAGACCGTCCAGTCCGAGAGCGCGTCAAAATCGTTTTCCATTTCTGATAGAAAATGCAGCCCTTCGTCAGCAACGGTGCCATCCAATCCCTTCACGGCTTCTCTTCCACAGCTGGTGTTGTACGGTCGCGGCATGCCGCGACCCATAGCAGCAGTTACTTCCCATCTCGTAGTAGTAAGTTTGTTTCCCTATTAGGTCGCGGCATGCCGCGACCGTACAACGTCAGTGTCGTATAGTGGAAGTTACTTCATAACCAGCAAAGGGACCACCATACTCTTACAAGAGCAAGCCTTTGCCCCTTTCCTTTTCAGTGGTATGACTCTTAGAGCTTCTTTCCCATTGATATACAGCTTCTTCAGTTGCTCCTTTTGGTCTATCTATACTTTGACATTAAAGGTTATACTCTTAGACATGGTGTATTTATTTAATTGTTATATTTGCGGCGTAATCAGTAAGCGACAAGACCATGAAACATAACAATAAGACCAAAAAGAAATATCGGGACATGGATAACGATGAGAAGTTTGAATACAATAACTCACGTACATTGGACGTAGTCTTCATCGGCATTCCTGTCATCTTTATAGTCCGCTACATCTTGTTGGATTTAGCTATCGATCATTTGGGGTACACAATAAACCAAACTTATCCCGTTTGGTGGTGTTTTAAAGTACTCGCTCTTATTATTATGTCAGGCTTAATCATCTTTTATCAGGTGAGAATTCCCGTCTCCGGTAACATCCGGTTCGGCGGTTAGCCTCCTCATCACCTCCTCCATTCGTTTACGCTACTCTTTCTTAGTTATCCAAATTAATTTTGCGAACTGCGAGTTACGCTTAGGTTTATTTACCGGTTAATGTAGATATGTGGAAGCACCTTTACTGTATGATGTAAAAATCTGAGGTATATCCAGCATAGGGCTTCTGCGTCTTGACATCTTATTTCGCCTGCTGTTCGAAACAATTCGGACAGCAGGCGATTTCATTTTCTCTGCTGTCCTTTCCCTTAGGTTGTTTGCACACTTAGAATAGATTTTCAAACAATAGCTATCCGCAGAGTGCGAACGACTATTGTTTATAAATCGGAAGTAGAATGCACGAGTGTGGAGGAGCGTCGCGATATAATAGTTACAAATAGGGCGTATTGCACAAGTTTCTCGTGCTGGAATCGGATGAAAGGAATATGAGAGCAAGTATAGATTGATGAAAAAGAAATTAGATGACCATCTACAAAGCAAGCATAGTGGAAGCAAATCCCTACTTACTCGGGTAATATCAGAAGAAAGCTTCGTGAATTTCTCAGTGGATATGGATGAATCAAGGATGAAACGGATTTCATATCGATTCACCTGATAAATGAAGTGGCGAAGACTTGCTCATTTGCTACTGTCGGGAGAGCCTCATCAATCTTGTAGGTGTGTAAGTTCCTTAGCTCAGAGTAGCGCGTAACAAAATTCTGGGTGAATGACAAAAGACCATAATAAGTATAGGGTGATTCGCTTTCCCCTTATTTATAGTGTGAATCGCTTATTGCCCTTTTTGATTTTCGCAAGAGTCACACAGCTATCTATTATATCTCTGATAATCAGTACAAACAAAAAAATCCGCCTCCCGATCTTGCCACTGCAAGGGGGAGGCGGACATCACCTTTACTATAGAATAATGTAAGCGGATTGAAATTAGGGGAGCAAAAGAGGCGGGGAGAGGATGGGTGAAACATGGGTGAAGGATGGGTGAAACGTGAGACCGAAGGATATAATATGAATATCCCCACACGACTCGAAGGAGAGGTGTGGGGATGGGGTGTTAATTGAGATGTTCACTAATTGCCTATAAGCTAATCTTCTTTTAAGGAGTCTGCGGCCTTGCGGATTCTATCTGAAAGATCGTACAGAGCGTTTCTAAAGGTCGATAATTCTTCTGGAGTAAAACCGCCTTTGTCTCCATTGTTACCGTCAACGCCGTTCATCTTGTGGTAAAACCATGAGGAGGATTTATGAAAGTAGGTATTGGCAAACTCGCGCCACGATACCACAAGCTGAATGTCTTTAATCCGAGTTTTCATGTCCTTGATTCTTTCCATTTCTTATATTGTTTAAAGTCCTCACCGAGCAATCGGTGAGGACTTTGATTAACACACTACAAAGGTACTACTATTTTTTGTAGTAAGCAAGTAATCTGTCTGGTTTTTAATGGATTCATTCGTATAATCTGATTGAAAAACCTACCCCTACGTAGGGTTGCACGCCTTTGGGCGTGAGGCCGATGCCGCCTTGCAGGTCGAAGCTCCAGCGGCGGGAGGGTGGGGCGGTGGATGTTATATAGGTAATGTGCGGGGCGGTGGATGTGGATGCTGTCGAGTGCGGCGGCATAGCCGCTTACCCATGCCGTGTAGCTGCTGTCGCGGTACTCCTTCTGGGTAATCGGGAGCATCACCATTTTCTCGGTGTCAATAAAATGGTCGGCGGTCGGGGCGGCGATGGAATCTTTTCCAATGTTTGCGAGATTGGAAGAGTTGGGACGGGAAGAGTCGGGACGGGCGGGCGGGTGAGGGTGATGTACCGCACGACTTCTTCGCGCACGGGCACGGGGCGGTCGATGCGGAGGGTGTCGCGGATGATGAGGGTGTCGCGGTGCACGGAGGTACACCCCGCGCGCCGAGGGCGAGGGGACGGTGTGCGTGCCGCAGAGGGTGTCGAGGCTCAGCTCCTCCTTCGCGGCGCGGTTGATGTAGCCCGTGTACTCAATGTCGTCGAGATCGGCCTTGACAGCCGCCCCCGTGTTGGCATAGACGGTCACCTCGGGCATCTTGTACAGGAGCCAGCGCAGGCGGTCAAAGTACCCGTGCTTGTTCCACAGGGCGCAGGGATTCGCTCCGCTGATGCCCGCCATCCACTCTTTGCCCTTCTCGGTGTGGTCGAAGCAGTACAGCCCTTGGTACACGTCGACCCTCAGCCAGCCGCCCACAGGCGGGTAGGGCACTTTCAGGCCGAAGTCGTGCGCGCCGATGGGGTAGGTGTCAAATCCTTGCGAGGCACGGTTGGGGTCGCCGATAAGGCCGTTGCTCTTCCACCCGAAGATGCCGCAGTCTTCGAGGGGGGCGGTCTTCGAGCCGTAGTCGAGAAATACGCGGTCGGTGTACGAGGGTGCGCCTTCCACCCATCGGTAGGTGCCCCTGACGTAATTAGGATTATCCGTGCCGCCGTTTGGCACGCGCTGCAGGTGGTAGAGCGGACGGCCTTCGGCATCGTAGATGCCCACACCGACAGGCACACGCGCCAGCCAGGTGCGCGACTTGATTTCGTCGTACGTATGTTTCTCGTTCTCCTCGCCCGCTTCGAGGAAGGGATTGTAACGGGGGTCGGCAAACAGTTCCATCTTGATGCCCAGGTTGCAGGGATAGAAGGTGTTTTCCAGGAGCGTCCCTTCGCCGAATTTCTCGCCCTCTATGCGCGGCACGTACGCCTTGCGCGTGGAGAAGAGCGTAGCTTCGGGCGGAAAGTTCGCCGTGGCGGGGTTGAGCAAGCCGCAGCGGTGATCCGTGAACTCGGGCAACTGGCTCCACGCCACGGGGGTGGCCTCAGCCCGCCACACGATGCAGTCGCACTCGTCGGCATTGCCCAACACGGGGAACACATGGCCGTAGCGTGCCTCGTGGTGAAGGTTCTCCGTTCCGCTTCCGCGCGTGGTGGTGTAGAGCGCGAAGTCCTTCGGTCCGCACATGTAGACGTTTCCTGTCGCGCTTGTGCGCTGATAGATGATGTAAAACTTGCCGTCGGCATAGTTGCCCTCGATGTCGTTCGGATCGGTTCCGCTGAATACGTCCTCATGCTCAAACCCCGTAAACTTCCCGCCGAAGGCCACCTGGTCAGTAATAGCCCCCGCCTGAGCGTAGGCCGAGAAGTTGATGGCACGTATCGAGGAACTGAATATCCCGATGAAGGATATGTGGTGGTACCTGGATACCCGTAAGTTTGGTACTTGTCCTCATTCTGGCTTTGGTTTAGGTTTCGAACGCTTGATTCTCTTCGTAACGGGTATGCAGAATATCCGTGACGTGATTCCGTTCCCCCGTACACCGAAGTCTGCTGAGTTCTAAGCAGCGGGATGTTTGTTATCGCCTCCATTCTACGGATAGGAAGGTAGGAGCGGGACGTATAAGTTTCATCCACTTATAAATCAATGAAGGGCATTGGGAGTTTTTCGACTTCCAATGCCCTTTATGTTTCCCGTTGTCTGATATGGTGATGAATGAGCGGATACAGGGTAAGTAGGTGCTGAAAATTGTTTTATATCATTCAGTCTAATTATTTGCATCTACGATCACGTTCCAGCACCGCATTTTCTGCTTCTGTGTTTTAGTCACCTAGCCCGCTATGTTCCTTCGCACAGAAGCAGGAACTACGGCACCACAACGCAATTTTATGTGTAACTAATTTTCAACCCCTACTTATCTTTCCTTCTTCATTGAAGCTAAAAAAGCCCATTGGTTTCAATGACGAAAACCAATGGGCTTTTGATAGAACGTAGGGTAGGGACTTACTTAATCAAGTCTACCGAACGGGTGATGAACTTGCTGAGGGCTTCGCCACGGAGCAGACCATTCTGAAGCAAAGCAAGGTCGATGAGCTGAGGAATGATGGGGTTGTTTTGGCTGTAGGTGTTCCATACATTGCGACGTGCATTCTCCTGAGCCGTGATGTCCTCGTTGCACTTGTTGAGCTCTTCCTTTTCAGCCTCCGTAATCTCATCAGCCTTCTTTTCGCGCTGTTCCTTTTCGAGTACGCTCTGGCGTGCGTGAAGTTCCTTCAACTGTGTTTCAATGGGACGGAGCTGCTCGCCAAGGTTCTCATTCATGTGGCTTACCACCTCCTTGACCAGTCGGTGATCCGCATTGAGAACGAGGTTGTACATATCCGGCATTTCACCATAGAATGACATGCCTTGCTGGAAGCGACTCATGTCCTTCATACGACGCATGTATTCACTCTGCGTAATGACAACTGGTGCGGCCTCTTCGCCCATGGCGGCAGTTTCTACATGGAACTCAGCCTTGTCAATCTTCGGAAGTCTGGCCGTAAACACACCGCTCAAGCTCTGGCTTTCGGTTTCGGTCAATTCTACATGCTTTTGGTCTTCCTTCTGAATCAAACGATCCACTACATCGCCGTCTACACGGCTGAAGCGGCACTTCTCCAACTTCTGTTCGAGCAATCCGACCATTGCGGTGTCGAGCTGGCCGTCGAAAAGCAGGACGCTGTAGCCCTTAGCTTGTGCAGCTTGGATGTAAGTGTACTGTTCGTCGCGGTCGGTCGCATAGAGATAAATCAAGTTACCGTCCTTGTCCGTCTGGTTGTCCTTAATCAGGTCGCGGTATTCCTCGTAAGTGAAATACTTGCCTTCTACATCTTTGAGGAGAGCGAAGCCCTTTGCCTTGTCGTAGAAGTCTTCCTGTGAGAGCATACCGTAGTGGATGAAGAGCTTCAGGTCGTCCCATTTGCCTTCATAATCCTTGCGGTCGTTCTTGAAGATAGACTGCAGGCGGTCTGCTACCTTCTTAGTGATGTAAGAAGAAATCTTCTTTACATTGGCATCGCTCTGCAAGTAGCTACGGCTTACGTTAAGCGGAATATCGGGAGAGTCGATGACACCGTGAAGGAGCGTAAGGAAGTCGGGCACAATGTTTTCAACCTGATCGGTCACAAACACTTGGTTGCAATAGAGCTGAATCTTGTTGCGTTGTACCTCAATGTTGTTCTTAATACGGGGGAAATAAAGTACACCCGTGAGGTTGAAGGGGTAGTCAACGTTGAGGTGAATCCAGAACAAAGGTTCGTCGGACATGGGGTAGAGCTGACGGTAGAACTTGCGGTAGTCCTCGTCTTTCAATGTAGAGGGAGTCTTCGTCCACAGCGGGTTGGTATCGTTGACAATGTTGTCTTCCTCTGTATCAACTTGCTTGCCATCCTTCCATTCTGTCTTTTTGCCGAAGGCGATTGCAACGGGGAGGAAGCGACAATACTTGTTGAGCAGTTCTTGAATCTTGCTGTTTTCGAGGAATTCTACACAGTCTTCAGAAATGTGAAGTACGATGTCGGTACCGCGGTCGGCCTTGTCGCAATCATCAATTTCGAAAGCAGGCGAACCGTCGCAGGTCCACTTCACGCCGTGTGCTTCTTCGCGGTGACTACGGGTAAGAATGTCTACGCGGTCGGCCACCATGAAGGAAGAGTAGAAGCCGAGACCGAAGTGGCCGATGATGGCTGAAGCGTCGTCCTTGTATTTTTCGAGGAAGTCGTTGGCACCTGAGAAGGCAATCTGGTTGATGTACTTATCAATCTCTTCAGCGGTCATACCGATACCACGGTCGCTAATGGTCAGCGTCTTGGCTTCCTTGTCGACAGATACGCGTACGGTCAAGTCGCCGAGTTCACCCTTGAAATCACCCTTCATGGCGAGTGTTTTGAGCTTCTGCGTAGCGTCTACGGCATTGCTGACAATCTCGCGGAGAAAGATTTCGTGGTCACTGTATAAGAACTTCTTAATAACCGGGAAGATGTTCTCGGTGGTAATTCCAATGTTTCCTTTTTGCATGATAGTAGCTTTTTATGAGTTTTGTTTGAATGTTGCTTCCCATGAAGCAAGGTGCGTGCCAATCGGGATGAGAAGGTAAAAGTGTGCCAACCTGGCAGGTTTCTTGTCAGAAGCGGAAATATTGGCAGTTACGTTGGCAGAGATATTGCCATTCTGGCAGTCTTTTCTCAAATATCACCCGAAATATCCTTGTGGCACGGAGTTTGCTAATAGGTACGATAAAAACAATATCAATATGAATACGGAAAAGCAAAACGATTTGAACGAAGAACAGTTGGCTGCTCAAGCTGAAGCTGCCGCACCACATAAGGAAGAAGTAGAAAACGCTGCAGAGGCTGCTACAGAAGCGGAAGCAAACGATACGGAAGAGAAGTCTGTAGAGGATTTGCTTGCTGAGGTACAGGCCGAAAATGCTCAATTGAAAGATAAGTATTTGCGTCAGGTGGCAGAGTTTGATAACTACCGCAAACGCACGCTTAAGGAGAAAACGGAATTGATTCTCAATGGTGGCGAAAAGGTGTTGAGCGCGTTACTTCCCGTCTTGGACGACTTAGACCGTGCGCTTGAAAACATCGAGAAGAGCGACGACGTGGCGACGCTGAAGGAAGGCGTGAGCTTGATTGTCGACAAACTGATGAAGACGCTCGGGGCTCAGGGATTGACGAAGATGGAAACTGTTGGCAAGACTTTTGATACTGATTTCCATGAAGCCATTGCCTTGATTCCCGCCCAAGAAGAGGCGCAGAAGAATCAGGTGATTGACTGTGTACAGCCGGGCTATATGCTCAATGAGAAGGTAATCCGTCACGCTAAGGTGGTAGTCGGTCAGTAAGTAGCTGGTGCAGGCGCACCCTCAAGAAGGCTTTCTATAATCGGAAGTATCAGCGTGAATCGGCTTACAGGCTTATGCGTGTGGCAGGGACTGGAAGTGTACACTCTTTGACTCCGATGGAACAGAATCGGCCGTTCTCTATAAAATATAGGTGTATCGTTGGGGGATGGAACCGTTAGGCTGCAACGTGCTGGCTGGGGCATCTTCTTTGTACACACAAACTCATTTATTCCTATGGCAAGTAATAAAGACTACTACGAAATATTAGGTGTAGACCGTTCGGCTTCGGCAGACGAAATCAAGCGTGCCTACAAGAAGGTGGCAATTAAGTACCACCCCGACCGCAATCCGGGTGACAAGGAGGCGGAAGAGAAATTTAAGTTGGCGGCTGAGGCCTACGACGTATTGCGCGACCCCGACAAGCGTGCTCGTTATGACCAGTTTGGTGCGGAAGGTGTCAATGGTGCCGGTGGCTTCGGTGGCGGTGGCTTCGAAGGCATGGATCTCAACGATATCTTTAGCCGATTCAGCGACATCTTTGGTGGCGGTGGCGGCTTCGGTGGCTTTGGTGGTTTCGGCGGTGGCAGTAGCCAGCCCCGTAAGTTCCAAGGTGCCGATATGCGCATGAAGGTGAAGCTCTCCTTGGAGGAAATCGCTACGGGTGTGACCAAGAAGTTTAAGGTCAAGAAGGACGTGACTTGTCCCGAATGTCACGGTAGCGGTTGTGAAAAGGGTCAACAGCCCGAAACCTGTTCTGCTTGTCACGGTCAAGGTTATGTGATGCGTACCAAGCGTACCATGTTTGGTATGATGCAATCACAGGAACCCTGTCCGACCTGTCACGGTGAAGGCGTTGTCATCAAGCACGCTTGTAAGCATTGCCACGGCGAAGGTATTGTCAACGGTGAGGAAATCGTTGAAGTAAACATTCCTGCAGGTGTTGCTGAAGGAATGATGCTGAATGTACAGGGCAAGGGTAATGCAGGCCGTCATAACGGTGTGCCCGGTGACATTCAGGTGGTTATCGAGGAATTGCCCAATGAGGACTTTATCCGCGACGAAACGGACTTGATCTATAACCTGTTGCTCACGGTACCGCAGGCAACATTGGGTTGTTCGGTAGAGATTCCGACCATCAACGGCCGTGCACGTGTGAAGATAGAGCCGGGTACGCAACCGGGTACTGCTCTGCGTTTGCGTGGCAAGGGACTTCCCGCACTCCGTGGATATGGTTATGGAAATGGTGACATTGTGGTGAACATCAGTGTCTACATTCCGGAGCACTTGGATAAGAAAGAGGAGGAACACATCGAAGCCCTCTCTGACAGCGAGCATGTCAAAGCTTCGAAGGATGTCAAGTCTAAAATATTCCGTTCCTTCAGAAACTACTTTAATAAATAAGTTCCTGGGCTGGTGAAGTTTGTTGGCCACAGCGAACCTACGTATAAACAGAAGGACTGCACTTGTCTGTTGTTTCATCGACGGCAAGTGTATTCCTTCCTTTTTTATGTCTACTACGTGAGTAGGGAAGTGCTGTTTTGAAGGTTTACCCGATACAGTCGAGGAAGCTGTTTTGAAAAGTATTCTTCCTCTTGGGATAACCGTTTCGGACTTCTATGTTCTTTAGCTGGCGGTCGTCTCAGTAAAACGAATGGGCTCGGTGCTTTTACCTGTGTCAGCTCTCTTTACGTTATTCGCATCCCAGTCATTTATCTATCTTATGAAGGTATGAATTATCAAGAAACCATTGCTTACCTTTTTGAAGCTGCTCCCCTGTTTCAGCAAGTAGGGGGCGCCGCTTACAAGGAAGGATTAGAAAATACTCATTTGCTCGATGCGCACTTTGGTCATCCGCACCGTCGTTACCGTACGATTCATGTAGCCGGAACCAATGGCAAGGGCAGTTGCGCCCATACCTTGGCCGCCGCCTTGCAACACAAGGGGCTGAAAGTAGGGCTTTATACCTCTCCTCATTTGGTCGATTTTCGTGAGCGTATTCGCATCAATGGTGAACAGATTCCGGAGTCGTACGTGGTGGACTTTGTCGCTACCGAACGTGCATTTTTCGAACCGCTTCATCCTTCTTTCTTTGAAATCACCACAGCCCTTGCCTTTAAGTACTTTGCAGATGAGGCAGTCGATGTGGCTGTGATTGAAGTAGGATTGGGCGGACGTTTGGATTGTACGAACATTCTGACTCCGGTGCTTTCGCTCATCACCAATATCAGCTTAGATCATACGCAGTTCTTAGGTGACACGTTGGCAGCAATTGCTGGTGAGAAGGCGGGTATCATCAAAGCGGGTGTCCCCGTAGTTGTAGGTGAAGTGCTTCCCGAAACGCGCCCCGTCTTTGTAGCTCAAGCACAGGCTGTCGGTACGACTTTGGACTTGGCAGAGGAGGCTGATGAAATCGTTCGATGGGAAGATATGCCCGACGGGATCCGTCGTTACGAAACCCGTCATTGGGGGGTAATCGAGAGTGAGTTAATTGGCGCGTGTCAGATTAAGAATACGGCCACTTTACTTTGTGCCTTTCGACGCTTGGCACCTGTATTTGGACTGACGCAGGGCGATGTGCAGTTTGCCTTTCGTCATGTATGTGAGACGACAGGACTGAAGGGGCGTTGGCAATGTTTGCAGTCGGCTCCTAAGGTAGTTTGTGACACGGGTCACAACCCTGGTGGTTGGCAGTATTTGGGTCAACAACTTGGTCAGGCGACACAGACGTACCCGAAAGTGCACATTGTCTTTGGTATGGCGGCCGATAAAGACATTGATACCGTATTGGCACAACTTCCTCGTGAGGCAGTCTATTATTGGACGAAGGCTTCGGTGCGTCGGGCTATGGACGAGCACCAGGTGAGTGAACTCGCAAATCGTCATCAGCTTCAGGGTCAATTGTACCCCAGCGTGGCAACGGCGTATCAGGCAGCCCTTGCTGCGGCTTCATCTGAGGACTTTGTATATGTCGGTGGAAGCTGCTTCGTAGTGGCAGACTTGTTGACTTTTTTACAGAAGCAAAAGGGAGAATAAAGTAGCTTGGTTGTTCGGAATGAACGAGCAAAAAGTCCCGTCTTGTTGGGTCGAACGCGGAGTTCTAACGTCTGTCTTGAAGTTACTGACTGAGGGTTATTGAAAGGAATCCTTCTACCCTAATACATCGTGTACACCTGCCCGCCAAATCCTCGGTGAGCAGGTGCACTTTGTAGAATAGAAATGTCGCTATTCAAAAATCCACAGGTAAAAAATAAATCAAGGGCGCGTGTCGTACCAATTTAATCTCTAATTTTACAGCCGTTTTATCAATCCATATATCCCCATGAACGGAAACCGTAGTTTAGTAACGATTGCCAACCTGAGTAAGGAGAAGATTATGTACCTGATTCAGATGGCAGAAGAGTTTGAGAAACATCCCAACCGCAAGATTCTGGAAGATCGTGTGGTCGCCACACTCTTCTTTGAACCTTCCACACGTACCCGTCTTTCATTTGAAACCGCCGCTAACCGCTTGGGCGCAAGAGTCATTGGTTTTACAGACCCCAAAGTGACTAGCTCAACGAAAGGTGAAACGCTGAAGGATACCATCATGATGGTTAGCAACTATGCTGATGTGATTGTGATGCGTCATTATTTGGAAGGAGCCGCACGTTATGCCAGTGAAGTTTCTCCCGTTCCGGTGGTCAATGCCGGCGACGGTGCCAACCAGCACCCTTCGCAGACCATGCTCGACCTTTATAGCATCTATAAAACGCAGGGTACGCTTGAGAACCTCAATATCTATATGGTCGGTGACTTGAAGTATGGTCGTACCATTCACTCGCTGATTATGGCACTTCGCCACTTTAATCCTACGCTCCACTTTATCGCACCGAAGGAGTTGGCACTCCCCGAAGAGTATAAGCTGTATTGTAAGGAACACCACATCCGTTACGAAGAGCATGAGGACTTTAATGCTGACGTAATCAGCCAGGCTGATATCCTTTACATGACACGCGTGCAGCGTGAACGCTTTACGGACTTGATGGAGTATGAACGTGTGAAAGATGTTTACATTCTCCGCGCTTCGATGCTGCAATCGGCTCGTGACAACATGAAGATTCTTCATCCGCTTCCTCGTGTCAACGAGATTGCTTACGATGTGGATGACGATCCGCATGCTTACTACTTTGAGCAAGCCCATAACGGACTTTATGCACGTCAGGCCATCATTTGCGATGTGCTCGGCATTACGCTCGACGAAATCAAGGAAAACCGTTAGTAACACACTCTGCACACATACGAATTTATGAAACGTCAAGAACTTATGGTAGCGGCTATCCAAAACGGTACCGTTATCGATCATATTCCTTCTAACAAACTTTTTCAGGTGATGCGTTTGCTTCATTTGGAGGAGATGACTTCTTCTGTCACGGTAGGCTTCAATATGCCCAGTACTAAGATGGGAACGAAGAGCATCATTAAGGTGGCAGACAAATTCTTCACTGACGATGAGCTTAACAAACTCAGTGTGGTAGCTCCCAACGTAACGCTCTGCATCATTCGTGACTATGAAGTAGTAGAAAAGAAGTGTGTGACGTTGCCGACGGACATTATTGGCTACGTGAAATGTGCGAATCCGAAGTGCATTACGAATAACGAACCGATGCGCACACGTTTCTGTGTGACCAACGCCGAGAAGGGTGTTCTTCGTTGTTGCTACTGCGAGAAGGAGCAGTTGCTTGACAATATCAAGCTCGTCTAATCGTTACAGGAAGAGTCGGGGGAATGTTTTTAGCAAGTGGTGACAGAGACTCTGTTGTTACTTGTTCGTTTAACTGCCTTCTTCCTTCTGCAACGCCTACGCTTCTTATTTATCCCTTATTCTTCAAACTATCTCTTATGAAATTAGATTGGAAACCCGGTACGATGATTTACCCCTTGCCGGCATTGTTGGTCTCGTGTGGTGAAACGCCAGAGGAATACAACCTGATTACGGTGGCTTGGGCTGGTACGTTGTGTACGAACCCTGCTATGTGTTACATCTCTGTGCGTCCTGAACGTCATTCCTATGAACTGATTAAGAAGTCCATGGAATTTGTCATCAACTTAACGACGGAAGAGATGGCACATGCTACGGACTGGTGTGGCGTGCGTTCGGGTCGTGACTACCAAAAGTTTGAAGAAACAGGACTGACGCCTGCTCCGGCAAGTTGTGTCAAGGCTCCCATTGTGGAAGAATCGCCTTTGAGCATTGAATGTCGGGTCAAGGAAATCGTGAGTCTGGGATCGCACGATATGTTTATTGCTGAGGTGCTGAATGTCAAAGCAGACGATCGCTACCTCGATGCAGAGGGTAAGTGGCACCTTGAACAAAGCAATCCGCTGGTTTATTTGCATGGCGGATACTATGGCTTGGGCAACTTTATCGGACGCTTCGGCTTCTCAGTTAAAAAAGAAGATTGATATTTTACATCACGTGGTTAGCTCTCACCTTTAGCGTGTAGGGCTAACCACGTTTGCTATTTCATCTACTAACCCTAATCTTTAACAGTCTTATGAAGAAAGATCAAGTGATTTTCGACCTTATCGAGGCTGAAAAGCAGCGTCAGCTGCGTGGTATTGAACTTATTGCTTCTGAAAACTTTGTCAGTGACGAAGTGATGCAGGCAATGGGCTCCTGGTTGACCAACAAGTATGCCGAGGGGTATCCCGGTAAACGTTACTATGGCGGTTGCGGTGTGGTTGACCAGACCGAAACGCTTGCTATCGAACGTGCCAAACAACTGTTTGGTGCTGAATATGCCAATGTCCAACCTCACTCTGGTGCGCAGGCTAATGCGGCTGTATTCTTTGCTGTATTAAAGCCTGGTGATACCTTCATGGGGTTAAATCTTGACCATGGCGGTCATCTCTCTCATGGTTCGAAGGTCAATACTTCGGGCATTCTCTACAATCCTGTAGGCTATAACCTCAATAAGGAAACGGGACGTGTAGATTATGACGAAATGGAACAATTGGCCTTGGAACACCAACCGAAATTGATTATTGGTGGTGGTTCGGCCTACAGTCGCGAATGGGATTATGCTCGTATGCGTGCCATTGCTGACCGTGTCGGTGCGCTCTTCATGGTCGACATGGCTCATCCTGCCGGATTGATTGCCGCAGGTTTGCTCGACAATCCGGTGAAGTATGCCCACATTGTGACGACAACCACGCATAAGACCTTGCGCGGTCCTCGTGGTGGTATGATTCTTATGGGTAAAGACTTCGAAAATCCTTGGGGACTCAAGACGCCTAAGGGAGCTACGAAGATGATGAGCCAGTTGCTCAACAGTGCTGTATTCCCCGGCATCCAAGGAGGTCCGTTGGAACACGTGATTGCTGCTAAGGCTGTATCCTTTGGCGAAGCTCTTCAGCCCGAGTTTAAGGAATATGCTTTGCAGGTGAAGAAGAATGCAGCTTGTTTGGCAGAGGAACTGACTCAGCGTGGCTTTACCATTGTGAGCGGAGGTACGGACAATCACTCTATGCTTGTTGACCTTCGTTCGAAGTATCCCGACCTGACGGGTAAGGTGGCAGAGAACGCTCTCGTTGCGGCTGACATTACGGTCAATAAGAATATGGTACCTTTTGATACACGTTCTGCTTTCCAGACTTCAGGCATTCGCCTTGGTACTCCCGCCATTACAACTCGTGGAGCCAAGGAGGATTTGATGGTTGAAATTGCTGAGATGATAGAAGAAGTACTCAATGCGCCCGAAGACGAAAAGGTGATTGCTTCTGTACGTCAGCGTGTAAACGAAACCATGAAGAACTATCCGCTCTTTGCGTGGTAAGGTTTTTCGTATTCACAAAAGGCTACTTCTATCTTTTGTTGACGAGATTATGCATAAGTAACCAAGAATATTCCCTTTCGTAAGGGTATTCTCCTATAAACAAGCATCGGCGACTATCTTCCCATTGTGGTGGATAGTCGCCGATTTCTTTTATTTGGACAGGTTGCTACTATTAAGTTCTAGGTAATATCCTTTGATTCCTCCTATTCTAACGCCTCTGCTGCTTGGAGTATCAATTCGCTGAGGGTGGGGTGGGCATGAATGGTATGACGCAGGTCGTTGACCGTTCCCTTGAGTCGGATGACGAGTGTGAGTTCGTGAATCAGTTCGGCAGCGTGGGTTCCGAGAATGTGAGCACCGAGTAGTTCGCCTGTAGGAGTAGCGATAAGTTTGACCAGTCCGTCACCTGCGGTATCCATGGTCAATGCACGTCCGTTGGCACGGTAATAGGCTTTGCCCACTTTAATATCAGAGTGAGCGGCGCGGGCAGCTTCTTCTGTTAAACCTACCATGGCTGCTTCGGGAGTTGTAAAGACAGCGGCAGGGATGAGATCAAGTGGGGTCGTGTCTTGTTCAACTTCTCCCAAAATGTGTGCCAAGGCATGGTAACTTTGGAAGGTGGCGGCATGAGCTAATTGGCAAATACCATTGATGTCACCTACCGCATAAATGCCAGGTTGAGAAGTCTGGAAATGTGCATCCACTGTAATGCCACGGGGTGTGAAGTCAATGCCTGCATCAACCAAGTTTAAGCTATCCAGGTTAGGACCGCGTCCTACTGCCATCAGTACCTTGTCAGCTAAAAGGTCCTTGACCGCATTGCGGTATTCGTAACTTACATGCAATTCTCCATTACGTGTTTCGTCCGCATGAATAGCCGTAACAGGAGCTCCTGTGATGAAAGTGATACCACGTTTCTTCAACGAGGTGCGCAGACGTTTTGCAATGTCCGTATCAAAGTTGGGCAGAATCTCCTTGCAGTATTCAATGACCGTAACTTCCGAACCGAAGGAGCGGAAGATGCTGGCAAATTCCAAGCCGATGACTCCCCCGCCAATAATGCATAGGCGTGCGGGTACTTCGGTCAGTTGCAAGAGTTCGGTTGAAGTAAGTACGCCTGGCGTATGTGCTCCAGGGATGGGAAGGAATTTAGGAAGCGAGCCTGTGGCAATGAAGACATAATCTGCCTGGAGTTCTTCCTCGCCCAAGTAAACCTTATGCGGATTGTTGGGAGCAAACCGAGCTTCTGCAGCATGGAAGGTAATGCCCGGAGTGGACAGCAAAGTGTGGATGCCTGTTTGTAGGGAAGCTGTAACCTGATCCTTGTGGGCCATGGCCTGTGCCAGTGAGAAGGAAGAACAATCGGCCTGAATACCTAAAGCCGTGGCAGCTCGTGCCGCTTCAAGTGTTTCGGCACTGTGGCATAAACATTTTGTTGGGATGCAACCTTCGTTGAGACAAGTTCCGCCAACGTGGTCCGCACGATCAGCTATATGTACATCGAGACCAGCCTTGGCAGCTCGTACGGCACATTCGTAACCGCCAGGACCGGCACCTATAATCAAGAGAGTTTTCATGAAGGATTGGGAGTTAATGAGTTGAAGTGTTTAGGAGTTGAGAAACAGTGTGTTTACACCTGCTTGTTGAGAGTAAGCAAGAAGAGTCGATTTAAACCGAGATTGGTGGAGAACAAACGATTTAAATCGACTCTTGCTAACTGAGAAGTATAACCTTATGCTTCAGTCGTTTCGCGGAAAGTAAAGATAGCGTCTTTGACAGCCTTCACGTCGTCCAGTCTATGAACGGGCGTAGCGTGAGGCGCATTGCGGAGTAAGGAAGGCTCCTCATGTGCTTCGTGCGCAATTTTCTTCATAACAGCAATAAATGCGTCCAGCGTTTCCTTGCTTTCTGTTTCTGTAGGTTCGATCATCATGGCTTCGTGGAAGAGAAGCGGGAAGTAGATGGTCGGTGCATGGAAGCCGTAATCTAGCAAGCGTTTGGCAACTTCGAGCGTCGTGATGTGTGAGGCATCGTTGTGTGCACCGCCGTATTTGGGTAGTAAGCCATTGAACACAAACTCATGCTTGCAGAGTCCGTCAATCGGCAATTCATAATAGGCTTTTAGACACTCCTTGATGTAGTTCGCATTGAGGACAGAGAGCTTGCCTGCCATAGGAATGTATTCGCGTCCCAAGGTGAGGAGGTAAGCATAAGCACGAATCAGAATGCCGTAGTTACCCAAATGGGGTGAAACACTGCCTAAAGCATCCTCGTGGTAACGGAGTTCGTATCGTCCCGTCGTTTCATTGCGTACCACCTGTGGGTTGGGTAAATAATCTTCCAACCCTTCGCGTACACCGACCGGACCACTACCCGGACCACCACCGCCGTGAGGCGTACTAAAGGTCTTATGCAAGTTGATATGCATCACGTCAAAGCCCATGTCTCCCGGGCGGCAAACACCCAACATCGGGTTCAGATTGGCTCCATCATAATACATTAGTCCACCGCATTCGTGAATCAAACGGGCTATTTCAGGTATCTGTGTTTCGAAGATGCCCAACGTATTCGGGTTGGTCATCATCATACCTGCAATGTCATCGCCTAAGAGTGGGCGCAAGTCTTCCACATCAACCGTACCGCGTTCCGTACTCTTGACCTGTACAATTTGCAGACCACAGACCGCTGCCGAAGCCGGATTTGTGCCGTGTGCTGAATCGGGAACAATAATCTTCGTACGTTTGGTATCACCACGCTTTAAGTGGTATTGGCGGATAACCATCAAGCCCGTCAGTTCACCATGAGCTCCTGCATAAGGATTGAGCGTAAAGCGGCTCAAGCCTGCAATTTCAGCCAGCGTCTTCTGCACTTCATCATACAGTTCGAGTGCTCCCTGTGTGTCTGCCACATCCTGTGCGGGATGGAGTTGGGTAAAGCCCGGCAGAGCTGCCAGTTCCTCGTTGATTTTCGGATTGTACTTCATGGTACAACTGCCCAGTGGGTAGAAGCCCGTGTCCACGCCAAAGTTATTGGCAGACATATTGGTGTAGTGGCGTACCACACTGAGTTCGTCCACTTCGGGCAAACGCTTGGGAGCTTCCTGTCGTAACAAGTGAGCAGGTAAATCCTGCGTATGATACTGATCAGTCCAAGGACTTTGAGGGAGAGAATATCCCGTGCGACCTGCTACGGAAAGTTCAAATATAAGGGGAGAATATACGGTGCTGTTCATGATAAGGCAAGTTTGGCAAATTCAAGGATTTCATCGGCTGTACGCTGTTCGGTCACAGAGAGTATCAGGCAATCGTCCGTACCCTCGGCCTTGACTCCGGCCAGATAACCCGCTTCTGCGAGTCGTTGACGGAGGGCATCGAGTCCTTCCTTTCCGTGATAGCGCAAGGTAAATTCGTGGAGGAAAGGTTGACCGGGGAAGGCATCTGTAAAGCATGCTTGTGCTGTGAGTAAGTCATGCAGGCGGTGTGCAGCCGCATAGGATTGTTCGTTGACTTCGCGCAAACCCTGCGGTCCCATCAACGAGAGGTACATAGCAACGTAGAGGCACATGATGCCTTGTGCTGTACAGATATTGGAAGTAGCCTTCTCGCGACGGATATGCTGTTCGCGTGCTTGGAGGGTGAGAACAAAGGCACGGCGACCCTCCGTGTCAACCGTTTGACCTACCAATCGTCCGGGCATCTTGCGTACCAAGGCTTCCTTCACACAGAGGTAACCAATGTATGGACCTCCGTATGAGAGCGGTAATCCTAAGCTCTGTGCATCACCGCAGGCAATATCGGCTCCCCATTCCCCCGGACTACGGAGTACGCTTAAGGTCGAAGCCACACTGTTGATGACTAGTAACGCTTTGTGTGCGTGACATTCTGTTGCCAGTCCGGTAAAGTCCTCAATGATACCGTAGTAATTGGGTTGTGCCACAATCACACCTGCCACATCGTCAGCTTCGAGCAAAGTGAGCAGGGCGGCCCGATCGGTCACTCCCTCCTTGGCAGGAACTTCTACCAAGTCCACACCGTGGAAGCGGGCATAGGTTTGCACCACGCGCCGCACTGCAGGAGCCAAGGTTTCCGAGAGGACAACACGATTGCGCTTCTTGGCTGCAGCCACACACATCAGCATGGCCTCTGCCGTGGCTGTTGCACCGTCATACATCGAGGCATTGGAAATGTCCATGCCCGTCAGGTCAGCCATCATCGTTTGGTACTCAAAGATATATTGGAGTGTACCCTGGGAGATTTCAGCCTGATAAGGCGTGTAAGAAGTAGAAAATTCGCTGCGTGCCGCCAAGTATGGAATAACGGCAGGAGTATAATGGTCGTAAGCTCCCGCACCGGCAAAGGGAATCAGCGGACGATTCTTGGCTGCCAGTTTAGACAAGATGCGTCTCACCTCGATTTCAGACTGTCCGGGGGGAATATTCAGCTCACGGTGTAGTTTCAATTCTTCGGGTACTTCGGCGTAGAGTTCATCCAAGCTCTTAACACCGATGACCGACAGCATCTGTTCGATGTCGTCGGGAGTATGGGGGAAGTATTTCATGGAGTATAGCGTGAATTAAGGGGGCATTGTTGATCAATTGAAAAGGTTAGGGTGAAGAGTTTAAAAGAGGAAGCGTTCGTTATTTTGCGGTAACATCCGCATCGTTAGCTTTCCACTCTTAAACTCTTCAGCTCCTAACTCATCACTCCTAACAGCCCACGAAGGAGTTGAAGGTATTTTGTATGTGGGTGTTACTGGCAAATCTTGCGGTAATCCGTGGCACTCATCAGCGAGTTCAGTTCCTCCTGATTCGTCAGTTTCACCTTGATAATCCAGTTGGCAAAAGCATCCTGATTAATCAGCTCGGGTTCGTCCTCCAAGGCCTCGTTTACTTCTACCACTTCGCCACTGACAGGAGAGATCAGGTCGCTGGCCGCTTTCACACTTTCTACGGCACCAAATTCGCCACCAGCTTCCACTTCGTCACCTTCTGCAGGAAGGTCTACATAAACGACGTTACCCAGTTGTTCCTGAGCATAGTCCGTAATACCGATATAGGCATATTCGCCTTCTACTTTTACATATTCATGACTCTCGCTGTAATAGAGTCCTTCGATAACTTTTGACATAGTGATAAATATAAAGTTGTTGAGAAATAACTAAGGGAATAGGGCCATTGTCGTGTAGACGCAAACCCTGGAGTGATGCCTTAAAAGGCTTATTTGGAAGAAGTCTTGTAATGTTTGTCATAGAAACGCTTCTTCACCACCTTACCAGCGTGGAGCTTGCGGTGAATGCGAATTTCGAGCGGTGTGTCTAACTTGGCATAGGCGATGTTGACCAAAGCCATACATACACTCTTGTCTACCGAGATGGCATGATAGCCTGTAGTCACAGTGCCGACCACTTCGTCGTTGGCTACGACCTCATAGCCGTGGCGTGGAATGGCGCGACCTTCCAATTCGATGCCGACCACCTTTCGTTCCACACCATTTTGTTTCTGTGCTACCAAAGCTTCTTTACCGTAGAAGTCTTCCTTGTCGAGTTTAACAAACATACCCAGACCTGCCATCAGCGGTGTAATCTCATCATTCAGTTCGTTACCGTAGAGTGGAAGTCCCACCTCGAAACGCAACGTGTCGCGACAACCCAAGCCGCAAGGCTTTACCTGACCGCTTTGCAGCAATGCATCCCACGCCTTGACAATGTAGGCAGCCGAACCATAAATCTCAAAACCGTCTTCTCCCGTGTAACCCGTACGGCTTACAATGAGGTCTTCATTGTCGAGGGTCGTGCGTTCGAAAGTATAAAATTCAAGTGCACTGCACGCAATGCCCAACACCTTTTCAACGATTTCTTCCGCCTGAGGTCCTTGCACTGCCAATTGTCCCCATCGGTCGCTGGCATTGTCAATCGTTACCTGCAGTTCGGGGTGTTCCTGTTGTGCCTGAAGTAACCAAGCATAATCTTTCTCAATGTTGGCCGCATTGACAACCAGTAGGAAATCATTTTCCCCCTGTTTGTAAACCAGCAAGTCATCGACCGTGCCTCCCGTGGGGTGAAGCATCATGCCGTAGAATATCTTACCTGTAGGAGCCTGACTGATATCGTTGGTAAAGACGAGTTGAACAAAGCGTTCTGCATCTTTACCCGAAACGAAGATTTCACCCATGTGGCTCACATCGAACACACCACAGGCCGTACGTACAGCTTGGTGTTCTTCAGCAATATCCGTATACTGTAGGGGCATTTCAAATCCGCCGAAAGATACCATCTTGGCACCTAATGCAACGTGGCGGTCATAGAGACAAGTTCGTTTATCTGACATGGTAGGAATGGATAGATAAAAAGTTGAGGAGTTTATAAGAGAGGAGTTTAGGAAGCTAAGAGATGAGAAGCTTAAGGAATAGAGCTTGTATGTCCTATCCTCGTAAACTCATAAACGATTTGTTTCAGGTAGTAGTAAGGAGAGTAAATCTGCGGCAGAAAGACCGCGGATACTCCGTTCAGGATGTTTTTCTGCCACCGCCTTTTCCAGGCTTTGGCGAGTATAGGGTTGATTCTCAAAGGCTAGTTGGAAAGACTCCGTAGCCGAGCCCAATTCAAAGAAGTCACCATTCAGCTGAATAGAGCCTATCAATGAACCTTGAAGGGCAAGTTGAACGGCAATCGTGCCGCATCCTTCGAAGCGTGCCTGACGGGTCAGCGTATGTCGAAGACTTTGTCCGTAGAGGTAAGCCGGGTCGTAGTACGAACGTTCGATTTCTTCAATGGCGCACACATCGTCAGCTTGAAGGGTCAAGGTCCGATTGCAGAGCAAGGGGCGCAACCTGCGGCGCAATTCGCTGACCCCAAAGGATAAATGATCCTTTAGCAAGGCAATGCGACTTCGTACACTGGCTACCCCCTTGGAAGTCAATTTGGCTTCCTCCGGATGGAGAGCTGCTTGCATTTGCGGAGGGTCTGTGTCGTACAGCATCGTGCCGTGAATGATGTTGCGGTGAGGCAAGTGATAGAATGCATTGCCGCAAATCTTTCCGCCTTGTGCCAAGGTCAAGTCGTTTCGTCCCGTCACCTTCACTTCAGCCCCTAATTGTCCGAGAGCTTCTGCCACTCGTTGGGCATAGGCTTGAAACAGCGGTTCGACAGGTCCTTCTTCCGCGATGAGGCTCCACATGATGTTCCCTTCGTCGGCAAAGATGGCACCTCCGCCACTTTTGCGGCGAACCACGTCAATACCTTCTGCCCGGCAATAATCCAAGTCAACTTCCTGATGAGCTATTTGGTGACGTCCCATGACAACTGTCGGAGCCAATTGCCAGGAAAATAGGTAATTGCCAGTCGGAAAGCGGTGAGCAATGTATTCTTCAGCCGCCAGATAGAACGGAGCGCGTCGGTGCTCCGTGGAAGCGGGCATTTCAACGAAACAGGCAGGAAAGAGTGTATTCATGGTGCTAGTGTGAAGAAGAAGTTGTCGGGCTTCCTGACTTTCTGAGCTCCTAATTGAGTAGGAGACAGAAGGCATACGTGCCTTTATTCTAGGGATTGCCAACTTGACCTTCCTTTTTTGTCGCGGGCAAATGTAGTAATCCTTCCTCATAGCCCCTACAGCAAAGCCCTCTTTTTTAAAGAAACCTGCTGTAGAGCAAAATTTTGTCGGGGGGATTGCAATAAACCAGCCGCTTCTTAGTTGTAGATGTTGTTTAGCCCATCTGTAAGAAGGGGGATTGAACAGAGCGGAGAAATACCTTGTCAAGTGGTGTTCGGACAGTGTTCGTCCTCGTATTCCCACCCCTTGTTTCTGCTCATTTAGATCTTTCATCCTTATTATCCGAAAGTGTAATCTTGTTTTGATCTCCTTAGTCTGTGGGCTTCACATCCAATAAGATTAGCTACTTAACCACTGCAGTATCGTATGTATAAACTCATCCCGTCAGCACTTTCCCTGCTTTCCCTTCTCCTTCTTGGAGGCAGTTGCAACAATGCGGAGAAAGCCATCAAGCGAGGCGATGCCGCCTTGGCCTTGGGAGAATATGCTGAGGCTGCGGGGCAATATCGCAAGGCGTATAGCCGAACGGCTCCTAAGGAGCGAACCAAGCGCGGACAGGTGGCCTATAAGATGGCCGATGCCTACCGCCGTTACGGCAATGTGGCACGGGCTACAGCGGCGTATCGCAATGCCGAACGTTACGGATTGACCGATACGTTGACTCAATACTTCTTGGGTGAAATGCTTCGGTTACAAGGTGACTATCGGAATGCCGAGAAGGCTTACACTGCTTACCTTGATTCCTTTCCGGGTTACGAGCCCGCGTTGCGTGGACTGGATGCCTGTCACACCGCTGCCCAAATTAAGCAGGAGGGTTCGCCTTATACCGTGAAGTTATTTCCCTTCTTTAGTGGCACACGTTCAGACTATGCCCCTGCCTATATGGGCCAGGAAGCTCAACAGCTTTATTTCACTTCGACCCGCCCCAAGTCGCTTGGTGACCTCAGTGGCATTACGGCGATGAAAAATGGTGATATCTACTTTTCCAAGAAAGACGAAAAGGGAAAGTGGAAGCCCGTCGAAGTCGTTGAGGGAGATGTCAATACGGAGTATGACGAAGGAGCATGTTCCTTTACGCCCGATGGGAAAACCATGTACCTTACCGTGTGTCGTACCGACCCGCAATATCCGCGTATGGCTGAGATTTGGACATCCCAGCGTTCGGATGCCAAGTGGAGCAAGCCCACCGCCCTCAAGATTACAGCCGACAGTCTTTCGTCCTATGCTCACCCAGCCGTTTCGCCCGATGGGCAATGGTTGTATTTTACCTCCGATATGCCCGGAGGCTTTGGTGGACTTGACTTATGGCGTGTATCCATGAAGGGAGGCAAAGGTTTGGGAGCCCTTGAGAACCTGGGCCCACAGATCAATACGAAGGGAAATGAATGTTTTCCTGCCTTCCGTCCTCACGGTGAACTTTATTTCTCCAGTGACGGACGTCTACCCAATTTAGGCGGTCTCGACCTGTACCGGGCTGTCGAAGATACCGCCCAGGGGGCTTGGTCTGTGGTTCACCTGCCTGCTCCGATGAACTCCAACGGCGACGACTTTGGCATCACCTTTGAGGGACTCCACAACCGAGGCTTCTTTAGTTCCACCCGTTCGACGGGAGGACGCGGTTGGGATAAAATCTATGAGTTCTCTTATCCCGAAGTCCTTCAGACCGTCAAGGGTTGGGTCTACGAGCAAGACGGTTACGAGTTGCCTGAAGCCGTAGTCTATATGGTTGGCAGTGACGGTACCAACGAGAAGTTTGGAGTACTCTCAGACGGTTCGTTTGAGAAGCCGCTCAAACCCGGTGTCAGCTACCTCTTCCTAGCTATCTGCAAGGGGTATCTCAATGTGCGCAATGCCCTTCGAGCCGATACCTTGGAAGTCGAAAAACAACACGTCTTGCAATTTCCCCTTCCCAGTATCAGTGTCCCCGTATTGGTACGTAACGTATTCTACGAGTTCGACAAGGCCGACCTCACCCCCAATTCCTGTGAGGCATTGGATCGTTTGACCCGCATGCTCAAGGAAAACCCCAATGTGACCATCGAGTTGGCAGCCCACTGTGATTACCGTGGCAACGATGAGTACAACCTTCGTTTGTCGCAGCGTCGCGCCGAGAGCGTAGTTCGTTATTTGACCGAGCATGGCATTGCAGCCGACCGTTTGACACCGAAAGGATATGGCGAACAAATGCCCAAGGTGGTCAACAAACGACTCACGGAGACCTATCCCTTCTTACACGAAGGCGATACGCTCACCATTCCATACATCCTCAAGCTCAAGCCCGAAGAGCAGGAAATCTGTAACGCGCTCAATCGTCGTACTGAGTTCCGTGTGCTCCGAACTACCTATGGTTTGTTCGACGAGCACGGCAACCTCAAAATCGAGGCACTCAAACCACAGGAATAAAGGTGTCCGACTGGTAAGTAGGTTTTGAAAATTATTTTAGATCATTCAGTCCAACTGTTTGCACATACAATCACGTTCTTACACCGCATTTTCTGCTTCTGTGTTCAGTCTCACATAGCCCGCTATGCTCCTTTGCACAGAATTAGGAACTATGGCACAACAACGCAATTCTATGTATAACCAATTTTCAACACCTACTTACGAAACGGTACGGCACCATTTTTCCTCTTCTTCCATTGCATAAACCAAACAGTATAACTCACATGTTTATTACCAAATTTCTTCACAACTTCGGTCGTTACCTCATCTTGATGGGACAGACCTTTTCGCGTCCCGACCGAATGCGTATGTTCTTCAAGCAATATCTCAAAGAGATGGCGCAGCTCGGTGTCGACTCCATTGGCATTGTTCTGTTGATTTCCTTCTTTATTGGTGCCGTTATCTGTATTCAAATCAAGCTCAACATTCAGAGTCCCTGGATGCCCCATTGGGTATCAGGCTATGTAACGCGTGAAATCATGTTGCTCGAATTCTCTTCCAGCATCATGTGTTTGATTCTTGCCGGTAAGGTCGGTTCCAATATTGCTTCAGAGTTGGGCACGATGCGCACCACACAGCAAATCGATGCACTCGAAATTATGGGTGTCAACCCCGCGTCCTATCTGATTTTGCCCAAGATCACCGGTTTGGTCACCATCATTCCCTTCCTGGTTATCTTCAGTACGTTTAGCGGCATCATCGGTGCTTATGCCACAGCTTACATCGGGCATATCATTACACCCTCCGACCTCACCTCGGGTCTGCAACACTCCTTTACCCAGTGGTTCTTCTGGATGGGTGTCATCAAGTCCCTTTTCTTTGCCTTCATTATTTCCAGTGTTTCCTCCTTCTATGGTTACACGGTCGAAGGCGGTAGTATCGAAGTAGGTAAGGCTAGTACCGATGCCGTTGTGTCCTGCTCCATGCTCATTCTCTTTTCAGACCTCTTCCTTACGCAAATTCTCTCATGATCGAAATCAATAACCTCCATAAATCCTTTGACAGCAGAGAAGTGCTCAAAGGTATCACTTCCCGTTTCGAAAGCGGTAAGACCAACCTCATCATCGGACAGAGCGGTTCGGGTAAAACGGTGCTTATCAAGAATATTGTGGGACTGTTCGAACCGACAGAAGGCGACGTGCTGTATGACGGACGCAGTTTTATGAGTATGAATAAGAAGGAACGTGCCCTGCTTCGTCGCGAGATGGGCATGATTTTCCAGAGTGCCGCCCTCTTTGACTCCATGTCTGTATTAGAGAATGTCATGTTCCCTCTCGACATGTTCTCGTCCGACAGCTATAAGGAGCGCGTACGCCGTGCCCGTTTCTGTCTCGATCGTGTCAATCTCTCCGATGCGGCCGACAAGTTCCCCGGTGAAATATCGGGTGGTATGCAAAAGCGTGTAGCCATTGCCCGTGCCATTTCGCTTAATCCCAAGTACCTCTTCTGTGACGAACCCAACTCCGGACTCGACCCCAAGACTTCACTCGTCATCGACGACCTCATTCACGACATCACTCGGGAGTTTAACACGACGACCATCATCAATACCCACGACATGAACTCCGTAATGGGCATTGGCGAACACATCCTTTACATCTACCAGGGTCGTAAGGAATGGGAAGGCACGAAGGACGAAGTGATGGACTCTGACAACGAATTGCTCAACAACTTTATTTTTGCTTCCGACCTCTTCCGTAAAGTCAAGGAAGTCGAACGCGAAGAAAAACGCAACGAACATAAGAAGTAAAGGCTTGAGAGTATGAAAAGCCCGACCTTCGGGTCGTAAGGCTTGCACTCCCGAATCCTCCTAATCATCCCCTCTATTATGAAGAAATACGTCAAAGACCTCAAGGTCGTAGCAGCCGAATATCCTCGTGATGGTTATGTGCTGCTCAAATTACAGCCCGTACAGGGCCTGCTTCCCGAGATGTTGGCGGGACAGTTTGTAGAAGTACAGATTGCCGACTCTCCAACTACCTTCCTGCGCCGCCCCATTTCCATCAACTTTGTGGACTATGAGGCCAACGAACTCTGGCTCTTGGTTCATGCCGTAGGAGACGGTACGCGTAGCCTTTACAACAGCCAACCCGGTGATTTGCTCAACTGTGTCTTTCCGCTCGGTAACGGCTTTACCATTCCTGAAAAGGACGGCCGCAAGGTGTTGCTTGTCGGGGGTGGGGTAGGTACGGCTCCGATGCTCTATTACGGCAAGATTCTGCGCGAGGCAGGTTGTGAACCCGTGTTCTTGTTGGGTGGCCGCACCCGTGAGGACCTGATGCAACTCGACCTCTTCGAACAGTATGGCCGTGTTTACGTCACCACCGAAGATGGTTCGATGGGCGAAAAGGGTTATGTGACCAACCACTCCGTGTTGCAAAAGGAGACCTTCGATGCGGTTGCAACCTGTGGTCCGAAACCCATGATGGTGGCTGTAGCTCGCTGGGCAGCCTCCGTGGGGGTAGACTGTGAAGCTTCCCTCGAAAACTTGATGGCGTGTGGCCTTGGTGCGTGTCTTTGCTGTGTTGAGAAGACAGCTGAAGGTCACAACGTGTGTGTTTGTAAGCAAGGTCCCATCTTTAATACCCGTACACTCTCATGGCTCAATTAAATGTAAAAGTAGGCGGTTTGTCTCTGAAGAATCCAGTGATGACCGCGTCCGGTACCTTTGGCTACGGACTTGAATTTGCCGACTTTGTCGACCTCAACCGTTTGGGCGGTTTTATCGTAAAGGGCACGACGCTCCATCCGCGTGAAGGCAATGACTACCCGCGTATGGCGGAAACGCCTCAGGGTATGCTCAATTGTGTGGGTTTGCAAAACAAGGGTGTCGACTATTTTTGCGAACACATTTACCCGCAACTGAAGGATATCGACAGCAATGTGCTCGTCAATGTATCGGGTAATACTCCCGAGGATTATGCCGAGTGTGCAGCCCGTATTGACGCTCTGCCTGGTATTCCCGGTATCGAACTCAATATTTCTTGTCCCAATGTCAAGAGTGGGGGTATGGCGTTTGGTGTGACCTGCGAAGGCGCCGCTTCGGTGGTAAAGGCCGTTCGCGAACGCTATAACAAGACCTTGATTGTCAAACTCTCACCCAACGTGACGGACATCGCCTCCATTGCTCAGGCTGTAGAAGCAGAGGGTGCTGACGCAGTGTCTCTCATCAATACATTGATGGGTATGAGCATCGACATCGAGCGTCGTGCTTCTCGTCTCAGCATCGGTACGGGTGGTTTGAGTGGTCCGTGTGTGAAGCCAGTAGCTTTGCGCATGGTGTGGCAAGTAGCGCGTGCGGTTCAAATTCCCGTTGTAGGTCTGGGTGGCATTATGAATGCAACCGACGCATTAGAGTTTATGATGGCGGGTGCTACTGCTGTTGAAATCGGTACGGCCAATTTCATTGACCCTGCCGTGACGGTCAAGGTTATTGACGGCATGAATGCCTGGTTAGATGACCACGGTGTGAAAGACATCCACGAAATTATTGGTTGCTTGAAAGCATAAGCACTTCGGTGTGCTATTTCCTCTTCTTAGAAGGTGTGTCGCATGGGGTTCCGTGTGGCACACCTTTTTTTGATTCACGGCATAAACGGAATGTTTGTACCACGCAGCAATCACGGAGCCCATGATAAGGTAACCACGGAATACTCGGAAATGACGGAATACACGGAAAGCTTGGAGCGCATCGCTCTTACGGTGCACATGGTAAGAATGCCACAGACAGCTTGCAAACTACGGAAGAAATAGAAACAAACAAGTGCACGGAATGGAGAGAGGTCAGCATCTTTCATAGCCTTGCCTTCCGCTTGTTCTGTATTCTTGTTTATTACGTGGCTCACTACCTCCAGTCACGACCGTATAGCAGTACAACCTTATAAAAAGAGCTGTGGCGAACCACTCGAACGCTTAATTCGTTCGGAAGTTCGCCACAGCCTAGAGAGTCAAAATGGTTTTTTCGTTACAGCGGTAGCTGTTACTTCACATCCACTTCTTGAGCAGGATTAACCGGCGTATAAATTGGGCCCGATCCAGTACCTTCTGTTGACGTATCGCCGTCCGTAGGTTGCTGATGCTGGTCCTCCGACGGATTCGGCTTCCCTTCCGAAGGCTTGTTTTCCTCCGTCGGTTTGTTGTCTTCCGGCGCAGGTTGCGGGTTCGTCGACGGCTTATTTTGTTCCGTGCTCGAACTGCCCGGCTGATTGCCTGGCTTGTTGCCACCCGATGAAGGCTTATTCTCCTCTTGCGAAACAGGCGGTTGCCCCGACTGTCCCTCTTCTTCAGCCTTTCTGCGAGCTGCAGCCAACGCTTGCTTTAACTCCAGGTTCTTGCGGTAGCGCATTACGGTTGTATTCCAAGTTGACACGCATTCCTCCACTGTACCAGGGAAAAGCATCATCATCGATTCCAGACACTTCACAAACAGCGTATACGCCTCATCTGTCTCCTTACGAGCCAATTGTACACCGCCCGTTCCCTTTAGATTATCCACTTTGTCGCGGAGAGCTTGTGCTTCAATGACTGCCTCATTGGCCGTATTCATCTTGTCAAAGATATCCTTCAGACCAATTGCTGTCAGCATGGATTGCATCTCTTCTTCCTTTAAGAGGTCAGAAAGATGGTGGATGGAGCTGGAGATTTTGTCCATACCTGCATTTCCATGCATTCGGTAGCGCGACAAATGCGTATAGGCCTTCTTCGCTACCTCATATTGAGGAGAGTGCAAACAAAGCGCATGAGCACGGATGCCAGCCATGACGCCCGTGAGGCAATTGCAGCGAATGGCATGTTGCTCATTGGCCTTTTCCAGCTCCATACTCTTGCGTAACAGGTACATGATGTCGTCCTGTCGCTTATAAGCATCTTGCCAGGCCTTCAGATAATCTTTAAACAATTGGTTCTCTGTCTCGACAGTGGTAAAAACAGCAATACCAGCATTGTGAAAGGAAAAGTGCGTGTCATTACTCAGCGCACGCAAATCGATTTTTACGATGTGTTGCATCATACTAAAATTAATTTTATGGGAGAAACTCCCGGTTAAAAAACAATTGTACAATTCATGTAGCGACCTTCCTGCCGAAGTTCATAGAAGAATAGCATGGGTCGTTTCATTAGGTTTGCACAGAACCTTCATGTAGGTCAGACTTTCAGTCAAGGGAGGAGTAACATCCTTAGCCGGCAACGGATGCCTTCTCGCGGGCTGTTGGTTGCCCTGTCACAACAGAATCGTGCTCGTTGGAGAAGAGGGTTGTGTATTTTTCGAAAAAAAGAACGCCTCTGTGTCATGGCACTAATTGATGTGAGTGCTCCGATTTCTGTCATCGAATAAGAACATTCCAGTGTTGGGATGCTCTTCTACGGTTTCCGTGTAGGCCGTCCCAAGTGTTGGGATGAGTCTTTACGGCTTCCGTGTGAGTCGTCCCAAGTGTTGGGATGAGTCTTTACGGCTTCCGTGTGAGTCGTCCCAAGTGT
>OIRE01000020.1_pt1 | contig 84445 bp, 56 predicted proteins | sample 1586161 | NCBI WGS metagenome assembly OIRE01 (sample SAMN02675048, study PRJEB24791) | human gut metagenome, SKBSTL034 | isolation source: stool | host: Homo sapiens | place: USA | reverse complement strand
GGGGTTGCAGCGGACTGACAAACATCGACATTCCCAATTCAGTCACGACGATTGGGTGTGATGCTTTTCATGGCTGCAGCAAGCTGACGAACATCAATATACCCAACTCAGTCACAGGGATTGGATATGCTACTTTTCATGGTTGCAGCGGACTGACAAACATCGACATACCCAACTCAGTCACGACGATTGGAAACGAGGCCTTCTGGGGTTGCAGCGGACTGACAAACATCGACATTCCCAATTCAGTCACGACGATTGGAGACGAGGCCTTCTGGGGTTGCAGCGGACTGACAAACATCAACATAGGAAAATCCGTAACAACAATTGGATACGAGGCATTCAATGAATGCAGTAATTTAAGAACCCTGCATTTCTATCCTATCTATCCACCCACTATCAACTTCGGCTTTGGTAATTGCCCTAATCTCCAAACTATCTATGTTCCACAAGGAGCGTTTTATGTTTATTGGTCTACTCCACCTTTCTCTAACCATTTCTTGTACGATATTCAAGAAATGGACGAACCAGCAGGTATCGGCGAGGTAGAAACAACGGAGGCGCCGCAAAGCGGCAACATCTATGACCTCAACGGTCGCCTCGTTCGCACGGACGGCAACTTGCAGGCACTGCCCAAGGGCATTTACATCCTTAACGGCAAGAAGGTGGTACGCTAAGTATCCCCTTCTTCCCTTCTCATTATTCATTGCTAATCTTTTATACTCACAATGAAGAAAAAGAAAATGTATAACCATCCCCGCTGCCAGTGCATCTGCCTGGCAGCCGAGAACAGCCTCATGGCCATTTCTAACATTCCCGTAGGCGGCGAAACAGACCGTTACGACGCATCGGGAAAGGACTTCTCCGCAGACTCCCACGCATGGGATACGGACGAATGGGCGGAATAAATTCCGCACGACCATACCTATATTAACCCAAGAGGGTCAATCTACCAATCGGCAGATTGACCCTCTTTCATTCAAATCAGGCTGTATTGAGACGCTCATGAAGTACGGTCGCGGCATGCCGCGACCCATTGCAAAAGACCGAACATGCCATCGAATAAGATACTTCTGCTTTGGGTCGCGGCATGCCGCGACCGTACAACAACAAGAACAACAAGAAGAACAACACCAAAAACAAGAAGAACAACAAGAAAGAAGAAGAGCAGCAACCAGTACGGCAAGAACTGCTACACAAACACGCTCAACTTGGCTTACTCCGCCACACGACTCAACCGAGCCAGATAATCATAATGTTCACCCTCGGCGAGAAGCTCGGCACAAAAGCCGTGGGCACGGGCGATACGTTCGAGGGTCGGGAAGTCCAGGTAAAGCCAGGGGAAGGAAGCTCCCTTCACATTGCGGTACTGCATGGAATAGGTCAATTCGCCGTAATATCCATCGGTTTCGTCCCAGTCGAACGTGCCGTCCTCGTCTTCGTAGAGATAACGCAGATCGGAAGAATCGAGCAGGACTTGACCTGCGGGGGTGAGAAGCTGATCGAGATGCTGGAAGAAGGTGGGCAAGGCGGCAATGCGCCCCACAATGCCGATACCATTCATCAACATCAGAACCGTGTCGTAGCGTTCGGTCACTTGCCAAAAGTTTTGCACCCGTGCCTCTCGCACGCCACGTTCGCGCATGGTCTGCACACCGAGTTCAGAAAGGTCGATGGCATGGACTTCGACTCCGCGTGCTTGAAGTACCAACGAGTGACAACCAGCGCCGGCTCCTACATCCAGCACTTTGCCTGTAGCGAGCGAAAGTGCCTGTTGTTCAAGGGGCGGCATTTCTTCCCAGGTGCGAAACAGTGTCGATACGGGAATTTCGTCTTCGTCAAAATCGGGGGAGAACACACGGAGACGGGCTGCACGCCGCTCCTTCCAATAATCTGCGATGGCGGCACCCATCGGGTCGGGATGATGAAGGGTCATGAGTGAGACGGGGATTGGGGGGTAGAGAGTGGTTATGAATTTATCAAGTGAATTGTGGTGACGATGAGTCGTTGGGAGTCGAGTCCAATCGACAGGTATCGATTGAAATTGACTCACGTGAAGGGGCGAAACAGCTTTCAGACGCTCAACCGCCACGCAATATTACGCATAAATCACCGTGTCGCCAACGGCATGCTGACATTTCCACCTCCTTCCTGAGGATATAAGTAGGTGTAGAAAATTATTTTATATCATTCAATCCAATTGCTTGCACATGCCATCACCTTGTTGCACTGCATTTTCTGCTTCTGTATTCAGTCACATAACCCGGCCGCTCTGATTACTTTACCCGCACTTACGTTGCCTCAGAAAATTCCACTAACTTTGCGGCTCAGATTTTTGACAATAAAACCGACTAAGATTCAACAAACATCCATATACCTATGCAACAGACCAAGCACTACTCCGGACTCACTGCAGCCGAAGTTAATGAAAGTCGGAAGCAGCACGGCGAAAACGTACTGACTCCTCCCGACAAAGAATCACTCTGGACGAAATTCTTTGCCAAATTTGGCGACCCTCTGATTATTATTCTGCTCATTGCCGGTGTGCTGAGTGTGGGCATTGCCTTCTACGAATTCTTCGGACTGGGCCACTCTGCTGAAGTTTTCTTTGAACCTGTCGGCATCTTTGTTGCCATTCTGCTGGCCACCGGACTTGCCTTCTACTTCGAGATGAAGGCTGACAAGGAGTTTGCCATCCTCAACCAGGTCAATGACGACGAACCCGTACAGGTGATTCGTGAAGGACGCTCTATGAGTATTCCTAAGCGTGAAGTCGTTGTGGGTGACATCGTGGTGCTCTCTACGGGTGAAGAGGTGCCTGCCGACGGCGAATTGCTGGAGGCTGTCACGCTGGGCATTGACGAGTCTACCCTGACGGGTGAACCCATCTGCCACAAGACAACTCGTCCCGAGGAGTTTGACCCCGAAGCGACCTTTGCCTCTAACATGGCGATGCGTGGCACCAAGGTGATGGAAGGTCACGGCGTGATGCGTGTGACGGCTGTGGGTGACCACACGGAAAACGGCAAGGTGTTTGTGGCGGCACAAATCGACGACAGTGTAAAGACGCCGCTCAACGAGCAGTTGGAAGGACTGGCTGGTCTCATCTCGAACGTGAGCTATGCCATCGCCGGACTGATTATTGTCGGCAGACTGGTGAAATACTTCGACTGGGAACCGATGGCCTGGTCACTGGCGATACCGACGGTTATCTTCTTCTACCTCGTCATTGCCAAATTCCCGAAATGGAAGAGTGTCCGTTGCGTGGCCACACTGATTACCTTCTTTGCCCTGTTCATTGGTTGCGTACTCGGCTTGAATGAAACGCTGGGGGGTGGCACACTCGATGCGCTGCTTACGGAAACGCTCCAAACGCTGATGATTGCCGTGACGCTGATTGTGGTGTCGGTGCCTGAAGGTTTGCCGATGGCGGTGACGCTGAGCTTGGCTTACAGCATGCGCCGCATGTTGAAAACCAACAACTTGGTGCGCAAAATGCACGCTTGCGAAACGATGGGTGCCACGACGGTTATCTGTACGGACAAGACGGGTACACTCACTCAGAACCAAATGACGGTCTATGAGACCAGTTTCTACGGTTTGACTGCCGAGCAGCAACTGGGTACGGACGAAACGAGCCTCCTCATCCAAGAAGGTATCGCTGTGAACTCAACGGCTTCCTTGGAATTTAGTGCCGAGAAAAATACGCCTTCGGTATTGGGTAATCCTACGGAAGGTGCCCTTCTGCTCTGGCTTCACAAGCAGGGCGTGGAATACTTGCCCCTCAAGGAGAAGGCGGAACGCCTGGAGGAACTTCCCTTCTCGACGGAGCGTAAATACATGGCTACGGTGGTTCGTTCGAACGCACTGCCGGGCAAGCGCATCCTTTATGTGAAGGGGGCTCCCGAAATCATCTTCGGACTCTGTCAGCAGAGTTGCGTAGAAGGTATCACGAAGGAGAAGGTCGACGCACAGTTGCTCGGCTATCAGCAGAAGGCCATGCGTACGTTGGGCTTCGCCTACCAGGTGTTGGACGAAGGCGATGCGACCTTTGACGAAACGCACGTCACCGCCACACACTTGACCTTCCTGGGTATTGTGGCCATTGCCGACCCTGTACGCAAGGAAGTGCCTGCGGCGATTCGCCAATGTATTGATGCGGGTATCAGCATCAAGATTGTAACGGGTGATACACCGGGTACGGCCAAGGAAATCGGTCGCCAAATTGGTCTGTGGACTGACCAAGACAGCGAGGACCACATCATTACGGGACCGGAATTTGCCGCACTCAGCGACGAAGAACTGTGGAAACGCATTTTGGACATTAAAATCATCTCACGTGCCCGTCCGATGGACAAGAAACGCCTGGTAGAAACCCTGCAAAAGAAGGGACAGGTGGTTGCCGTTACGGGTGACGGAACGAACGATGCACCGGCCTTGAAGGCTGCCCACGTGGGGCTGTCGATGGGTGACGGTACGAGTGTGGCAAAGGAGGCTTCTGACATTACGATTGTCGACAACTCCTTCTCTTCGATTGCCCGCGCCGTGATGTGGGGCCGTTCGCTCTATCAGAACATTCAGCGCTTCATTCTCTTCCAGATGACGGTCAACGTGGTAGCCTGTCTCATTGTGCTCTTCGGTGCCTTCTTCGGCACGGAGTCTCCGCTGACTGTCACACAGATGCTTTGGGTAAACTTGATTATGGACACCTTTGCCGCTATGGCACTGGCTTCCCTGCCTCCTTCGGAAGCGGTGATGAAGGACCAGCCCCGTCCGCGTACGGCATTCATCATTACGCGTACCATGCGTGTGGCGATTGTCGGTGTCGGTGTGCTCTTCACAGCGATGCTGATTGGCTTGCTCTTCATCTTCCAAAACTATGACATTGCCTCCTTGACGGCCCTCACGAACTTGGCCGCTTGCCGCAGCACGGTGCCTGCACTGAGTGCCTACGAGCTGAGTATGTTCTTCACCATCTTCGTGATGTTGCAATTCTGGAACATGTTTAATGCCCGTGCCTTCGAGACGGGGCGCTCTGCTTTCCACTTCAAGGGTTGCCAAGGCTTTGGCTTGATTGCCCTGCTGATTTTGGTCGGTCAGATTGGCATCGTGACCGTTGGCGGCAAGATGTTTAGCGTCACTCCGCTTTCTTCCATCGACTGGTTGCTGATTATCGGCGGCACTTCAATCGTGCTGTGGGTTGGCGAAGCGATGCGACTGGTAAGCAAAAAGTAAAATCGGTAAGAAATAAGGTTGGGAGGACGGTCCATCGAGATACTTGATTAGTGAGTTCGCTGATGGCAGGCTTCTCGAAATACAGTTATTTCGATGGATTGTTTCCTCTCCTCTTTAACCCTTAACTACACACTCTCACATGATTGATATTTTCATCCTGGTCCTGTTGCTTTGGGCAGCCTTCAGCGGCTGGCGCGCAGGATTCATTAAAGAAGTCATCTCGACCGTCGGCTTTCTCGTCGGTCTGTTAGTTGCTGCTACCTGTTACAGTCAGTTCAGCCAATATTTGGCGGTCAACGGTACAGAAAGCAACATGATGACCAGCATCATAGCCTTCTTCCTGCTCTGGATTGTCGTGCCCATTCTGTTGGGCTTTGCGGCAAACGTACTGACGAAGGCACTCAAGGGTATGAAACTGGGCATTCCGAACTCCATCCTCGGTGCCGCAGTCAGCGTACTTAAGTTTTTCATCCTGATCAGTTGCGTGCTCAACGTGATGCAGACCCTCCACATCCTCAATGAAGAGAAGACGGAAACGTCTCGCCTCTTCAAACCCGTGACGGGTGCCCTGCAGACGTTCTTCCCCACGGACTCTACCAGTCAGTACACGACTCCCCTTCACGAGGAAGTGACTTCTGACACCGTGTGGGTGGAAATGAACCCCACGCATACTGAGAAAAAATAGCATTCCGTACTTATGGCATCTAATGAATATGTAAAGGAATTGGCGGACAAAGGCTATGAATATGGCTTTACCACCGACATCCATACTGAAATCATCGAAAAGGGCCTCAACGAGGACGTGATTCGGCTGATTTCAGAGAAAAAGGGCGAACCGGAGTGGTTGCTCGACTTCCGTCTGAAGGCTTTCCGCTATTGGCAGACGCTCGAACAGCCTGACTGGGCGCACGTCAACCTGCCTGCCATTGACTACCAGGCGATTTCCTACTATGCAGATCCGACGAAAAAACAGAAGGACGAAGGTAAAAAGGAGATTGACCCGGAATTGATGAAGACCTTTGACAAACTGGGTATTCCCCTCGAAGAACGCATGGCCTTGGCGGGCGTGGCGGTCGACGCGGTGATGGACTCGGTCAGTGTCAAAACGACTTTCAAGGAGAAACTCCAGGAAAAAGGCGTCATCTTTAGTTCCATCTCAGAGGCTGTTCGCGAAAATCCCGAATTGGTACGCAAATACCTCGGCACGGTGGTTCCTTATCGTGACAACTATTTTGCGGCACTCAACAGTGCTGTATTCTCTGATGGCTCGTTTGTCTACATTCCCAAGGGGGTACGTTGCCCGATGGAACTCTCTACTTACTTCCGTATCAATGCGGTCAACACGGGACAGTTCGAACGCACGCTCATCGTTTGTGACGATGGGGGCTACGTGAGCTACCTCGAAGGTTGTACGGCTCCGATGCGTGACGAAAACCAACTACACGCGGCCATCGTGGAAATCGTGGTCAAGGAAAATGCGGAGGTAAAATACTCTACCGTACAAAACTGGTATCCGGGCGATAAAAACGGCGTGGGCGGTGTGTATAACCTCGTTACGAAGCGCGGTCAACTGCGTGGGGCGAACTCGAAACTTTCGTGGACGCAGGTGGAAACGGGATCGGCCATCACGTGGAAATATCCTTCGTGTGTCTTGATGGGGGATAACTCGCAGGCGGAATTCTACTCGGTAGCTGTGACCAACAATCACCAGGAAGCGGACACGGGTACGAAGATGATTCACATCGGTAAGAACACGCGCAGTACGATTATCTCAAAGGGTATTTCGGCTGGCAAGAGTCAGAACTCTTACCGTGGTCTGGTCAAAATCGGTTCGAAGGCAAGCGGAGCGCGTAACTACTCTTCGTGCGACTCTTTGTTGCTCGGCTCGGAATGTGGGGCGCATACTTTCCCTTACATTGACAATGCCAACCCGGACGCTACGGTTGAACACGAAGCCACGACTTCTAAAATTTCGGAAGACCAATTGCTCTATTGCAACCAACGCGGCATTCCGACAGAGGACGCGGTTGCTCTGATTGTCGGTGGCTATGCGCGCGATGTGATTAATAAACTTCCGATGGAGTTTGCTGTCGAAGCCCAAAAGCTCCTCAGTGTCTCGCTGGAAGGAAGCGTGGGGTAACAACCTTACTTGGAAGTGCACTGTATAAAGGATGGTGTACTACGACACGGTCTCAAGGGGCTATAGGATGTGTTCCTCTGCTGCTTGAGGTTTTTAACAACCACGGATTCAACGGAAGGAACGGAATTTACGAAACTTGAAGCTTTCGTATTTTCCGTTCCTTCTGTATTTTCTGTGGTTCTTGCTTGCACGGAATAACGACTTGGTGCAATGCTTCTGCTGGTTGAGTTATTAACCACGAAATGAACGGAAAATACGGAAGACACGGAACAAAGAGCTTCCGTGCATTCCGTGGTTCTTGCTGAAACGAAAAAAGGGGACAGCTACCGTTCATCCAATCGCAAATGCTTATGGTGTGAACAGTAGCTGTCCCCTTTAATAGAATCTTAGTAAGAGATAACCTCTTGATTACTTATAAGTCACCTTCTGTGCTTTATCGTCAGCATAAATACATTCCTTCAGTTCATCTGCACTGATACGAACTGCATCGCGCGTCAGCTCGGGCACATTGTAACTCTTAGTCAAGAGTATATTTTGCTCGGGATCTTCCTGAGGCAATAAGAAAGCCTTGTGTCCCTTGCCCTGGCGGTCAAAGTAAGCAATGTAAGGACGAGTATAGGAACCATCGTCCCGACGCGAACTAAAGACCATCCAACGCCCGTTGGAGCTCCACGAATGGTAACTGTCTACTGCCGGACTGTTCGTAGCTTGAAGGGCATATACACTATCAGTTTCGAGGTTCTTGACGTAAAGGTCAGAAGACTTATGCCAGATGTGGAACTGACCAAAGTCTGCCAACGTAAAGAGCACATACTTCCCGTCTGGACTCACACGAGGCACTGCCACACTCTTGCCTTGCGCTACTGCATCGTACTCTACCACGGGAGCACCGAAGGTACGCGTGGCAGGATCGAAAGTAATGCTCATCAAATTGTAACGCACATTCTTGCAAATCTGCGTGATGAGATTGATGCGTTGCTCAGTCGTCGTGTTGGCAAACTCAGGCACATAAGCAGCACAATAATAGATTTTCTTTCCATCAGGTGACCAGCAAGGGAAGGTTTCCAAATAGGTATCAGTCTTGAGGATATTGGACAATTGACGTTTGTCAGCATCATAGAATACGAGATCAGAACCATAGTCTACGACATCGATCTTTTCATGATTGGCCATGTAGAAAGCCTGTCCCGTTTGATTGGATGAGAACACAACCCAATTGCGAGTAGGATGCCAAGAAGGATAAACGGAATTAGAAAGTACGGAGTCTGCCTTCATATCCATCTTGTGCGCCTTTCCGTCTTCAACAAAGACAGTTCCGCCATGCTTGGCACGCACGTGGAAAAGCATACGACGCGTGCTGTAATTCTGATAGTTATGGCAGTTGATGCAATGATTGTTATCCGCATCAAATGTGCGGTTATTCTCATAAATGGTATGCACCTGGAAGGTTTCCAAATCACGCTGATAAAGTCCCAACTGACGATAAAGTTCGTAGGAAGGCTCTATCAAACGATACGAGAGGTAGCGATCAATGGGCTCTGGAGCGACTGTAAGCTGATAGGCGGGAAAACGTACCCATGCACCGTTGCGTTGGGCATAGAGCGTAACGGTCAATTGCTTGCCCTGATTAGCTTGCAAAAGGTCACGCCAGGCGATGGAGTCAAAACGAAGGGTGGTATCATCTCCCTCGCTGGCAGCTACGACTTGCTTGCCATTGCCTTCAACTGAAGCCACAAAGGCTTCACCGGCCGCACGCACTTGAATATTGAGCGGGGCGATGTTGGGGGGAATCGTGATGTTCCGATAGTCGGGATAGATGGAGGGATTTTCCTGTACAGCTGTACTATTGGCCGGTACCTCGGCTTGAGGTTTTCCACAAGCTACAAACAGTAACAGCAGAACGAAAGATAGAAATGAATAATTTATGCGCATAACAAAAACGATTCTTGACAAGTTCAACCAATGTCAGTAAAAGAATGCAGGCAGAACATACCTGCCCAGTCAATAAACGCTTAAACTGGTCTGGTTGAAAATGCCCTTCATTGTTAGAAGGAATTAGTTCACACCGGCATTTTGAGTATTCTCAGTAGGCTTTTCCACCTGGTCGGGATCATTATTTTCGGTGTAATAATAATATACATAGGTGCCCAGCCAACGTTCGCGCAGTTCGCGACGAAGAGCCAAACGATCATTGACATAGGGCTTGGCATCAACCATAAAAGAGCGAATCTGATCGGGTACGAAACGACCGATTTGCGGGAATGCATCCAAAATTTCAGGCTGCTTGAGGGCCATGATGGCCAAGGCTTCCTGCATACAGAGCGGGAAGGTTTTCCCCTTTTGCGCCCAAATCTGTGCACGAACGATAAAGGACTGCAGGTCTTTCGAATAAAGACAAGCAGCAATCGAAGTAACCAGGGTGGCATCAGAGCCTGAAGAAAGACCTACGTTATAACCTAAGAATGCCGGACTGCGATAATTCTGTTCAAACAGGTCCTCTTGTGGATAACGCGAAAGTACACGCTGCCAATTGTCGTCAGCCTTGAGTTGATCGTCATGCTGTAACCACGTTTCGCAACGCTTCACAAAATCACCTTCAAGGGGCGTTTGCCGCAAAAGTGTCAAGTAACGCTGACAAAGCTCCTTTTCGCCATTCAGCAAGGAGGCTAATGCCAACCGCTTCAATGTATAAATGCGAGGACCATTCATCACCATTTGGTCCATTGCATTGCGATAAGCACAATTGAGCAAACCAGCATACAAATTACAATCGGTCAAGAACAACCCGTACTCCTCGCTGCCATCATGCTCTTCCAAACGTTCCTTCGGATAATCATAAGGCAATTCGAAAATCCCTTCCAACAACTGATCTGTCTGTAGTAAGGCTATAGCATGATAAGCGGCTACTGCACGGCTCGGTTGCTTGGCTTCACGAGCTTCCTCTACGATGGTATTCCAATCCTGTGCCTCAGTCAATAATTGGAAACGTGCGGTACGCATCACGTTGTCATTATAATGGTAAGCCGCCCACGTGGCAACAGCTGGGAGTGCACAGGCCAACAACACCCCGTAAGGACGAACTCCAGACCCAACAGCCGTTTGTCTCTTACGACGAATGAACCACATTCCCCCCGCCAAAATACCAGAGACAACCAACACGATGGCAGCAATCAGCAGAAAGAGCGAGGGTTCATTTTTATAGTACAGATTGATGCCTTTGTAAAGCATCCAGGCCAATTGACCACCTGCCGCTAAAAAGCCCAGACCTTCCCACCGACGAGGTAAACAGGTCGCATAATCGAGCAAGCGAGCCGTCAAGGTGTATACCCCGGCCAACACGAAAGCACCCAACCACGGACTCTTAAACAAGAGCAGTGCCCACCGACTGCAGGCATAAACTGCGCCCAAAGGCTGGCTTAACAAGAAGTGCATGGTTTCGGAGGAAGTCGAAACATAACTATCCTGCTCGGCACGGGAAAGCACATCGCCATAAACCCAACCCAAGAACAGGAAAAAGGCTACGAAGCCCAAACCGTAGGTTAAGCCACGTGCTACCTGCGGACGAAGCATGCAACAAGACTTGGAAGAGGCTGTCCTCGACACGGTGTTTGTTGCTGACTGCGAAGCAGCCCCACGAACGCGCGGGGCTGCTGAAGATGAATGCGATTTAGTCACGATTATCAAAGATTTATTTTCCACGCAAAGGTACAAATTATGAGGTAAAGTGTTAACTTTGCGCTCCAAATAAAACGCGTGCCCGAGGCTTCTCTATGAAGGTTGGCAAACTTGAAGTAACCACGCTGAAAGCAAAGAAGTTAGACACTGACAGCGTCCCAGATGAAATTTCCTTTTTCATCGCTTCCACGGATTCCAAACCTTCGCCCTACTTATCTCTTTTCCACAGGTCTCTTTTCCACAGGCACGCTCCACAAATTAGAATAACAGCATGTTTGAAAATCTCTCCGAAAGACTTGAACGGTCCTTCAAAATACTGAAAGGTGAAGGCAAGATTACCGAAATCAATGTGTCTGAAACCTTGAAGGACGTGCGTCGCGCCTTACTCGATGCCGATGTGAACTACAAGGTTGCTAAAAACTTCACGGACACGGTAAAGCAAAAGGCTTTGGGTCAGAACGTACTGACCAGTGTAAAGCCGGGTCAGCTGATGGTCAAAATCGTACACGACGAATTGGCGCAACTGATGGGTGCCCATGCCCGCGAATTGAAACTGAGCAGCCGTCCTTCAGTCATTTTAATGGCAGGTTTGAACGGTGCAGGTAAAACGACTCTCTCGGGTAAGCTCGCTTTCCACCTCAAGCAGAAGAAGCATCGCAAGCCGTTGCTCGTAGCCTGCGACGTTTATCGTCCTGCAGCTGTTGAGCAACTTCGCGTATTGGCTGAACAGATTGAAGTGCCCATCTACATGAATCTGACGGAGAAGGACCCCGTGAAGATTGCACAAGAGGGTATTCAGGAAGCAAAGGCTAAGGGATACGACACGGTCATTGTCGATACGGCTGGTCGTTTGGCTGTAGACGAAGAGCTGATGAACGAAATCGCTGCCATTAAGGCCGCTATTAACCCGGATGATACGCTCTTTGTCGTAGACGCCATGACGGGTCAAGACGCAGTCAACACCGCGAAGGAATTCAACGACCGATTGGACTACGAAGGTGTTGTACTGACGAAGCTCGACGGTGACACACGTGGTGGTGCAGCTCTTTCTATCCGTACTGTCGTTGACAAGCCAATTATGTTTGTCGGTACGGGTGAAAAGATGGAAGCACTCGATGTGTTCCACCCCGAACGTATGGCAGACCGTATCCTCGGTATGGGTGACATCGTCAGCCTCGTAGAACGTGCACAAGACATCTTCGACGAAGAAGAGGCTCGCAAGTTGCAGCGCAAGATTCAAAAGAATAAATTTGACTTCAACGACTTCTTGGCACAAATCCAGCAGATCAAGAAGATGGGTAATCTCAAGGACTTGGCTTCCATGATTCCAGGTGTGGGTAAAGCTCTCAAGGATGTGGAAATCGACGACAACGCCTTTAAGGGCATTGAGGCTATTATCCTCTCCATGACGCCGAAGGAACGCGAGAACCCTGAAATCCTCAACAAGAGCCGTCGCGAACGTATCGCAAAAGGTTCGGGTACGAAGGTGCAGGACGTAAACCGCCTCATCAAGCAGTTTGATCAAACGCGCAAGATGATGAAACTGGTGACGGGTGCCAACATGGGCAAACTGATGAAGCAAATGCCTAAAATGCCCGGCATGCCAGGTATGCCTAAAATGAAATAAGAACATCATCAAACCCAGGATACTGCTTAACGGGCAGCATCCTGGGTTTGTAGTTCGTAAGGGATAATCCTATTTTATCCTCTACCAAAAGTAACTTTTCAACCTCATAGCCCCATGCAACTGATCAATGGAAAGGCAACAGCCGCCTTAATCAAACAAGAAATAGCAGAAGAAGTAAAGCAGATCGTGGCCCATGGTGGTAAACGTCCGCATCTGGCAGCCGTGCTCGTTGGACATGATGGCGGTAGCGAAACCTACGTACACAACAAGGTTCTGGCTTGCGAAGCTTGCGGTTTTCAATCGACCCTCGTCCGCTTCGAAGAGAATGTCACCGAAGAGGAACTCTTGAACTGCGTAGACCAACTCAATAAAGACACTGATATTGACGGATTCATCGTACAGCTCCCCCTCCCTCGACACATCAACGAACAGAAAATAATTGAAGCCATTGACTACCGCAAAGATGTTGACGGATTCCATCCCATCAATGTCGGGCGTATGGCAATTGGTCTGCCCTGCTTCCTTTCAGCTACTCCCAAAGGTATTATGGAGTTACTTCGACGTTACCACATCGAAACCTCTGGACGCAAATGTGTTATTTTAGGACGTTCCAACATCGTCGGAAAGCCCATGGCACAACTCATGGTACAAAAGCAATACGGCGATGCGACAGTGACGGTCTGTCACAGTCATAGCCGCAACTTAGTCAAGGAATGTCAAGAGGCTGATATTCTCATTGCAGCCATAGGCCAACCAGGCTTTGTCACAGCGGATATGGTTAAGCCCGGTGCTGTAGTTATCGATGTCGGCACAACCCGTGTACCCGACTCCACTCGTCCCAAAGGCTTTCGTCTGCAAGGCGACGTAGACTTTGAGACAGTAGCCCCACACTGTTCTTACATTACTCCCGTACCTGGTGGAGTTGGCCCGATGACCATCTGTATGTTAATGCTCAACACCCTCGAAGCAGGCAAGAAAACATATTATCCCGACCTTTGATAATGGATTGGAAAGCAACTTTCCTACCTTCTGATAGGAAGAAAGCGGACGTCTCTATTTCGATAGAGGCGTCCGTTTTCTTCCTTTTTTGCAACCCGACTCCCCTATAATGCCTGAGTTCTGTAACAGGTTTGGTAATAATGGAAATAGAAAGATTAGATATACAAGAAATTACGTATTTTTGCTCCCATTCTACGAAGAACATACAAATCAATTACTAACATAAAAAATCAACAAGCAATGAAAAGAATTACCCTTTTCTTCTTTGCACTCTTTGCTATCATGATGGCAAAAGCGCAAAGTACCTTGCCTGAATTCTCTACGGAAGAAAACCCCGTGTGGTACACCGTACAGTTTAAGGCAGGCGGCGACAACATCTTCTTGTCCGACAAAGGTGCGGGACAGAAGATGAAGACCAAGGCTGGTAATCCAGCAACAAACGAACAATTCCAATTCATTGGTACCAGCGAATCTTACAAGATGAAGAGTAAGGCTGGCAACTGGGTCGGATTTAAAGACAGATTTGTTACTGGTAACAAAGACCAAGCCGCAGAACTGAAAATGGTCAAAGGCTCTGCTGAAGGCTATTGGGAAATTCACCGTGTAGCTAATGCCAACAATGGTATGAACCAATGGGGCGGTGCCGGTAATGACAAGGAACTCGGTGAATGGGGAACTGGAGACATCAACAACCAATTGTTCTTTAATATAAAGACAACGATTTGGCCTGAATTCTCTACTGAGGATGGCACGAAGGAGAAGTATTACTTTGTACGCTTCCTCTGCAACAAAGGTTGCGCAAGTCTTAGCACCAACGGCACGGACAATTGCATCCGTATCTACGCTGCTGACCCTGCCGATGCTCAAATGTGGAAACTAGTCGGTACGAAAGACAACTTCCAATTGGTAAATAAGACTGGCGTATATGCAATTGTCAGCAACGAACCGATTACTCCGGAAGTAGGTGGCCTCAACAGCAACCCCATCCGTTCTAGTAAAACGAAAGATCCCAACGGCTTCCAGCTCGTGGAATCAACCAACGGACAATATGGCAGCGGTTTTGAAATTGTAGCCATTGGCAAGAGTGGCAACAACCACTGGAATAAGTGGGGGGGCGACAACAATAACAATACCATCGGCTTCTGGCAAGCTAACGATGGCAACAACGTGCTTACCTTCGTGGATCCCGACAAGATGGAATATGCTGACTGCAAATCTACGGGTATCGAAGGCTACGTTCCAGCTAACGACCTCACCCTTTGGTATACGGAGCCTGCTACGACGGCTCGCCTCTATGCCGGTGGCCAGGGATACTCTAACTGGATGGAATACGCTCTTCCTATCGGTGATGGTCAGTTTGGTGCCAGCCTTTTCGGTGGTATCAAGAAGGACGAAATTCAGTTTAATGAAAAGACACTCTGGAGTGGTCGCAGCACAGATCTCTCTGGAGGTGGTTCAGGCTATGGTAAATATGAAAACTTCGGTTCACTCTATGCAGAATACATCGGTAGCGATATCGATTACTCTTCAAAGGGTGGTGTAACCAACTACTACCGTCAGCTGGATCTTTCAAACGCTACGGGCAAAGTGAGCTTCCAAGACAAGAATGGAGTAACTTATACCCGCGAATACATTGCCTCCAACCCTGCTCGCGTAGTAGCCGCTCGTTATACGGCATCTGAAGCTGGCAAGATCAACCTCCGCTTCTCACTCGCAAGCGGTAAGCCCGGTGTAGTCGCTGCTACAACTTACGAAGCTGATGGTGGTGTCTTCAGCGGCAAACTTGAAACGGTCAGCTACAATGCACGCTTCAAAGTTGTTCCTATGGGAGGTACGATGAAGCAAACTGCCGAAGGTATCGAAGTGAAGGATGCAGACGAAGTACTCGTTATCCTTGCTGGTGGTACGGACTTCGATGCTTACGAAGCTTCTTACATCAAGCATACGGCTCAATTGGCTACTACGATTCAAGCTCGTGTAAACGATGCCGCCAAACTTTCTTGGAACGCACTCTATGATGCACACGTAAAGGACTTCCAGAAGTTCTTCAATCGTGTGGACTTCCAACTTGCTGGTACAAAGAACCAGTTGCCTACGAATAAGCTCATCGATGCTTACAACGGTGGTAAGGGTGCTGATGCCCTGATGCTCGAAAAGCTTTACTTCGCATACGGCCGTTACCTCGAGATTTCTTCTTCTCGCGGTGTAGACCTCCCCGCTAACCTTCAGGGTATCTGGAGCAACATTACCAATCCTGCATGGAATGCGGATATTCACGCCAACATCAATGTACAGATGAACTACTGGCCCGCTGAACCGACCAACCTCAGCGAAATGCACTTGCCTTTCATCAACTACATTTGGAACATGGCTGAAAACCACAATGAGTGGAAGAAGTACGCTCAAATGTCTGGTCAGAACCGCGGTTGGACCTGCTTCACGGAGAACAACATCTTCGGTGGCGGTTCTAAGTTTGCCTCAAACTATGTCATTGCCAACGCTTGGTACTGCACGCACCTCTGGCAGCACTATCGCTATACGCTTGACAAGGAATACTTGAAGAAGGTATTCCCCGCTATGCTCTCAGCTACTTACTTCTGGCTCGATCGCCTCATCCTGGCTCAGGACGGCACTTACGAAGCACCCAAGGAATGGTCACCCGAACACGGTCCCGGTAGCGAAAACGGTGTTGCTCACGCTCAACAACTCGTTTACGACCTCTTCGACAACACGCTGAAAGCAATCGAAGTAATCGGTCAGGATGTAGCCAAGATCTCTGACGAAGACTTGAACAAATTGAAAGATCGCTTTACGAAGCTCGATAAGGGTCTGCACATTGAAATGTACGATGGCCAGTGGGGTGACAAGCACAACAACCTCACTAAGGGTAACCCCATTCTCCGTGAATGGAAATATAGCCCCTATACGGCTACGGGCGATAAGCACCACCGCCACATGTCTCACCTCATGTGCCTCTATCCCTTCTCACAGGTACATCCGGGTACCGGACTCTTCGATGCTGCTGTCAACTCCATGTTGCTCCGCGGTGACGGTGCTACAGGATGGTCTATGGGCTGGAAGATTAACCTTTGGGCTCGCGCACTTGATGGCGACCACGCTCGCACTATCTTGAACAATGCACTTCGTCATGCCAACGGTGGCGCAGGTGTATTCTACAACCTCTTCGACTCTCACGCTCCCTTCCAGATTGACGGTAACTTCGGTGCTTGTGCCGGTATCGCCGAAATGATTATGCAGAGCAATGCCGACACCATCCGCATCCTCCCCGCTCTTCCCACTGCTTGGAAGGATGGTCACATGAAGGGCTTGAAGGCTGTTAAGGACTTCACCGTTGACATTGACTGGAAGGCAGGCAAGGCTACGCGTGTGGTGATCACCAACAACAAGGGTCAGGCAATTCCCGTACTCTACAAGCACCTCAAGGATGCTACGGTTTACGTTAATGACAAGAAGGTAACGCTTGCTGTTGACAATAAGGGCGTTGCAACCCTTGAGGGTGAAGCTGGTAGCGTTTACATTTTCGATTTTGACGGAAGCTACAAGCCCACTGGCATTCAGCAGGCTCAAAAGGCCCAGCTCGAAATCAGCCTCAAGGATAACCTCGTGAAGGTTACGGGTAAAGATGTGAAGAAGGTCAACGTATACGACCTTCAAGGTCGCCTCGTTAAAACTTCAAACAAGGCTTCTTTTCGCGTAAACACGGCAGCTGATCATGTACTCGTTATCGAAGTAACGGATGCTGACAACAAGGTAACTACGAAGAGAGTGGCTGTGCTCTAATCCAGACAACCTCTGTTCAAATAAAGTAAAGGATGTATCCCAACACCATGGGATACATCCTTTTTGCTTTTCTTCTCCCTATAAATAAGGATTTTCCTTCCTTCACAGAACAGCTACCTTTGCACCCGTTTGCAAATTAGCTAAGCTAAGCGAAACGATTGATCGGAACGATTGGGTCCTGAGACTATTGAAAATAGCATTGAGTGGATTATGCTATATTTGAATACTCCCATTTCACCAACCTTTCCTCGTCTCTTCGCAATCACTCAGTATTCATCCCTATGTTTTTATTTTCTATCCTTACCGCCTTGACTCCCACTGCGGCCGACACCCTAAAAAGTTTCAACGTAGAAGAGGCCGTAGTCGTAGCTTCTCCTAAAGAAACTACCCAGTTGCGCCGTCAACCCTTGAGTGTCTCCCTCTTGGATGCTTCCCAGCTCAGTCAACGCGGCATTCAGTCTGTGGGTGGCCTCACCTCGTATGTTCCCAACTTCCATTTACCCGATTATGGCAGTCGCATTACTTCGGCCTGCTACATCCGAGGCATCGGTTCCCGCATCAACACTCCGGCTGTAGGACTTTATGTAGACAATGTTCCCTACATGGATAAGTCTGCATACGACTTCCGTTTTCTTGATATCGACCGCGTCGATGTTTTACGTGGTCCCCAAGGAACGCTTTATGGACGTAATACGATGGGCGGACTGATTCGCGTCTTTACCGCTGACCCTATCAGCCATCAAGGCACGGACATCAATATCGGTTGGACATCGCGCACTGCTGGCCGAAGAGTGGCTGCAACCACCTACCTCCATCCGGCTGACCGTATGGGTTTGAGCATAGGCGGCTACTATGAAGGCGAAAATGGATTTTATACCAACACTCATACCGGAAAGAAACAAGATGGTTCCGAAAGTGCCGGTGGCAAATTGCGCTGGTCTTGGCGTCCGACTGATGTTGTCAAACTGGACTGGACAGCCTCTTACGAATACAGCGACGAAGATGCCTGTCCTTACTTCCTAACCCAGACTCAGGCGGGTAATAGCTCTACGGCTCTCCCTAAGGAAACCTTGGAGCAAAACCGTCCGAGCAGTTACCGCCGTCACCTTTTCAACACGGGTTTGGGCGTTGAACATCGTTTACCTCACTTCGTTCTTTCCTCTATCACGGCCTACCAACATCTGAACGACCGTCTCTTCATGGACCAAGACTTTACGGCGGCAGATATTTTCTCCTTAGAGCAGAAACAGTATCTTCACTCCGTATCTGAAGAAATCGCCCTCAAGAGTCCAAAGGGGAAAGGACGTTGGCAATGGACAACGGGACTATTTGCCATGTACCAATACTTACGTACCCAGTGCCCCGTAGATTTCTATCAGGATGGCATTGCGATGCTCAATCGTCAACTGGCAGCCGTACTTCCTTCTCGTCCAGCTGTAACGCTCCAATTCACAGGCAACCAGCTTCCGTTCCACTCCCGTTTGGTAACGCCTTCGGTCAATGCTGCACTTTTCCACCAATCCACCCTCAATGACTTGGGCGTAAAAGGTCTCGCGCTAACCTTAGGCTTGCGAGTTGACTACGATTACCGCGAATTGCGTCTGCAGTCTCATACCGCATCGCCCATCCCCTACCATTTCGGTTTATCCATGGGTCCCATGATGCAGATTGAAACGGACTTAGCAGCCAATCCGGCCTTGAAAGGCAACCTCTACGACCACTCTTGGCAAGTCTTACCCAAAGCGGCACTCAACTACACACTACCTCAAAACAAAGGCAACGTCTATTTCAGTGTAGCCAAAGGATACCGTGCCGGCGGATATAACATTCAGGCTTACTCCGACCTCAGTCAAAATCTGTTGCAACGAGAAATGATGTTGGGAGTCAAAGACTTCAGTACGGAAACAATCAACCGACTGCCGCTGCCGGAACCTGTCAAACAAAACGCTCTCAAGGGAATGTCGGCCATCCTCGACAAGCACACTCCGGCTCAACCAGCCATTCAAACCTTGGCATACAAGCCTGAATACACCTGGAGCTACGAATTGGGAACTCATCTCAACCTGCTCGGCAACGACTTGCAATTAGACTTCTCAACCTTCTATATGAAGACCCGCGACCAGCAATTGGCACGCTTCGCCGAAAGCGGTATGGGTCGTGTCCTGGTCAATGCCGGACGCAGTCGGAGCTGTGGAGTTGAAGTGGCACTGCGTTCCATGCTGTTGGCAGACCGCCTCCAACTTGCCGCAACCTATGGTTACACCCAGGCGGTATTTACGAACTACAATTTGGGCACCAATCAACAAGGTGGCGAAACGATTGACTATACGGACAACCGCGTTCCCTATGTTCCCGAACACACCTTCAGTGCCTCTGTAGATTTCCGTCAGCCCTTGCAACACGACTTCTTTCACGCATTCTCTGTGGGTGCTGATGTACGGGGGGCTGGCTCTGTCATGTGGAACGAGGCCAACACCTTCTCTCAAGACTTCTATGCCAATCTTGCCGCCCGCATCGGAGTCGAACTGGCAGGCAACGTCCGTGTAGAAGCTTGGGCACGCAACCTCACGGCTTCGCGTTATGCGACCTTCTCATTTGACAGTATGAATCGCCGCTTTGCCCAATACAATACGCCCCGTCACTTCGGCATCGATGTGAAATGGCATTTCTAACGCAACTCCTCCTTTAGGATACGGCTCATCTACCAACAGCCCATCAATAGCACACCGCCACCCCTACTCTACCGAGTAAGGGTGGCGGTGTGCTAATTTATTTATCTGCTACAACGAGTAGCAGCAAGTACTAATTGAAAAACGAAGTCTGTGCAAATACCATCGACTACAAGCCGCGTTGGTATTTGATTTCATAGAAACAAGGATACACATTGGCAGCCGCACTGGCCTGTCCTTGAGAAGCAGGAACGATTAGGCGAACATGTGCCAAAGTCGCCGTAGGCGAATCCAAACGACCGAGATTGATATAGGTAAACGGAACTAACCAACCAGCCGGCACTGCAGCAGAATTGTACGTCTTATACATGGCTCCCTGTAAGAAACTGGCGGTAAAGAGACCTTCTGTATTCGAACAGGTCATGATGTCGGGAATCATTTCATAAGAAGTAATGCAGTTGGAGCTCTGAATCGTATCACTTGCAATGTTGAACTCCGTATAGCGAGCCACTACACGCAAACTTTCTCCATTAGCGATTTTCTCACCACTTCCCTTATCGACAATCTGCATGTACACACCTTTTCTGCGGAAGAATACATACTCATTCTTTTCCACATCCGTCGTACTGTCATTGCGATGAAACTCTTCCTCAGAAATCACACGGATATTGCCCGGAATATTCAGCAGGTAGTCACCACTGTCGCTGTCTTTAACCTGAGCACCCGTCTTAAGGAAAGACTTGATTTGCTTGTCTTCGCGTTCACGCTTGTCTGCATAGCTTTCACCGTCATCACACGAAGTATAAAACATACCACTGACCAGTGCCAGTAGAAGGAAGAAGAAGTTTCTTTTCATTGAAAGGATAATAGAATGGATAAAGCGAATAACCTGACTGATTTCTGCGAACTGTGAGCAATGTTTCTGCCACCGCAGACGTCAGTTCAGTCTAAAGTGCCGCAAAAGTACGAATAAGTTTCCACAACCCCATCCCCACTCTACCCGAAGGAGGAGGAACGAAAGCTTTCTTAAGAGCCTGTATGCGGTTACTTATTCATCCTTCGGGTTGGAGGCCGCGATAATTTCCTTCATACCGCGAACCACCGATTGATACGTCCGCTTGAGCAAACGAATCAGAATCAGGCACAGAAGGAAACAAAATTTGCCCAAGACTTTGAAACCGATGACCAAATAGTCTACCACTTCCTGTTGTGTCAGCGTCACACGGGCGGCTACGTAAGCATAGACTCGCTGTCCCAACAACGGAAGCGATACGCCTACGAGCAAGTAAAGCAATACCCACAGCACATTATTGGCAGGCTGGTTGACGACTGGATGGCCTCCCACAGCCTCCCAAGGTAAATCGTACCAAGCTACTTTGAGCGCACTGACAACCTTAAAGGCTAACAGATGAAAGGCAAAGATATACAACGTATGCGTTCCGATGTAAGAAAGTCCACGCTTTACCCAACCTTCCTTACCGTTCAACCACTGCGCGATATAGAGCAATACCAAGAAACCGGTTACGGCAGGCAGAGGCAAACTGATAAAGGTGGCAAAGTCGGGATTCCAAGCCATCGAGGTGGGGAAGAAACTGGCTGAAAGCAGCAGAAGAGCCAAGGCCCCTGCAGCTACCTTCCAGTTCAACCGCGTTAAGACCTCATATTGCCGCATCAGAAAACCCAAGGCCATCAGCCCGATGCCCATCAATTCACGATAGCCTCCTTGAGCCACACCTGTCAGGGTGAGTCCTTCGGTTATTTTCCAAGTAATCAAGCCCATCGCCACTCCAAAGATGCCCCAACCAGCCTGTATATTGTTGTCAAAGCGACGGGTAAACCGAAGCAACTTAAAGAGCAGCAGGAATCCGAAACTTGCCAACAGGTAAGCACGGAAGAACCAGAAGGCTCCACCCAAGAAAGGGTCATAACCCGACATATTGAAGACGATGCTCCAAAGGTGTTGCATGGCCTGGTGCCACGTATAGGGATGGGTCACACCTCCGGCGGCATTCCCGTACGTTTCGCTGAGGATGCCCAGAGAGAAGAACAGATTATGTAACAACAGGAAAAGAATACTCCACCGAAGGAAGGGAAAATAGATGCCCCGTACACGATGGACTACATAGGTGCGTTCATCGGCTAAATACTTTGTATGGAAGAAGTACCCCGCACAAAGGAAGAATACAGGTACGTGGAAGCTGTAGACTACCCCAGAGAGCCAGCCACTGATGCCGGCATGCGACAGCACTACCAGCAAAATGGCCAGTGCCTTGAGTATGGAAAAACGAGTATCGGGCATAATGAGAAAAACTATAGAAGGATATGAACACTTACCACAAAGGCAAGGATACAAGAAACTACTGAAAACGCATAACGAAGAGTAACATCTTCCGTTATTCCTTCCTGTCTATTCCGTAGTCCACAAAAACACATCAACCACGGAATACACGGAAGGAACGGAAGATTCGGAACATAATAGACTCTTCGTTAGCTTCCGTACATTCGGTTCTTTCCGTGGTTCTTTAAATCCGCCTCCTTGCTACCCACGATAAGTAGGTGGTAACTCTTCGTTGAACTCCTGGAAACTGTCGCCCACCTTCTCATGCTTCTCACATTTTACAAAGGGAGTCAAGAAATGGAAGAACCACCCCTTGAAACGACGCCAGCGACTCCAGCTTTTCCACACTTCGGGAGTCAGACGGAAACAACGCGTATCGCGGTCATGATAGAATATCTCAGACAGTTGAGCGGTTGTCGGTCGGTCTACTACATAAAGGTTACACTCATAGTCAAACGACAAGCTGCGACTGTTTAAGTTTGCCGATCCGATAAAGGAGATTTCGTCATCAATCATCATAATCTTACTGTGATGGAATCCCCCTTGGAACATATAAATCTTAGCACCCGCCTTCATCAATCGGTGCACATTATACTCCACGATGCGGGGCGTAATGGGGATATCACTCTTCTCCGACACCATGATTTGCACGTCCACCCCGCGCTTCGCCGCCTGACGAATAGCCCGCTTGATGTGTCGGCACAGCGTCAAGTAAGGATTGATGATTAAAATGCGGTGTTGCGCATGTTGTATCGCCTTGACAAAGGTGTCGTGAATGATACGAGGCGAATCATACGGATCGCGGTTGACCACACCGACAAACTTTTTACCCGCCGTATCGCTCACATCGGGTTTCAACTGAGGGAAATCCAACCGAGCATCCCGTTCCCCGGGATAATATTCCGGTCCGTGTATCTGCTGTTGGGTCACCTTGTTCCAAAAGGTTAGAAAGACCTTCTGCAACTCTCCTACAGCGTCTCCTTCCACACGCGCATGGATGTCACGCCATTCCCCAAACTCAGGTTTTCCCGTAATGTAGTAGTCTGCCACATTCATACCGCCCGTGTAAGCGATGCAACCATCTATCACCACAATCTTGCGGTGATCGCGGTGCATCACGTGGTTAACCCAGGGAAAGCGCAACGGATCAAATTCATAAATCTCGACACCGTGAGCACGCAAACTGTCCAGGTGGCGTGCACGCAGTGGACGGTTGTTTGAACTGTTTCCAAAGCCATCGAACAGCGCACGTACCTTCACCCCCTCGGCAGCCTTACGCACCAACAAGGTGAACAGTTCCTTCGAAATGGAGTCATTGCGAAAGTTGAAATACTCCAGGTGAATACTCTCTTTGGCAGCCTGTACGGCGGGCAAAAGGTCGTCAAACTTCTCCTTACCCGTTTTGAAGATGACAATGCGGTTATTGTCTGTAAACTTTACCCCATATTCATCTTGCAGAAAATGTACGACTGTCGAATCAGTGGCAGCCGCCGCCCTACACTTCAAGGGCAATGCAGGCAAAAAAAGGAAATAGCTCAATAGAATTAACAGTAAAGTATGAGGACGCATGAATACGTAATACAAGTTGAAGCATCGCGGGAAGAAAAAGCTGTAGGCCAACTGCCTACATGGCTACTTCCTCCTCCCCCGACTGGACAAACCAGATAGGAGCAAGTATTGACCTCATGAAGTTCCACCCGAAGCCACCATCGTTGACTTCAGATGGGAGGATTAAATACCTACTCGTAAGAACACCCTAAATGTATGTTCAACGGATATCGACAGGCCCCTTCACCGAAGAGAGACCTTTTTGCTCAAAGCCCTATCGCCTTACAACATCGTACTGAAGGAGTCTACAATGCCCAGCAAGTGCTGTTCATCGTCCACAACGAGTACTGAGTGAATCTTATGTTGATGAAGTACCTTTTCAATCTCCGTAATTTTGGCATCGGCATGCACACATTTCGGCGTACGGGTCATGATGTCATTCACCGTCAGTTGGAAGAAATTATCCTGTGAGTTCTCCATCGCGCGACGAATGTCTCCATCCGTAATGAGTCCCTGCACACGGTCTTCCACCATGGCTACACACAGTCCCAGGCGTCCCTTGCTCATGTGAATCACCGCCTCACCCAATTTCATAGCCGGACTGATTACGGGCAGTTCGTCGCAACGCATCACGTCCTTCGCACGAGTCAGCAAGCGTTTACCCAAGGTACCACCGGGATGATATTGGGCAAAGTCTGACGCTTTAAACTGGCGTGCCTCCATCAAGGCACAAGCCAAAGCATCACCCAAAGCCAAGGCGGCTGTAGTCGACGAAGTCGGAGCCAAATTGAGCGGGCAAGCTTCCCGCTCTACGGCGGCATTGAGGTGAGCGGTGGCATTACGTGCCAGCAACGAAGCCGGATTGCCGCTCATACCAATCACTGGAATGTGATTTTCTAGCAAATAGGGTAAGAAACGAAGCAACTCGTCGGTCTGTCCGGAATTAGAGATGGCAAGTACCACGTCACCAGGCTGAATCACGCCCAAATCACCGTGAAACACGTCCAAAGGGTTAATAAAGAAACTAGGCGTACCCGTTGACGACAAAGTGGCTGCAATCTTTGCACCGATGTGTCCACTCTTGCCCACACCCGTCACAACGAGTTTACCCTTACACTGTAAGATGATGTCGACGGTCTTGTCAAAATCGGCATCAATATGAGGAATCAAGCCCAACAAGGCGTCAGCCTCATCGCGCAAACACTTGATAGCGGTTTCTGTCCACTTACTCATGAAGAGAGAATGATTTTAAAAGTTTATATTGATGAGAAGAGAATCAACTGACGGGTGAAGAAGCCAAGCTAACGCCCCAATGCGTCCCGCTTCTTCCTCTAACCTTATCCCATCAGCGAGGTCATAACCCCTTCCAAATCCTTTAAGAAGAGCATATTCGGACCATCACTCAGTGCCTCATCTGGATTCGGATGTGTTTCAAAGAAATATCCGTCTGCTCCAAAGGCCTTGGCCGCCAAAGCCATCTGCGGCACAAACTGGCGGTCACCCCCCGTCTTGCCACCGGCTCCACCCGGACGTTGTACCGAGTGCGTACAGTCCATAATCACCCGGTCGGCATAAGGCTTCATCAAGGGAATGTTACGGAAGTCCACCACCAGGTTGTTGTAACCGTAGATATTGCCGCGCTCCGTCAGCCAAACTTCCTTGGCTCCCGACTCCCGACACTTCTCTACCGGATAGCGCATATCTTCGCCCGAGAGGAACTGTGCCTTCTTGATATTAACCACCTTGCCCGTGCGCGAAGCCTCAACCAACAAGTCGGTCTGTCGACAGAGGAAAGCCGGAATCTGAAGCACGTCAACCACCTCACCTGCTGGTGCAGCCTGACAACTTTCATGAATATCCGTCAGCAACGGCAAGCCATATTTCTGCTTGATATCTGCCAACAGCTGCAGTCCCTTTTCAAGTCCCGGACCGCGAAACGAATGCACCGATGTGCGGTTTGCCTTATCAAACGAAGCCTTAAAATACACTTCAGCCCCCGTTTGCTGCTTAATCCGTACCAACTCACGAGCTACCACATCGAGCAACTCAGCCGATTCGATCACACAGGGACCTGCTATAAAGAGAGGTGTCATACACATTATTATATATAGAGGTGATTATTCAGTCATCATGGTCAGCACTAACAGATGCAGACCCGCCCGAAATGGGACAGCAAAATTTGATTTGTTTGCAAAGATAGTGCAAAGCAATCGCAAAGGAAAATTAAGAAGCTTCCATTTGTCTTGCGCCCTCACTTCACGAAGATAAACGCTCCCCGCTTACGGCGAACTGGGACAAGTTCCGTTTCCCCTTTTATCACCCGTTTGAAGGTAAACGAAAACCTATTCCCCGTTCGCCTTCTCCCCCATACGATGGAAAAGCCGATGAAAATTTGGCACATCCATTCCCTCTGCTTACCTTTGCCGTCCATTCACGATCAGGGCCAGATTGGATTTGACAGCGGGTCGGAATGATATGTAAGCACGCAGTGCGCCTGGAGGTGGGCACTTTAATCTCGGCTTCCAAAGATTTAACTGGCGAAAACAAGTTTGCTCTCGCTGCCTAATCGAAGTACAGTAGATTGGCTTTATTTCGGCACAAGGTGCTGAAACGAGACATCACCCAAGAGCTGTTGCTCCGAAGCGTCTTGATCAGGTGGTGCAGATACATCGGAGATAGTTTGCGTCTGCCTCGCGGCGTGAATGAAGTTTTTAGAGGATAAGGTTTAGGTTGGTAGCACCGGTCTTGCCTAAGCTCGAAAACTAAAGCGGTGATAAGCGTGTAGAAAGCACATTGTTTCCCTGTTTGGACGAGGGTTCGAGCCCCTCCTGGTCCACCTGTCTTGTTATTACAAAATCAGCTCCGTCACATCCTTCCGTGACGGAGCTGATTTTTTTTGTTTCACCTGCATGCTGTGAAAGAGCTGTTGTAGAGATTTCTTATAAAGTCCATTGTCATTTACCTAGGGGGTTGGGCTCATCTCCCCCTAGACAAAGCCTCTTTCAGCCCTTTGAGGCATATTTATTCCCCCGACTTTAATCAGGTGAACCGTGTGGTACGGTCGCGGCATGCCGCGACTCAAAGTAGCAGTGCCTTCCTTTTGCTGAAAGAGTTCCCTCTACTAATGGGTCGCGGCATGCCGCGACCGTACCTCCTCTGCGCTATCCAAGCCTCCGCACCTTCCTCCCGCTTAACTAGCATTCTCCACTGATGGGTCGCAACCAATTCAAGGCTATTATATTATCAACCTGCTTCATGAACCACTTAGAAACCTCGAAAGAGAAGAAAAAACCGACTTCACTAAAGAAGAAAGTCAGCCAATCACCAATTGGACAGTGCAGAAGAAGCCGCTACACAGAAAAAACACCTATCAGTCCCATCAGATAAAGCGATTCACTGGTAAATACTCTAATCTGATGCATCTGCTGCACGCATTCACTGGTAAATACTCTAATCCGATGCATCAGATACAGGTATTCACTGGTAAATACCCAAAGCTGATGCAACAGTTACACGCATTCACTGGTAAATGCCCAAAGCCGATGCATCAGCTGCACGTATTCACTGGTAAATACCCAAAGCAGATGCATCAGCTGCACGCATTCACTGGTAAATACCCAAAGCAGATGCATCAGCTGCACGTATTCACTGGTAAATACCCAGAGAGGGGGCATCAGATTCCCCTCCTCCCAGTGAGAGGCCTAAATCTGAGTACTCATTTTGCGATTCGTCCTATAAGTACGCCTCATCAGACTACCTCAATGCCCCTTCTCACAGTATAGACTACAAAAAAGACTTCCATGCCGCCCCCATTAGCAAGTAAAGAGGAAGTCAATAAACGAAAGTTGCATCCTTCAAGACTGCAATTCCTGTTTACCCACTTGCTACTCATCCCTTAAACCTGCACAGGGCTTAAAACCCAAAACGAGATGAAGAAATTTGGTAAGTTTCGCCCTTTACCATCCTCTTTTCTCAAACATTTCGACCGAAAGCCAAACAACCGAACAGGTAAACCCAGACTTAATTAGCCCTCAAATTGCAATCTACCCCCTTTAAAAATGCCACTCTCTGAATAGATTTGCATTTTTATCACGATGTTAACTTTAATTACCCCCCCCAATTTGGCGAAATTAGGAAATGAAAATACATTTGCACGCTACTTAAAGAAAGGGCTTAACTTTCCCTCTCTCTATATATCTGACTGAAAAATAGGACATTTCAATATTCGGAAAATATTTCCCCCTATCTCAAACAATACACACTCATTTGAAACTTTTATTTATCACATTCTAATAAAAAACACAATGAAAAAGATTACGAGTCTTTTGATGCTGTCACTGGCATTTGCAGGAACAGCTTGGGCACAGACTCCCGAAGGCAATAAGTTGCCCAAAGGAACTTGGAGTGTAGAAGCTTCTACATCTACCAATCAAGAATCAGGTGCAGGTAACGGCGTAGCTGCAGCTATCATTGATGGGAATTCCCAAACTTTTTGGCATTCTAATTATGGTACGGGAACAGGCTTTAACCAGGGAGGAAATTGCCCTCACTACTTCGTGATTGACATGAAGCAGAGTGTTAACGTAACAGGTTTCTCCTATACACCGAGACAGCACTCTTCTGCTGCCAATGGTACATGCAAGTCCTATGAATTCTACGTTAGCGATACCCCCTTCTCCAACGTGAAAGCACCTGCAGCAAACAAAAGCGAAGTAGATGCTTACAATACAGGACTCGCCAATGCAGATGCAACTGGCACTATGGAAGAGAACACCCAAGAAAAAGTTGTAGCTTTGAGCAAAGCTAAGCAGGGTCGTTATGTACTCTTTGTTATTAAGGACGCTAAAGGCTCTTTCGGCAACTGTGCTGAATTTGACGTATACTCTACAACCTCAATCGTTGAAAAGAAAGCCCAAGTTACTTACACCTACAAACTGGGCAATGCAACCAAAACCCAAACGGTTGAACAAATAGTGGGAACCAACTATGCGGCACCTGCAATCGACTTTGTTACTTTTACCCAGCCTGAAGGTAAGGTCAAAGAAGGCGCAAACAACGTTACCGTTACTTGTACTGAAGCTCTTCCCTTCGAAAAGACTACCGACTTGAATAATCCGAAGTGGAGTACCATCAACATGCACAACTACAACAACTACTCCTATCAGTTGTTCTGGAATTACGTAGCAGATAGTCAAGATATCAAAGCTACTAAGCAAAACTACAACTACGAGATTCTGAAGGACGATGCTTACTTGTGGTGCTTCTATGGAAATGCTTTTGATGGATTTGAAATTTACAACAAGAAAGCTACTACAAGCAAATCACTGAACGCCACGGATGGCAATGCGCAAATTACCGAAGGTGCACACACAAAATGGTTCATTGTAAATTCAGGCAAAGACTCCGGTAAGCCCTGTTTCACGTCAGACCATACCAACTATCTCAACGCACAATTTGACAAAGGAAGCCAAACAATAGCAACCTTGAAATACTGGACATCTCCCGATGGCGGATCTACCTGTCGCGTTTTCGCTCCAGCTCACTGGGTATTAACTAAGGCTGAGGATGTAATCAACATTCCTAACAATGCTGTCGGCGGTTACTTAAACGACGAGTTTCTCGATAATCAGTATACTGAATATGAGAAGGATTTGTTTAACATTACAAATGCCATTGCATTGGGTGATGCGATCAAAAATCTTCAGAGCAATGGCATAACCATTGAAGCTGGTGCATATTATCGTCTGCAAAACGTACAACGTAAATCTGCACTCTCTGCAAACAGCACGAAAGCCGTACCTGGTAAAATCAGCAACAGTGATATCAATGGTCTTTGGCAGTTTGTAGCTGGTGAAGGCGAAAATACCTACAAGCTTTTCAACCCCAACCACAAGAACAACCTTCCTGCTCCCAATAAAATCGGTGATGGATTTAATGAGGGTGCAGAATATACATTGAATGATCTTACTGATGCTCAATTCAATCTCAAAGTTGGAAACAACAACTTGGTGGACTATGGTAATGGCAATATCGGTTCTTGGTCTGACAATCCTAAGAATTCAGATGGAGCTTGGTATCTCGTTAAGGCAACTGACATCGAAGTAGACCTGGCCTCCGCCAATGATGGTGCTTACGCTACAACTTACCTTCCCTTTGGTGTTAGCGGTGTAGAAGGTGCTACGGCATTTATTGGTAAGAAGAACGGCGATCAGCTGAACATGACTTCAGTTAATGCTTTCCCCGCCGAAACGGGTGTGGTTCTTAAGGGTGAAAAGGACGCTGAAAAGGCTGTACTGACAATCGGCGAGGCTACTGCTGTAGAAGGCAACGAACTTCAGGGTACGCTCCTCGGCAAGGCTTACGAAAACGAACTCGTACTGGGTATCAGCGGAGGTCAGATTGGTTTCTACAGCCTGAACGATGGTGCTACCATCGGTGCTAACAAGGCATTCTTGCCTGCAGTAGCTCAAGGTGCTCAGAGCTTCGTACTCAACTTCGACGGTGAAGCTACGGCTATCGAAAGCGTAATGGGCAAAACCAACACGGACGCTCCTGTTTACGACCTCAGCGGACGACGCGTAGTGAAGACCGTGAAGGGTGGTCTCTACATCCAGAATGGCAAGAAGTTCATCGTACGCTAATCGCACAATTTCTCTCACATTTATTTTCTCTAAAACGATTCAATTCAAATGAAAACATACATCCAACCGCAAATCAGCACACTGACGCTCAATGCTGAAAGCATGCTTGCTTCTAGCGACAGACTCCTCATCGATGAAAGCATCAAAGTGGATCAAGCCCTCTCTAACGGCAAGGACGCTTGGGGCAGCGAAAGCTGGGGTGCTGAAGACGAGGAATAATCCTTGGATAAAACGCTTACAAAGGGGAACTTCCCTCACTTCAACGGAAGTTCCACCTTTGTCCCTCACTTTCGGAGCGCAAGCTTCGTGAGTAAATTGGTAATTTTTCTCTCAGACGGGCAGGTGCCAAGCGTGGCATCTGTCCGTCTTCTGTTTGAAACAAAAGAACTGGAGCAAGCCCCAACCGAAACAGGTAGTCTGAAACCGATTTCAACCAACTTTGGATGAGGATATGAACGACAAAAGGTAACTTTGCGGAGACGGAAAACAGGGACAGGTGCCGTTCATGCTTCACGACAAACAGCACCTGTCCCCATTCCCCTCTCCACATTATAAAAGACTTTATCATCTCCATAATCCGCCCATGTTCCCCAAAATACTCCTTGCAGTTTTGCTGTCTTACCTTCTTCTCCCCCTACAAGCCCAAACAAAGGATGCAGACTTTACGGTGCACCACATCCCCGATAGCATCTTCTCGTTGATGCAAGGACGTTCTTATCCCAAAGGATGCACGGTACCGCGCAGCAGCCTGCGTTACCTGCGGGTAAAGCATGTAGACCTGCACGGACGGGAGCGACAAGGCGAATTGGTTTGCCACCAAGACATTGCGACCGACTTGATTGCCATCTTCCGCGCCCTTTATGAAGCACGATATCCCATCGAACGCATGGAACTGATAGACCGTTACGGGGCGAACGATGACCGTTCGATGCGTGCCAATAACAGTTCGGCCTTCAACTACCGCCATGTGGCTGGTACACGCGTGCTTTCAAACCACAGTTACGGCCGAGCGATCGACATCAATCCGCTTTACAATCCCTATGTAAGTGGAGACGGCCGACGCGTGCAGCCAGCCAATGCCCGTCCTTATGCTCAACGCAGCCAGGCATTCCCTTACAAGATTACCAAAGGTGACCTTTGCTACCAATTGTTCAAGCAATATGGCTTTACCTGGGGCGGAGATTGGCGAAGCAAAAAGGACTACCAGCACTTTGAGAAAGCTCCAAGTAAAGGGAAACATTGAGTAAAAGATAGCTAGGCAACAACTGTCGATATATCGACTAACCTTATACCCCCATAACCTCATCCCCCACCTCATGCACTACTTCAAGAAACTACTTCTCCCTACCCTCCTCGTTCTGCTCCTGTTGGTTCCCCCCATTGTGTCCTGGTGTCTGTTAGACTATTCACTGACCCCCGAAAGTCATAACCGCGACTATGCATATAAATGGGCGCAGGCAGATAGCCTCTACCCCGGACTGCATGCCTGGCATGATTCGCTTCAGGCCATTGGACAACGTCGGGATACCTTCATCACTGCCCCCGACGGAGCCCGACTGCACGCTGTGTACGTCCGCGCTTCACAACCTACGCGCCACACAGCTGTCTTGGTACACGGTTATACCGATTGCCACATCGACATGATGCACCTAGGCAGAATGTATCACCGCGACCTGCACATGAACATCCTCCTGCCCGACCTGCGGTATGCAGGAAAATCGGAAGGCACCCACATCCAAATGGGGTGGTTAGACCGTCTGGACGTAAAGCAATGGATTCGCATCGTACCCCAGCTCTTTGGCGACAGTACCGAAGTGGTCGTTCATGGTGTCTCGATGGGAGCCGCCACAACGATGATGGTGTCGGGAGACCACGATGTGCCTCCTTATGTCCAGGCCTATGTAGAAGATTGCGGCTACACATCGGTCGACGAGCAATTTAGCAAAGAACTGAAGGAACGTTTTTTCCTCCCTCGCATACCCTTCATCCCACTGGCTTCAGTACTGTGTAACTTCCGCTACGGCTGGAAGTTTGAAGAAGCCTCGCCCTTACACCAGGTGGCACAATGCACCCGCCCGATGCTATTCATCCACGGTACAGCCGATGCCTTTGTACCCACCCGGATGGTTTATCCACTCTATGCAGCTCACCCGGGCCCCAAAGCTTTGTGGTTGACAACGGGAACAGAGCATGCAAAGAGTTATTACGACTATCCGCAAGAATACACCCAGCGGGTAAGCAACTTTCTGAAACAACATACCCCCAACTGATTCAAGCCTCAACCCTCTAACACAACATGAGCCCCATCAATCGGAAGAAGGAACCTTCGATTGATGGGGCTCATGAGTCAGAGCATCCTAATTTTTCAACAATCTCACAATCTCCTCAGCGGCTCGTTGTGGAGCCCCCGGATCGCCTAATCTTTCTGCCATCGCTTCATAACCCTGGAGCATTCGTTCGCGCTCAGCGCCTCCTGGAAGCAACGGCAACAGATGAGCCCGAAGATTGGCAACAGACATGCCATCTGCAACAAGTTCGGGAACGACTTCACGCCCTACGACAAGATTGACCAAAGAGATAAATGGTACTTTCAAGAAATAAGGACGAATGGCGGAAACAACCTTGCCACAACGCATGTAATAACAAACCACTTGCGGCACCCGGAAGAGCGCAGTCTCTAAAGTGGCCGTCCCACTGGTAACCAGTGCGGCTGCAGCATGCGACAACAATTCGTAAGTACGCCCTTCAAGCAAGGTTACCCGTTCACGAGGAATGCCCGACGGAACTATCAGGGATTCGTAAAAGTCAGCCGGAACAGCCGGAGCTTGCGCTATGACTAGTTGATAGTCCGTCAGGGGAGCCACGGCCTGAAGCATCCGACTCAAGTTATCCACAATCTCTTGACGACGAGAACCTGGAAGCAGCGCCAAGGTTCGACCGTCTGACTGAGGCTGACCGTGTTGTGCACAATAAGCTGCAACCTCATCAACAGTCGGATTACCTACATAACTGATGGGGTAATGATGTTTCTTCTCAAAGAAGTCTATTTCAAAAGGCAGGATGGAAAAGAGGCGGTCGACATCTCGGCGGATGGCTTGAATACGGTGTTCCTTCCAAGCCCAAATTTTAGGAGAGATGTAATAGTAAACCGGACAGAGTTGCTCTTGCTTCACATATCGGGCAATCTTCAGGTTAAAGCCGGGATAATCTACCAGAATGACTGCGTCGGGACGCCATTCCCGTATAGCGCGCTTACAGGCTCGCAAGCCTCGAAGGATGGTCGGCAAGTGCAACAGGACTTGCACAAACCCCATATAGGCCAAGTGCCGGTAATGGGTTAGCAAGGTTCCGCCTACGGCCTGCATGCAGTCTCCCCCATAGTAACGAAACTCGGCCTGTGCATCGACTGCCAAGAGAGCTTTCATCAAATGAGACGCATGAAGATCGCCACTGGCTTCACCTGCGATAAGGAAGTATTTCATAAAGCGGATTCTATTGATTAGCGATTGAATAGTTGAAAGGGGCTGTCCACACTTCTAGACGAAACTCATCCACAACATAAAGCAGCCTATCTAAAAGGAATGGAGCGAATCCATCGAGCTCCGTCCCTTCTTACAACACCTCGCGCAACACCTCGACAAGCTCTTTGGCCGTCACGTCCAGTTGCGTAGGCGTGACCGCTACATATCCATGAGCCAATGCCCAACGGTCGGTATCGGTCGCTTCGGGTTCTAATTCGATATTCTCACCGACTAACCAATAATATTTACCGCCCCAAGGATGCTTTCGCTCTTCAACTTCCTTCGTCCAGCGGGAATGTGCCATCCGACAGACCTTTACACCTTTAAACTTGGAGACCGCAGGAAAATTGACATTCAGACAAGTAAAGGGAGGCAATGCCAACGCAAGACTCTTGTACATGAAATCTACGAGATAAGGACGCAGAGGCTCAAAGTCTGCATCCCAACGGTGGTCGCACAACGAAAAAGCAATGGAAGGGAAGCCTTGCAATGCTCCTTCGATAGCCACTCCCATGGTTCCGGAATAATGTGCATTGACAGAAGAATTATCCCCATGATTGATGCCTCCAATAACAAGGTCGGGACGACGGTCTGGAAACAGATTCAATGCCATCTTGACACAATCGGTCGGTGTACCCGAACAGGAACAAACCGTCAGCCCTTCTTCCTCGCGCAAAACTTTATAGGTAATCGGTTGGGCAGAGGTAATGGAGCAACTGAAGCCCGAACGGGCTGAATCGGGAGCCATTACCAAGATGTCTGCATAAGGACGAAGTGCCTCTACCAGGAACTGAATACCCGGAGCTGTTACACCATCATCATTGGAAATAAGAAGATAGGGACGTATAGCCATACTTTAAACAAGAGGATAATAAGGACTTAAACAAAAACGGCCAGCGAAGTTTCTTACCAACAAACTTAGCTGTTGACTACTGCACTGAACCTGGAAGCAGCACCCACCCCAAAGAACTTGAAGAAAGTGGCTCGTTAAGAGCGAAGAACGGGTCTGCGGTAAACGAGAGCAAATGTACGAAAATTACCCTGCCTAGGGGTTGTTACCCGATTTATTCTTACCTTTGCCAACTAAAAAGCAAGGAAGCAAAAGGGAAGAAATTCTTCTCTTAAGAACCTGTTCGGAAGGTTGTAAAGCCTTCTTTGCAATACTTGTAGCAGCAAACCAGCGGGTGACATCTGCTCCCTACAAAGGCCTTTCTTATCGGGAACAGACTGCTTAAAGAGCGACTCTGTCAGAGATTCGGTCTACCCATCCGTTTGCATGACAGGTTGCCGCACTTTTCAAGAACTTCCTTCCTACATACTTTCAGTTTGAATATGGGCAAAATCATAGCTTTAGCCAACCAAAAAGGTGGCGTAGGTAAAACCACGACCTCGATGAACTTGGCAGCCTCATTGGCCACACTCGAAAAACGAGTACTGCTGATTGACGCGGACTCACAGGCCAATGCCTCTTCGGGATTGGGTGTCGACCTCAGCAAGGTGGATTGTTCCATCTACGAATGCGTCATCAACGGCGTGGATGTGCGTGAAGCCATCTACACGACGGACATTGAGCGACTGGATGTTATCCCCTCCAACATCAACTTGGTCGGTGCAGAGGTTGAAATGCTGAATTTCGACCGACGCGAGTTTATCATGAAGGATATGCTCCAAATCCTGCACAATGACTATGACTATATTCTGATTGACTGCTCTCCTTCTTTAGGACTAATTACGGTCAATGCGCTGACTGCCGCCAATTCAGTCATTATCCCTGTACAGTGTGAATACTTTGCCTTGGAAGGTATCTCCAAGTTGCTGAACACGATTAAGATTGTTAAGAAGAAGCTCAATCCTGCCTTGGAAATCGAAGGTTTCCTGTTGACTATGTATGACAGCCGTCTGAAACTCGCCAACCAGATTTATGATGAGGTCAAGCGACACTTCCAGGAGTTGGTATTTAAGACGGTCATCCAGCGCAATGTCAAACTCTCTGAGGCTCCTAGTCACGGTTTGCCTACCATCCTCTATGACGCAGAATCGACAGGTGCCAAAAACCATTTGGCACTCGCCAAAGAGATTATCAACAAAAACGAACGCGGTTGAGAACTGACGGTAACTAAACACGAAGGAATGGTGAGGTCGACACGCTAAGCTTTTCTTGTTTCGACAGATTCCTGCTGAACGGATTAGTTGAACGAATTGGCCGAACACAGGTTTCCTTTCCCGTATATTCTCAACAGCCCCAACCCTTACTCAAATATTTTTCATCTATGGCATCTCACAAAAAATTTCCTGCTCTCGGACGTGGTCTCGACGCCTTAATCTCTACCGAGGAGGAGGTGCACACCAGTGGATCATCGAGCATCAATGAGGTGCCGGTATTTAAAATTAAAGCCAACCCCAATCAGCCCCGACGGGAGTTTTCACCCGAAAGCATGCAGGAATTAGCCGACAGCATCCGCCAAATCGGCATCATCCAGCCGATTACGTTGCGCTTGATGGAAGATGGCACGTACCAGATTATTGCAGGCGAACGCCGTTGGCGCGCTTCGCAAATGGCTGGCTTGACGACCATCCCGGCTTACATCCGCACGGCCAATGATGAGAACATGATGCAGATGGCGTTGGTGGAAAATATTCAGCGTGAAGATTTAAACGCGATTGAAATTGCCCTGGCTTACCAAAGCCTTATCGAACAGTATGACTTGACACAAGACAAACTGTCGGAAAAGGTGGGTAAAAATCGCGCAACCATAGCCAACTACCTGCGTTTGCTGAAACTTCCTGCCCAGGTACAAATGGCCTTGCAAAACAAAGAAATGGACCAAGGGCACGCCCGTGCTTTGCTCGGGTTGGACAAACCATCGCTCCAGGTCAAACTCTTCAACGAAATCAAAGAGAAAGGTTACTCCGTACGTCAAGTTGAAGAGATGGTCAAGGCACTCAACAACGGCGAAACGCTGAAAAGCGGACGACACACGCTGAAAAACAAAGAAGCACAACGATTGCCCGAAGAGTTCAAGGAACTGAGAAGCCGACTGGCTGATGTGTTCGGAACAAAAGTGCAAATGACTTGCTCTCAACAGGGTAAAGGAAAAATTTCCATCCCCTTCACCAACGAAGAGGAACTGGAACGCATCATTGCCCTGATGGATAAGATTAAGTAACAACGTATGAACTTGCAAACCCTACGGATTGGACGCAAAGGTTGGCTGTGCGGACTTTTCGTCTGTCTGCAGTGGACCGCGATCCATGCTGAAACATACCCGAAAGTCGAAGTCTTAAACGAGGCTTCGGCTTTACCCGTTTTGACAGGTTACGCAGAAGACAGCTTGCAGAATACGACCGACTCGCTCACGATGCCTATCGACACCACGCGGCTCAAGCAGGTGACAGACTCGGTGGGTACAGCGGCAGGTAAACCACAATTGCCGAAACCACGGTTTATTCCCAATCCACAACGCGCCCTCTGGCTATCGCTTGTACTGCCGGGTGCCGGACAGATTTACAACCGAAAGTATTGGAAACTCCCCATTATCTATGGGGGATTTTTGGGTTGTGCCTATGCCTTTATGTGGAATCAACAGATGTACCGGGATTACTCACAGGCCTACCTCGACATTATGGACGATAACCCCGAAACGAACTCTTTCTTGGAAATGCTCCCTCCCCGATATGACATCACGGGCAGAGAAGAACAATTCAAGAAGCTCTTCAAACGAAAAAAAGACTTCTATCGGCGTTACCGTGACTTAAGTGCTTTCTGCTTCGTCGGTGTTTACCTGCTCTCGGTGATTGATGCCTATGTCGACGCGCAACTTTCGGTCTTTGACATCTCTCCCGACCTGTCTATGAGCATTGAACCTGCCGTAATCGGTAATAATTCCTCTATCGGAACCCGTTCAACTACAGCCTATGGCGTTGGATGTAGTTTCCGCTTTTAATCTCATCTCGATGAAACGAATCAAGACTCTCCTATTCACTCTCGCTACTGGCTTTATCACAGCCACAGCACAAACCAATATCACTGAAATCACGGTGCATGACGAACAGAGTAATCGCGACGAAGTGATTGAACTCCCCGAAGGTATGACTGCCAGCTGTGACTCGTTGCTTAACGAGTGGATGGCTAAGAAATATCTCTATCCCGACACGTCCTGTGTAGATCCTGATGTCAATCCCTCCTACCCCGTAGAGGTTTTTCAGGAACGCTTGCGCCGTCTGCCTGTTGTAATGGAAATGCCTTACAACAACGTGGTGCAGAAATTTATTGACCAATACAGCGGCCGCCTGCGCCGCTCGGTATCCTATATGTTGGGGGCCGGCAATTTCTATGTACCCATCTTTGAGGAGGCTTTAGACTACTATGGACTCCCCTTGGAGTTGAAGTACTTGCCTGTTATTGAGTCTGCACTCGAACCGAAAGCCCGCAGTCATGCGGGAGCCGTGGGCTTGTGGCAATTTATGCTCTCTACGGCTAAGCGTTATGACTTAAAGGTGAATAGCCTCATCGACGAACGTCAAGATCCCTACAAAGCTACTTGGGCGGCAGCTCGCTACTTGCGTGACCTCTACAAGATTTACGGGGACTGGAGTCTCGTCATCGCTGCTTATAACTGTGGTCCGGGTACGGTTAACAAAGCCATTCACCGCGCAAACGGTGCAAAAGACTATTGGACGATTTATCCCTTCCTGCCTGCAGAGACACGCGGTTATGTACCGGCTTTTATTGCCGCCAACTACATCATGAACTATTACTGCGAGCATAATATCTGTCCGATGAAGACAAAGTACCCGATTACTACGGATACTGTTATGGTCAATAAGGACTTGCACTTCGAACAGGTAGCAGCGCTCTGCAACATCGACTTAGAGGCTATCCGCGCCTTGAACCCTCAATATCGCACGGATCTTATCCCAGGACGTTCCGAGCCGATGGCGCTCTGTCTGCCGACTGAGAATCTGACTGCCTTTATCGACAATCAGGACTCTATCTACAATTACCGCGCAGAAGAATTGCTAAAGCGTCGCACGACCGTGATGGTCAACGAAGACTTGGACACGCGCAGCGTAGCAGCTCGTCGCCGCAGCAACCAGCAGGAACGTGTTTCTTCCAGTCGTTCTCGTTACAGCCGGAATGCTTCCCGAAAGAACCGTTCGAAGCGTAGCCGAGGTGGCAAGACGGTGACCGTTCGTCAAGGTGACACACTGAGCGAAATCGCGAAGAGAAACGGTACTACCGTGAAGAAGCTTCGCCAGCTCAATGGCATCAAGGGTAACTTGATTAATACGGGCAAGAAACTGAAAGTACGATAAGTCTCTTCTTGCGCCGGAGGAACTGGGGCCTAAGGAGTTGCTTTTGAGCGTACCTACTCCTTGGTTTACAGTCCCCCTCACTTTCTTTTGGGATTGCTCTCCTTCCTCCCCGTTGCCTTTCCCTATGTCTAACCCCTAATCCGCATCGCCTTATGGAAAATAAACCTAAAGTTCTCACCCCTCAAGAACAAAAGGACGAGGAAATGATCAATGCTGCCTTCCAGCATTTGCTCGATACGTACCTGGCATCCAACCATCGCCGCAAGGTCGAACTCATCACAAAGGCTTTCAACTTTGCCAAGGAAGCCCATAAAGGTGTGCGTCGCCGGTCGGGTGAACCTTACATTCTTCACCCCATTGCTGTCGCCCAAATTGCCTGTGAGGAAATCGGATTGGGTTCTACTTCTATTTGTGCAGCCCTGCTACACGATGTAGAAGAAGATACAGACTATACAAACGAAGACCTCAGCAACCTCTTTGGCCCTAAGATTGCCAACATTGTAGAAGGGGTAACGAAGATATCAGGCGGTATCTTTGGTGACCGAGCATCACTGCAGGCTGAAACCTTCAAGAAACTTCTGCTCATGATGAGCGATGACATCCGCGTCATCTTAATCAAGATTTCCGACCGCCTGCACAACATGCGCACCCTCTCCAGCATGTTGCCCTCGAAGCAATACAAGATTGCCGGAGAGACGCTCTACATCTTTGCCCCCTTGGCTGACCGCTTGGGACTGAGCAAAATCAAAACTGAACTCGAAAACCTCAGCTTTAAGTATGAACACCCGGAGGAATATGCGGGAGTATTACAAAAGTTAGAGGACTCGCGCATCGAACGCGATGACATCATCGCCCAATTCACACCTGCTATCCGCGAAAAATTGGATGCCTTAGGTGTGAACTATACCATCAAGGCACGCATTAAAAGTCCGTACTCTATTTGGATGAAGATGCAAAACAAACACATTCCTTTTGAAGAAGTGTTTGACATTCTGGCTATCCGCATCGTATTCCGTCCGGCAGACCGTACGCACGAAAAAGACGAATGTTTCCGTATCTACTCTGCTCTAACGGAAATCTACAAGCCTCATCCAACCCGCTTCCGTGACTGGCTTTCGAACCCGAAGACCAATGGTTACCAAGCTCTTCACAACACGTTTATGTCGAAGCAGGGCAAATGGATTGAAGTACAGATTCGCTCTGACCGCATGGATGACATTGCAGAAATGGGATTTGCGGCTCACTGGAAATACAAGGATAAGAATGCTGCTTACGACGAGAATGAACTTGACCGCTGGCTCAACTCGATCAAGGAAATCCTCGATGACCCACAGCCCGATACACTCGATCTGCTCGACAATATCAAGCTGAACCTCTATGCTTCAGAAATCATGGTGTTCACACCGAAAGGGGAACTAAAGACCATGCCGAAGGGAGCTACGGTACTCGACTTTGCTTTTACCATCCACTCCTTCCTCGGAACACACTGCTTCGGTGCCAAGGTAAACCATCGCCTGGTGCCCTTCAGCTATGTACTGCGAAGCGGTGACCAGGTAGAAATACTTACTTCACGTACTCAACGAGTGCAACCCGATTGGCTCAACTTTGCGACAACGGCCAAAGCACGTGCCAAAATTCAAGCCATTCTGCGCCGTGAAAGCCGCGAAAAACAACGCAGGGGTGAAGAGTTGCTTCGCGACTACCTCGTCAAAAACGAAGTGGCATACGAACCTTCTGTGATTGACAAGGTGCGTCGATTCTACCATGTGCTCTCTAACGAAGAATTACTATTCAGTCTAGGGGACGAAAAGATTGCACTCAACGAAGAAGTCATCAACTTCCTGAAGGGTCGCAATACAGGAAAAGGTTGGCGTCGCTTTATTCCCTTCATCGGCAAAAGCGAGACGACTGACACGAAAGCTCCCCAACAAACTTTAGAGGACGATGATTGGGCGACAAAACTTAACCGCAAGGAAGTACTCGTGCTCAATGAAGAGGTATTACGCAAATGTACCTTTGCAGACTGTTGTCGCCCCATTCCCGGTGACGATGTCATGGGCTACATTACAGCAGACGGCGGACTGCAACTTCACAAACGTAGCTGCGAAACGGCTGTCAAACTCAAAACACGTTATGGTAATAACATCATAGCCTGCCGTTGGGACACACACAAAGTATTCCTCTACGATGTAAAGATTGAGATTCGCGGTATCGACTCACAAAATGTGCTCTACTCTATTGCCGAAGTTCTCCACAAGCTTACCCACTTCACGGTGAAACGCATCTCGCTCAACACCGATGATGGCATCTTCGAAGGATACTTAATCATCTCGGTTTATGACACGAACGATGTCGTAACAGTTTGCGAGAAGCTCAAAGCCATTGAGCATGTAACTGAAGCCGTACGCGTCTGATTCCAACTCATCTGATATTTCTCACACGTTCTCATCATGGAAAATGACCTTTTGAACGACGATAAGAAACTCTTCTACAGCATCAGCGAAGTTTCGCAAATTACCGATTTGACTGAAACCCTACTGCGCTATTGGGAAAAGGAATTTCCCCAACTCGCTCCGAAGAAAGGGGCACGCGGTATACGCCGCTACACGAAAGCGGACATTGAGGTGGTTATCAGCATCAAGGAGCTGGTAAAAGTCAGAGGTATGAAATTAGCTGCTGCCCGCGAACTGCTGAAGCAAAACAAAAAAGGCACAGCCAACAACGTAGAAGTACTTCAAAAACTCCGCGCCATACGCGAAGAGCTCGTAGCTATGAAGCAGGCGCTGGGCGATATGTAATGCGGTCGTGTTTACACCGCAGATTATACAATGTGTCCGCACTCTCTCCGTGCGGACACATTGTCATTAAAGGAACTATTGCCTCGTCAAGGAAGGCTTAGCTGCGTCTAAGCATGATGCTTCCAGGTACTCCTTCTTTTCACAGAGAACTATTCCTGTGAAAGATATCACCAGCATACTTCCTTATCCCATTCATTCTCATCCAAAACATCCCTCCTCATGCCTCCCAAATCAAAAACCGTATATGTTTGCTCCGAATGTGGACAAGACTCTCCCAAATGGGTGGGACGTTGTCCTTCCTGTGGCGCTTGGAACACGATGAAGGAAATGGCCCTTCGTCCGGAAAGTGCCGCTACGGCCAGCTCCCAACGAGCCCGACGCGCCATCACCACAGCTCCTGCCTCAGAAGTAAAGGCCATTAAGTTAGCCGAAGTTCCAGCTGAACAAGAACCGCGTTTTACCACTTTCGACCGCGAACTCGACCGCGTGTTGGGCGGCGGTCTGGTACCAGGTTCGTTAATACTGTTGGGTGGTGAACCTGGTATTGGCAAATCAACCCTGCTGCTGCAAACGGTGTTACGAATCAAGAACCGCAAAATTCTGTATGTCAGCGGTGAGGAAAGTGAACGACAAATCAAACTTCGTGCCGACCGTCTTGCGGGAAATGGAGGAGATGTCTATCTACTTTGCGAAACGCGCTTGGAAGCAATCTTTGAGCAAGTCGCAAGCACGCGTCCGGAATTATTGGTCGTTGACTCCATCCAAACCATCTCTGTTGAAAATCTGGATGCGGCTCCAGGTTCTGTGACCCAAATACGCGAATGCGCCGTTTCCTTACTGAAGTTTGCAAAGGAGAGTAATGTTCCCGTCATTCTCGTAGGACACATTACCAAAGAAGGAACTTTGGCTGGCCCCAAAGTATTGGAACACATCGTCGATACGGTCTTACAATTTGAAGGCGACCGTCACTATCTTTACCGCATCCTTCGCAGTGTGAAGAACCGCTTCGGCTCTACTTCGGAGTTAGGTATTTATGAGATGCGTCAAGACGGCCTGCGCGAAGTAGACAATCCCTCTGAATTACTGCTCACACAAGCTAGCGGTGAACTTAGCGGCGTAGCCATTGCTGCCGCCGTTGAGGGAGTTCGTCCGTTCCTCATCGAAACACAAGCTTTGGTTTCGACAGCTGCCTATGGTACACCTCAACGTTCGGCAACGGGCTTCGATCTCCGCCGCCTCAATATGCTCCTAGCTGTACTGGAAAAACGTGTAGGTTTTAAACTGGCACAAAAGGACGTCTTCCTTAACATTGCTGGTGGCATCCGCGTTACCGATCCTGCCATCGACCTTTCCGTCATTGCGGCCATTCTCTCCAGCAATGTCGACACGGCCATCGGTCAAAACATCTGTATGGCAGGCGAAGTGGGACTGAGTGGGGAAATCCGCCCCGTCACCCGTATCAACCAACGCATTGCCGAAGCTGCTAAATTGGGGTTCACTCGCATTCTTATTCCTGAAGGAAACAAAAAGAGTCTAGAAGGTGGACTTCCTGACCGCATTGAAATTGTTCCTGTAGCCAGAGTAGAAGAAGCTTTGCGAGAACTCTTTGGATGATAGTAGAATGTGTTTGAAGGATAAAGATTTGGGATTTAACATAACATCATTAATTCCCCCTCATCCCACACTCTCACCCTACACCAATACTCATTCCCCCTCATAATATAACTTCATAACTTCCCCTTTAACCCCTTCCCTCCACAAGCTTTACACCACATACTTATGCAACGACAACTATCCCTTCGAGTTACTCCCAATATCGCAGCCAGCGAACATTTACTGACCCGCTATGCCGCCGGCGAAATTGGCATTGACGCCCGTACCATCAAAGCTTTGCGCATCCGCCGCCGTAGCATCGATGCCCGCCAACGCACCATCTATGTCAACTTGACAGTCGACCTCTTCATCAACGAAATGCCTCCCCGCTTGGATTACGAACCAGTGGAATATACAGACGTAAGCCACGCGCCACGCGTCGTAGTAGTCGGAGCCGGACCTGGCGGTCTCTTTGCCGCTCTTCGACTGATAGAACTCGGTTTACGTCCGGTTGTACTCGAACGAGGAAAGGATGTTCACGAACGACGGAAAGACATTGCTCTCATCTCCCGACAGCACAGGGTTGACGGAGAAAGTAATTACTCCTTTGGCGAAGGCGGTGCCGGTGCCTACTCTGACGGCAAACTTTTCACCCGTTCCAAGAAACGTGGCAATGTGGAAAAGATTCTGCGCGTCTTCTGCCAATTCGGTGCTTCCACCGATATCCTTATTGATGCCCATCCTCACATCGGTACCGATCGATTGCCACGCATCATCGAAGGCATGCGCAACCAAATTATCGCCTGTGGCGGCGAAGTACATTTCCAAACCCGTGTAGACAGCCTGCTGATTGAAAACAAGGAAGTAAAAGGTGTAGTTTGCCAAACAGGCGAAACCTTCTATGGTCCTGTTATTCTCGCCACGGGTCACTCCGCCCGCGACGTTTACCGCCATCTCTACGAAAGCGGACTGGCCATTGAGGCTAAAGGCATTGCTGTCGGTGTTCGTCTGGAACATCCCGCTGAACTCATTGACCGCATCCAATACCACAACCGCGAAGGCCGTGGCAAATTCCTTCCTGCGGCAGAATACAGCTATGTAACGCAAGCTCAGGGACGTGGTGTCTACAGTTTCTGTATGTGTCCGGGTGGCATTGTAGTACCTGCTGCCAGCGGGCCGCAACAAATCGTGGTCAACGGCATGAGTCCCTCGACCCGCAACTCTGCTTGGAGCAATTCAGGCATGGTTGTAGAGACACGCGTGGAAGATTTGGACGGTGAACTCCTTCCGTTCCTCACAGAAGCCATGGCAGACGGCACTTTTGCTGAAACACATGCAGACATCGACCGTCCCGACAATCCCCTGCGCATGATGTATTTCCAAGAAGCACTCGAGAAGGCCTGCTGGCAACAAGGTAACCGCAAACAAACCGCTCCCTCACAACGTATGGCTGACTTTGTCAACCGCCGTCTGAGCTACGACTTGCCCAAATCAAGCTACTCTCCCGGTTTGGTATCTTCTCCGCTTCATTTCTGGATGCCCCAATTCATTACCTCTCGCCTCATCGAAGGTTTCAACGCCTTTGGCCGCAAGAGTCATGGTTTCCTTACCAACGAAGCGATTCTCATTGCTGCCGAGACCCGCACCTCTGCTCCGGTACGCATTCTCCGTGACAAAGACACACTCTGTCACGTAAGTGTCAGCGGCCTCTACCCCTGCGGCGAAGGAGCAGGCTATGCCGGAGGCATTGTCAGTGCAGCCATTGACGGGGAACGCTGTGCGGAAATGTGTGCCGCCATGATGGGCAAGGCTTAAGAGCTGACTGAGTTAAGAATTAGAGGTTATAAAGTTACTTTTGACGGTTCGACTTTCAGGTCTACTTACTTCCATCCTCTCCAACCGCCCTCAAACAGTCACTTTATAACCTCTAACCGATAACTTTTCCCCCTTTCTCCTCCCTCCTAACCACGAAAGAATTCCCAAAACTTTTGCCCTTTAAACCGCCTCTCACTACCTTTGCACAACTCTTTATCAAAACAAACCCTCTAATCCCCACTCGGTATGATTCTGTTTTTTAAAACTCCGCAACAGAGCGTGATTGCTACCCAAGTCGATCATCAGCTTTCTGCAGACGAAGTAAAAGAACTCTGCTGGCTTTATGGCGAAGCAACGCTCGAAGACAGTGAAACGTTAACAGGTTGGTTCGTTGGCCCTCGCCGCGAAATGATTACTCCCTGGAGTACGAATGCTGTCGAGATTACCCAAAACATGAATATTCAAGGCGTTTCACGCATCGAAGAATATTTCCCTGTCAGCAACGAACAGGCGGAACACGACCCGATGCTTCAACGCATGTACAACGGTCTGGACCAAGAAATCTTTACCGTTAACATCGAACCTGCGCCTATCGAATACATTTCTGACCTCGAGACGTACAATGAACAAGAGGGTTTGGCACTCTCACCCGCTGAAATCGAATACCTCCACGGCGTGGAGAAGCAATTGGGTCGCCAGTTGACCGACTCTGAAGTATTCGGCTTCGCACAAATCAACTCAGAACACTGCCGCCACAAAATTTTCGGCGGTTCCTTTATCATCGATGGCAAGGAGATGCCCTCTTCACTCTTTGCTATGATTAAAAAAACTACGCAAGAGAACCCGCATCAGATTATTTCTGCCTACAAGGACAATGTAGCCTTCGCACAAGGTCCTGTCATTGAACAGTTTGCTCCCGCAGACCACTCGACCAGCGACTATTTCCAGGTGAAGGACATCGAAAGCGTCATCTCAATCAAAGCAGAAACCCACAATTTCCCTACCACGGTAGAACCCTTCAACGGTGCCTCTACGGGTACGGGGGGTGAAATCCGTGACCGTATGGGTGGTGGTGTCGGCTCTTGGCCCATTGCCGGTACTGCTGTATACATGACGGCTTATCCCCGCTTGGACGGTGGCCGCGAATGGGAAGACATTCTCCCTGTACGTCAGTGGCTCTATCAGACTCCCGAACAGATTCTTATCAAGGCTTCCAACGGTGCTTCCGACTTCGGTAACAAGTTTGGACAGCCTCTGATTGCCGGTTCTGTATTGACGTTTGAACACCAGGAGAACGGTGAAAAGTATGGTTACGACAAGGTAATTATGTTGGCTGGTGGTGTAGGCTACGGCACAAAGCGTGATTGCCTCAAGGGCACACCCGCCAAGGGTAATAAGGTCGTAGTTGTCGGTGGTGACAATTACCGCATCGGCCTTGGTGGTGGTTCTGTCAGCTCGGTTGACACGGGTCGCTACTCTAGCGGTATTGAACTCAACGCCGTACAGCGTGCCAATCCCGAAATGCAGAAGCGTGCGAACAACCTTGTCCGTGCACTTTGCGAAGAGGAAGTTAATCCCGTTGTTTCTATCCATGATCACGGTTCTGCAGGCCATGTAAACTGTCTGTCTGAATTGGTCGAAGAGTGTGGTGGTAAGATAGACATGACGAAACTGCCTATCGGTGATCCGACTCTTTCTGCAAAAGAAATTATCGCCAACGAAAGTCAGGAGCGCATGGGGCTCTTGATTCAGGAAGAACACCTCGAACACGTACGCAAGATTGCCGAACGTGAACGCGCACCGATGTATGTTGTAGGTGAAACTACAGGCGATGCTCACTTCTCCTTCGAACAGGGTGACGGCAAACGTCCCTTCGACTTGGATGTAGCGCAAATGTTTGGTCACTCTCCCAAAACGGTCATGGTCGACGAAACGGTAGAGCGTAAGTATAAGGATGTTACCTACGATACAGCTCAGCTCGATACGTACATCAACCAGGTACTCCAACTCGAAGCTGTAGCCTGCAAGGATTGGTTGACGAATAAGGTAGACCGTTCCGTAACGGGTAAGGTGGCTAATCAGCAGACGCAGGGCGAACTCCAGTTGCCGTTGGCAGACTGTGGTGTCGTAGCCCTTGATTATCGTGGCGAGAAGGGTATTGCAACAGCTCTTGGTCACGCACCTCAGGCTGGTTTGGCTGACCCTGCTGCAGGTTCGGTACTCTCCGTAGCTGAGTCTTTGACCAACATTGTTTGGGCTCCGCTTGCAGAAGGACTTGATAGCGTTTCACTCTCAGCTAACTGGATGTGGCCCTGCCGCTCTCAGAAGGGTGAAGATGCTCGTTTGTACCGTGGCGTTGAAGCACTCAGCGACTTCTGCTGTGCCTTGCAGATTAACGTTCCGACAGGTAAGGACTCTCTCTCGCTTTCTCAACAATATCCGGGTGGTGAGAAGATTATCTCTCCGGGTACAGTGATTGTTAGTGCAGGTGGCGAAGTAAGCAACATCCGTAAGGTTGTTTCTCCCGTGATGAAGAACGAAGCTAAGTCTACGTTCTACCACATCGACTTCTCCTTCGACCAACTCCGTCTCGGTGGTTCAGCTTTCGCTCAAACACGCGGTTGCGTAGGTTCAGATGTCCCGACTGTCAAGAATCCCGAGTACTTCCGCGATGCCTTTAATGCGGTTCAGGAACTCGTGAAGAAGGGTTACCTCCTGGCAGGTCACGACATCTCTGCCGGTGGTCTCATCACAACCTTGCTCGAAATGACCTTCGCTAATACCGAAGGCGGTATGGATATCTGCTTGGACAAGTTTAACTCTGACGACCTCATCAAGGTTCTCTTTGCTGAAAACCCTGGTATTGTTGTTCAGGTTGCTAATGACCACAAGAAGGAATTCAAGGCCTTGCTTGACGATGCAGGCATTGGTTACATCAAGCTCGGTAAGCCGGCTGAAGAACGTCAGATCATGGTTACTCTCCACGATGCGACTTATCAATTCGGTATCGACTACCTGCGCGACATCTGGTACGAAACTTCTTACTTGCTCGATACGAAGCAAAGTTTCCATGGTTGCGCCAAGAAGCGTTACGAGAACTACAAGCAGCAGCCCATCGAACTCAACTTCCATCCCGAGTTCACTGGCAAGCTCGCCAGCTACGGTATTGACGCAAATCGTCGTCAGCCCAGTGGCATCAAGGCCGCTATCATCCGTGAAAAGGGTACGAACGGCGAACGCGAAATGGCTTATGCACTTTACCTCGCTGGTTTCGATGTGAAAGACGTCATGATGACCGACTTAATTACGGGTCGCGAAACACTTGATGAAGTCAACATGATTGTCTTCTGCGGTGGTTTCTCTAACTCTGACGTATTGGGTTCAGCCAAGGGTTGGGCAGGTGCCTTCCTATACAACCCCAAGGCAAAGGAAGCCCTCGATCGCTTCTATGCACGCGAAGATACGCTCTCGCTCGGTGTCTGCAACGGTTGCCAGTTGATGGTAGAACTCAATCTCATCAACCCCGACCATAAGAAGCGTACCCGCATGCTCCACAACGACTCTCACAAGTTTGAAAGTGCATTCCTCGGTGTTACCGTACCGACCAACCGTAGTGTCATGTTCGGTTCACTCTCGGGCGACCGCCTCGGCATCTGGGTAGCTCATGGTGAAGGTAAGTTTAGCTTGCCTTACTCAGAAGACGACTACAACGTTGTGCTGAAATACAGCTACGACGAATATCCAGGCAACCCCAACGGTTCAGATTACTCTATAGCAGGTATTGCCAGCCCCGATGGCCGTCACCTCGCCATGATGCCCCACTTAGAACGTGCCTTCTTCCCTTGGCAGAATCCTTATTATCCTGCCGATCGTCGCGCGACCGATGAAGTTACTCCGTGGATCGAAGCCTTCGTCAATGCCCGCAAGTGGGTGGAAGCTCACAAGCAATAAAATATTACTCTTCTGGACTGTGTGTACAGTCTGAATTCAAAAAAGGAAGCCACGTTATTCATGTGGCTTCCTTTTTTTCTATCCCCGATGAAGTTGGGAGAGTAGTTATAAACTACCATCTGTGTCTGACTATACCGCCATTGAAGGTAATCAACGTGCTGTTACTCAGAGCCATTGGCAAGAATCGTTTCATGGAATGTGGAAAAGAGGATATAAAAGGATAAGTGTGAAGGCTTACTATGGTAAGGAGAAACCCAACACTAGTGGTTTGAATAGCTTTCAATCGTTGGGATGGCCCAAACATCGTCTGTTCGAATTGCTTTCAACCATTGGGAAAACTCAAACACAGCTTGTTCGATTAGTTTTCAACTGTTGGGGTAGCTCTAACATCGCCTGTACGAGAGCTTCTCAACTATTGGGAAGACTCGAACATCACCTGTACGATTAGTTCTCAACTATTGGGAAGACTCAAACATCACCTATACGATTAGTTCTCAACTGTTGAAAAGACGCGAACATCGCCTGTTCGATAACTTCTCAACTGTTGGAAGGACTCGAACATCGCCTGTTCGATAGCTTCTCAACTGTTAGAAGGACTCGAACATCGCCTGTTTGATAGCTTCTCAACTGTTAGAAAGACGCGAACATCGCCTGTACGATAACTTCTCAACTGTTGGAAGATAAGAACACATACAATAAACCAACAAAAATCCCCCGAAAGCCCTGTAATTGAACTTTCGGGGGATTTTAAATATGTAAATCGCAGGAAGTTAAGACTTACTGAAGCTTTTGCTTCACTTCCACTTCCTGGAAGGTTTCGATAATATCACCTTCCTTGATGTCGTTGCAGTTGGTCAGTGAGATACCACACTCAAAGTTTGTAGTAACCTCCTTCACATCGTCCTTGAAACGCTTGAGCGCATTGATTTCACCCGTGAAGATCACAATACCATCGCGAATCAAGCGAGCCTTATCAGAACGCTTCACCTTACCATCAAGCACGTAAGCACCGGCCACGTAACCCACCTTCGAGATGTGGTAAACCTGACGTACCTCGATGTTTGCAGTAACCTCTTCCTTGATTACAGGTTCAAGCATACCTTCCATTGCCTCCGTCACGTCCTCAATAGCGTCGTAGATGACAGAATACTGACGAATTTCGACACCGTCGCGCTCGGCCAACTTACGAGCCTGCATAGAAGGACGAACCTGGAAACCAACAATGATGGCTTCGGATGCCGCAGCCAACGTCACATCGTTCTCGCTGATCTGACCCACACCCTTGTAGATAACCTTGATAACGATATTCTCTGTAGAAAGCTTGATGAAAGAGTCTGCAAGTGCTTCTACTGAACCATCCACGTCAGCCTTGACAATCAAGTTCAATTCGTGATAAGATCCCAGCTTCAAGCGCTTACCAATCTTCTCGAGCGTAAGCACCTCACGCGTACGAAGATCCTGTTCACGCTGTAACTGTTCGCGCTTGTTGGCAATCTCGCGTGCTTCCTGTTCCGTATCCATCACATGGAACTGGTCACCGGCCTGCGGAGCACCATTGAAACCGAGCAGGGTAGCCGCCATAGAGGGACCTACCTCCTGAATACGCTGTCCACGCTCGTTGAAGAGAGCCTTCACACGTCCGTAGTTCGTACCTGCCAAAACTACATCGCCCTGGCGGAGCGTACCGTTGGCCACCATCACCGTTGCCACGTAACCACGACCTTTATCCAATGAAGATTCAATCACCGTACCTGTAGCCTTGCGGTTAGGATTAGCCTTCAGCTCCAACATATCAGCTTCGAGCAATACCTTTTCGAGCAAGTCACTCACACCGATACCCTTCTTCGCAGAAATATCTTGGCTTTGGTATTTACCACCCCATTCCTCCACGAGGAAATTCATGGCAGCCAAGCCCTCCTTAATCTTATCCGGATTCGCATGGGGCTTATCCACCTTGTTGATAGCAAACACAATAGGTACATTGGCTGCTACGGCGTGGCTGATAGCTTCCTTAGTCTGCGGCATGATGTCATCGTCAGCAGCAATAATGATGATGGCAATATCCGTCACCTGCGCACCACGGGCACGCATTGCTGTAAATGCCTCGTGACCTGGAGTATCAAGGAACGTAATCTTGCGGCCATTTTCGAGCGTCACGTTGTATGCACCAATATGCTGCGTGATACCACCCGCTTCACCTGCAATCACGTTTGACTTACGAATGTGGTCCAAAAGTGATGTCTTACCGTGGTCTACGTGACCCATCACAGTCACAATCGGAGCACGCGGTTCGAGATCTTCCGGATTATCCTCCTCTTCCGCAATAGCTTCCTGCACATCAGCTGAAACATATTCCGTCTTGAAGCCAAATTCCTCAGCCACCAAGTCAATCGTTTCAGCGTCCATGCGCTGGTTGATGCTCACCATGATACCGATGCTCATGCACGTACCGATAACTTTCGTCACAGGCACATCCATCATCTGAGCCAGCTCATTGGCCGTCACAAATTCCGTCAGCTTCAGCACCTTGCTTTCAGCCTTAGCCTCGCGACGTTCCTCTTCCGCACGTGCATGTTGTTGTTCACGCTTTTCCTTGCGGTATTTGGCACCCTTGTTACCTTTTTGCTTATTCGTGAGGCGAGCCAGCGTCTCCTTCACTTGCTTAGCAACATCTTCTTCGGTTACTTCAGCCTTCACCTCCTTCGCCTTGCGGTTGCGATCCTTTCCAGCACGCTTGCTATTGTTCGCCTGGTTCTGGTTGCCACCCTGGTTATTGCGGTTATTGCCGTTACCGTTGTTGCCATTATTATTGTTACCATCGTTACGGCGCTTGCCGTTACCGTCCTTGTTGCCGCCCTTGTTTTGAGAAGCCACACTGTTCACGTCCACACGTTCGTTACCGATGCGCGTACGCTTCTTGCGCTGACCACCCTGAGCTGCACCCTGTCCGTTAGCGTCTTGTCCGTTCTTACCTCCTCGGCGACGGTCTTCCTTACCCTTCTTCTTCGGTCGGGTCGTAGGGTTGATCGCACTGAGGTCAATCGTACCGAGAACCTTAGGTCCGGTGATTTCGGTCTGCGTGTGAAGCTTAAATACTCCACCCTCTTCTTCGCCGATCGCCTTTGCGCGCTCGTCAACAGAAGGACGTTCAGCCGTCTTTCTATTTTCCTTTTCAGGAGTTTCGGCTTTCGGAGCCTCTTCTACGGGTTTAGCCTCCGCTTTCGTCTTTTCGGCAGCAGCCTTCTCCGCCTTCGGAGTTTCCTTAGCTTTACCCTGCACCGCATCCAGGTCAATTTTGTTAACCGAAACGATGCGCGGCTTCATATCTTCCGGCACTTCAGTCGCAATCATTTCCGCTTCAGGCTGTGCCGTTTTCTGTGCAGAGTGTTTCTTTTCCTGTCGGGTCTGTCTGATTTCCTCCGCTTTGTTGCGTAGGTCCTTGTCAGCACCAAATTCCTTTTTGAGCAAGTCGTACTGCTTCTCGTCTAACTTCTGATTGAGGTTATCCTCACTTTCGAGCGGACAACCCTTTTTCTTGAGAAAGTCGGAAATGGTCTGCTGTCCGACACCAAACTCCTTAATAGCTTTATTTAATCTGATATTCATGTAGTCTTTATTTGGAAAATAGGGGGAAGAGTGAATAAAATACTTAGGAACTGAAGCGTCCCTAAGAAAATATCAACGCGCCGTCCTCCCGGAGGGCGACCGTCATTTAAAGCGAAGCCCCGTAAGGGCTGCAATCAGGGATAAACGAAGAGGCAGAAGGTCCGTTTCACCGGTTTGCCCTTCTATATTGTTGCCCCTTCGGGGCCAAGTTCGGTGTAAAGCATTACAACCGTTTGCCCCAACGAATAAGCCGTGTCATTCCCTTTGGGGCCTGCTTTCACATCCGTTTCCGGATAGCGTTACCCCTAACTTTCCTCGCCTGCAGATTCTTCCACAGACTGGTTAGCTTCGGCTGGAGCTTCTTCCGCAGAAGCTTCATCCTCAAATTCGGCGCGGAGGATACGCAACAAGTCGTCCACCGTACTTTCTTCGAGGTCAGCCTTTTCAATCAACATCTCACGCGGCGCATTGAGCACTTCACGAGCCGTTTCCAGACCGATAGACTTAATGGCATCAATCACCCACTGGTCTACCTCGTCAGCAAATTCGTCCAAGTAGATGTCCTCAATTTCCTTCTCGCCTTCCTCCGGTTCACGGAACACATCAATCGTATATTCCGTCAGCTGTGAAGCAAGCTTGATGTTCGAGCCACTCTTACCAATAGCCAAGCTTACCTCTGAAGGACGGAGATACACCTCAGCCTTCTTCTCCTCCTCATGGAGCGTAATGCTCGATACTTGAGCCGGAGCCAAGGCACGCTGGATAAAGAGCGCCGTATTGCTGGAATAATTAATTACGTCGATGTTTTCATTGCGCATTTCGCGCACTACCGAATGGATACGGCTACCCTTCACACCAACACAGGCACCAACGGGATCAATGCGGTCATCGTAGCTCTCTACCGCAATCTTCGCGCGTTCACCTGGAATGCGAGCAATGCGGCAAATGCGAATCAAGCCGTCACCGATTTCGGGAATTTCGAGTTCAAGCAGACGCTGCAAGAACATGGGAGAAGTACGTGAAAGATAAATCTTCGGATTACCATTGGCATTGTCTACACGGTCGATAACAGCCGTTACATGGTCTCCCTTATGGAAGAAATCTCTGGGAATCTGCTGTGACTTCGGCAAATAGAGTTCATTCTTTTCTTCGTCCATCAACAGCGTCTCTGACTTCCACGTCTGATATACTTCGGCAGTAATCAACTCGCCTACACGGTCTTTGTATTTGTTGTACAGCGCGTCGTGCTCCAGCTCGAGGATTTTGCTAGCAAGAGTTTGGCGCAACGTCAAGATTGCACGGCGACCAAAGTCAGCGAAGTGAATCTCTTCAGACACTTCTTCACCAATTTCATAATCGTTATCAATCTCGCGTGCCTTGCTCAAAGCGATTTCCCGGTTCGGGTCCTCCACCTCGTCATCAGCCACCACCACGCGGGTACGGTAAATTTCGCAGTCACCCTTCTCAGGGTTTACAATCACGTCAAAGTTTTCGTCCGAGCCGAAGAGTTTCGCAATCACACTGTGAAAGCTTTCCTCCAGCACGCCGACCATGGTCGTGAGGTCAATGTTCTTATTGTCCTTGAACTCAGCAAAGGTTTCAATAAGACTTGCCGTCTCGGTTTTCTTCTTAGCCATTTGTTTGGGAGTTATGTAGTTACTTGAAATCAATGAGATACTTCGTCCATTTCACCTCTTCGAAAGTCAGTGCAAGGTCACGGCTGACGAGTTTCGGTCGTTTCTGCCCTTCTTCGCGCACCTTTTCTTCGATGGTAAGGGTGAATCCTTCGGGAGTCACGTTCGAAAGCACGCCCTGGAGCTTTTTGCCTGCCGTGGTCAAGACTTCCACGCGTTCTCCTTGGTGGATTTCATACTGTCTAAGGACTTTGAAGGGCTGTCCGATGCCGGCACTTCCCACTTCCAATTCAAAGTCCTCGCGGTCGCGGTCGAGCTGTGACTCGATAAAGCGGCTCAGCTCTACACAATCTTCAATCCACACACCTTCCTCGTGGTCTATTTCTACCACGATGCGATCGTCCGGGCTGATGGTGAGGTCTGTCAGGAAATATTCCTTGTCCTCCAGCCATTGGTCAACCAGACTTTTTACAAAGCTTTTATCTATCATTCGGTCAACATGCGGCTCGACGTCATCCCGCCCTCCCTGTTCATCCATCAGGAGGATTTGCGTTGCGCCTTGCCGGGTCAGTAAATAAGGATTATAAAAATGAGTGAGGAACTTTAGAAAGCCCCTCACTCATTTCTGTGCGCAAAGTTAAGAATAATATCCTATGTGAACCAAATATTTCCGTCAAAATCACGGAATTTCAGCCGTTAAAATCCAGTGAAGAAAAGTCGTTTGAAATGCTTTTCGAAGTTCTTATCAACAGCTTCATATGCCTAATTACCATCCGCTGCATCCAGAACTATTTTTGATACCTTACTTAACGATCGTAGCTTTAACAATGCGTACGTCATCAAAGGGACGATCGTTCTCGTCACGACCTACCCATTGTATCTGATCCGCAATATCCAACCCTTCAACTACCTCACCAAAGACAGTATATTGACCATCCAAATAAGGCATTCCACCAAACGAACGATAAGTGTCTTTGATCTCAAGGGTTAGCTTCGCCTTCCCTTGCGTCATACTGTCTAAGTGTTCCTGAGCGCGCGCCAAACCTTCGTCGGTATAGAGCGTACCTGTCACGATATAGAACTGATAAGCCGACGAACGGCGTTCGGGATTGACCTCGTCGCCTTCACGCGCAGCGGCCAGCGCACCTGATTTGTGATAATGACGGGGGAAAACGATTTCTGCTGGCAGTGAATAAGGTTCGGGACTGTCTCCCAATTTGACTCCTGGCTTTGCCTCACGGCTGAGAGAATCACCCGCCTGTACCATGAAGTTTGGAATGACGCGATGAAACAACAAGCCATCGTAAAAGCCCTCTCGTACCAACCGCAGGAAATTATCCCGATGCTTCGGGGTATCGTTATAAAGTTGCACCCGAATTTTGCCCAAAGTCGTTTCAAACAATACTTCGTGACGAAGCGTATCAGCCGTTTGAGCTTGGAGCGCCGGAAGGGTCAGAAAGAAGAAAAGAAGAGTAAAAAGAGATTTCATGAGAAAGCATTGAAAAGAACAAACAGTCGAAAGCGCACGAACAAGGTTAAGCACTAAATTTTATCCAGTCCCTTCGTAAACTTCAACCAATAATACTTCAACGGATTCTTATATTTGAGCTGTTTCCACGGTCGGCTTTGGTGCGGCCGGTGTAATACGGGCAATTCCGTGAAGAGGTAGTTCTGAAATCCGCGTTGACGCGATTCATGTGAGATAGTCACATCATACCAATTTTTCTCGGGATTCAGTTCCTCAAAAGAGTAAGCCGCCAAAAGTGCTGGGGTCAACAGCGAACAGCAGAAACTACAATGTTTCTTGACTTCGATTACGCCCTTTTCCAGCTTGGCCGCATAAAGATAGGGATAATTCACCTCTCCCGCTTCGTCTACCGTTACCGAAGCAGCAATGCCACAACGTTCGTGTTGTAAAGCTCCATCATAAAGACGCTGAAGCGTATACGGACCTACCGTTACATCACTTTCGACGATACACAAGGCTGCGTCAGCCTCCAAAGCCTCCTGTTGTGACTTGCGAAGCACCAACAAATAGTTAGGTGATAGATGGTCCGTCAAGTCAGCTAGATTGACCAGCCGGAACCCCAGTTCACGCGAAGCGTCTTCGAGTCTTTGGGTATTTTCAGGAGTAGAAAAATCATTGTACACGGTGTACGTAAAGGGCACCGTCAAGTTGCTTGCCATCACCGAGGCAATGGTGTCGAGTGTGGTCTCAATCGAATCTTTGACAGGAGTAATAATGTAAAGGCCTTTCATATTTAAAGAGTTCATCTGAATAACGCGCAACGGGTTCTCTACCTCTTTCTACTAGAGATGCAAAAGGACACAAACCGTAAACAACCATTGTGCCCTTCTTTAAGAAGCAATACGATTCACTCATCGTCCCAACTAAGCAGTCGGTATCGTTGGCTACCCATCGAAGCGTTGGCACAAAAGTAAGGATTTTCCTTAGAATAGGTTCCCCCGTTCACCCGGATATCCCCTCCAGGCAGTCTCACCCAAGGAAATAACAGGGTGAATCTTTGGCATTGCCTACCTTTTGCCGTACCTTTGCGCCACTTAATACGACTGGGGATATTGACCCGCCATTTCGGTTCGTCGGTTTGGGAAGCCCGCTTTCCTTCCCCTGTTTCAACCCTACGATTATGTCTGAAAACTATAGTCTCAGCCACTTGAAAGAACTCGAAGCCGAGTCCATCCACATCATCCGCGAAGTGGCGGCGGAATTTGAGAATCCAGTGATGCTTTACAGCATCGGTAAGGATTCCAGCGTCATGGTACGCCTGGCAGAGAAGGCTTTCGCTCCTGGTCGTCCCCCCTTCCCCTTGATGCACATTGACTCCAAATGGAAATTCAAGGAAATGCTGACGTTCCGCGATTGGTACGCCAAGGAACACGGTTGGAATCTCATTGTTGAAAGCAACGAAGAGGCCTTCAAGGCTGGCGTTGGTCCGTTTACCCACGGCTCTAAGGTACATACAGACTTGATGAAGACGCAAGCCCTGCTTGCTGCCCTCGACAAGCACAAATTTGATGCAGCCTTTGGGGGTGCCCGTCGTGACGAAGAGAAGAGCCGTGCCAAAGAGCGCATTTTCTCCTTCCGCGATCAATTCCACCAGTGGGATCCAAAGAACCAACGTCCGGAACTTTGGGATACATACAATGCCCGTGTTCACAAGGGCGAGAGCATTCGCGTCTTCCCGCTTTCTAACTGGACTGAGCTCGATATCTGGCAATACATCCGTTTGGAGAACATCCCCATCGTGCCCCTCTATTTTGCCAAGGAACGCCCCGTCATCAATTTGGATGGTCAGCTCATCATGCCAGACGACGACCGCCTGCCCGAGCAGTACCGCGACCAGATTGAGATGCGTAAGATTCGCTTCCGTACCTTGGGTTGCTGGCCTTTAACGGGTGCCATTGAGAGCGAAGCTGACACCATCGAAAAGATTGTAGAAGAAATGATGACTACAACCAAAAGTGAACGCACCACGCGTGTCATCGACTTCGACCAGGATGCTTCTATGGAACAGAAGAAACGCGAGGGATATTTCTAACCCACATTTACATACAAAAGTGTATTCCTTTGTGGAAAACACAACATACTTTTCCACAGTCAAAAGGCTGTCTGCATGAAGTTAAACTGATGCAGACAGCCTTTTTTATGGTTGAAGCTGGGCTAAATGACTGGTATACACCTCCACTTATTCCCGACAGCCTCGAATCGGGGAATGGGGCAACCGTATAAGCACTCCTACGTCTGTCGCAGCAGAATTCGGGTCCCGTATTGGTACTCCTACGTCTGTCGCCGATGCTGTCCTAAACGTTTTTCGAGAAAAACAAAAAAGAAAGAGACAACTACCTTACACTCAATCGGAACAAATTACGATCCAATGATTAATGAACTCAAGAGTTCACGCGTCAGTTCTTAAAACGGCCAGATCAATGGTACCAATGTAACGGCCACAATCAATGTCATGAGATTCAGAGGAAGTCCCACACGAACAAAATCACCGAAACGGTAATTACCGATACCTTGCACGATGAGATTGGTTTGATAGCCAATGGGAGTGCTGAAACTCGCCGAAGCCGCCAGACAAATCGTGACGAAGAACGGCATAGGGCTGACGCTCAAGTGTTCCGCTATCGACAAACTAATGGGAAATGCCAAAGCTGCCGCCGCGTTATTCGTCATGAGTTCGGTAAAGAGGTTGGTAATGATAAATACCACACCCAAAAGAACAACCGGGCTATAATTCTGACTCAGCCCTACGGTCCAGGCGGCAACCGCATCGGCCATTCCAGAGTTTTGCATCGCTTTGCTAATGGCAAAGGCTGAAGCTATGGTCACCAAGATGTCCCAAGAAATATATTTGGTGTATTTACGGGCTGGAAATATTTGCAACCAGGCCATTAAAATAGTCACCACCGAGACGAAGAAGAACATATCCAACTTCATCTTGGGAAAAGCTTCCCGCACGGCGGGCAACTCGCCTATGGTAGCCCCGACAATCATCAGCAACAACAAACCGACACTAAGCCAACGTTTCCACACGGGCAAAGCAGGCTCTGCCTCCTTACCGTTCGACACCATCAAGAAAAATGAGGAGTCCCCCCAGTTCTGCATGAAGGTATCGTCGGTCAGCAATACTAACGTATCGCCTTCACGAAAGCGTTCCCTACGCATATCGTGCATAATTAGGGTCGTACCGCCCCGTCGCAATTCCAACAGCGTAGCACCGTACTTACGTTTGAAATCGAAATCAAACACGCGCTTGTTGATGGCGGGAAAGCGAGCACCAAGCACAACTTCCACCCGGTGCAACCCCTTGTCGCGCTCTTCAGTCGAAGTGAGCGCATCCCGATCTTCGCGATTAGCAGGCAGCAACCGAGGTGAAAAGACAAAAAGATAAATGAGCCCGAGCAAACATACGACCAATCCTACCTTGCCAAGTTCGAACATACCAAATCCCGAATAGCCTGCCTCGATGACCATGCCATGAATCACGAGGTTCGTACTCGTACCAATGAGGGTACACACTCCGCCAAGGATAGTGGCATACGACAAAGGTATCAAGAGTTTTGTCGGAGCTAATCGATGCTTCTCAGCCCAGCGTTTAATCATGGGAGCAAAAATAACCACCACAGGCGTGTTATTAAGGAAGGCTGAAATCAACGAAACGATAGGCAGCATGCGTATTTGCACAGCCGTTACCCCCGTTTTCCCTTTCGGTAACAGATTGCGCAATAGGGTTTCGAGCAATCCTGACCTCCGCACTCCCTCACTGACCAAGAAGAGCAGGGCCACAGTCATCATGCCTTTATTGGAAAAGCCTTCGAGTAACTCTTTCGGGGTCAAAATGCCAGCACAAAGAAAAACAACGGCTCCCGACAACAATACGAGGCCGGGACGCATACGATCCTTGATCAGAGCAAGAATGATAAAGAAGAGAACCAGAAGTACAAACAGGGGAGTAAAACTCATACGCGAAACGAAGCGATGGGAAAAGATAAAAGAAAAAGAGACGGGCTGTTACCTAGGAACATACCCGCCCCAATTAGAAGTATAGCTTGTGAAGAGCTTGCCTCACAACGGAAGCAGGCTTCTGTTGGCAAATTACGAACGCTTGACGAGGAAGAAAGGATTGTGCAAGTCTTCCTTATTATAGTGCAAGGGCTGCCCCGTCTCTGCATCCACAACCTCACAGCCTGCCGCGACTGCTATGGCATGCCCCGCTGCAGTGTCCCATTCCATAGTAGGAGCCAAACGAGGATAAACGTCTGCCTGCCCCGCAGCGACGAGGCAAAGTTTCAGCGAACTGCCCGCACTAACTGTCTCGACCGCACCGTACTGCTGTTCCAGGTTATTGATAAAGCTTTGGGTGGCTTCTGACAGATGTGAACGCGAAGCGACCACTCTGCAGGGATGGGACTGATTTAGGTCTTCTGTGGGGAGTGCTCGTGCCACTCCGACGGCGAGCGTTTCGCGGTCTACATCTGCCACCCAAGCCCCTTGGCCTACTTCACCCCAATAGAGGCGATAAAGCGCGGGTACGTAGATTACGCCCAAAATGGGAGTACCATTTTCAACCAAGGCAATATTGACCGTAAATTCGTCATTGCGCTTCAAAAATTCCTTGGTACCATCAAGCGGATCAACAACCCAAAGCTGTTTCCAGTCCTTGCGAGCTTCGTAAGGCAAATGGATGCCCTCTTCACTCAGCACGGGAATACCTGTTGCTTCAAGGATGGGAGCGATGACTGCATGCGAACGGCGATCAGCTAAGGTCAACGGAGAGTTATCCGCCTTACGCTCTACTTCCCAGTCGGTTTCAGGATGGGTATAGATTTCCATGATTGCAGCGCCCGCTTGAATAGCAGCTGCCTGGATTGTTTCTTGGATATTCATCGATATTTGAAATTTGATAAAGGAATAAGGAAAGGAGAATGCCCCAAGCGAAGGGTTACACGCTATAGAAATTACTCCCTACCCCATCCATAATTTTCCCTTCGGAACGATCCACACCTTAAAACTCCATAGAGAAGGAAATACCACGTTGGTGCATGTCACGCAACGTAGGAGTCAATCTTTTCACGAAACCTTCCCATGAACGTACGGGAGCTGGACTCCAGCCTACTTCGGCCAGTGCGAGTGCACGAGGGTAAGCCATGTAGTAAATACGCTCGGGCGAAGTAATACATTCGCTCCAGAGGGTACCAGCCACACCAAAGAGATTGTTCTTTTCAAATTCCTCACCCATCCCCCACGAGGGATCGAGTTCATACGTCCGTTTGAGCGGCGTCACAGGCATTCCCCAATTTACTTCAGGCATATCGCCCTGTGCCATAGGATAATCTAGATAGCAATGTTCACCCGGACAGAGCATAATCTTGGCATTGTTAGCCACGGCTGCATCGATGGCCGCACGGGTCAGGCCGTGACGCCAAGCAAAGGTGACACACCCCGGTTGTATCTTCTTGAAGTCTGTTTCATACCAGAACATGGGCACCTTCTGGTGACGGGTACGCAACGTATCAATTACACGGTTAAACATGTACTCTTGCAAGCGCCAGTTCTCTGAGCGGTCGGTCGTAGTAATGCCGAGCTTCTTCTTGAGACTCTGACACTTCGGACAACTAGTCCAACAATCGAGTGCAGGCATACCGGCCTCATCACCACCGAGGTGAACATAAGGAGAGGGGAATACAGTAGCGAGTTCTGCAAAAACATTGCCGAGAAACTCGTACGTAAACTCATTGCTCGGGCAAAGCAGCTCGTTAGACACACCGCAAGTCGTGCGAATGGGCACTTGCTTAGCGTGACAGGTCAGCTCGGGATAAGCATGAATAGCTGCCACCTCATGACCAGGCATTTCAATCTCAGGGATAACCTGGATATGGTATTTAGCCGCAAAGGCTACAAGTTCGCGAAGCTGTTCCTGCGTATAATAACCACTCACGGGGATTTGCATATCATCCATTCCAACGCGGGCAGACGATACTTCCGTCAAGCGAGGATACTTTTTGATTTCGATACGCCAAGCCTGATCATCAACCAGGTGGAGATGAATCGCATTGAGCTTATAACGTGCCATTTCAGGAATGAACGCCTTCAGTTCCTCAAAGGGAATGAAAATGCGACAAGGATCCACCATCAGCTCACGGATGTGTGTGCGGGGTTGGTCAGCAATGCGCAGAGCGGGAATCACTTCACAACACTGAGCTGTCGCGTTATCGCGAAGCAGCTGGTCGAAAGTCATGAGTCCGTAGAATACACCAGTAGCTGTCTGTCCCTTGATGTGTACTTCCTGTCCCTTGATAGTCAACGTGTAGGCTTCGGGATCACTGAGGCTCTTGTCAAGCTCAAGGTAAAGGATTGCCTTACCCTTGCGACGAGCTTCCTTGGGCAAAGGCAGACGTTCGCGAAGAATGCGCTCGGCATGAGCACATTCGTTTTCTAGTCCGGCAACTGACTGTACTTCCCATTTTGCCAAGACCTTAAGGCTCTCGCCATCGGTTTGTTGCAATTCTGCAGGTGCGGGCATGAGCGATTGTTGGGGATTGCAAATGCCGTTGGCAGCTATCGGATTACTATAGAAATCCTTCCAGCCCTCAGCCTTGCGATACTTCACCTCTGAACCCTTCGGCACGATAAGTTTCACCTTTTTACGGTCTAAACCATAGAAAGCGAAGGAGCCTGCAGCAGGAGGCACTGGAGAAAGGACACGTACAGTCTTGAGTCGAGGTAGACGGGCAAACGCAAAGTCACCCAAAACGGGATTTCCCTCAATAACAATTTCTTCGAGCGAATCGCAGGAAGAGAAGGCAGCATCACCCACACGTTTCAAAGACTTCGGAAGGGTAATGTAACGCAATCCACGGCAAGCGAAGAATGCATGGGTACCAATGGTCTGCACATTCTCGGGCAAAACAACCGTTTGGAGTTTGCGACGCGAATGAAACGCATTATTGGGTACAGCTGGACAATCGGCCATACCAAGGTCCACCTTTTGAAGTTGCCAACAAAGGTCACGCAACTGGCGAAAATCGGAATTACCCTTGGTTGAGAGCGTACCCGTAAGCTTAATATCTTTAGCATCCGCCTTTTGTTCAGCGGTAAGATCCTGCATACGACTTGCCGTTTGGGCAAAAAGTCCGAGCGACAGGAACGAGAAAGTCAACGTGAGAAGTGTTTTCATGCAAACAGACATATGGGTTTAGAAACTCAGCGTACGGCTACCGTCTTCATTTTCGTCCAAGGTTACACGCACAGCGTCACCCGGCAATACATCCTCAATGAGTTCAGGCCATTCAATGAAACAAAGTGCACCAGAGTAGAAGTAATCTTCGTAACCCATATCATACACTTCGTCCAGCTTCTTAATGCGGTAGAAATCAAAATGGTAAATCAATTCGCCCGTTTCGTCAGAGCGATATTCATTGACAATGCTGAAAGTCGGCGAGTTGACAATGTCTGTCACGCCGAGGGCCTCACATACAGCCTTGATAAAAGTTGTCTTGCCAGCTCCCATCTTGCCATAAAAAGCAAAAACGGTGCTTTGGTCCATCGCCTGAATAAAGGCTTCAGCCGCAGCTGGCATTTCTTCGAGTGATTGGATACGAATTTCCATAAGAGTTAGGATTGAAATAAATGGAAGACATTTCTAAAAATACCAGTTGAAGAGTAGAGGGTTGAAAAAGTGAATGGGAATGATCCCAAATTCAAGAATGAACATTTCACTCCACTGACCCTTCAACGAATCAATGATTAGAACCTGTCTTTTGAAAGAAAGATTGGGGCTAAACTGCCCCTATAAGAGCTTTATATTACGCGACCGCACCTTGAAACATATTACGGTTCGAGACCAAGCAAACGAAGCAAGGCCTCCACACTTTCCTCTAGTTTAAGGTGAGAGGTATCGAGCGCAAGGGCTGGATTTGCCGGAGCTTCAAAGGGAGCTGAAATGCCTGTAAAGTTCTTCACTTCGCCCTTACGAGCCCGTGCATAAAGTCCCTTCACGTCTCGACGTTCACACTCTTCCAAGGGCGTGGAAATATACACTTCCTTAAAATCATCAGCCCCGATGATTTGAGCGGCCAACTGGCGCAACTCTTCCGTCGGACTGATAAAGGCGGCAATGGTAATGATACCCGTATCGACAAAGAGCTTGGCAACTTCGGCAATGCGGCGGATATTTTCGCGACGGTCCTCTTCTGAAAAACCGAGGTTGGCATTGATTCCCGAACGGATATTATCCCCATCAAGGATGCGACAAAGCAAGCCTCGACGATGAAGTTCGCGTTCTAACGCAATCGCTACCGTACTCTTACCAGAGCCACTCAGTCCCGTAAACCAGAGCATCACACCACGTTGGTGCAACAACTCTTCCTTGTCCTGACGACTCAACATGCGGTCGAACACGGGATAAATATTTTCTTGTTGTTTCATATCGGTGCAAAGATAGTGCTTAGTAGATAGTTGGAAAACGAATTGACAAAGGATATGTTGTGAAAGACGCACGACGGAGCACAAAGATCCATCAATGCATTCTAAAAAGCGAACAAATCAAGCAAGAATACTTCCCTTGATTTGAAAGACTCATTTCCAAAGTCAATACGTTCCCGCAAAAAGTGCAAAAGCCCCAAAGTACTTGCGCTACACGATGTAACACAAGGACCTGGGGGCTTACTTTACTTTGGAAGAAATATTATTTCCACATCATCCGTTTCACCATCAGTTTTCCACGTTTCACAACACAAACATTCGACAATGCTCGACGCAAACGACTGTCGAGAATGATTAACATCACCGAGAAAAGAATAAGCAGGATACCAGACAAGAGTCGCGGAGTCAGCACTTCACCAAAAAGTGTAACGCCGACAATAATGGCAGTAACAGGTTCGAGCGCACCCATGATGGCCGTCGAGGTCGAACCAATACAACGAATCGCCATGGCCATAAATACAAGGGATATCACTGTCGGAACAATGCCAAGAAGCAAGGCAAACGACCAAGCACGCGCACCATGATGCATCTGAATGCTACCTGTTGGAGTAAACGTGGCATAAAGTGTGAGAAATATCAAGCAGAAAAACATGGCATAAAAGGTCAGCTTAACACTAGACATGACGATGCCACTCCGATTGACTGCTATGATATAAAGGGCATAGGTTAAAGCGGAAATAAGAATCAACACAACGCCCAATGTACGAATCGGCTGTCCATTATCTCCCTCATAAAGCAGAGATATTCCCCCGACAGTAAGCGCGATGGCTAGCAACGAGGGCCATTTCAACCTTTCATGAAAAAAGACGGCCATCAAAATGGCAACAAAAACGGGATAAGCGAAAACCAAAGTAGCAGCTACGCCGGCAGCCATGTAATGAAAACTGAGAAAGAAAGTGGCTGAAGAAACGGCAAACAAGCCACCAAGCAATGCCAACACTCCCGTTTCACGACGAGTCAAGGAAAAACTCTTGCGTTGCACTTTCATCAGGAGGCCCAACACAAAGGAGCCGATGAGAAAACGGTAAAACAGGACAGAATTAGAATGGTATCCTTCCTGGTAAAGGTAAAGTGCACAAAGGGGGTTCATGCCGTAACTCACGGCAGAGATGCAGCCAAAGATGCCGCCTTTCACTGAATTGTTTAGCATTGTATTGTTTGTTATTCTAGAGTTGCAAAGGTACGAAGTCGAAAACAAATAGGCGAAGGGAAAGATATCTGTCGCCATTCAGCCGCTCCACACTCATAAAAGAGCACAACAATCGCCCCGTTTCTCCCCCATTACACCCAGCATACCCCTCGTTTTTTACACACAGAAACTGATTTTATCCCGAAAAGGTTTGGCACATTTCAAAATTCTTTCTACTTTTGCACTCGCAAAACGGGATGTAGCTCAGTCCGGTTAGAGTACGCGTCTGGGGGGCGTGTGGTCGCTGGTTCGAATCCAGTCATCCCGACTTCAAAAAGGTTTTAAAGGTGAATAAGTGATTGGTGATTAGATTTTCATCTAAAGAATCAGTCACTTTTTTCGTACCCATACGTCAACACCTTCTTTTCCCACACTCTTCTGCCCATCTGGCAGATTACAAACAATTAGTGCGCCCCGGCTCCATAAAGGAACGGGGCGCACCGTCGTTATTATCCAAAAGGCTTTCACCTAAAAGCACGGCTTAACTGGGGTCAGCGGATTTCCCCGGTTGGTAAGCTTTCTTTTAAGCGTATAGCATAGCCAGCCTGAACATGAAGAATTTCACATCAGACACCCCTCTTAACTGGCTTCGAAAAGCTTTGATTTTAGCATTGAACGACTCCGCAGAAGCATTTGTCAATCGTTCCTCAAAATAATTTATGATGGTTGTACTATGGTTTGAAAACGTATCAAGCACCTTGTTGAATTCCATAGAGTCAAACTCTTCCACTTCATTGTACCATCTAGCGAGATTCAACCTTGCTTCGTCGGGACTTGACTTCTTGTTGAAGATGTCTGTCAGTTTCATGCTAAGGCTGTATCCTTCCAGAAGCTTTGGGAATTTATCAAAGAGAATGGCAGCCCTGGCCTTTTGCTGTTCGTTCCATTTGGTCCAGTGTTTCAGTATGATATGCTTGCTTCTGCTTAATATTTGCGGTAAGGTTTCCCCATTATCCATTCTTTCAGGCTCCCATTTTCCGATTCTATCTCTTTCTGCCTTACTCTTTGCATCTTTCTTCTTTTGCCGATGCTCCCTGATAGCCCTATTTTCTGCATCAAGTACTTTCCACCGGTAATGTATTCTCAATTGGTCAACAGCTTCAGACATAAGCTGTTGCACATGAAAACGGTCATTAATCAATTTAGCGGCAGGGAAAACCTTTCTGACAGTGAGCATCATTGCTGATGACAAATCAGTTGTAACTGTCTTTACAGCCAGCCGTTTCCGAAGTGGAATCCTACGCAAGATTTCACTTACCACGTCCGTAGCAACTCCGCGAATCATGGCAACTAAAGTCCCTTTACGACCTTTCGCTGCTTTGTTGGTCAGAATTGTATAAACATCTCCATTGCTCAGACAGGTTTCATCCAAGGAAAGGTTCTCTCCAATATTTTCAGGATAAAGGATATAATCATGCGCATGTTCAACTTGATCCCAGTTTCGGTAATCACTAATCTTCTCCTTGTATTGCTTACGCAGAGTCTGACCTTTTACTCCGTGACGTTCTGCAAGTACACAGATGCTTACAGGAGTAGACTCAATCTCCTTCTTTTAAAAAAGACACAAACTCTGAGTTGAGCCGTGTGCCGTCAAATTCTGATAAGTCCCAGTCGTAGCTGAAGATTTCGTTGGATGATTTATCAAGCCATTTACGCTTACGGACATGGAGATAGGTGGCACGCCCGCGTATAGGATAATCTTGAATTACACGATACTCTCCAAATCCGTAGGCTATAATTTCAGGATTATATTTGTCTTCCTTTAGTTGTACTTTCTTTTCATCAAGATAAATATCAAAACGATCAGCGCTCTTGTCGAAGCTGACAATATCAAAGTTGTCGATAAGCACATCTGGAAGGATGGCTCGAAGAAGTTGTTCTGGTTTCATAATACAAAGGTAAGCAAAGATATTTATTTGTAGGAATACCAACCAGAAATTTCCGCTGAGCCGTTATCATTCTCTGCAATAAGGCTTATATTTGCAGTCTCAAATCTAATTTCTACCTACAATCAACCTAATCAAATGAAGAAATCATTACTCAGTTTGTTGTTGTTTGTGTTATTCGTACCTAGTACACTCGTAGCACAAACCTTTGTCAATTTGACACCCAAACCGAAGACGATGAAGACTGCAACAGGAACATTGACACTTCCTGCTAATTTTGTAATCAGTCATTCGGGCTTAGACGCTGTGATGAAAGCGGAAGTAACCCGCTTTGCCGAACAATTAAATCTTTCTACGGGTTTGAATGCCACAGTGAAGGAAAACGATGAAACTGCACTTATTAAAATCGGTCTGCCTATTACCAATGTCCTTACCAAAGAGGGGGCATACAACCTTACGGTCAATGCTGATGGCGTAAAAATCAGCACAAAGAATACCCTCGGATTATACTATGCCTTACAAACTGTGAAGAAAATTCTTCCTGCTAATGTTATGGCTGGTGTAAAGGACGAGAAAATCACAACCTATACGCTGCCTTATGTAACCATCAGCGATGAACCACGATTTGAATACCGTGGTTTTATGCTTGATGTATCACGTCACTTCTTTACTGTAGAAGAGGTTAAACGAATTCTTGATGTAATGGCATACTACAAGATGAACCGCTTCCACTGGCACTTGAGTGACGATCAGGGCTGGCGCGTAGAGATTAAGAAGTATCCGAAACTAACAACAGTGGGCAGTATTGCACCTAACCGCCGATTCACGGATATGAAAACCTGCACCCAGTATTGGATTAACCGCCCCTATGGTCCTTATTTCTATACTCAGGAACAGATTCGCGAAGTTGTAGCCTATGCTAAGGAAAAACACATCGAAATTATTCCTGAAATAGACATGCCAGGTCACTTCGTTGCCGCCATGGCAGCTTATCCGGAATACAGCTGTTATCCGGAAGGTTCACACGTTATCTGGTCTGACGGCGGTATCTCTTCTGATGTTCTGAATGTTGCTAATCCTGAAGCTGTACAGTTTGCCAAGGATATTCTGAGCGAACTCATTGAACTCTTCCCCTATCAAACGATTCATATCGGTGGTGACGAATGTCCGACTTCTGCTTGGGAAGGCAATGCCCTTTGCCAACAAGTATACCGTGAAGAAAAGATGACCAACTATCGTCAGCTTCAAAGTCGCTTCATCAAGCAAATCGGTGACTTCGTAAAATCCAAGGGACGCGAACTCGCTGTATGGAATGAAGCTATTTCAGCCAACGGAGCGAACTTAAACCAGGTCACTTCAACCAAGCCGCTCGTATATTGTTGGACTGGCCCAGAAGCTGCGGCACAAAAGGCCAAAGAGCTGGGCTTAAAGAATATCTACACCCCTTGGGGGCCTTATTACATCAACCGCCGTCAGGGCAATTCACCGCTCGACCCTCCCGGTGCTGGTGATGGTTCGGACGATGTTCGCAAAACGTACAATCAAGCGATTCCTGCTGCAACAGACTACGGTGTGCAAGGTACATTCTGGTGTGAACACGTCAGCGACCGCGAATACCTCGAATGGTTAGCACTGCCCCGACTCATTGCGATTGCAGAAGCAGGTTGGACTCCTCAAGCTCAACGAAACTTTGCCGACTTCCAAAAGCGTATGACAGCCGACACTGTTTTGCTCAACTATGGTAACTACCGCTACTGTAAGTACCACATGCTTGATCAGGAAGCTGGCGAACCCAAAAAGGAATTGCCCCTCGTCAATACTGCTGAAAAGAAATATTACTACCGCCTCATTTCTGGAGGTACAGACGCAAGCCGCAAGGATCGTTGCATCGAACTGCTTGCTGACGACTCTCCCCTTTTGACGCAATATGCTGACAAGGGAGCTAAAGTAGGTACACTTTGGACCAATGTACAGGCTACAGCTAATGCGACGAACTATGAAGCCCAGTGGTGGAGTCTCGAGGAAGATCCCGCAAACAAGGGTAAATTTGCCCTCGTTTGTAAAGCACAGCCCAATGGTTCGGTAAAAGCAACTCCTACCAATACCAACACTGCGGGCCGCTGGATCTATGACAACACGACCAAGCATTACGATTTCGTATTGGGAGAAAAGGCTTACGGCAACATTGGCAACAATCATTATTACTCCATTGCAGCCAACGGTCAACACATGAACTCCTCAATGGGAGGACAGGGACTGGCTGTCAATGTGTACAACGATCCGCTTAATGGTAACGGAGGTTGCTGGCAATTTGCCCCGATGGAGAACTATACTCCTGGAACACCCGAGGCTCCCATCACATTCACTCCGCTTGCTCAGGGTAAGACTTACGTGATCACCAATGCTGTAGAAGGCTATCAAGCTACGACCTTGGCTGATGACAACAAGAGCCCTCGCCTCGCTCACTCTACGGATGCTTTCAGCGGCAATATATGGACGGCTACCGTAGCTGGCGAAGCACAAACTAACGGTACACAACTTGTTCGTTTGCAAAATGTGGCCACGGGTCGTTTCATCAGTAGTTTAAACAATTACGTAGGTCGTGAAGGTCGCCCCGTCGTTATGGATGCCACTGGCAATGATCTGACACTGAAGTACGAACCAGCTACCAAAGAGTTCCGCCTATTGGTAGACGGAAAGAGTGTATTCCCCTTACCTAATGGCAAAGTCAATGCGGGTTCTAATGTAGATGCCAATGCAACTTATGATGCTCCCCGCCTCCAAGGTGCAGCTTGGACTATACAGGAAGTTAAAGTAGCTACACTGAACTGCGTAGATGACTTAGGCAACAACCTCGGAACCTTCAAGCGCGGTATCAACGTAACTACAACGGAATTAACCGAAGCTCTCTGTCCCACGTTCGAGAATATGACGTTCCAAAAAGTCGAAACTAAGGCTGAAAACGAATATACGGTGAGCTATAAGCGTGCGGCCTTCAATCTCACCATCCAAAAGGTGGATACGAAAGGTGCACTCATCGAAAATGAGAAAATAGCTGTTCCTGTTGGTCAGGAATATACCTTCCAAACTCCGACGGTTCAATATTATACTTTCGAAAGTTGCGCAACTCCTGACGGCACGAAACTGACACTTACGAAAGACGAACTCATAACTGTAGTCTATAGTACGGAAGCATACAGTGGCGTTAAGCAGGTAGGCGAAGCTGTGAAGGAAATCAAGGCTGGTAACAGCTACCTTCTGTTTGATGCCTCGGATGCCAATAACAATGCACGCCAGGGTTACCGTCGCATTTTGGCCAACAACAAGCAGGTTAATCGTTACGCAGCTGGTACTCAGGAAATGGATCCTTCGGCTACTTGGACGCTCGTTGAGAAGGGCGAAAATAAGTATCAAGTGAAGAATGAATATTATTCTCTTTTCATTCCCCAACTGCAAGCCGGTAAAGAAACAAAGGCTTCAGCTACGGGCGATACCTTCACCTTCTCACTCAATGCAGATGGCGAAACATGGACCATCAAGGGTAGCAACAACCAATGTTGGGATGGTAACGAAAACGGCTTAATGGTCGGTTGGAATGCACCGGGTCACCCCATTAAGGCTTTCCAATATTTCGTACAACCCTACTTCAAGGCTCAAGTAACCTGTGTCAACGAAGAGGGTCAAACGCTCCAACAGAGCGAAACACTTGACAAAGCAGGTGCAACTTGGACTTTGGTTACTCCGACGATTGAAGGTTACGACCTCGTGAGCGTGACTGGTAATGAAGACTACGAAGGCCAACTTGACCGTAACCTCGACATCACGGTTACCTACAAGAAAATCAATACGGGTATCGAAACAGTTGAAACATCCACGGCCAACGTTCGTCAAGGCATCTATGACCTTCAAGGTCGCAAGCTCAATCGTATTCCACAACCGGGCATCTATATTATCAACGGCAAAAAGGTGTTGGTAAAGTAAGAACGAAGGAACATTGACTGAAGGACAGACCAAGTATTCGACAATCCAAACTTTTATAGTTTGACAACCATCGAGTCATTTTCTGTTCCATACATATTTCCCTCCAAAAGGGAATACAACAAAGCGGGTAGGACTATCGTGTCCTACCCGCTTTTTAATGGGTCTATCCATCTCACCAACAGAAATAGAAAGCATCAAAACGGGCGGCTCAGATTGCTCCTTACCGCCCGCTCTATCCTATTTCAATAAAAACTTATGCCACAAGAAACTTGGTAATGGCGTAACCGCCAACCAGTAACCAAACGTAGAGAATAGCAGCCAAAACAAAAGGTTTGGCTCCCGCTTGACGAAACTTATCGATACTCGTTTCCGTACCCAAGGCTGTCATCGCCATGGTCAAGAGGAAAGTATCCAGATTGTTGATAAAGCCTATGGTCGGGGTTAACACCTCATGCGGAATGAAATTAGCCGTTTGCAACACGGAATTGATTCCGATTACCAAAAGGAAACCAAAGGCAAACCAAGGAATAGTGATTTTGCGCTTCTCCTGTGTACCACCATTAGCAGTAGCCTTTTGCATTTTGCCCAAGCACAAGCTCATCAATACCAGCACTGGAGCAAGAAGCATCACACGAATCATCTTCGTAATCGTGGCCGCATCGGCTACATGACCTCCTGCGGCATCAATCGCATTACCAGCTCCTACCACGTGAGCCACTTCGTGCAAGGTAGCACCCGTATAGATGGCAACACCTTGATCACCCAGGCCGTTCAACAGCCCTGCACGGTAAAGGATGGGGTAGAGAAACATGGAAAGGGTGCCAAAAATAACCACTGTTGAAACAGCTACGGCTGTCTTATGCGCCTCACACTTCACTACGGGTTCTGCACCCAAAACGGCAGCAGCCCCACAGATAGCACTACCCGTTGAAGTCATCAAGGCTGTCTGCCGATCCATCTTGAGCAAGCGACCGACCAATGTACCCAGTAACAACGTACCTGCAACAATAATAATATCAGCCGTAATGGCAGGAAGTCCAATCTCCAACACTTGCTGGAATGTTAACTTGAAGCCGTAAAGCACAACACCCGCACGCAATACCTGTTTAGCACAAAACTTGATACCAGGTACCCACGTTTGCGGTAACTTATTGCGCAGGCTGTTAGCATAAAGCATACCCAAGACAATACCCACAATCAGCGGACTGAACGATAAGCTCTTGACAAACTCAAACTCCGCAATGTAGAATGCGGACATGGAGAAGAGCACGATGAGCAGAATGCCGTGCAAAACTTCCCCTCTGTTTTCTTTATTCATAAGTAGATGTGTTTGAATGGAGCGGCAAAAATACGAAAATCAAGGTCATGCAAAATTCGTCATCTTACAAAAAGAAATGTCCAGAACTCATTATCCGAAGAATCGAAGAAGGCTATCCCCTAGAATCTATATTCCTGCGAAAAGAACTTGACAAAACGGTGGGAACAGCCTCAAAGAAAATACTACCTTTGCGCCGTCAACAGACAGGAAGAGCCGTATGTCAGCTGTTTATTCAGTTTCGTTTCTTCCTTTCCTTCATATTTCAAACATACTTCTGACATGAGCACATTAGAAAAAATCTTTGCTGAAAAGCTTCTGAACGTCAAAGCTATTAAGCTCCAACCCGAAACTCCCTTTACCTGGGCTAGTGGATGGAAATCTCCCTTCTATTGCGACAACCGCAAGACGTTGGCATTCCCCGCTTTGCGCAGTTTTGTCAAGCTCGAATTGAGCCGCATCATTGCCGAGAAATATCCCGAAGCAGAAGCAATTGCCGGTGTTGCTACGGGTGCTATTGCCCAAGGTGCCCTCGTTGCAGACGCACTGGGTCTTCCCTTTGCCTACGTGCGTTCGAAACCCAAAGATCACGGTATGACCAACCTCATCGAAGGTGACCTCCAGAAGGGTATGAAGGTGGTTGTTGTAGAAGACCTCATCTCTACGGGCGGTAGCAGTCTCAAGGCTGTTGAAGCCCTTCGCCAACACGGTTGCGAAGTGATTGGCATGGTAGCTAGCTACACTTATGGTTTCCCCGTGGCAGAAAAAGCTTTTGCGGATGCCCAAGTCGAATTGACCACACTAACCAACTACGAAGCTGTCGTTGAGGTTGCACTTCAAACGGGCTACATCAAGCAAGAACACGTAGAACTCTTGCACAATTGGCGTGAGAATCCCGCTGAATGGGGCAAGTAAGCCAACGTACACCAACTTAAGCTTTTTCATCAATGTCAGTTGAGCAGTTTCAAGGTTTAGGCAAGATGCTTCTTAGTGCTGTATCTTCGCTTACCCTTTCTACGCTCCAACTGCACCACGCTCCCTATTTATAGATGTATACTCAAGAGTCGAAAACGCAGTGACCGCTCTGCCGGAACACTACGCTTTCGACTCTTCTTGATTTAAAAACAAATCGATTCTCTTCCATCGTTACATCCCAAACATTTCCTCTATGTACTCTAAATTCTTTTCGCTACTTATTGCTTGCGTACTCAGTCTGAGCGCTTGGGGACAACAAGCTAAATACGTATTCTACTTCATTGGTGACGGAATGGGTGTCAACCAAGTAAACGGTACCCAAACCTATCTCGCAGCACTCGAAGGTCGTATCGGTACCACCCCGCTCTGCTTTACCCAGTTTCCTTACGCAGCACTGGTCACCACTTATTCTGCCACCAACGGAGTAACCGACTCTGCAGCGGCAGGTACGGCCCTGGCTACCGGCCATAAGACTAAAAACGGAGCACTCGGTGTATTAAAAGACCAGCAAACTTCCGTTTCGAGCATTGCTGTAGCGGCTCAACAGGCTGGTGCTGCCGTAGGCATTACGACTAGCGTCAGCGTAGACCACGCCACGCCTGCCTCTTTCTATGCCCATCAGGGAGCACGCGGCTCCTATTATGCCATCGGTCAAGACCTCATCCGTGCCAACTTCGACCTCTACGCAGGTTCCGACTTCCTTTCTCCTTACCAAGACAAGAACCAGACTTCGCCTTCCCTCTATCAGGAGGCAGAACAGGCTGGCTACACCCTTGTACGTCAATACCAAGACTTGGAAAAGCTCTCGACTAACAAGAAGGCCTTGCTTCTTCAACCCGAAACTTATTCGGAAAAAGACCGTGCGTCCATTCCTTACGCCATCGACCGCAAAGACCCTACGGCATTAACCCTTACACAAATCACACAAAGTGCTACCAAATTCTTAAACCAAAAAGGAGGTCAAAAAGGCTTCTTCCTCATGGTCGAAGGCGGTAAAATAGACTGGGCTTGTCATGCCAACGATGCCGCTACGGTATTCCACGAAGTAATCGATATGGATAAGGCTATTCAAGTAGCCTTCGATTTCTACAAGCAACACCCCGACGAAACACTGATTGTCGTAACGGCTGACCACGAAACAGGTGGCATCGTGTTAGGACGGGGCCCGTACGAACTTCATACCCAAGTATTGCAATACCAAAAGATGAGTACCGAGGCTTACGGTAAGCACTTCCAACAGCTGCATGCTCAATTAGGCAATAAGCTTACATGGGAGGTAGCTGAAAAGGACTTGCAGGAAAATTGGGGCTTTGGCAAAGAAGTACAACTGACAGATGCCCAACAAGCTCGCTTGAAGCAAGTATTCGAACAAACCGTGACCGGTGCTGCAAAAGAAGCTGAGACACTTTACAGCAAGGTCAACAAACTGGCAGACACGGCCCGTGAGATTATGGCAGAATGTGCCCTCATCGGATGGCAAAGCCACGGACACTCTAACGGCTACGTTCCTGTATTTGCTATTGGTGCAGGAGCTGAAAAGTTCCAAGGTCAAATAGACAACACCCAAATACCGCAAATCATCTCGCAGGCTACTGGTTGGAAGATGAAATAAGCCCTACAGGCAACAGTTGTCATCAGCTTATAACGAGTCGATTGATAGAGAGCGAATACCTATGTCTCCACCCCTATCAATCGACTCTCTTTTGGTTCTACATCATCTCATTACTAAATCCTTTTTCTTTCAAAAGCGACTTCCCCACCATGTCCCGACAATCCAATTTCGAACTACTTCGCATCCTCGCCATGTTGTTCGTACTCATTCTCCATGCTACTTACAGCGTTTTCGATTATCCCAAAGGTCATTTAGTCCAAGCAGCCCCCTTCTCTTGGTTGGGCATCATTCTGACAGCCCAGGCAACCGTCTGTGCGGTCAATACATTCGTGTTGATAACAGGATGGTTTGGCACCCACTTAAAGTGGACGAACCTACTCCGTTTGGTATTTCAAGTACTCTTCTACTGCGTACTCATCACCTTAGGCGTTTACCTTCTCAAAGGCGAACGCCACAGCCTGAAGGAATTTGCTCAGTCGCTGACCTCCTATTGGTTTGTCAGTTCCTACCTTCTTCTCTATTTACTTTCACCCATACTCAATGCCTTTATTGCGCAAAGCGACGAACGCACCCTGCGCCGTTACCTCATCGGCTGGTACATTGTCACCATCCCCCTTTCTCTTGTCGGGACTGAATTAGCAGAGGGCTATTCCGCCCTTAGCTTTGTTGGGCTCTATCTGCTAGGGCGTTATCTGCGTTTGTATGGCGCATCACGTTTAGCCAACCTCCCCCACAAACGTTTCCTCCAGCTATTTCTAATCAATACCCTCGGACTTGGTGGTATGGCATGGGGCTACTTCTGCGTGAAGCCCGCTCATTTTCCCAACCCCACCTTAATCCTTATGTCCTACACCAGTCCCTTTGTCATCCTTAACGCCGTCTGTCTGATACTTTACTTCAGCCATCTCCATCTGCAAAGCAAAGTCATCAATTGGTTGGCAGCTGGAAGTTTCGCGGCTTACCTCACCCATCAACAGCTATTTGTTCGTTCCGATTACTTCGAAAGCATCCGTACACTCAGCCTTTCCCTCTCCACACCAATCTTTATTTTAGCTACCGCTGGAGTCATACTAGCTATCTTTTTACTCTCCGCTTCCATAGACCATTGCCGTGAATGGATTTGGATAAAAGTACTGCATCATGTTAACGGCATAAAGGACAGATAAGAAACTAAAACGCTGAGTCAAGTATACGAAAAGACCAATTCTATCTCCTTTTTTCCTTATTTGGCACACTTTTCCAACCAATTACTTGATTATTTCCTTCTAAAACCTCTACCTTCGCTCCCGAAATCCCGTTTAGGGAACTTGAAATCACTCAAACAATATTCACAAACACATTTAAATTCTAAACACAATGAAGAAGTTATTCTTGTCTCTTTTGGTAGGTGCTGCTTCTTTGACTGCAAGCGCACAGGTTTATGTAGGCGGCGAAGTTGGTCTGTGGCGTAACAACGACGCTAACCACACGAGCTTCTCTTTGAAGCCCCAGGTAGGTTACGAGCTTTCTAACAAGTGGGCTATCGGTGGTTCTATCGGCTTTACACACGACTACTACGGAACGGGTAAGTTTGATGGCGAAACGCTTCATAAGCTCAAAGTCAACAGCTTTGCCATCGATCCTTATGCACGTTGGAGTTATGCTAAGTTCGGTCCCGTTCGCTTGTTCCTCGACCTCGGCTTTGGCATCAGTGCTACTAAAATGAAGGCTAAGGCTTTCGACGTAGAATACGATGACGATGCATTGGTAAGCTGGCGTATTGGTGTAGCTCCCGGTTTGAGCGTAGCCGTTGCTAAGAACCTCGACTTCGTAGCACACGCTGGTTTCCTCGGCTACCGCGAGTCTGACGGTGGTTACAGCCCCTACGGCGAACACGGTTTTGGTTTCGAAGTTAGCAGCTACGACCTCAACTTCGGTTTGCTCTACCGTTTCTAATCGCAGAAATCATTCTACACGAATCGGTTGCTCATACGACTAAACCAACCAGTTTTACGAAATTACGTAACCGAATCGTTCTATAATCAAAAGGAAGATGCGCTTCAACAAGGGCATCTTCCTTTTTTTATTTTGCATTTCACAATTTCAATGAGATAAAGGCTCACCCGATAAACTAAAGAGGAACTGCTGACTGGGATTACATCCTATCCAACAAGAGGGTAGCCTATAAGGATTTTCTTAGGCTCTGCACTGTGCGAATCCTCAAGAAAGCGGAATTTATAGAACCTCGCACTGTGCAGACCCTCAAGAAAGCGGAATTTATAGAGCCTCGCACTGTGCGAACCCTCAAGAAAGCGGAATTTATAGAACCTCGCACAGTATAAACCCTCAAGAAAGCGGAATTTATAGAGCCTCGCACTGTATAAACCCTCAAGAAAGCGGATTTTTAGAACCTCGCACTGTGCAAACCCTCAAGAAAGCGGATTTTTTAGAACCTCGCACTGTGCGAACTATCATCTAATCCGCTTGACACATGTTCCGTACAAAGCAAACCTTCCTACAAACTGCTTGACGCATACCTCGCACAGCTCCACCCGATAAAGTCAGATGAGCCCCATAAGCTCTTCGGGCTTCCCTGTTCTCCAATTTTCTCGTACACCCCAAACTTTTCCTTGTATATTGAAGCATTCACACCGAGTTTTATCATCTGTTCTGTACTTTTGCCAAGCATTGGGCGAATTCCCTACGTATTCATCCTTTCACCTTTGAGAGTTTCCTCGAAAGTTCCCTTCCTCATTCGCTTTTCTACAAGAAGTTACAACTCCCAAGCGACTGATTGCGGAACCACGACATTCTTCTGTCATTGGGAAAGAAATACCACAAGATACAAGGAACGAACCCATTAGGATTCACACACAAACTATTCAATTCTTCATACAATGATAACCCGAAAATATCCCGTGCGGGGCATGAGTTGTGCAGCCTGTTCTGCTCATGTAGACAAAGCCCTGCGAACCGTCCCTGGAGTCAGCGAAGTATTTGTCAACCTCCCCATGAACGAAGCACGAGTAACCTATAATGAAACCCTTTGTACCGACAAAGCATTACAAGAAGCTGTAGCCAAACGTGGATTTGAATTAGTCATTGAAGCAGAAAAACCGGCTTCGCCCTCTGCCGCTACAATTGAGGATAACTCAGAGGAACTCACCGAAGAAATGCTTGCCGCTGCACTCGCACCCACTCCCGAAGAACGGGCTGAAGCTGAATTTACCCGTCACTACCAGCTACTTCGCCGACAGACGCTCGGTGCTTGGGCTATTGCAATTCTGTTGATGGGCTGTATGCTGCTTCCTGCTTTTTCAGGACAAGGCATCTTACTCTTTCTGCTTGCTACCTTATCGCTCGTCTTGTTTGGTCGAAGATTTTATAAGAATGCTTGGCGGCTGGCACGACATGGCACTTCCAATATGGATACGCTCGTAGCCCTGAGCACGGGTGTAGCCTACCTCTATAGTACTTTCAATTTATTCCACCCCCAATTCTTTTTACAGCGCGGACTGGAGCCTCATCTTTATTTCGATGCGGCCAGTATGATTACTGCCTTCATCTTGTTAGGACGATTGCTCGAAGCCCGTGCCAAGCACCGCACGACGCACACCTTGCGCCGACTCATGGGGCTGCAACCCCGCCAAGTCGTCGAATTATTGCGCGACGGCAGTGAACGCATGAAACCGATTGCCCTCGTTCGACCGGGCAATACCCTGTTAGCACGACCGGGTGACCGCATTGCGGTAGACGGAGTAGTCGTAAAGGGTACATCCAATGTCGACGAAAGTATGCTCAGCGGTGAACCCATTGCAGTCAACAAACAAGTAGGAGACCGTGTACTCGCAGGAACCATCAACAAAAACAGCTCCTTGCATTACCAAGCCGAACGGGTTGGCGACGATACGATGCTTGCCCACATTGTGCGTCGAATACAAGAGGCACAGGGGTCGAAAGTTCCCGTACAAGCCTTAGTAGACCGCGTAGCGGCCATCTTTGTTCCGATCGTGATGGGAATAGCTTGCTTGAGCATGATCGTGTGGATGGTACTGTCCCCCACACACGGATTGACTCACGGACTGCTCGCCCTGGTTTCCGTCCTCGTGGTCGCCTGTCCCTGTTCATTGGGTTTGGCTACTCCTACTGCCTTAATTGTGGGCATCGGCAAAGGCGCAGACCTAGGCATTCTGATTAAGGATGCAACAGCATTGGAGGTTGCCCGTCAGATTGATACCGTCATAATGGACAAAACGGGAACACTGACTGTGGGGCATCCCGGAGTTGTAGGTTGTTGGTTTGCCGAAGAAAGCCCATACCGCTCCATTTTCTTTTCCTTGGAAAAAACATCATCCCATCCTCTAGCAGGAGCTGTGTGCGAATACTTGAAACGAGAGCCGCTCTTGGCTGTCAGTGAGTTTTCTGAAACACCGGGACAGGGCATTACCGCACAAGTCAACGGTCACTGCTACGAAATAGGCAGTTGGGAACGACTGACGTCACAACGCAAACTTTCATCTGCGCTTCCACTGCATCAAGTAGAAGACTGGATGCAACAAGCCTATACATTGGTTGCTCTGGCTGACGAAGTGGAAATCGTCGCCGTTCTGGCACTGGCCGATGAACTGAAATCGACTTCGGTACGTGCCGTAGCAAGGTTGCAGGATTTAGGTATTCGCACTTGCATTCTGACGGGCGACACGGAAGCTACGGCGGCGGCAGTAGCTCGAAAGGTTGGCATCGAAGACTATGAGGCAGGTCTGCTTCCGACAGACAAGGTGGCTTACATCGAACGCTTGCAAGTCGAAGGACATTGTGTTGCCATGGTAGGCGACGGTATCAATGACAGTGCCGCCTTGGCTCAGGCTGATTTGAGTGTAGCAATGGGAAGGGGCAGCGACATTGCCATGGAAACAGCGATGATGACGCTGGTTTCCTCCGATTTGATTCGTTTGCCCGATGCCATCCGACTTTCTCAACGAACCGTGCGAACCATTCGTCAAAATCTATTTTGGGCTTTCTTCTACAATGTCATCAGCATTCCGATTGCAGCTGGTCTGCTTTATCCCCTTTGCGGTTTTATGCTCAACCCCATGGTGGCTGGTGCGGCTATGGCACTGAGCAGTGTCAGTGTAGTGACCAATTCTTTACGTAGCGGGTATAAACGTTGATACGAGCTTAGGGAACGCCGAAAGCATCATTCCCATCTGCTTCCGTGAAATTCCGTATCTTCCGTGGTTCAGAAAAGAACATAAGCACATTCACTCATTCCGTCCGTTCTCCCTTCCCCAATCCGCTGTTTGCCAACCCGTTGCGTCTCATTCTTTCAAGATTTACTACCTTTGCGAAGCGTTCCGGAACAAGCCGCACCCCGTTATCTGCCCTTTGTTTCCCTTCGCCTTCATCATCCTATTCAAAAAACAATCGCTCATGCTCTTCAGCCAAGTCATCGGACAATCATCCATTAAATCTCAGATTCAGCGTATGCTGAAGGAGGAACGAATTCCCCACGCCCTGCTCTTTGCAGGCCCCGAGGGAAGTGGTAAACTCCCGATGGCCTTGGCATTGGCAACCCGTTTGCTTTGCGAACAACCAACAGCCGAGGGCGAACCATGCCACACGTGTCACCAGTGTGCCATGACCCAAAAACTGGCACACCCCGACCTTCACTTCATTTTTCCTAACGTCAAACCCGAAGGTACTGCACGTACGGTGGTCAGTGATGACTTCCTGCCCGAATGGCGTAAACAGGTGCAAGAGTCGCCCTACTTTACCCTGCAGATGTGGCAACGGTGTATGAAAGCGGAAAAGAAACAGGCACAGATTATGGTAGGAGATGCCAACGCGATTATTGAAAAGTTGGCCATCCGCAGTAATCAAACAGGTAAGCAGGTGGTCGTCATCTGGATGGCAGAACTGATGAGAACCGAAACAGCCAACAAGTTGCTGAAGATCTTGGAAGAGCCACCAATCCAAACGTACTTTATCCTGACGGCTGACCATCCCGAACGCTTACTCCCGACAATACTCAGTCGTACCCAGCGCATTGACTTCCCCCCGCTCACAGTCAGCGACATTCAGCAAAATCTCTGTACGCAATACGGACTCCAGGAAGAAGATGCCCGCTTCGTAGCCAACGCCTCAGCTGGTAATTACATCCAAGCTCTCAAACAGATTGGTACGGATGCCAACGAGGCCCGCTTCTTCGACCTCTTCGTACTCTTCATGCGACTTTGCTATAGCCGTAACATCTTGGAGCTTCATAAATGGGCTGAAGAAATTTCCCAATGGGGTCGAGAGGAACAGAAGGCTTTCCTCGAATACAGCCAACGCTTGGTACGCGAAAACTTTATGTACAACTTTCATCTGCCGGAACTGAATTACATGACACGTAAGGAAAGCGACTTCTCGGTACGCTTTGCCCGCTTTATTAACGAGCGAAACGTTATTGGCATTCAGGAAGAACTAGGCGATGCACAACGTGACATTGAGCAAAATGTCAATGCCCGCATGGTGTTCTTCGACCTCGCACTGAAAATGATTGTACTCCTTATACAATAGGAAACCAGGAGCTTTACCCCATGGTGGTGGTTTTTATCGAAATCAGTCGAATAAAATCGAGCGATACACACACAAGTTCCTGATTTATGGCCAAACGCTTTCGACCACTGTTGGCTCAACCTGGTGCCCTACCCTTTCCTTTATTCATCCCATCTACCCCCTTTCAAAAAATCACTTTATGATATCTGACTCCACTCCTCAAAACATAGCCGCGTCTGACAAGGATAACCCTTCTATGCAGGATGAACTGCAAGACACGGCACTCGAACCTCAAAAGACAGACGAAGTTCCCGCCTACAAATACGTACCCTTCGAATGGGGAAGCCCCGCGCTCCGAGGCATCTCAGCCCTGGGATGCGGACGTAGCGACAAACAGCTCAATACGTTTGACTACCTCGCAGACATTCCGGGAAATGTCGACACGACCGACTATGTAGAGGTACAGTTTAAGAATACCCGCAAGGGCTACTACCGCAATGACAACCACTTGGAATTGCACAAAGGCGACGTGGTGGCAGTCGAAGCCCAACCGGGACACGACATCGGTACCGTTACGCTCACCGGTAAACTGGTCACACTGCAAATGAAGAAACTCGGCGGACGTGCCTTGGCTGATGTTAAACGAGTCTACCGCAAAGCCCGCCCCGCTGACCTCGAAAAGTATGAAGAGGCAAAGGCACGCGAGTACGACACCATGATTCGTTCCCGCCAAATTGCCAAAGACTTGGAACTCCAAATGAAAATCGGCGATGTGGAATACCAGGGCGATGGCAATAAGGCCATCTTCTACTACATTGCAGACAATCGTGTGGACTTCCGCAAACTGATTAAGGTTTTGGCCGAAGCCTTCCACGTACGCATCGAAATGAAGCAGATTGGTGCCCGACAAGAAGCAGGACGCATCGGCGGTATCGGTCCGTGTGGCAGAGAACTTTGCTGTGCCACTTGGATGAAGAATTTCAGTTCGGTCAGCACCGCTGCCGCCCGTTTCCAGGACATCACCCCCAATCCGCAGAAACTGGCCGGACAGTGTGCCAAGCTCAAATGCTGCTTAAACTATGAGGTTGACACTTACATGGAAGCCATACGTAAATTGCCCGAAAAGAATGTGCCGCTCGAAACAGCTGACGGAACCTTCTATTTCTTCAAGGCCGATGCGCTGGCTGAAGTCATTACTTACAGTTCTGACAAGCGCATGGCTGCCAACTTGGTGACCATATCGGCCGCCCGCGCCAAGGAGATTATCCAGCTCAATGCCAGGGGTGAGAAACCACTCTCACTGAAAGAAGAGGGGGAAGAGCCCATGAAGCAACACATTGACTTGGCGGAACAAGACGACCTCACGCGCTTTGACAAATCGCGCAAGAAAAACAACCGAGGCAATAAGCGCAACGACAACCGAAGGGAACGAGCTCCACGCAACCCAGAGGAGAAAGGCAACCGTGCTCCCCAAGAGGGGAAGCCACAGCGCGATAACAAAGAAGCGTACGCAGAAGGTAACCGTCGCAACGACAACCGACGTCCGCGCCGCGACCGCCGCGACCGTAATACAAACGATCGTAACTCGGCTGACCGCAATGCCGTACAGCATGCCGCTGCTAACCCCTCTCTCCATCCAACTCACGAGAAGGATTCGAACACAGCGCCAGCCTCTCCCACCAAAGAGAAGCAACAGGATTAAAACGACAAGTTTCTCATGGCAAAAGACAAAAAGTCTCCCTGATTTGAGTCTCCTCGTCCGCACAATTAGTCTGTAACGGCTTTGGCCCAACGACTGAAGCCCCCCGACTGATTCACTTATCTCTGATGATTCTCTCCGAAGAGCCAGCAAGGAAAGGATTCCTCGCTGGCTCTTCGCTATTTTAAAAGGAGGTTAAGGATTCAGAGAATGTCGCGCTTGAATGAAGTCGTCTGAACTTTTATGAAATTCAAGATTTGCCTTAATTTTTGAGGCGTTTTTGGGCCTTGAAGAAGGAGTGTAGCGAGCTACACGACTGATGAAAGGTCAAAAAACGGCCAAAAAGAAAGGTG
>OIRE01000004.1_pt1 | contig 129259 bp, 90 predicted proteins | sample 1586161 | NCBI WGS metagenome assembly OIRE01 (sample SAMN02675048, study PRJEB24791) | human gut metagenome, SKBSTL034 | isolation source: stool | host: Homo sapiens | place: USA | reverse complement strand
CCACAGGATACACTGCCGGTCGAATACAGGACGTGGGACACAACGGGCATAATCCAGTCCCTGTCCCCCGATCAACTGAAACCGCAATAATTCGGACAAAGATTTCCGGTAAAGTTGCATCGAATGCTCCGACAAACTATTTCCTTTTCGCTCCTGCCCGACCACGTCCAATAAAGTTTGCGTACCCAAATCTTCCTGTAGATAGACCTTCCGATCTTCCGATACCGCATAAATTTGCGGCACATGTAATCCTTTCTCTGCAAAATGCCGGGAAAAATCGATAAACAAGCGATTTTCTTCCACATTTCGATTCCAGGCCGCAATGCACGACTCCCCGTTCCAATATATACGCCAATATTTACGTGCAGACCCGGAAGCCGGTAACATCTCGGTCCGGTCGGCTTTCTTCCCCCATTGCTGTTCGAATAAAGCCAGAAACTTTTGCTCTATCAACTGATTCAATTTATCTGTTATTGAAATCTTTTTACCCTAAAAAACAGCTGCTTCTAAGCAGACTTTTGTCAAAACAAATGTTGAAATTTTTTACGAATTTCCCAAAGTTTCCGAAAATTTCAGAAAACAAAAAAACCGCTGTAAATACAACGGTTTTTCATGTCTTCATCTATTTCAGTGCCCAGGACAAGACTCGAACTTGCACGAACGTAATTGTTCACTACCCCCTCAAAGTAGCGTGTCTACCAATTCCACCACCTGCGCGAGAAAAGGTGCCCAGAACAGGACTCGAACCTGCATGCCTCTCGACACACGCACCTGAAACGTGCGCGTCTACCATTCCGCCACCTGGGCATTCTGTGTAACACTCTTGTCACAACGCACAAGATTTTATTTATGTGAGCGGAAAACGAGACTCGAACTCGCGACCCTAACCTTGGCAAGGTTATGCTCTACCAACTGAGCTATTTCCGCGTTTTGTTTTAACGGGTGCAAAGATAAGCCATTTTATAATACCAACCAAACTTTACACCCATTTTTTTATTCACAATCGTAAAATTCCCTCTATTTCGGTCAATTCTGCATCAGTAAAGGCCAAATTATCCAACGCATGAAGATTATCTGCCAGCTGTTTTACAGAACTTGCCCCCACAATAACAGAGGTCATCCGTTCGTCTTTCAACACCCATGCCAATGCCATCTCAGCCAAAGTCTGCCCACGGCGTACAGCCACCTCATTCAGCCGACGTGCTTTTTCCACTTTATCTTCTGTCACTTGGTCTACTTTCAAAAACCCAGTAGCACGAGCCGCACGAGAGTGCTCCGGAATACCATGCAAATATTTATTGGTCAGCAATCCTTGTGCCAAAGGCGAAAATGCAATAAAGCCGGAGCCTTGTTCAGCGGCCAACGGCAATACCTCCTCCTCCACAGCACGATCAAACATACTATAACGATATTGGCTGATCAAACACGGCACACCGGCACTTCTCAATATTTCATAAGCCACCTTTGCCTGCATAGGCGGATACTTTGAAATACCCACATACAATGCTTTTCCTTGCTTCACTATATCAATCAACGCTTGCATCGTTTCCTCAACCGGGGTCACGCCATCATAACGGTGACTATAGAATATATCAAAGTAATCCAAACCGGTACGGCACAGGCTTTGGTCGATACTGGCCATTAAATTCTTACGCGAACTGTTTCCCCCATAAGGTCCATTCCACATTTCGTGTCCTGCTTTTGAGGAAATAATCAATTCATCACGGTAACCTTGGAAATTCTCCTTCAGAATTTTACCGAAATTAATCTCAGCACTTCCCGGAACAGGGCCATAATTATTAGCTAAGTCAAAATGTGTAACCCCGCTATCAAAAGCATATTTAATCATATCGGTTGCTACACCAAAATCGTCCACACTACCAAAGTTATGCCACAAACCTAAAGAGATACGAGGTAAAAGCAAGCCGCTATTTCCGCAGTATTTGTACTGCATTTTGCTATAACGGTCTGCCGAAGGTTGATATTTCATGCTATTACGTTTTACAATTATTTCTATCTACCTAAAAGGCTTCGTTCAGCCTGTTCCATGACTGAGAAATTAAATCCGTCCACTACTTGCCGCATCAAGCTTTCGATCCTGTCATTACACAAATTACCGATACTACCCTCATGAGTATGATGCACCTTCTTGTCATGGGTGAACTTGCCGGCTTCTATGTCCAGGCCAACCTTTTTATAAGCATCACGGAACGGCATACCTTCAGACGCCAAACGGTTGACCTCTTCCACACTAAAGATATAAAGGTAACGGTCATCATCCAGAATATGTTCGTTGATTTTAATTTTGTCCATAATATAGGCAGCCATTTGCAGACATTCCTTCAACTCCCGGAACGCAGGCAAGAAAACTTCTTTTATAATCTGCAAATCACGAAAATACCCCGAAGGCAAATTATTCATTATCATCATAATCTGCTGAGGAAGAGCCTGCAGCTTGTTGCATTTTGCCCGTGTCAATTCAAAGACATCAGGGTTCTTTTTATGAGGCATTATACTGGAGCCGGTAGTACATTCATCCGGAAGTTTTACAAAGCCAAAGTTTTGGCTACTGAACATACAAGCGTCAAAAGCCATTTTAGAAACTGTCCCGGCAATAGAAGCCAAAGCAAAAGCCACATTACGTTCCATCTTACCACGCCCCATCTGCGCATACACCACATTATAATCCATCGAATCAAATCCCAACAAGCGGGTGGTCATCTCACGATCGAGCGGAAAAGAAGAACCATACCCGGCAGCAGAGCCCAACGGATTGCGGTTGCACATTTTGAATGCAGCCTGCAGAAACATCATATCGTCCACCAGACTCTCAGCATACGCGCCAAACCACAAGCCAAATGAAGAAGGCATCGCTATCTGCAAATGAGTGTAACCCGGCATTAACACATCCTTATATGTATTGCTTTGAGAAATCAGCACATGAAAAAGTTGCTCCACCTCTTCGGCCACTTCTTTTAATTCCGCACGAGTAAACAGCTTCAAATCCACCAACACCTGGTCATTGCGTGAACGTCCACTATGAATTTTCTTTCCGACATCTCCCAACTTACGCGTCAACATCAATTCTACTTGCGAGTGTACATCCTCTATACCATCCTCTATTACAAACTCTCCCTTTTCGGCAGAAGCATAGATATTCTTTAATTCCGCTAATAGCATTTCCAATTCTCCGGCTGTAAGCAAACCGATACTTTCCAACATGGTGATATGTGCCATTGAGCCCAATACATCGTGTTTAGCCAGATAAAGATCCATTTCACGGTCACGTCCTACAGTAAAACGATCTATCTCCTCATTTACCCGGACATTTTTTTCCCAAAGTTTCTGTGCCATATTTGTCTTTATTTTTAATAAGGAATCATCGATAACATCTCAGCCAGTTTATCCACACCATCCTGTAAAGGTTTAGCAACCATCGCCTTCATAAACATATTCACTTCTGCACGAATAGTTACTTTCAGTTTTGCCTGCCCAGCCTCTACAGGCAAAATCTGAATCCACAAATTCATAGGGACCGGAGATTTTTCACTTTCGAATTTAACACATTTATAAGGTTCACGTTCTATAATACGCAAAGTAATGCTTATGCCTTGTACCGTAAAACTTAAAGAGTCACTGTCGAACTCCATACCTTGTACCTTGTCGGCCAATTTATCACGTACAGATTCCAAGTTACTTAAATCCGACAACTTATTAAACACCTGTTCCTGACTATAAGGAACATATTTCACACCACTCTCAAATTGTGCCATAATACCTGCTCTCTAAAAACACGAAAAGAACAATCCGGAAATCCATAAAAATTCCCGAACGGTTCTCTTCATATTATATTTGTTTTAAAACTATAACTTATTTGCCTGCCTCCCAATGAGCCGGATCCTTTCTCCAATTATCCAAAACCGGAACATCCTCTTCATTAATATATCCGGTCTTCAAGGCTGAATCCAATACAGCTTCATAATTAGTCAGAGTAACCAAGTTCACTTTTGCTTCCTTGAACGCTTCAATTGCCACTGGGAAACCATAAGTAAATGCAGCGACCATACCAATCACTTCACATCCGTCACGACGGATAGCTTCAACAGCTTTCAAACTGCTGCCGCCAGTTGAAATCAAGTCCTCAATAACTACGACTTTCATACCAGGACGAAGTTCACCTTCAATCAGGTTTTCCAAGCCATGGTCTTTTGGAGTAGAACGAACATACACAAACGGCAGATTCAACTCTTCAGCCACCAAAGCTCCTTGAGGGATAGCCCCTGTCGCCACACCGGCAATAGCATCTACCTGACCGAACTTCTCCAGGACAATACGGCTAATCTCAAGTTTCACAAAATTACGAAGAGAAGGATACGAAAGAGTTTTGCGGTTATCACAATAAAAAGGCGACTTCCAACCGGACGCCCAAGTAAAAGGATTAGCCGGCTGCAACTTGATAGCCTTAATCTTCAGTAATTTCTCTGCGAATAATTTTTCTAAAGTCTTCATAACTCAACTATATCTGATAAATATTGTGCAAAAATATAGAAATACATCGAGATAATGAAAAATCGGACAAGGTATTTTTCTAAAAAATAGTTGTTGTTATCAGGATTCCCCTGCCAATGCCAAAGTAAGCACACTGATACGTAATCCGGGTATGCCACGAAAGGCATCAGCGCAAGAAACAACCGTAGCCCCTGTTGTCAGCACATCATCCACCAACAAAAGATGCTTTCCTTCCAAGCTGCCAGGGAAAATACAGGCAAACAAATTTCGCACGTTTTCCCATCTTGCATATTGTCCTTTATGCGTCTGTGTGTCAGTATACCTGCTTCTTATCACAACTTTAGTATCCATAGGAATACCTGTCACCACCGAAACTCCTCTTGCCAGGCATTCGCTTTGGTTATACCCCCTTAAACGTTTTTTACGTTGATGTAACGGAACAGGAACAATCAAATCTATCCCATCAAAAAAATGAGAACACATAAGTTCAGATGCCATCATCCGCCCCATCACTTCACCCACTTCTTGATTACCATGATATTTCAGTTCGTACAACAACTGTCGGACATTTCCTCCCTTTGCATAATAAAGAAAAGAGGTGGCATGCTCCACCGGTATTTTTCCCCAGAAATTACATTCTACAATATTATCTTTCCGTAAATGAAATTGAGTACGCGGAAGCCCCGACAAGCATTTCAAGCAAAGCACTCTCTCCCCTGATATAAGCTGCCGCCCACAAAGCAGACAACTATGAGGGAAAAATAAATTCCAAAGATCAGTCCAGATAGACATCATCTTCTCCGGTTTGTTTCACACAACGGCAAACAGCCTCCATTTCAAATCCTCTACCAACTGCAAAACGAATCAATTTCCCATTCCGTTCGTATTCCGTACATGCTTTCACACTTCTTCTTTTCTGCTCGATCAAACCAGATAGTATCTCCATATATTCCCGCTCATCTACTTCCTCCAATCCTTTGGCTATAACATCCGCAGGGATTTTCTTCATGCGCAAAGCCTGGCAGATTTTCACTCTGCCCCATTGGTTAAAGCGATATTTATCGCGAACAAAAGCCGAGCAAAAACGCTTCTGGTCAATGTATCTCTCATCCTGCAAATGCCGAACGATTTTCTCCATCATTTCCGGAGTGGCTCCCCATTGTGATAATTTAGCCTCTACATCTGCTACACAACGCTCCATTGAAGAGCAATAAGCTTCTGCCTTATACTTCAAATCATTCTCACTTAATTCTCCCTTCATCTTATTTCTCCGCTTTTATCATTCTATCATTTTGAAAGAGATCTTTTCTCAATTCTATATTTTTGTATTCCAAACCAGCCAACATATCCACCGTTTCCCGACCGTATTCCTGATTAATTTCAAAATAAAGCCTTCCACCAGACACTAGCATATCCCTACCCAATTCTGCTATTTTCCGATAAAACAGCAACGGACTATCATCCGGTACAAACAAAGCCAATTCCGGCTCCCATTCCAAGACATTAGCACTCATATCCTCCCTCTCCTTTTCTGTAATATAAGGTGGATTGCTGACAATGACATCAAACCGCTCACCTGCAGGAGAAGCAAGCAGCACATCCCTTTGCTCAAGAGTTACACGAACGCCGTTCCGCCTGCAATTACGTTCCGCAACTTGCAACGCCTTTTCTGAAACATCCCATGAAACGACCTCCGCCTCTTCCAAATTCTTGGCCAAAGAGACAGCGATGCAGCCGCTCCCCGTACCAATATCCAATATTCTAACCCGAGCATACTTATGCTCCCGTATAATCCAGTCTACCAACTCCCCTGTTTCCGGACGTGGAATCAATACATGTTTATTCACTTCAAAAGTAAGGCCATAAAATTCTTCCGTACCTATTATGTATTGAATAGGTTCCAGTTTTTGCAGACGAACCAGAATATCATCCAGCTGTTTCCGCTCATTCACCGAAAAAGTAGTATCTTTGCCTGCATACAATTCAACAACAGACATGCCGAAGACTTGTGTAAGCAGCAATTTAGCCATAGGCACAAGTTCTGAATCAGGGTAATATCCCTGCAAGGTTTGTTTTATGTAAGATACAACAGGATTCATAGTGTCATTTTATATGCAAAAGTAAGAATTTAAACAAGATCGTTATGACAAAAGATGAAAAATATATTTCCCGTTGCCTGCAACTGGCATACAACGGACTTTGTAACACAGCCCCTAATCCGATGGTAGGTGCTGTCATTGTATATCACGACACCATTATTGGAGAAGGCTACCACATCCGTTGCGGAGAGGCACATGCCGAAGTAAACGCCATACGTTCCGTTAAAGACGAAAATCTTTTGAAGGAATCAACCATATACGTAAGCCTGGAGCCATGCTCCCATTATGGAAAGACCCCTCCCTGCGCCGACCTGATTATAGAGAAGAGAATCCCCAAAGTCGTAATAGGCTGCATAGACCCGTTTTCCCAAGTAGCCGGCAGAGGCATCGAGAAACTGCGCAAAGCCGGCATTGAAGTAACCGTAGGCGTCTTAGAAGAGGAATGCCGGCATCTGATAAGACGCTTCATAACATTCAACACGCTCAAACGCCCATACATAACCTTAAAGTGGGCAGAATCCGCTGATGGCTTTATCGATATAAACCGCACAGGAGGAAAGCCGATCATACTTTCCAATCCGCTGACCAGCATGCTGGTACACAAAAAACGCGCCGAACATGACGCTATATTAGTAGGACGACACACGGCATTACTTGACAATCCCTCCCTATCCACCCGGAATTGGTACGGCAAGCATCCCGTGCGTCTGGTAATAGACAAAGAATTGACATTACCCCGAGATTTGGAACTTTTCAACGGCAAAATAAAGACATTCGTGTTTACCCGGGAATCCCCCTGTCAGCCAAACGCATTAACAGAATACATATCGTTGGATTTCAACAAAGATATCCTGCCGCAAATAATGGAAGTATTATATCAGAAAAAAATACAATCACTCCTAGTAGAAGGCGGAAGTATTTTATTACAGTCTTTCATAGACTCCGGCTTATGGGATGAAGCCTTCATAGAAAAGGCTCCACTACGCTTAAACAATGGAATACAGGCACCTTCTATTCAAAAAAAACACTTTAAACTGAATAAAATATACTTTGGAAGAGAAATAATGCATGCCGTCCATTCACAAATTCAAAGATAAAATGTGGCTGATTGACCGAGAAAAAGGGCTGGTTTATCTATAAATTAATATAAAACTTGTCCCAAAACTTCTATATAGAAAAAAATCTTCCTACTTTTGCGACTTGTAACAATAGACTCATTTGCAAATGAAAATAAAGTTTTTGACTGTCATCACAAGTCTGCTTGCTGCGGCTTTTATGATTACATCTTGCTTGGACGACAACGAAGTAGAAACAGAATATAGTTCAGAATCAAGCATTACCTCTTTTGCTATAAAAGATAAAATTGAAACTCAATATACCGAAAAGGTTAATGGCAAAGACACAACGCTGACATTCACCGTTGATGGTACCAAATACCCTTTTGCCATCGACCAAGGCACAAGACATATCTACAACGTAGACTCCCTGCCAGTCGGTACAGACATCAGCAAAGTCGTAGTCAGCATAAAATCAGACGGTATTGGCATTTTTATTGTCGCTGAGGACAAAGATTCGTTGTGGAATGATACCGACTCCTTGAATTTCGAAAAGCCTGTCCAATTTAAAGTTATGGCGATGAGCGGAATCTATGGACCTATTTATAAAGCCGAGATTAATGTACATAAACAAGTTCCCGACTCATTGCAGTGGAGCCATAGAGGAAGTAGTTTCGACAACACTATCCAAGCACAGAAAGCAGTCACATTAGGGGATTATATTTATGTTTTCGCACAGCAAGACAATGGCACCGCTGTTACAAGCACCCACATCAATGACGGAAAAACCTGGACGCCCTTACAGGCTTTACCTGAAAATATGCAAAATGCGGACTATTCTTCTGTCATGGCATGGGGAAACCAATTATACATACTTGCCGACAATGACCTGTACTGCTCCTCTGACGGAAAAAGCTGGAGCAAGATGGGCACTAACACCAAATTCGAGAAGCTGATTGCCGGTGTTCATTCAGAACATAACTGCAAATTGTACGCCATAGACACCAACAATCATTTTATGGAAAGCACGGATGCTCTGGTTTGGGATACTAATGGCGAGGTTCCGGCCAATTTCCCGAAAAATCAGTTATCATACACAGCTTACCCGTTGGTAACCAATAAATTCATAGACCGTATGGTACTAATGGGAGAAAATCCCATTGCGACCGACACGACCTCTACTGTATGGACCAGACTGACTACAGAAGACAGTTGGGCAGATTATCCTACAGCCGCATACGATAGTTTTTATTGTCCCAAGCTGGCTAATATAGCCATGATTCATTACAACGACCAATTATACGCTTTCGGTGGTCCGGGTAAAAGTTTCGGTAAGGACATTCCCGCTTTCAGCCGATTCTACGGATCAACGGATCAAGGCGTTACATGGAAACCTGTTTCAAGATATGTATTCTTCCCTACAGAATTCACTGATCTATACAACCAGGCAGACGGCAACTATTCTTATGTTGTAGACAAGAATAACTTCTTGTGGATTATATGGAGCCGAAGCGGAGAAGTATGGAGAGGACGAATCAATAAGTTGGGATTCGATTCCAAGGAATAAAGTCAAAGAGAGTCATATAAAATAGATTGCGACATGCCATATAGAGAGCAAATAGACAAAAGCCGTATACCTGCCCATGTAGCCATTATAATGGATGGAAATGGAAGATGGGCTAAACAACGTGGACAGGCGCGCAGTTTCGGACATCAAGCCGGTGCAGAAACTGTACACATCATAGCAGAAGAAGCGGCTAGACTGGGAGTCAAATACTTGACACTATATACTTTCTCTACCGAAAACTGGAATCGTCCGGTAGATGAAGTCGCTGCTCTGATGAGTCTTCTGATGGACTCCATTGAAGAAGAAACTTTCATGAAAAACAACATCAGTTTTCGCATTATCGGTGATACGGCAAAGTTACCGGTAGAAGTTCTGGAACGATTGAACCAATGCATTGAACGCACCTCAATCAATACCGGTATGTGTCTGACACTTGCTTTAAGCTACTCTTCCAAATGGGAAATAACAGAAGCGGTAAGACAAATAGCGGCCAAGATTCAAAACGACAAACTAGCCATTGAGGACATCGATGACAATTTGATAAGTGCACATTTAAGTACAAACTATATGCCCGACCCGGATTTGCTTATACGTACCGGAGGAGAAATCCGCCTTAGCAACTATCTGCTTTGGCAATGTGCTTATTCCGAACTATATTTTTGTGAAACGTTCTGGCCGGACTTCCGCGAAGAAGAATTTTGCAAAGCCATTTATGATTATCAGAAAAGAGAACGCCGTTTCGGCAAAACCAGTGAACAAATATAAAGTTAGATAAAATGCTATATCGTATTTCACTTATACTATTAACGCTTACATGCCTATTTTGCTTTTCAACAGGCAGTTACGCCCAAGAAGCAAACGTAGAAGAAAACGACAATCCAGTCATACTTTATTCCGGAACGCCCAAGAAGTATGAAATCGGCGGAATCAAAGTAGAAGGCGTAAAAAACTATGAAGATTATGTATTGATCGGACTTTCAGGATTATCGGTAGGACAGACCATTGTTGTTCCGGGAGATGACATCACCACAGCTGTAAAACGTTATTGGCGACACGGACTGTTCTCGGATGTACAAATCCTAGCTGAAAAAATTGTTGGAGACAAGATCTATTTAAAAATCATCCTGGCCCAACGTCCACGTATTGCCGACATTCGTTACCACGGCGTAAAGAAAAGCGAGCGTGAAGATTTGGAAGCCAAACTAGGTTTGGTAAAAGGAAGCCAGATTACTCCCAACTTGATAGACCGTGCTAAAATATTAATCAAGAAACATTTCGATGAAAAAGGTTTTAAAAACGCCGAAGTGACCATCGTAGAGCGTGATTTGGCTGACAATAAGGACCAAGTGGATGTTGATGTGATGATTGACAAGAAAGAAAAGGTAAAAGTCCACAAGATCACCATTGACGGCAACACCGTGTTAAGTGACAAGAAGTTAAAACGCGTCATGAAGAAGACGAATGAGAAAAACAAACTTGTCAACCTTTTCCGTACCAAAAAATTCATTGAAGAGAAATACGAAGAAGACAAACAGCATATCATCGACAAATACAACGAATTAGGTTACCGAGACGCACAAATTGTTGTGGACAGTGTTTCTCCGTACGATGACCGTACCGTCGACGTGTACATGAAAATAGAAGAAGGTGACAAATACTATCTGCGCAACGTGACCTGGGTAGGTAACACCATTTATGCTTCGGACTGGCTGAACGAACAGCTCCGTATGAAAAAGGGAGATGTTTATAACCAGAAATTAATGACCGAGCGTCTGACCGGTGATGAAGATGCTATCGGTAACTACTACTATAATAAAGGATACGTTTTCTATAACCTTGACCCCGTAGAAGTAAACATAGACGGCGACTCCATTGATTTGGAAATGCGTATTCAGGAAGGTCCTCAGGCCTCTATCAGCAAAGTGCGTATCAACGGTAACGACCGTTTGTATGAAAACGTAGTACGCCGTGAGTTAAGAACCAAGCCGGGAGATCTGTTCAGCAAAGAAGCATTGGAACGTTCTTATCGTGAGATAGCCCAGATGGGACACTTCAACCCTGAAAATATCCAGCCGGATGTACAACCGGACCCGACCAACGGTACGGTAGACATCAACTGGAACCTGGAATCTAAAGCAAACGACCAGGTAGAATTCTCGGCAGGTTGGGGACAGACCGGTGTTATCGGTAAATTAAGTTTGAAGTTCACGAACTTCTCTATGGCCAACTTGTTCCATAAGAGTGACAACTACCGCGGATTCCTGCCACAAGGTGATGGACAGACATTAACCATCAGCGGACAGACCAACGGTAGTTATTACCAGTCATATAGTGTATCGTTCTTTGACCCATGGTTTGGCGGAAAACGTCCGAATTCATTCTCTGTTTCGGCTTTCTACTCCATACAGACAGATATCAGCAGTAACTACTATAACTCAGCTTATATGAATAATTACTACAATTATTACAGCGGTTATGGAAATTATTATGGCGGATATAATAACAACTACGAGTCTTTTTATGACCCCGATAAATCTATCCAGATGTATGGAGCATCTATCGGTTGGGGTAAGCGTTTGAGATGGCCGGATGACTATTTTACCTTGTCAGCCGAACTTTCTTACCAGCGCTTTATTTTGAAAGACTGGAGTTACCTGTATATCAAGTTGAACAACGGAGAATACATGTCAACCGGTAATTGCAACAACCTGAGTTTGAATCTGACTTTGGCACGTAACTCTACGGATAACCCGATTTTCCCGCGTCGCGGTTCTGAATTCTCGGCTTCCGTACAGCTGACTCCTCCGTACTCATTGTTCAGTAACAAGGACTACTCGGTATACGGTAAAGATGATTATGATGAAGCGGCAAGTATGTTCAACTGGATTGAATACCACAAATGGAAATTCAAATCAAAGACCTATACCGCTCTTACAGGAGGTCAGAAATGTCCGGTTATCATGACACGTGCAGAGTTCGGTTTGCTGGGTCACTATAACAAGTACAAGAAATCACCTTTTGAAACATTCTATATGGGTGGTGACGGTATGACAGGCTATAGCACCAGCTACGCTTCCGAAACCATTGCACTGCGTGGTTACGAAAACGGTTCATTGACTCCTTATGGTAGTGAAGGCTATGCTTACGTACGTTTAGGTGCAGAATTAAGATACCCGTTGATGCTGGAAAATTCGACCAGTATCTATGCACTAGGCTTCATTGAAGGAGGTAACGCATGGACAGATGTAAGCAAATTCAATCCGTTCCAGTTGAAACGCTCGGCAGGTGTCGGTGTCCGTATCTTCCTGCCGATGATTGGTATGATGGGTATTGACTGGGCATACGGTTTCGACAAGATTAACGGATCCAGCCAATACAGTGGAAGCCAGTTCCACTTTATCCTGGGACAAGAGTTTTAATAACTAAAAACAATGTGATTATGAAAAAGGCTATCCTATTATCTCTATTGTTTGTGGCTTGTGTATTCACAGCCAGCGCTCAAAAGTTCGCCTTGATTGATATGGAATATATCCTGAAGAATATTCCTGCATACGAACAGGCGAATACCCAACTGAATCAAGCTTCACAACAATATCAAAGTGAGGTGGAAGCAAAAGCAAAAGAAGCGGAAGCACTTTATAAAGAATATCAGAAAGCCTCGGCTTCCCTGTCGGCCGCACAGAAAACGCAAAGAGAAGAAGCGATTGTAGCAAAAGAAAAGGAAGCAGCCGAACTGAGAAAGAAATATTTCGGTCCCGAAGGAGAAATGGCCAAAAAACAAGAGGCATTGATCGCACCAATTCAAGATAAAATCTATGAAGCGGTAAAACAAATTTCAGAGCAAAAAGGATATGCGGCAGTAGTGGACAGAGGCTCCGCCCAAAGCATTATTTTCGCATCTCCAAGCATTGATATCAGCAATGAAGTGCTCTCAAGATTAGGATATTCAAATTAATTTCCTACATTTGCAACCGATAATCCAAATTTGCAATAACTAATAAAAAATAGAACTATGTTGAAAAAAATTGCTTTACTACTTTTACTTATCGCTCCGATGAGTGTATTTGCTCAGAAATTCGGGCATATTAAATCCGCAGATGTACTTACTGTCATGCCGGAATTCACAAAGGCCCAGACCGACATCCAAGCCATGCAGAAACAATACGAGGATGAAATGAAACGTGCAACTGATGAACTGACCAAAAAATATACTGAATATCAACAGGAACAAGCCAACCTTCCTAAGAACATTCAGGAAAGACGCCAGAAAGAATTGCAGGAATTACAGGAAAAAGGAATGCAGTTCCAACAAGATGCACAACAACAGTTGCAGAAATCATACGCTGATATGATGGAACCTATCTACAAGAAAATTGAAGACGCCATCAAAGCAGTAGGCCAGGAAGGTGGATATACTTATATCTTCGATTTGAACAGAACAGAAATTCCCTACGTAAATGAAGCGCAGTCTACAGATGTAACTGCTGCTGTCAAAGCTAAAGTAGGAATCAAATAATTAAGTTAAGGACCTTTACAGGCACGGATTACACAGATTTCACAGGTTTCAGAACCGTGAACATCCGTGTAATCCGTGCCTGTATTATATAGCTATACTGCCATGATCCCATCTATCCTCCCTTCAACCGGTCCCATCGGTGTATTCGACTCCGGCTACGGCGGTCTGACCATTCTGGACAAAATACGCGGACTGATGCCTGAGTATGATTATATCTATTTGGGAGACAGCGCACGCTGTCCGTACGGACCGCGCTCTTTTGAAGTTGTTTACGAATTTACCCTGCAAGCCGTAAGCAAACTGTTTGAACTGGGATGTCCTTTGGTGATATTGGCATGCAACACAGCATCGGCAAAAGCCTTACGCACCATCCAGCAGATCAATCTTCCGGTAATAGACGCTACCCGCAGAGTACTCGGTGTCATCCGGCCTACAGCAGAATGTATAGGAGAAATCACCCGAAGCCGGCACGTAGGTATACTGGCCACAGCCGGTACCATCAAATCCGAATCCTATCTTTTGGAAATACATAAGTTATCTCCCGACATTGTGGTAACAGGAGAAGCCTGTCCCATGTGGGTTTCCTTGGTAGAGAATAATGAATATCAATCGGAAGGAGCCGACTATTTCGTCAAACAACATATCAACCGGCTGCTGGATAAAGATCCGATGATTGACACCATCATATTGGGATGTACCCATTATCCGCTGCTACTGGATAAAATAAGGCAATTTACGCCTGAACCTATCCGCATCATTTCACAAGGGGAATATGTGGCCCGGAGCCTGCGAGACTATTTAAACCGCCATCCGGAAATGGACGCACGCTGCGATAAAGGAGGAAACTGCCGCTTCCTCACCACAGAAAGCGAAAACAAGTTTGAGGAATCCGCTTCCATCTTCTTGGGCCGGCAAGACATAAAGGTAAAAAGCATAGCATTGGAATAACTTTCTTCCGGTTTACCTGTTATATATACCATCCATAACGCTTAATTCATGAAGATATGTATACAAATAAAGTAAAGAAGATAGCTGCGGTACACGATCTGTCCGGTGCAGGGCGCGTATCCCTCACCGTCGTTATCCCTATCCTCTCATCCATGGGCTTTCAAGTCTGCCCTCTGCCCACAGCCGTATTATCGAGCCACACCCAATACCCGCACTTCTCTTTTTTGGACCTCACGGACGAGATGCCCAAGATTATCAGTGAATGGAAACAACTTGGCGTACAATTCGATGCTATTTATACAGGCTACTTGGGATCTCCCCGCCAGATACAAATCGTATCCGGGTTCATTGATGATTTCCGCCAGTCCGACAGCCTGGTCATGATAGATCCCGTATTAGGAGACAACGGAAAGCTATATACCAATTTTGACGAACGAATGATTCTGGAAATGCGTCACCTCATCCGGAAAGCAGATGTCATCACGCCCAATATGACCGAACTGTTCTATTTGCTGGACAAACCCTATAAAGCGGAGAATACAGACGAAGAACTAAAAGCTTACCTGCATGAGATTTCGGAGCACGGCCCCGGCATCGTTATTATCACCAGCGTGCCCGTACAGGGAGATCCTCGCAAAACTTCCGTTTACGCCTATGACAGACAGGGAAACCGCTATTGGAAAGTAACGTGTCCCTACCTGCCCGCACACTATCCCGGCACAGGCGATACATTTACCAGTGTGATTACCGGATCACTGATGCAAGGCGACAGTCTTCCTATCGCCTTGGACCGCGCCACACAGTTTATCCTTCAAGGCATCCGCGCCACTTTCGGCTATGAATATGATAATCGGGAAGGCATTTTGCTGGAGAAGGTGCTGCATAATCTGGATATGCCTATTCAGGTGAGCAGCTACGAATTGATTTGAGGACCCTGAAAGTAGAAGATCTGAAACACCCTGGAAAGAAGCTTGTACCAAGCCCTATTGCTCCGACGATTAAGGTCGTTTTCCCTTATAGCTAACCCTTATCATACAGTTAACTACTACAGACTCCGGCAGTGGACTGTACAGTCTACTGCAAGAGTTTATACAGTCCACTATATCAGACTGTACAAACCACCGCAAGAGACTATAGTACACAGCCATAAAAAAGAGCTTAACCATAAGGTAAAACAAGGTTAACCACAAAGAAGAAAAGACTTAACCAGATAAAGCCATAAGGCCAAAAGACGAAAAGAATAAAAACAAAGAAAGCAGCCAAGCCGTACCGTACAAACCGACAAACATCAGCCGTATCAACAATAATAAATAAATTACCTGCCCAGCAACCTGCGGCTGAGATAACGCACGGGATACCACACGGAAAGAAAGCCCACCACCAGCACAGTGGCAAAGACTATAACAATATCCCATACATGGACACTGACGGGATAAGCATCCACCACAAAATTACCGCCGGAATTACCACCTCCCAGCGAAAGCAATCCGAATTCCTGCTGGATAAAGCAAAGGATCAGCCCCAGTATCACACCAACCACCGCACCTATCAGTGAAATCATACGCCCCTCGAACAGGAATATACGCGTGATCAGCTTGTCGCTGGCCCCCAAATTGCGCAATGTCACTACATCTGCCTTCTTATCTATAATCAGCATGGACAAGGAGCCTATTACATTAAAGCAAGCTATCATCAGGATAAAGGTAAGGAAAATATAAGATATCAGCTTCTCTATCTCCATAATGCGGAAAGTATCCGCTTGCTGCTCATACCGGTCCTGCACCCGGAAACCATCTCCCAATATTTTCTGTATCTTCGATTTTACACTCCCTACATCTGCATCCGGCTTCAATTTCAATTCTACCGAACTCACTTCTGTGTCATACTGGAACAACCTACGGGCAAATTGGAGGGAAGTCAAAATGTAAGAAGAGTCATACTTCTGTTGGTTCACCGCAAACACAAGGCCGCTGGAATATAAATCGGCAGAGTTAAAGCTGGAAGCTGGATTGGCCATATTGACTTTAGCTCCCCGTTTGGGAGCATAAATCTCTAGCGGATCGAGGAATTTGATACCCGTTCCCAAGATGGAAACCAATTCTATGCCGGGAATGGCATAATCCACCACTTCATCATGCAACACGAATTGCCCCCGGCCGAAAAGAATACTGTCAATAGCGGTCAGATCCTCGAAATTATCCTCAATTCCCTTGATCACCGCCATAGTCTGACGGCCCTTATACTGAACCATCGCATTCTCTTCCAAGGACTCAGAAAAAACAGCGATCTCCGGCATCCGGCGCAAAGCTTCTATACGCGCTTCCTGTCCGTCAAAGACCTTTCCGGTGACAGCCGTAATTTTCAGCTCCGGATCAAAAGCCGTAAAGAAAGTGGCCACCAGATCCTGGAAGCCGTTAAAAACAGACAAAGTACATACCAATGCCAATGTAGCCAAAGCCACTCCGCAGACGGAAATGGCTGAAATGACATTAATGGCATTGTGCGACTTCTTGGAAAAAAGATAACGCTTCGCTATATAAAAGGGAAAATTCACCGCCCGGTTCTACTTTTTCAACAATTCGTCTATACGTTCGGCATAATCCAATGAATCATCCACAAAGAATTTCAACTCGGGAATGATGCGCAACTGATGGCGTACCCGTGTTCCTAACTCATAACGGATGGATTTCATATTATCATTGATATTCTTTACTATTTCCTGGCTCCTCTCAGAAGGGAACACGCTGAGATAGACACGTGCAATACTCATATCGGGACTGATGCGGACAGCACTTACCGACACCAAAACACCATTCATGGACTTGGTCTGAAGCAGGAAAATCTCACTCAACTCCTTTTGGATCAAACGAGAAATCTTATTTTGTCTGGTCGTTTCCATAATTAATAATTATTCAGTTTGCTAATTTGTTAATATGCCATACGGTTCATAGCATAACCTATTGGCACATTATTCAACATTTTCTTATGATTGTCAGCCCGTCGCGCAAGGGAAGAATCACCTTTTCAACCCGTTTGTCGGCAGCTACCAAATCATTAAATTTCTTTATTCCAATAGTCTGAAGATCTGTATGATGCGGTTCCTCCAATACATGTCCGTCCCACAATGTGTTATCGGCAATGATGTATCCGCCGGGTGATAATTTCTCCAGTACCATTTCGTAATATTCAATATACTTCCGCTTATCACCGTCTACAAACGCCAAATCAAAGGTAATGTTCATGCCAGGCAGCAACTTCAGCGCATCACCTATATAAAATTTAATCTTGCCGGCGTAAGGCGAACCTTCCAGCCAGGGACGTGTAAAGTCCTCCTGCTCATCGTTTATCTCAAATGTGTGCAACGTGGCCCCCTCTTCCAACCCTTCGGCCAGGCAAAGTGCGGAGTAGCCACTGTAAGTCCCGATTTCCAGCACCTGACGGGGGCGTATCATTTGCACAAACATTTTCAGCATACGTCCCTGCAAGTGGCCGGAAGCCATACGGGGACGTAAAAGCTTGACGTGCGTATCGCGATAAAGTGCCTTCAGATAATCACTTTCTTCATCAATGTGCTGAAGGATATATTCGTCAATAGCGTCCGTTTCTTTCATTCCTATCTTCTATTATTATAGGTAACGGTTGCGGTTGGGCAGCACATAGTCCATAGCATACTTCAACACATCTCCCACTACATTGATTTCAAGGAAAGAAGTCTGAGTACCTTGCTTGCCGCTGCTCAGGTAAGCCACCATGTCGCTTTCACTCAAGACACCATCATCCAGCAATTTACGCAAAGCAGCGAAATAATATGCCTGTCCGTTAGCCTTTTCGGGCATATAGATAGCTTCCACCCCATATGACAAAGCCAGATGACGCATCGTTTTTTCTTTATAACAGATGGCCAATACAGGATATTTGCCACGGAAAGCAGCAATATTACGTGCGGTACGCCCGCTGAAACTGTCGGTAATAATGGCGCGGATATTCAGTTTGCTGGTAGCCTTTACTGCCTGTTTTGCCAGGAAAGCGGTTACATCATTGGAGTTTTCATCCAAAGGAATACGGATGTCATTCTCGGCCAGTTTATCTTTCTCGGCCTGCGCTGCAATCTTGGCCATCGTCTTCACGGCTTCCACCGGATACTTGCCGTATGCCGTTTCCCCACTCAGCATCAATGCATCCGTGCGGTAGTAAATAGCATTGGCAATATCGGTCACTTCAGCACGGGTAGGACGCGGATTATTAATCATGGTATGCAACATCTGGGTAGCAACAATCACCGGTTTCTTTGCCAGAATACATTTTTTGATCAACAGACGCTGAATGCCGGGAATTCGTTCCTGAGGAACCTCAATGCCCAAGTCACCACGAGCCACCATGACTCCGTCGGCCACTTCCAATATTTCATCAATATTGTCCACTCCTTCCTGATTTTCGATCTTGGCGATAATCTTAATGTCACTGCCGTATGCATCCAGTATCTGACGGATATCCAGCACATCCTGCTTATTACGAACAAACGAATGTGCTATGAAATCAATGTCCTTTTCAATAGCATACAGTATATTGTTACGGTCCTTTTCTGTCAAAGAAGGGAGATTGATGCGCACGCCCGGTACATTTACACTCTTACGGTTACCCAAAGTAGCTTCATTCTGCACCTCACACAACAAATACTCGTCTGTCTTCTCAATCACACGCAGCTCCAGATCACCATCATCAATCAGAATATCGCCATCCACCTGGAGATCATGCACAAAACCGGGATAAGATACAGCAATACATTCACGGGTCGTTTCTTGTGCAGGATTGCCTACAATCTTCACTTTGTCACCAATCTGATAAGGAATAGGCTCGCCGCCCGCAATAGCAGTAGTACGCACTTCGGGCCCTTTTGTGTCCATCAATATGGCAATACGGTTGGAAACCTCACGTACATTGGTTATCAATTTTTCAAAACCTTCACGCGATGCGTGAGCCGTATTCATACGGACCACATTCATACCGGCCTTGAAAAGATCTCTTATAAACTCTACCTCGCAACGCTGATCTGAGATGGACGCTACGATTTTTGTTTGTTTCAACATCATAATCTTATCACCTTATATTATACCTAAACGTTTTATTTTCTCATTAACAAAGCCTCAATCGCCAAACGATATGAATGAAGCCCGAACCCACAAATCACCCCCGCACAAGCACAGGAAATCATCGACTTATGGCGAAACTCCTCACGGGTATGTACATTCGAGATGTGCACCTCAACCACGGGAGCTGTCACGGCGCGGATAGCATCCTGCAAAGCAATGGAAGTATGCGTATAAGCCCCTGCATTCAACACGATGCCGTCATAATCAAAACCCACTTCGTGTATTTTGTTGATCATCTCACCTTCCACATTCGACTGATAATACGCTATTTCAATGTCCGGATAAGTACGGCGCAATTCCACCAGATAGTCTTCAAATGAAACAGCGCCATAAATGGAAGGTTCCCGTTTGCCTAATAAATTGATATTAGGTCCATTAATAATTTGTATTTTCATATTTATACTATATCTGAACTTTTTCTACCTTTGCAGGGAATTTGGGTACAAAGGTAGAAAAAAGAAATGAAAAGAACCGAGAAAACAGACAAGATATTGGTGAAATACAAACAATATTTAAAGTTGGAGAAATCGTTATCTGACAATACGGTAGATGCTTATCTTACTGACCTGGACAAGTTACTGGCTTATCTTACATTAGAAAACATCAACATTCTGGATGTCCGGCTTGAAAATCTGGAAGATTTCTCGGCCGGATTACATGATATCGGCATCCACCCCCGTTCGCAGGCACGCATCTTGTCGGGCATCCGCTCTTTCTACCGTTTCCTCATTATGGAAGATTACCTGAAAGCCGACCCGACAGAATTGCTGGAATCCCCCCAGACAGGTTTCAAACTGCCCGAAGTAATGACTGTAGAAGAGATAGACCTGCTGATAGGAAGCATAGACCGCAGCACCAAAGAGGGACAGCGCAACAGGGCCATACTGGAAACGCTTTACAGTTGCGGGCTCCGCGTTTCCGAACTCTGCAACCTGAAATTATCCGAACTTTATTTTGAAGAAGGCTTCATCAAAGTGGAAGGAAAAGGAAGCAAACAGCGGCTGGTTCCTATTTCACCGCGCGCCATCAAGGAAATCAGGCTCTACTTCACCGACCGTAACCTGATGAAAATAAAGCCGGGATTTGAAGACTTTGTCTTTATCAGCAATTTCGGGAAGAACATCTCCCGCATCATGGTTTTCCATATCATCAAAGAACTGGCAGCCCGGATAGGTCTGAAAAAAAAAATCAGTCCTCACACTTTCCGCCATTCTTTTGCAACACATTTGCTGGAAGGAGGCGCCAACTTGCGTGCCATACAGTGTATGCTGGGACATGAAAGTATCGGGACAACAGAAATTTATACACATATAGACCGTAATATGCTACGCAGTGAAATCATAGAACATCACCCCCGTAACATCAAATTCAGAGAAAAAGATAATAAAGGTTCTATATTCTAAAATATTTTAAGATAAATTGAAAAAAAAGCAGGCTAAGAAGCTAGCATATAATAGAGTTTTTCCTATCTTTGTCCCCAAAGAGACGCACAAAAACGTACTATAGTGAATTTTACATTACAAACGTTAAATTAATAAGTAACTATGATTAAAAAGTTGTATTTGCCCTTAGTGGCTTTATTGGTCCTTGCCTTATCATCATGCGGCAAGATGGGAGAATTGTCTTCTGACTATTTCACAACTAACCCTGAAGTGCTTGAAGCAATCGGTGGTAAAGTGCCTGTGACAATTAATGGTAAATTCCCCGAAAAGTATTTCAAGAAGAACGCAACTGTTGAAGTTACCCCCGTTCTGAGATGGAAAGGCGGCGAAGCTAAAGGCCAGCCCGCTGTATTCCAAGGAGAAAAAGTAGAAGGAAACAATCAGACTATCGCTTACAAGGCAGGTGGCAGCTACACGATGAAAGCTTCTTTCGACTATGTTCCCGAAATGGCAAACTCTGAACTTTATCTTGATTTCAAGATTACAAAAGGAAAGAAATCATACACTATTCCTTCTGTGAAAATCGCTGATGGCGTTATCGCGACTTCTGAACTGCCTACTGCTGCCAGCTCTAACGCATCATACGCTAACGATGCTTTCCAACGCATTATTAAAGATGCTCAGACTGCCAACATCATGTTCTTGATCCAGCAAGCCAACTTGCGCAACAGCGAATTGAATTCTGACGATATCAAAGAATTCCATAAGAAAGTGGCTGAAATTAATGCCGACACAAAGAACTACAAACTGAACAACATCGAAATTTCTGCATACGCTTCACCTGATGGTGGTGTGGAACTGAACACCGGTTTGGCTGAAAACCGTGAAGCAAACACAGAAAAATATATGGAACGCCAGTTGAAGAAGGGCAAGATTGATACTAACCTGGATGCAAAATACACTGCACAAGACTGGGAAGGCTTCCAAGAACTGGTATCTAAATCAAACTTGCAGGATAAAGATTTGATCTTACGTGTTCTTTCTATGTACAATGATCCTGAACAAAGAGAAGCTGAAATCAAGAATATCTCTTCTGTATACAAAACTTTGGCTGACGAAATCCTGCCTCAGTTGCGTCGTGCCCGTTTAACTGCCAACTATGACATCATCGGTCGTAGCGATGACGAAATCAACGAAGCATTCAACTCTGATCCTAAAGTATTGAGTGTAGAAGAATTATTGTACGCTGCTACACTGACTAACGACAACGCTCGCAAAGAAGCTATCTTCACCAAGACAACTCAACTTTATCCGAACGATTTCCGTGCTTATAATAACTTGGGTGAATTGGCATTCGCTGCCGGTGATGCTGCTAAAGCAGAAAGCTACTTCAAACAAGCTGCTTCTAAGAACGCTAACGCTCCTGAAGTAAACGCTAACCTTGGTCTTTGCGAATTGGTTAAGGGCAATGTTGCAGCTGCCGAAACTTACTTAGGCAAAGCTACAGGTGCTAACGCTGCCGGCGAAGCTTTGGGTAACTTATATATCAAACAAGGCCAGTATGACAGAGCTGTCAACTCATTCGGTGACGCTAAGACTAACAGTGCCGCTCAAGCTCAGATTTTGGCTAAAGACTATAACAAAGCAAAAGCTACTTTGTCTGCAATCAAGAATCCGGATGCAATGACTGACTACTTGATGGCTATCGTTGGTGCTCGCACAAACAATGCTTCATTGGTAAGCAGCAGCATCAAGAGCGCAATCGCAAAAGATCCTTCAATGGCTGAAAAAGCTGCTAACGATCGCGAGTTCGCTAAATACGCTGATGCTATCAAATAATATAACTAGATATCATCTTGTCTAGTTTTTTAGATGATTATGACTGAAACCGGAGGCTTCGTGATGAAGCTTCCGGTCTTTTTATGTAAAATAACCTTCATTTATGCCTGCCTTTAGCCACAAAATGCGTATTTTCGCAAAAAATATCTTGAAATGAAAAAATTACTATTCTTTCTTTTCACTCTTGTTGTGCTGGCAAGCGGCTGCGGCAAGAAAAATACATTCACCTTGGAAGGAAGCATTAAAGGACTTCCTTCAGACACTATATTAGTATTTTATCAAGAACCCGATTACAAGCTGGATACCATACTCCTCTCAAAAGGTAAATTCACTTACACCATTACCCCTGACACATTTACTATCTTCTCATTACTATTGGGAGAAAAACAAATCTTACCGATATATGCTGATAAAGGAGAAAGTGTTACCCTAAACGGAATGGCCGGAAAGATAGAGGTTAAAGGAAAGGGAGAAAACGCACAACTGGCAAAACATATCCAGTACCTTAGCACCTTAGAAAATAACAAGGCAGCTGTTATGACTGCTGTGGATTCGTTGATTAAAACCAACCCAAGCTCGTACAGCAATATCTATCTGATAGACAAATATTACGTACAGGACTCGCTTCCTGATTGCAACCACATAGATCAGCTGATAAAAGGACTAAGCGGTATTATAAAAGACACACCTTATATTATAGAACTCCAGAATAAATTAAGTGAGAAAAAAGAACTGACAGAACATCGCTACGTTTCCAACATCTCGTGCACGGATAAAAAAGGAAAGACCGTCAACTGGAACAGTGTAAAAGGGAAATATGTCCTTTTGGATTTTTGGGCAAGCTGGAACAAAGAAAGCATTGCCACACAAGATTCTTTAGTATCCGTACAAAAGGCATTGAAAAAAGACAAGTTTGTTATTATCAGCCTCTCCCTTGATCTGGATAAAAAGGAATGGATGGAGAAAATCATTCAAAGAGATACCACGCAATGGAAACAAGTTTGCGATTTCAAAGGCTGGAACAATTCCATTGTCAAGCAACAAGGCATAACCCGGATTCCTGCCAATATACTGATAGGTCCTGACAAGCGGGTCATCACACAAGATATACGGGGCAAAGAACTGATAGACAAAGTGAGACAGCTGACAGAACAAGATAAAGAGAAAGAAAAAGCCGCCAAAGAGGCAGAACGTGCTCGAAAGAGACAAAATAAAAAATAAAAGAATGCTGGTAAAAGTCTATGGAGCAGCCGTTCAAGGTATCGACGCTACCATTGTAACTATTGAAGTAAATAGTTCACGAGGTATAAAATTCTTCCTTGTCGGTCTGCCGGACTCGGCCGTGAAAGAAAGTCATGAACGTATTATTTCCGCCTTACAGGTAAACGGATATAAATTCCCCACTTGTCAAATTGTAGTAAATATGGCCCCTGCCGACATACGCAAGGAGGGGTCTGCATACGACCTTCCGCTAGCAATCGGAATATTGGCCGCTACCCAAATCGTATCGGAAGAAAAACTTTCACGTTATCTTATTATCGGAGAACTTAGCCTGGATGGAAGCCTTCAACCAGTCAAAGGAGCCCTCTCCATAGCTATCAGTGCCCGCGAGCAAGGTTTTGAAGGCTTCATACTTCCCAAACAAAATGCGCGGGAAGCTGCTGTAGTAAACAACCTGAAAGTATATGGCGTAGAAAATATCAAAGAGGTCATCGAATTTTTCAATAATGAGCGCAATCTGGAGCCTAGCATCGTCAATACACGGGAGGAATTCTATGAACACCAAAGTAGCTTTCCATACGATTTTGCTGATGTGAAAGGACAAGAAAGTGTAAAACGCGCATTGGAAGTAGCCGCGTCCGGAGGACACAACCTGATTATGATCGGTTCACCCGGAAGTGGGAAGTCCATGATGGCAAAGTGCATGCCAAGCATTCTCCCTCCCCTTTCATTGGGTGAAAGTCTGGAAACGACTAAAATACATTCAGTAGCAGGAAAATTAGGAAAAGACAGTTCACTGATTGCCATCCGGCCTTTCCGTAGTCCCCATCATACAATTTCGCAAGTAGCAATGGTAGGTGGCGGCACCAATCCCCAACCAGGAGAAATCAGTCTGGCTCACAACGGTTTGCTCTTTCTAGACGAGTTGCCGGAATTTAACAGAAGTGTACTTGAAGTACTTCGCCAACCCCTAGAGGACAGGCATATATCCATCGCACGAGCTAAATACAGTCTGGATTATCCGGCCAGTTTCATGCTGGTAGCCAGTATGAATCCCTGTCCATGCGGATATTATAATCATCCCACACGAGCTTGCGTCTGTAATCCCGGACAAGTGCAACGGTACCTGAACCGTATCTCCGGTCCTTTACTGGACCGCATAGATATCCAAATAGAAATAGTTCCGGTTCCATTCGAAAAAATGGCAGAACGCCATCATGCGGAAAGTAGTGCAAGCATACGCGAACGGGTTATCAAGGCCCGGAAAATACAAGCTCAACGTTTTGCCAACCATCCGGGTATTTACTGCAACGCACAAATGGAAGCCGGGTTACTCCATCTGTACGCTCAACCCAATGAAGCAGGGCTAAAATTATTACGAACTGCCATGACACGCCTCAACCTGTCGGCGCGCGCATACGGTCGTATTCTAAAAGTAGCGCGTACCATTGCCGATCTGGACAACAGCGAACACATTACTTCCATCCACCTGGCAGAAGCGATAAGCTATAGAAATCTTGATAGAGAAGACTGGGCCGGTTAGTTTAGCTGCCCGACTCAGTTTCCTTTGCATGATAAATGACCTGCATCAATGAGTCCAGTTCAATGTAATTTGAAAGAACATCCTCTTCCTTATCGGTCGTTTCCCAATCTTTATCCTCTCTCTTTTTAGAGAAAAGTGCATTTAAAATGAATTTATACCACGTATTCATGTCTCGTTCGACTTAAGGTTTTATAAAAAACAGGATAAGTAAAATTTAGTTCATCATTTTTCTCTCCTTAAGATTAAATGCAAATAAGTGCAAATCACTGCATCACGATATAACATTTTTCTGTATTTTCACTTCTTCCGACAAAGCCCCCGAATAACCATATTTTATAATAAGTACGGCCTGTCAGAGATTTTAAGGGAGAAATATTTCTGATTATTCCATATACTTACTAAAAATCACTAACTTTGCACGTTACTGGTAGAAATAACAAAAAAGACATCATACAATGGAAAATAAATTCAAAAGAACCACCGTCACATCCGCTTTGCCCTACGCAAACGGTCCGGTACATATTGGTCATCTGGCAGGTGTATATGTTCCTGCTGATATCTACGTGCGCTATCTCCGCCTGAAAAAAGAAGATGTTCTTTTCATCGGAGGCTCTGACGAACACGGAGTACCTATCACCATTCGTGCAAAGAAAGAAGGTATTACTCCACAAGATGTGGTGGACCGCTATCATACCTTGATAAAAGAATCATTCAAAGAATTTGGAATTTCATTCGATATATACTCTCGTACTACATCAAAGACACACCACGAACTGGCTTCCGAATTCTTCAAAACCCTGTATGATAAAGGTGAGTTCATTGAAAAGACCTCCATGCAATATTACGACGAAGAAGCCCATCAGTTCCTGGCCGACCGTTATATTACCGGTGAATGTCCTCACTGCCATGCAGAAGGAGCCTACGGTGACCAATGCGAGAAGTGCGGAACATCACTTTCTCCGACCGACCTGATCAATCCGAAAAGTGCTATCAGTGGCAGTAAACCAGTGATGCGTGAAACCAAACATTGGTATCTGCCATTGGACAAACACGAAGGATGGCTGCGTGAATGGATTCTTGAAAATCATAAAGAATGGCGCCCCAATGTATACGGACAATGTAAAAGCTGGTTGGATATGGGCTTGCAACCCCGTGCGGTAAGCCGTGACTTGGATTGGGGAATCCCTGTTCCTGTAGAAGGTGCTGAGGGAAAAGTACTTTATGTATGGTTCGATGCCCCCATCGGCTATATTTCAAATACAAAAGAATTACTTCCCGACAGTTGGGAAACTTGGTGGAAAGATCCAGAAACCCGTTTGATTCACTTCATCGGAAAAGACAATATTGTATTCCACTGCATTGTTTTCCCTGCTATGCTGAAAGCGGAAGGAAGCTATATCTTACCGGATAACGTACCTAGCAATGAATTCCTGAACCTGGAAGGTGACAAGATTTCCACTTCACGCAACTGGGCAGTATGGTTGCATGAATATTTGCAGGACTTCCCCGGCAAACAGGATGTATTGCGCTATGTATTGACAGCCAATGCCCCCGAAACAAAAGACAACGATTTTACCTGGAAAGATTTTCAAGCACGTAACAACAATGAGTTGGTGGCTGTTTACGGTAACTTTGTAAACCGTGCTTTAGTGCTGACTCATAAATATTTCGACGGGAAAGTTCCCGTTTGCGGTGAATTGACCGACTACGACAAAGAAACATTAAAAGAATTTGCAGACGTAAAGGCAGAAGTAGAAAAGCTACTGGATGTATTCAAATTCCGCGATGCACAAAAAGAGGCAATGAACCTGGCACGTATCGGTAATAAATACTTAGCCGATACAGAGCCTTGGAAACTGGCAAAAACTGATATGGACCGTGTAGCCACCATCCTTAACATAGCATTGCAACTAGTTGCCAATCTGGCTATTGCATTCGAACCTTTCCTGCCTTTCAGCAGCGAAAAGCTCCGCCAAATGCTGAATATGGAAACATTTGAATGGGACCAACTGGGGCGTACCGATCTGCTGGCAGAAGGACATCAATTGAATAAGGCAGAACTGTTGTTCGAAAAGATCGAAGATGAAACCATTCAAGCACAAGTAGACAAACTGTTGGCTACCAAAAAAGCAAACGAGGCTGCCAACTATAAAGCCAACCCGATAAAACCAGTAATTGCTTTTGAAGAATTTGAAAAGTTAGATATCCGTGTAGGTACCGTATTAGAGTGTGAGGTAGTGCCTAAAATGAAAAAGCTGCTGAAATTCAAGATTGCTGACGGACTGGAGAACCGTACCATCGTCAGCGGTATCGCACAACATTATAAACCGGAAGAACTGGTGGGCAAACAAGTTTTATTCATTGCCAACCTTGCTCCGCGCCAATTCAAGAACGGATTGGTGAGCGAAGGCATGATCCTGAGTGCTGAAAACTTTGACGGCACCTTAGCGGTGACCTCTTTATTAAGAGAGGTAAAGCCGGGCAGTGAAGTGAAATAATATACACCCAAATACAGAAAAGGCTGAAAGCAACTGAAACGTCCGCTTTCAGCCTGACTGTTTTATAATCTATCTATAAAAATGGCAGAACAATCCTTGAAAGAAAAGACAGCAAAAGGCCTCTTCTGGGGCGGATTAAGCAATGGAGTACAGCAGCTGCTGAATCTTTTTTTCGGGATATTCCTGTCACGCATTCTGAACGCGGAAGATTATGGCATGGTGGGAATGCTGTCCATCTTCTCCCTTATTGCAGGTTCTTTGCAGGAAAGCGGGTTCACGGCCGCCCTAGCCAACAAACGGAATATCTCCCACAAAGACTATAATGCCGTATTCTGGTTCAGTACCGGGCTAAGTGCCTGTCTCTACCTCATTCTGTTCCTTTGCGCCCCACTCATTGCCGAATTCTATCACACTCCCGAACTGACAGCTTTGGCACGATACACTTTCCTCGGTTTCTTTGTAGCCAGTTTGGGCATTGCCCACAGTGCTTACCTGTTCCGCAACTTAATGGTCAAGCAAAAGGCAATGGCGGTCACTATCGGATTAACCGCCTCAGGAACTATCGGTATAACTATGGCCTGCTTGGGATTTGCCTATTGGGGGATAGCCACACAAAGCATTGTCTATGTAGGAACCATTAATATCTGTTATTGGTGCTTCTCACCCTGGCGACCTACACTTACTTTCGACTTCAAGCCTTTGAGAGGGATGCTTTCTTTCAGCAGCAAATTATTAGTAACCAATATATTCAACCACATCAATAATAATATCTTTACCGTTATCCTTGGTAAATTCTATTCGGGACAAGAAGTAGGCTATTTTACTCAAGCTAATAAATGGAATTATATGGGACATTCATTAATTTCAGGAACAGTCAACAGTGTGGCCCAACCTGTACTTTCCAGTTTGTCGGATGAAAGGGAACGCCAACAACGCGCTTTCCGGAAGATGCTCCGCTTCACTGCCTTTATTTCTTTTCCGGCTATGTTAGGATTATCATTAATCGCACCCGAACTGATTATACTGACTATTACAGACAAATGGCTACCCAGTGCCTTCATTCTGCAATTGCTCTGCATCGGTGGCGCATTCATTCCCATAACCAATTTGTATTCCAACCTAGTCATCAGCAAAGGAAAATCGGATATCTATATGTGGAATACCATCGGCTTAGGCATTATCCAGTTAACAACCATGCTTCTGCTCTATCCATACGGCGTACATACCATGATTATAGTGTATGTATCCATCAATATCTGCTGGCTGTTTGTATGGCACTATTTTGTATGGAAACAAATACGGCTCAGCTTGTTTGCAGCGCTGAAAGACATCCTTCCGTTTGCCTTCATAGCTACCGCGGTAATGGCGGCTACCTATTATATCACTATCGGATTTGCCAATCTGTATTTATTAATGGCAAGCAAAATGATCATAGCCGGCACACTCTACACAGCCATCCTGTGGTTGAGCGGTTCCGTCACTTTTAAAGAGAGTTTACACTATATAATCAAGAAATAATGGCTGCTACACGTCACTCCGGATTAGAATGTTTACGAATTATCAGTATCATACTGATTGTATCCATGCATATTCTAGGAAATACCTTCCACACCAGTAACTGGCTGAACAAAGAATTCATACTATTTATCAATACACTGGGAAACACCGGAGTAACCTTGTTCATTCTGATCTCAGGTTATTTTGGAATCCGTTTCAATACACATAAATTTTTCAAAATGCTGGTTGTCGTATGGTTTTATTCCATCGTTTCTTATCTGATCGAAACAATATGGCTTCACACTCCGCATACCTGGACAGGGCTGGCCTCCTCATTGCTACCGATACTTAGCAAAAAATACTGGTTTATGACCTGCTATGTAGTACTTTATTGTTTCTCGCCCTATTTAAACCGGCTGGTTCATAACCTCTCACAAAAAAGTTATAAACAACTACTGTTACTATGGGGATTCTTTTTTGTATTTGCCCCGACAATCCTGTTTTTTGAAATTCAGAATGACACGGGCAAGGGAATTATCAATGTCACACTAGCTTATCTCATAGGACAATATCTGAAGACCTATGGTCTTCCGGAAAACATGAAACGACATAGCCGGGAAATCTTGTCAGGCAGCCTTGCCGGTATTTTTATACTGAATACCCTGCTTACAGCAATGAGTGGAAATATCATACTGAGATTCGCCCGAGATAATAATCTACTGATTATCATCGCCTCTATCATGATTTTCTACCAGTTTACCCGGTGGCATTTTTCATCCCGCATCATCAATTACCTAGCAGGATACGTTTTTGCCTTATATATGCTTCAAGGACTTCTTATCCACTGTTTACAACCCTGGTATACCCCTTATGCAGACAGCAACCTACTTGTTCTGTATTTTATGGGAACACTTGTTTCTATCTGTCTGACGACGCTTGTTATAGAATGGAGCAGACGGCTGCTATTAGGAAAAATAGAAAACAAATTGGCAAATGCCATAGAAAGAAGAGGAGCAAAAATAAAAATGTTTGCAGATAATCATTAAAACAATGATTTATTTCCGTAACTCATAATTTCAAAATCTCCAATGGAACCCCTCCTATCTGAGCTGCCATATCCGAAAATGAACTCTGAAAAGAACCATATATTTTTTGTGTACGAGCCAATGTGTACATATCCGTGATACCCTCCCTTATTCCCTCCAAAGATCCACGGTCTGCCTTTTTTCCGGAACAGAATATCCGGTCACCATAACGCTCTTTCATTTCCCGCTTCACCTCTTCCGAATCTGTAGCCAAATAGATAGCCACCTTGCCGTCCTCTTTTATCTTCTCATCTAATTTCTGATAGAACAACTCGATAGGGCTTTGCCTGATAGAAGCCAGATTATCTGTACGACGGATATGCACACCAATCATAGCATCCGAAAAATTCCGACAACGGTTTTCTACCTCTTCCATAATCTCGTCTACCGGAACAAACAACCGACTGATCCACGCATAATCATAAAGTTGGAAAGCGGTGTATGATGCCATATAAACACAGCCACCTTCTTTAACCCACCGTTCAAAATCAAAATGCCGGTTACATAAAGGAGTAATGGAACGCTCGTACAGACAAGACTTGAAAAGCAGTTTCTGAAACAAAAGCGGGAAATGAGAATTCTTGGAACGAGGTCTGTCTAATAATGCATAATCCAACCGCGAAGCATCCCGTAAACAAGCCACTTCCCTGTCTACAGGCTTAAACAACTGATAAAACGGTGCATTCAGTGCCCAATCCCGAAACCAAATGATGCTTAATTCACTTTTCGTCTTTCCTGCCAGCATTACCGCCGAAGCCACTGCACGCATACGGTTGGCCAATCCTCCTACCGGTACAAATGTTATTTTACCCATTCCTGTTTAAAATTTGAGGCAAATATAAATAACATCGCTTATAAATGCTAATTAATTACTACTTTTGCAATATATATACCTAAATTTATTATGCAAGCAATCATTCTAGCCGCCGGCATGGGCAAGCGCTTGGGAGATCTTACCAAAGATAACACCAAGTGTATGATTAAAGTAAACGGGACCTATCTGATAGACCGTCTGCTCTCACAGTTAGATTCATTAAATCTGGAACGCATCATTTTAGTCATAGGCTACCAGGGAGAGAAATTACGTACCCACATAGAGAAACAAAGTAGAAATACTCCGATAGAATATATTTACAATCCTGTCTACAATAAGACCAATAATATCTATTCTCTCTATCTTGCTAAAGAGGAATTGCAAAAGCAAGATACTTTATTAATTGAATCCGATTTGATTTTTGAGGATACACTTTTCCACAAAATTTTAAATAACCCCTATCCCAATCTGGCACTTGTAGCTAAATATGAGCCATGGATGGACGGCACGATGGTACGGCTCAATACTGAAAATGACATCATTGATTTTATCTCAAAAAAAACGTTCCGCTACGCAGATATTGACGATTACTACAAAACCGTCAATATCTATAAATTCAGTAAAGAGTTTCTCCGCAACAGTTATGTGCCATTTCTTGAAGCCTACAGCAAAGCCCTGGGGAATAACGAATATTACGAACAGGTATTACGGGTAATCACCTTGCTGGAGAGATGTGAACTGAAAGGGCTCCCTTTGGAAGGAGAACGCTGGTATGAGATTGATGATATACAAGATCTTGACATCGCTGAAACCATTTTTGCCGAACAGGACCAGCTACAACGCTACCAAAAAAGATATGGCGGATACTGGCGTTTCCCAAAGCTGAAAGATTTCTGCTATTTAGTAAACCCCTATTTTCCACCACAAAAAATGTGTGAAGAACTACAGGCTAATTTTAATGTGCTTCTCCGTGAATACCCTTCCGGCATGGGAGTGAACACACTTGTCATGGCAAAAAACTTCGGTATCCGGCAAGATTATGTGGTTGTTGGCAACGGAGCCGCCGAAATCATCAAAGCGCTGATGGAACATTCAGATGGCAAAATGGGAGTAATTTATCCCACTTTTGAAGAATATCCCAACCGGCAATCAGAAGAAATCATTGCATTCTATCCACAGAATGCCGATTTTCATTATACGGCAAAAGAACTGATGCTTTTTTATGCGGACAAAGATATCTGCCATTTACTCTTGATCAATCCGGATAACCCATCAGGTAACTTCATCCCCCTTAACGAACTTATGGATTTGCTGGCATGGACGCAGCAGCGAAATATCCACTTAATACTGGATGAATCTTTTGTTGACTTCAGCGAAAAAAGTGTCGAAAATACGCTGCTTAAGAATGAAGTTCTGAAAACATACCCACACCTCACAGTCATTAAAAGTATTTCCAAATCTTATGGAGTTCCGGGATTACGCTTGGGGATAGCCGCATCTTCCGACAAAGAGATAATATCCTATTTACGAAAAAACATGGCTATATGGAATATAAACTCCTTCGCCGAATTCTATTTACAGATATACAGCAAGTATAATAATGATTATCAAAATGCCTGTAAAAAATTCATAGCCGAGCGCCAACGCTTTTTCGAGGTATTGCAACAGGTTGACTTCCTACGTGTCATACCTTCACAAGCCAATTATTTCCTGTGCGAAGTAACTTCCCGCTTCAGTTCCACCAAACTCGTTTCTTTATTGCTGGAGCATAATCTCTTGTTAAAAGATTGTAGTACCAAGACAGGATTCGATGGCAGGAATTACATCCGTATCGCCATACGCGACACTGAAGACAACAATTATCTGGCTGAAAACTTAAAAAAACTGCAAGCATGAGTATCAATATCTGTATTTGTGGCGGTGGCGGTCTGGGGCACGTCATTGCAGGAGTAGCTGCACATAAAGGCTTTAATGTTTCCATCCTCACCCGGCATCCCGACCAATGGAATCCATCATTACTCATTGAAGATTGCCGGGGAAATACATTCTCCGGCTCATTAGCCTGCGTTACGGCTAACCCGGCAGAAGTCATTCCACACTCTGATATCGTATTGCTTTGTCTCCCCGGATTTGCCATTGAGGAAGAACTTCTCCACATACAACCGTTCTTGCAGGAAAAAACTTGCATAGGAAGTGTAGTCAGTTGTACCGGTTTTTTCTTTACCGCTTATAGAATATTAGGCAAAACAGCTTCACTCTTCGGATTCCAGCGTGCTCCATTCATTGCCCGTGTGCAAACCTATGGCCAGAAAGCACTCTTGTTGGGATACAAAAAGGAATTACAAATAGCTACCGTAAACATATCAAAATCCGATATTTTACTACGAACTCTTCAAGAAATGTTAGATACGCCGGTGCGTATGCTTCATCATTTTCTAGAAGCCAGTCTGACCAATAGCAATCCATTGCTTCATCCAGCCCGTCTTTATTCACTTTTCCATACCTGGAGTAGAGGAAAAACATATCATGAGATTCCCGGGTTCTATAATAGTTGGGACGAAGAAAGTTCGGAGCTCCTCATTGCTTGTGACAATGAATTCCAACAAATTCTGAAAGCACTGCCGGTCCGAATAGAGCCAATTCCTACTTTATTGGAATATTATGACAGTTATGATGCAAGGTCACTTACCCGCAAGATACGCTCCATCATTGCCTTCAAACATATTCCAGCTCCTATGGAAAAAACAGAAAAAGGATTTCTGCCTGATTTCAAAAGCCGGTATTTCACTGAGGATTTTCCATTTGGATTATTGATAATCAAATCAATAGCAGAGGTATTAAATATTTGTACCCCAAACATTGATAAAATATTGCTATGGGGGCAAGATGTATTAAACAAAGAATATATCCATGAAGGAGAATTAAAAGGAAAAGACCTGTCAGAAACAGGTTACATCAACGCTGATTTGTTTTATAAACTACTAAAAAATTAATGTATGGATAGTGAACTAAGAAAGCGATTTAACCCCGATGGTTCCCTTCTCCGTCGCCAGCAACTACGTATGTTAGAGCTTCTGGAGGTTATTGATGTGATTTGTCGCAAGCACCAAATACCCTATTGGCTCAGTTCCGGAACTCTAATAGGTGCAGCACGTCACAAAGGTTTCATTCCCTGGGATGATGATCTGGACATAGAAATGCTTCGCTCAGATTACCTGCGTCTGCTGAAAGTTCTTCCTCAAGAACTTCCGGACAATCTTGCATTGCAAACTAATGAAACAGATCCCAATTACATCTTTATATACGGCAAATTACGTGATAAGGATTCTCATTTGGAAGAAACAAATTCATATGACCGTATTTTCCATTATACCGGTATCTACATTGATATTTTTCCTTTAGAAAAGATCCCTTATTGTCTAGCTTGGATAGGAGGCCACATGCAAGGGCAGATATACAATCAGTTGAATAATAAAAATATAAAAGAAAGCACATTATACAAACGGATTCGTAGGATTTATCATTTTAATACCCGCATCGGTTTTCCCATCCTAAGGTTCATTGCCAAGTTATTCCCCGGAAAAGAATTACGCCATTCTTTTGGCACCGCCTATTTCAAACCGCGCTATACAGACGATATTTTTCCACTGACAGAAATGGAATTTGAAGGAAAAATGTTCCCCGTACCACGCCAAACAGATGCTGTGCTAAGGAAGATATACGGTGACTATATGCAATTACCAGATTTAGAGAATATACATCCGCATTACAACAAACTCGAATTTTACAAATAAAGGAGATTGAACTATGAAACCGTTCCTTGTAGATGTACCCGTACTCATTTTGTTCTTCAACCGCCCGCAACAGCTGTCGCAAGTGTTTGAACAAGTCAGGAATGCCCGTCCCTCCAAGCTTTTCCTCTATCAGGACGGACCACGCAGCGAACACGACCTGCCCGGTATAAAAGCATGTCGTGAAGTGACAGATCAGATAGACTGGGACTGCGAAGTCCACCGTATGTATCAGGAAAAAAACTACGGTTGCGACCCTTCGGAATACATTTCACAAAAATGGGCTTTTTCTATGGTTGACAAATGTATCGTATTGGAAGATGACGATGTGCCTTCCGTTTCTTTTTTCACATTCTGTAAAGAAATGTTAGACAAATACGAGCAAGACCCCCGTATCACCATGATTGCGGGTTTCAATAACGAAGAGATTACTCCGGGTGTACCATACGATTATTTCTTTGCCTCCACTTTCTCTATCTGGGGATGGGCCAGTTGGAAAAGGGTCATTGACCAATGGGACGAACATTATACTTTTCTAGAAGACAAGTTCAATATGCAACAACTGGAACAGCTCATTAAAGAACGGAAATTCCGTAAAGACTTTATCTATATGTGCCATCGCCATAAAGAAAACAACAAAGCCTATTATGAAACCATCTTCCACGCTTCCATGCTTTTCAACTCGGGACTGGCTATCGTGCCCACCCGCAACATGATTAACAACTTGGGAGCCACGGCAGATTCCACCCATTTTGCCGGTTCTGTGCATACACTGCCTAAAGGATACCGCCGCATCTTCACCATGAAACGGTATGAAGTAGAATTTCCTCTCAAGCATCCTCGTTATGTCATTGAGAATGTAGCTTATAAAAAAGCTGTCTACCGCATTATGGGGTGGGGACATCCCTGGATTAAGATAGGACGTTCTTTTGAAGAACTATTTCTGAACCTGCGATACGGCAATTTTTCCATCATCACTAAAGCAATAAAAAACAGAATTAACAAATGGCTGAAAAGAGACCAACACCGGTAAAACCACTCACTATTTATTTTTATCACACCCGATTAACCCGTGAAAGTTACGAGGAATGGAAAGATTATAAGTTTCCGGGACATATCCTCTACGGACTTCCTTTGCTGGAAAAATATGGAATCCGGTCGGTGATGCATAAATACAAAGCTTTCCCCAGCCGTCTGAAACTAATGCTCTATGCCACTAAAGAGATTCTGTGCTGCAAAGAGCCATACGAAGTGCTCTACGGTACATCTTTCCGTGGGTTGGAACTTATCATCCTACTCAGAGCATTAGGCCTCTACCGCAAGCCCATTGTCATTTGGCATCACACTGCTTTAAAAACCTCATCCAGAAAAATAAGAGAACGCATCTCACGTTTCTTTTATAAGGGCATTGATCATATGTTCCTGTTCAGTAAAAAATTGATTAAAGACTCATTAGCAACCGGAAAAGCTCCCGAAGAAAAGCTTCAGCTTATCCATTGGGGGCCGGACCTCGCTTTCTATGACCATCTTCTACAAACAATGCCGGATCGGAAACCGGAAGGTTTTATCTCCACCGGGAAAGAAAACCGGGATGTAGACACAATGCTGCAAGCTTTCTGCGCCACCGATCAACAACTGGACTTGTACATAGCCCCCACCAATGGAAGTGTAAACTACCAACAGATTATTGAAAGCTTCTGTCTGCCCGATTCTGTACGAGTACATTATACGGACGGTGTCATCCCATACTTGTTGGCACAGAAAGTGGCACGAAAAAGCTGTGTTGTCATCTGCTGCATGGATTTTCCTTATACCGTAGGTCTTACCACACTGGTAGAGGCCTTTGCATTAGGCATCCCTGTCATTTGCTCACGTAATCCTAATTTTGAAATGGATATAGACAAAGAAGAAATAGGAATTACCGTAGCCTATGATGACGTGGAAGGGTGGATCAATGCCATTCATCGCATAGCCGACCATCCCGAAGAAGCCCAAAAAATGGGCGCCAACGCCCGAAAGCTGGCAGAAAAACGTTTCAATTTGGAAATCTTTTCCCGTGAAATAGCAGAAAGCTTACTGGAAATATCCAAGATGTCCCCTAAAAAGCGTACATTTGCATAAACTTTTATGCACATGAGAGTACTTATCATCAATACGTCTGAGCGAATAGGTGGAGCCGCCATTGCAGCCAACCGCCTCATGGAGGCTTTAAAAAACAACGGAATAAAGACAAAAATGCTTGTACGCGACAAGCAGACCGACCAGATAAGTGTCGTTGAACTAAAGAAATCATGGTGGAAAGTATGGCAATTCATCTGGGAGCGTGTCGTTATCTGGCAAGCCAACCACTTCAAGAAACATAACTTGTTTGCCGTTGACATAGCGAATACCGGCACCAATATCACAGCATTGCCCGAATTTACCCAAGCCGATGTCATTCATCTGCATTGGATTAACCAAGGTATGTTGTCACTGACAGATATCCGGCGTATCATCCAATCCGGCAAGCCCATCGTTTGGACAATGCATGATATGTGGCCTTTTACCGGTATCTGCCACTATGCAGGAGATTGCGATAAATATGCCACACAATGCCACAACTGTCCGCAACTTTACAAAGGAAGCAGGAAAGACATAGCCTACCGTACTTTCCAGAAAAAGAAAAAACTGTTTGAAGGAGCACAAATCACCTTTGTAGCTTGTAGCCGCTGGTTAGAATCATTGGCTAAGAAAAGTGATCTGATTAAAGGTCAGACCATTACCAATATTCCCAATGCAATCAACACCAACCTGTTCAAACCTCGTGATAAAAAACAGGCCAGAGAAAAATGCCACCTCCCGCAAGACAAGAAGTTATTGCTTTTCGGCTCCGTAAAAATTACAGACAAGAGAAAAGGAATAGACTATTTGGTATCAGCTTGCAAACAAATAGCTTCCTCATATCCTGATTTTAGTAAAGAGTTAGGTGTAGTGGTTTTTGGCAACCAAGCCGAACAATACGCTTCCCTGTTTCCTTTCCCTATCTATCCGATGAATTATGTCAGCAACGAGAAGGAACTGGTAGATATTTACAACGCAGTCGACTTATACGTCACACCTTCTTTACAAGACAACCTACCCAATACCATCGTAGAGGCAATGGCCTGTGGTATTCCGTGCATAGGGTTCAATGTAGGAGGTATTCCACAAATGATTGACCACCTGCACAACGGCTATGTTGCCGAATATCAGTCTTCCAAGGATCTGGCAAACGGAATTCACTGGGCATTGACCGAAGGAGAATATGAAAGTCTGAGCGAAGAAGCCTGCCGTAAGGCAGTATCCAGCTATTCGGAAAGTACCATCGCCAAGAAATATGTTGAAATCTATAACAAGATTACAGGGAATCATGCATAACCATCATCCTCATCCCAAGTTTTCTATTATTACTGTCACCTACAACGCCGCAAAAGTATTGGAGGATACTATACAAAGTATTGTTACACAAACTTATAAGAATCTGGAGTATATTATTGTAGATGGGGGATCAACAGATGAAACACTGGATATCATTCACAAATACCAGGAACATATCACCACTGTTATCAGTGAACCCGACCAAGGTTTATACGATGCCATGAACAAAGGAATAAAACTGGCAACCGGAGATTATCTTTGTTTCTTGAATGCCGGTGACGGCCTGCACGAGGATGATACTTTGCTGCAAATGGTACATTCCATCAATGGAACAGCCCTGCCGGGAGTACTATATGGAGAAACAGAAATTGTGGACAGTCAAGGGCATTTTTTATATATGCGCCGCCTGTCCGCACCCGCAACGCTTACCTGGAAAAGCTTCAAGCAAGGAATGCTAGTCTGCCATCAAGCCTTTTTCGCCCGCCGTGATCTGGTGGAACCATATGACCTGAGATATCGGTTCTCGGCAGATTTTGACTGGTGTATCCGTATCATGAAGAAAGCGGATGTACTCCATAACACCCATCTTACTCTTATTGATTACCTGAATGAAGGAATGACCACCCGTAACCATAAAGCCTCCTTGAAAGAACGCTTCCGTATTATGAGCCGTCACTATGGATGGGCAAGCACAGTGACACACCACTTATGGTTCGTTCTGCGCCTGCTTTACAAATAATCCGGAGTCTGACTTACGACGGGCCTTAATCAATTTTCCTACGGGCTCTTCTGACCTGCAAGAATAAGAACAAGACCAGCACACAGGTCAATACACCCAACGCCACAAAAGCCACCGTTTCCGTAACATGCAGCGATTTCGGATCGAACTTAAATTCCACTACATGCTTTCCGGCCGGCACATTCATCGCCCGAAGAATATAATCCGCTCTTCCGTGCGGTGCTTCCACACCATCAATATATGCCTGCCAACCAGGATAGTAAATTTCCGAGAAAACCACTGTTCCTCCTGTCTTCGAATTAACCTCATATTTCAAGTCATTAGGTTCGTACGCAGTCAGTTTGATTGTACCCAGTGTATCTGTTTCAGCCGCCGATTTTACCTCCGCACTGAATTTTTTATCTACGACAGCCGTTTTTGCCGGATCTATCCGATGCAAAGCATCTATCTCTTCATTGGCATTATCCACATACTGCACCTCGTTTACAAACCAAGCATTGCCCAGCGTATAAGGATTCTGTATCGGGACAGTCTTTCCACCTTGCAGCGGAAAAATAAAGTAACGGGTATTCAGCATATTCAACACAGGAAAACCGGACGGAGCCACCTTCTGCATATCGCCTCCCGCCTCCGAAACAGCCTTGAACACGCCATTCATCTCGGTGCTGATATGCTCCTCTATCATTTCCTGATAGCGGCGCAACTTGGCGGCATGATATCCACCGATGCTCTTATGCCAATAAGAAGTCGTATTTTCATTAAACGTATTGCCGGCTAGGTTCAGTACCCGGAAATCCAACGTTTTATCGGCCAATATTGCCTTATCCGTTTCGGTCGGTTTAAAGGAATTATCCTGCTGCACCTTCTCCACAAATTGTTCATCATACAAATAACGTTTGTTCACACTCCACATATCTGCCAGACAGAGGACAGCCAATGCCAGAATCGTCACCTTCGCCTTTAGTTTGCCCATGCCATATAACCAAAGAACTGCCGTACCTATCATAATAACAAAGAAACTGCGCCATGCATCCGAAGTAAAGATACTCTGACGGATTTCTTCCAGATTAGCAAGTAACGGAGCCAGCTGATCTGCCGGAATACCCTGCAATGCCTGCATTTCCATACTTGAGACATACGACGGGAAAAAGAAACCGGGAGCTAATGCAAACAATAAAGCGATGCCACCTGTCAATCCCAGACTGATATAAAACGACCGGGCCTGTTCCTTAACCACCTGAGGGCGTGCCATTACCTCCTTTAAAGCAAGGACTGCCAACAAAGGTATGGTAAACTCAGCAATGACCAAAATAGAAGAAACCGCACGGAATTTATCGTACATCGGGATATAATCCAAAAAGAAATCGGTGAATCCCATAAAATTCTTTCCCCACGACAGCAGGACAGACAAAACTGTAGCACTCAAAAGCGCCCATTTCATAGGACCTTTCACTATAAACAGCCCAAGAACAAACAGAAACATCACAAACGCCCCCACGTATACAGGACCGGATGTACCGGGTTGCTCACCCCAATACTGACCTATCTGGCTATAGATACTATTATACATAGGATTCGCCTTTTCCATCGCCTTTTCGTTAGCTGCCAAAGGTACGGAAGCACCACCTTTCACATTAGGGACAAGCAAAGAGAAAGTCTCACCGATACCGTAGCTCCACTGAGTGATATAATCTCGTTCCAGACCACTTTTTGTCTGATTATGACTATCCGGTTTCACCAGCTCACTCTTTCCACGCATCGTTTCCTTACTATACTCATACGTATGATATAAGTTAGATAGATTTATACAAACTCCCAAAATACCGGCCATCAACAACACACCAGTTGCTTTCAGAAATTGCGGCATTTCCTTCTTCTGCCAAGCATCCACTCCGAACGCAACCGCCATAAAGAGCATGACAAAAAGAAAATAATAACTCATCTGCACATGGTTCGACACTATTTGCAAAGCAACAAAAACCGCTGTCAGCAAACCACCTGACAAGTATTTCCCTCTATAAGCCAATACCATACCGGCTATAGTGGGTGGAATATAAGCCAAGGTTACAAATTTCCAGATGTGTCCGGCAGCTATAATGATGAAAAAATAAGAAGAAAACGCCCACAACACAGCCCCCAATGAAGCCAGCCAGACCGAGAAATCGAATGCACGCAATAATATATAAAAGCCCAACAGCATGACAAATACATACCACACATAATTCGGGAGATACAAATGATATAACTTCTCCACTCCCTTCAGGGTATCCGTAGAATCATAACTGGGTGCCATCTGATAAGTAGGCATACCACCAAAAATAGAATTAGTCCAGCGCGTACGCTCTCCCGTACGTTCCAGATATTCTTTCGCTTCTTCACCGGCACCAATGCCCGCCACAGAGTCATGTTGTGAAAGGATACGCCCTTCTGTCACTGCCGGAAAAAAATAGACGAATGAGATGACAGCAAAAAGGATAATCACTACTATATCAGGTAGTATTCTTTTAAATAAGTTCATAAGTATATCTGTTTATTAACGTTGCAAAGATACGATATACTCTGATAAAATGCGTACATTTGCAGCCATAAATAAAGTTGAATTATGAAAATAGGAATTATAACAGCCATGAGTTCCGAGCAGAAACAAGTAGCGCAACTGCTCGAAAACAAGAAAGAATACACCGAAGGTCCTTTCCAATATACTGAAGGCAGCATTAGAAATAATACCATTATCCTGATGAAATGCGGAATAGGTAAAGTGAACGCTGCTGCCGGTACTGTAGAACTGATCCGTACCTTCCAACCCGACTGTGTCATCAGCACCGGTGTAGCAGGAGGCATAGACAGCTGCCTGAAAATAATGGATGTTGTGGTGAGCCGACAAATTGTATATCATGATGTATGGTGTGGAGAAGGCAATATGTACGGACAGATACAAGGACTTCCCGCCCGATTCGAAGGTAATGCCACATTGTTTGATTGCGCCATGTCACTGGATACTCCGACCGCCATTCATGGAGGTCTGATATGCAGCGGAGACAAATTCATCACCGACCGTTCCGAACTGAACGACATTAAAGAAAAGTTCCACGAAGGGCTGGCAGTAGATATGGAATCGGGAGCCATCGCCCAAATCTGTTATATATATAAGGTACCGTTCATCAGTTTCCGTATCATCAGCGATACGCCGGGATCCGACAACCATTGGGAACAATACACAAATTTTTGGGAGACTATAGCCGACCGTTCCTTCGAGGTCACTCATACCTTCCTTTCCTCATTACCAGCTAATTTATAAAAACGAATAATATGAAGACAATACCCAGTTTTACCATTGACCATATCCGCTTGCTTCGCGGTATCTATGTATCCAGAAAAGACGAAGTGGGCGGTGAAACGGTCACAACCTTTGACATCCGCATGAAAGAACCCAACCGGGAACCTGCTTTGGGGCAAGGAGCCTTGCATACCATAGAGCATCTAGCCGCTACCTACCTGCGTAACCACCCTATATGGTCTGACAAAATTGTCTACTGGGGACCGATGGGATGCCTCACCGGTAACTACCTGTTAATGAAAGGCGATTTAAAATCGGAAGATATTATAGAACTGATGCAGGAAACGTTCCGCTTTGTAGCCGATTTTGAAGGCGAAGTTCCGGGAGCCGCCCCTAAAGATTGCGGTAACTACTTGCTTCATGACCTGCCTATGGCCAAATGGGAGTCGGCCAAATATCTGCATGAAGTATTGGAACACATGACAAAAGATAATCTGTATTATCCTACTAAAGAGTAATTCTCAACAACAGAACAGTAGAAACGTAATAACAGAAAATAGAAAAGCCGCTTTCTTTTCAGAGAGCGGCTTTTCTTTAAGTCCTTTTCAATAGAGATTGAATTACTTACGTAATCCTAGTGCTTTAACAATAGCACGATATCTTTCGATATCACGGTTCTTCAGGTAGTTCAACAACGCACGGCGTTTACCTACCAAAGTTGTCAAAGCTCTTTCAGTGCTATAATCTTTTCTGTTGAGCTTCAGGTGCTCAGTCAGGTGAGAAATACGGTATGAAAACAAAGCTATCTGCGCTTCAGCTGAGCCAGTATCAGTGTTAGACTTTCCGTACTTTTCAAAGATTTCTTGTTTTTTAGCTGCATCTAAATACATAATTCTTAGATTTTTTGATATATAAAATTTTCATTTAGCAGGTGCAAAGATAGACATTATCTTTTATATCACAATGAATTAGAGCGATTTATTTTAAAAATAATCTTCTATCTCTTTTACTGTCGCATCTTTCAGCATATCTTCGAACATTATAGCAAAGGCTGCCCAACTGACATTGAATGAAATTGTAAACCCGATTTCTCTCCATCCGATGAATAAAAGTGCCCAGTCCGAAACCATTTCTTCACGAATTTCGGACTGGACCCTTTTTAAACTATCGCTATTTTATTTCAACCAGCCACTCATGGAACCTATAGTGCAATACATATTCGGATTGGCTATGACTGATAACTTTATCCCAAGAAATCCGGTTTACATCAATTTCCGCCCTTGCCAGCCACAAAGCATTTTCCATCACATAACGGTCTAAAGAAAGCTCAAGCATCATCCGGCTCAAATAAAAAGCAGACTGTTCATAGGCATACCATTTACCGTCACTTTCCCGATAGATATATATCAAGCCATCATTGCTTAATTCTCTTTCCAACATCATTATTATCTCGCGCATAATTTTATAGATTACTCGTTTTTAATCAGTATCATCTCATTGTCCGAGCACAGAACCACAATCCAAGGGCCGTTCAGTAACTTATTCAAATCGACTTCCACCTTATCCAGCATAACACCTCTCAATACCGTCTCATTAAGTTTCTTCAACAAATGAGCAGAACGGTAGCAAGCGTACCAACGTCCGTCTTCTTCAGATATATAAATTTCCGATTTACCGCATGATTTTTTGTCCATGATTTCTAACAGGTTGCTCATAACATCCTCCTTTATACTTAATAATAGCCTAAGCTATTATATCGCCATACCAGCCTGAAACGATGCGACTCATTTCTTGACCTATTTTCTGACACTCCCTGCCCCGGAATATATACTTTTGACTGAGTTCCCTCCGTCGTAGCTGTCCAATAAGGCACACCTGACCAATTATTATACTTAATACCGGAACTGGTAATCACCCCATTTATTTGCTGCCACTCTGCTTCTGCGGGCAAAGAGAAATGATAAAAAACCGTATAGCTATTACCCGATGTGACAGGAGTAGAACTACCACTGGAATTAACCGCCACACCTATCGCATTATCCATTACACTTCTTTCATCATTGTCACTGGAATAATGTTCTTTATTTATCTTCTTATAATACTCCTTTATTATTTTCTGTCCGTCCGTCAGGTTCGTTGTGTACCCATTGTCTCCCCAGGGCAGACCGCCAACAGCAAAACGGTCTATTCTGTCAACATACAACTGTTCTGTAATCTGGATAGGATACCATTGTTTGATAGGATATTTCATTTCGCTGCCCGCAACAGGCTTGTTTTGCGCATCCAGTTTACGCACATAAATATTGCACGAACGATACGGCTTCTCTGAGTTCCATTCTTTCTCCCAAATCGTTTTTTGATCAGCGTATCCCTTTAAATACATTCTAAGCTCTGCCGTTCCCTCCTTTTGTATCACATTGTATTCATCATATCTAGGAGTAATCCAACTCATATCAGACTCAAACATCACCCAATAGTCTCCAGAAACGCCATCAAAATCATCCACTTTGATTTGCCATTTCTGCCTATCGGTACTCACCACTTTGATTTTCACCAAATGTCCGTCAATATTATAATCTTGCCCTTCATTGAACTGAATAAACAAGTCAGACAATTCGCTGTCTACCCTCCATTGAGCATCCTTCGTGTTTCCCGAGATGTTGATCACACCGTTCTCATCCATGCAGCCCGATTCTTTCACACCTCCCGCTCCGCGCAAATGAAGCGTAACATTATAAATGGTATTTCTGTTCACATCAAAATCATACGATATGTTCTTACCTAAAAACAGTCGGTAACTAATAGTTCCCTTTACATGTGCACTGCTCGATTTATATTCATAATCCGCCGTAACAAGGATGTATGAACATCTGCGACCCAAGTTCTCATTGTCTGTATAGTCGGTAAATGCAGCATACACTTCTTTACCTGCCTCCATCGTATTTTTGATACGATTCGGGGTTTTGGCTTTTTCATTACCATTTTGGGCATCCGTACAGTTTTGGGCATGAACCGTCTGTTTATTCTCAAACTGATAAAGACGCTCGGACATCACTTGAGTTTCGCCATTTCCACTTGGTCCCGTAAGCAACGAACCGGATGGGAAGTCATACTTCTGTCCTTCCTTGTCAAAAGAAGTAAAATCCGTTATACTATTATCCGAGGCCAAGGTACAAGTCTTAGGCACATTACATAATTGTACTGATCGGGGCGTCAAGGTCACTTCGTTGTCCAGCCCGGAAGTATTGATATTTACTTTAATCATAGCATACGGGCGTTTCAAAGAAACTTTAGCCAAATAGCAACCTTTATTACCACCTTGAGCCCCCTCATGCGGATTCTCGGTATAGATAAACTGCTCGGATGCACCGTAAAGGAGACAAGCGGATGTTTCATCAAAATCCACCGGCCACTGAATCAAACTCTCTTTAACACTCTGCCACAATGACAAAGTAATCTTTCGTCCATAATTAGCGATCACCTCTACTCTTACAGCCTGGTTGCCTTGTTTGGCATTGATGTGGATATATACTTTTCCATCTGCTGTTTTAGAAGAAACGACCCCTGCACTACCATTCTCCACACTACCGGAAACTTCGAACGAATCCCCATTCTTAACCAGATAGACGGTTACCGTATTTCCTCCATAATTCACTTTTACATTCACATCATCAATAACGGAGAATATGGAGTTATCTCCGGCAGCCCTGCTGTTCATGTTCACAGAAGTAATATCGGCTGGTGATATTGCTATGACCACAGGAGCATCGTCCTCCACTCCGGACTCCGGACCGGCTAACTCCTCTGCCGTACAAGCACCCAACATACAAATGATGAAAAACATCACTATCAGTCTTATTGTCTTCATTTTTCCTCCTTTTGTTTATTCATAGCCCGGGCTAAGCAATATTTCATCCCAATCTGCCACATAAGTTTCCACATCCGTCTTCAAACCGCCTCCAGCAGGAGTCTCGGTCACTTTTATATTAAATATATACACATGGTTACGCACCACCTCAAACCGATCTCCAACCCCATCTTTTCTGAACTCGATCGTTTTTGTCTTGGTTTCACCTCCATATGTGTAAGTCACATCCAAGGATACTGCCCGGCTGTCGTTATTTTCTTGTTCCGGCAAATAAATCAAATCCTCATAAGCCATTGTCACATTCAGTCCCGTATAAACAAAGTTCTGCGGCTTCATCGACAACCCTGTTACGTAAGGACTTTGGTACTGAATTGTTTCATCGGGGCTCAACGTAGCTTGTGACACACAATACCCTTTATCATTAGCGTTATTCACCGTGATGCCGGTAATAGTAAAATCGCCTTTTGTATCTTGAAGCCCTTGTTTCCCGTTCACCCAAAGGCTCACCTTAGCCACTGCCCTATACAGTTTGCACTCTAAGTTTGGTCCTGCAGGAGGGACACCGGTAGCGGGACTGATCCCCCACATCGGCAGACGCCTTTCGGCCAGATTCCACGGGGTCGGACCAGTGTAATTATAAACCAATTTATTATAGATTTCAACGGCAGTATTGCCTACCATCGTATTAAGATATGCCTGCATTCCCTCACTGACTCCCTGAATTTGGTTCTGATTCAAATTGGCGAGAACCACCAACCGTACCTGTTCATTACCTATCGTCCTCTGCATAGTCCCTTCCAGTATCTTTTGGTCGGCATAATCATTAATCACTCTCAAATCCTCTACCAAATATTTCAGTCTTTGAGTAACCGCATCAATCACTAGTACATACACATCGCCTTCCACAATAGTCCCCTGTTCCGGAGTGGTAAAATCCCAATTACCATCTGCTGTGGGCGCGTCAACCGTTCTGGAAGAATTCCCCGAAAGAGACAATGCAAGACGTACCGGCGCTCTTCCGTCCCCCCCAGCCTTCGCCGCCAACTCGTCCTTCGCACACGACGAGAAGCACAGTCCGCAGAACACCGCCATCACTATATAGGATAAACCTCTTTTCATAGATTGCTTTTTTAGTTTCGTTATTACATGTCCAGTTCGTTGAAGCGTACCACCCAATCATTGATAATGATGCTAGTATTAATCCACTTCATGCTCTCGTCCAAAAAGAAAGTCATATTGTATTCGTCCTGGCGGTCCAGATACTCCTGATTGGTCATCTCATGTCCTTCTGCTTCAGTAAGCAGCAAGTATTTCACTAATGGTATGGAAAGTACAGGCTCCCCTGTTTCCTTGTTGGTTATGGTGAGGCGGGGATTATTTTCAACCACCAGACGCCCTACGGTAATCTGTGCAATAGCTACGCTGATATTGCTGTCCTCTGCATCTCCATCGGCACGTGTTCCCATATCCGTGCCACCCTGCATACGGTAATAGGGATAATATGTTAATGTTTCGTCCTCCAGCAGCTTATTATCATAGTTCATCAAACCGTTGTCGTCTGTAATCGTAAATTCAAATTTATCTACCTCCACAGTCACTCCGTCCATTTGCTGGAGAATGATGCGTATGGTGTTGGTGTTCTTCACCAGTGGCACAGTCACTACCTGCGAGCTTGCTGCCCGCGAGAAAGATTGCTTGGTCACTTCACCGTGCCACAACGCAGAAAGTTTACTGTTCACAACAGCCGTTCCATCAGCCGCACGACTGTACAGACGATCCATCCTGCATTGCAGTTCATCTAGCGAGGATTCCCCTGCCGTAACCAAAGGCACTGAGAATGAAGCCTCATCATTCAGTCCCGCCCAAGTGACAAGATGATAGTCACCCGGTTCCAAATCCACTTTCATGGTATATCCTTCTTCTCCCAGCACATCGCCTTCTTCTGTCTTCTGATATACCAACTTGCCGTTATCGTCAAAAGCATAAAGTGTCACAGTCCCCACCTCGCGCGAGAAAGCATCGGCATACTTCATGTTATAATCATACTTGAATTTCACTCTGTACTCTACAGAGCAATCTACCTCTTCTTCACCGAGTATGCTGTCGCACGACACAACGGCACTTCCCAATGTCATGGCCATCATCAGGCTGAAGGAGAATTGTCGGGCGAATGTTTTTACTGTTTTCATGCTTTTGGTCATTTTATAATGTTAGAATATAGAAAGGTATAAAGGGGAGGGAGATGAATCCTCCCCTGTCTGTCATAGTGTTTGTTAGAACTCAATGTTATTGAAACGTACAATCCAAGGAATAATCTTAGCATTCAATTGCAAATAGAAATTATTATCACTCTCTTCACCGCTAGGATCTATTGTTATTGTTGCACCACCGATATTCTCGAATCCAGTAACTTTCAGTACATAGATATTATTTCTCATGATTGCCTTATCCATATACTGATCTCCTTTATTGTGGCAAATTTCAGATGAATAATAATAGCAATGTCCATTTTCATAAGTATCATAAGATGCATCTGCACCATTATCAGCTTTTACAGCATCAATAGATGTATAAAATTTATTATTGCATTTATAAATGGTACCAACAGGCTCACCCGTTTCATCGCCAATCTGACCACGGAAAATAATACCAGTCACTAAAGCTGGTACTTGCTTTTCTTTTTTCACAATATTTTCTAAACAATAAGCCAAACGATGACCTACCTGTTCATTATCGTTAATATTAGCAGTGGGAAGACCTTGGAAATAAACTTGGCTATCATCGCTGGCCTCATCAACTTTATCCGCATTTACATTTTTCAATGCGTTATAGAAATATGATCCAAAAACTTGGTCGTAATCTGTTACATTATTCTTATTCTTTGAATTAGGATCAACCATATAGGCCATATTGTCTACACCTAACAAGCCTAAAGTCCTGAAGTTTTCCCAGCTCGCATCCGTCAAATGTCTTGCCGTATACACAGAATTTGAAAGATTCACCAACGCGTATTTATCCAGTTTCACTGTCCAGTCAAGCTTACCATCAGTAGATGTAGTATAATATTCAAATTTGGGGAACGGCTCAAGAAGAGTAAAAATATGTTCACCTGTCTGACCATAAGTTTTTTCTGTCTTTATAAAAGCTCTTCTATCAGTTCCATCTGTTCCCTCATGTATCCAAACATCAGAATTATCATTATCCAAATTCTTTGCCTTATGCAAACCTGTCAAACGAACGGCTTTATTATCGGGATATATATAGTAACCACTTGTAGTTTCCGCAATGGCATAATCAGTAGTTTGTACTGTAAGAGGATATAAGTTATTTGGTTTAGCAACTACATAATTTATCTTTGAAACAACACGTTCCACCTCTACCTCTTCTATTGTTGGCTCTTCATAGTTGTTGGATAAAACGTCTACCTTTATCTCTTTTTTGTTCACCATCATAAATTGACCGGCAGCAGCTATTGTTATATCACCAGTTGTTGTATAAGAACTTTCTGCAATTTGTTCATACTTAGACTTATCAGTCGATTGTTGGCTGTTGGCAATAGCTTCTATTGACTCAGTCGGATTTAACACAACAAGCACTTTATACCATCCAGAATTTGCCAATGTAAAGAAAGGATGATAAATGGTCTCTCCACTAGCCGTAGTTTCATTCAATTGTGCCTTTGTTAAATAACCACCGAATTCTTCTTTAGTAAGATTTCCATTTTCATCTAGTCTATTTAAAATTATAACGGCATCTGTTACAGTTGATTCACCTTCGATACCTGGATCCGTTACACCGCTTTCTTCATTATCAGCAGCGCGTGATGAGTTTGATGTAGAACTTATCACTAATGAAAGGTTACCCTTCACTTTCTCTGGTTGATTCACATTGTTTTTCACAATGTCCTCATTCGTACATGCTACCATGGCAGCATATGCCAACATTCCTAATAATAATCCCTTAATCTTCATAATCCTAAGTTTTTAAATTATAAACTATTTTTGTAATTTCCATTCTTATTTGTCAACACAGCAAAGGTAAGTGGTTAATCGTATAAACCTTAATCGGTATTTTCGACAAAATAGATTGGTATCTTTGACAAAATGACTTTATATCGTCTTTTACAGGGCATTTCCATCATACGTGAATGAAATACCCTACACGTTGAAAGAATCACCTCTTACATTTTTCCATTAAAAAAGAAGAGAAAAAAACAAGGATAACATGTATTTTTTTTTCACCACATCAAACAGATCGGACAGTGTGGCATTTCAGCAAAATATCCCTCCATAAAAGCCGCCCTCATCAACATATGCGGAAGCCAAATCTAAAGTGGGAATCACCCGTAAAAACATAAAAATGTAGTGAGCAAGTGTTTCTCTCATCAAGAAGTACACATTCCTTCACATACGTACATATCCATAGACCTATACAATTATATAGGCTTATGCGTACGTATATAAATACTACATGTTCAAAGACAAGGGTATTTCTTAAAAAGATCAAGTCGTTTTCAAAAAAGACGGCGAGCTTTTTTAAAAAGATGGCGAGCTTTTTAAAAAACGTCTTGATCTTTTTTGCCACTGCCGGAACTTCGACTTCCGACATATTCCATAAAGCCCCCAACCGACAGATTATGTAAAATTCAACTTAAAAACACTGTGAGGACACTAATGCGCTGAACTTTAATTCAAAATCCGGGAATAGACTCCACTACCCCGGATTTTACCTTGCGCTTTTCGCAAAGAACAAGTTTCTTCTAACATCTTTTATTGTACTGTTTGTCTATATGTCTTATTTTACAAAGATTGCTTCATCCTTACGTTTATTGGTCACTTCTTCCAAATTGGCTCCGGCTTCGACGGAATCCTTGGCCTGTGCCTGTTTGAAATAATTCTCAGCAGAGTCGAGGTCCCCTTGCAACAGTTTCAGTACGCCTCTGTTGTTCAGCGTCGCACTCGCCTGTGCATCGGCCTTGTCCAAATAACGTACCGCCTGTTGCAAGTCACCCCGTTGGAGTTCGATAGCGGCAGCGTTTATATTCGCTGTTGGGTCATCAGGAAACATGCGCACTGCCACATCGAACACTTCGTTAAACTCGTCACTCCCCTTTTCGTATGTTTGGGCAACCAGAAACATTTCCTGCAAGCTCAACTGCTGGGGACGGAGCTTTATAATCTGTTTTGCCTCTTCCACATCAAATCCGCGAACTACATAACGTACAGTGTAATCAGAGTGACGCAAAGCCGGATAACAATCCTGTAGTAATGCGGCATATACCTTTCCACCATCCAAGGCCTTAATGCGTTCCTCCTTCACGTCAAAATCGCTCTCATTCTTATCTATTATGGACAAAATCTCTTCTTTCAGCGGTAAATCATTCTTAGCCACATACGCACGCAGTCCGGCCCAGTCCTCGGGTACAGAATTCACCTTGAACAAATCCGCTTTAAAGCCATACTCATTCATTACATAACTCTTCAATGCCTCAGCACGCCCCTGAGCCAAACGCGCATTGGCCGCATACCTGCCCTCAGGAGAAGCATAACCCACAATAGCTATTTCAGTAATGGTAGTATTGACATCATTTTTCACTACATCCACCGTATGTTTGATAGCAGCCAGTTCGGATGGATTACGACGATAATCAGGATAAATCTTCATCTGATTTACCGGAAAATCCAAATAAGCACGTCCTTCCTCGGCACGATTCTTCACAGCCTCGACAGCAGGAGAAACGAATGCCACGACAGGTTTTACCACATAGCGTTCCAAATTGGCACGAGTTATAAAGGCACTGTTTTCTTCTTTCTGACAATCGGCACAGCCACGTATAGCAGCCTGCAGTTCCAGTTCTGCACCATTCATCCATTTCTCGTATGGAATACGGGCTGAATAATTTACAGTCTGTTCCGTTCCATTCTTACGACGAAGAATGGTATATGCATCCGACGGAATACTGCGTTCACGCTGTTGCACGATGGAACGGATACGCCCATATACCCAAATAGCAGGCAAAATCCTGTTATAACTGTTATCCTGTGTCTTCAAAACCGGAGTCAGAGTTGCCACACAGTTGGAAGAAAGCTCCATTGCAGCCGGCAACGTGATATCCATTCCTATCATCACCTGTCCATTATCACTAATCAGGATTGACTGATTGCTGACTTGTACCTGACCACCTGATAATGTCTGTGCACCTACCGGAATAGCCGGTATCAATAATATAAGAAGTATATAACATATAAGTTTCATAATCCGTAATTTTTAGAATATATAAATAAGATTCAGAGCAGCCTTAGTAGGACCCCAATAATTCTTGTTGGATTTCTCCAACATATCTCCACATTCTTCACACTCATATTTCTTATAACGCACATAAGCATAACCCAAACCGATGGTGGCGCCCAGATTCCAATGGCGTCCCAGCACAAACTGATAACCGTAACTGACACCTCCGCCATAAAAATGTCCCTTATAACGGAAGTCTTTCAAATCATCGAAAGGAGAAAACGGCAAATCAATACCGGTAGTATTGTATGCTCCTCCCATTAAATGGAAACCGAAAAAATGACCATTGAACTTATCACAAAGCCAATAACGCAACTCGGGCTGTACCATCACCAGTTTCAACATTTTATTATCGCTGTATTTCCAGGGATTATAATAAAACGGAATATCCACTGTAAGCTTCTTGCTCAACCCTACTTCCACTCCTAAGTTTGGTATGGCGACGGCATCTATCGCCACATTAGTCTTAACAGCCACCTGTCCATACATAAATAAGGAAGAAGCCAGCAGACACACCCATGAAAATAAAAATCTTCGTATTACCATATTCAATTCTCTCTAGCTAAGTTATTTTTTACATCACAAAGGTAGAGGCTATTCTTTTAACAGGATATTGGCAAATTAATCTTTATTAAGAGGTGGTTTCGGCAAAATACAGAATGAACAAAAAACAATCTTAGTTCCTATTTCCGTCAAAAACAGAACATCCATTCAATGAGAAACATTCCAACTATCAAATGGAACACCAACGGAGTTTTCTCCATCCATAAATGAAAATCCTTTCATCATGATAAAAACGCCCCCTTATATAGCCAAACAACTCCTTCTTTCCAACATAGCAGGTATTTTCATCAAAAAAGCTTGAAAATAATTTGGATACATGAAAAGAATACCTACTTTTGTATCGGATGATAATGGGTCAATCATTCACATAATCAAAAAAACAATAAAAAATTATAGTTCTATGAAGGCAATGCATTTAATAATTGCCATGCTCGTCATGATGAGTTTGGCATCCTGCTCTGCAGATGGTAATGACCCCGTTGAAAACTCAGTTTCAACGTATCTCCTGGAAAAAACGTATGGAGCCAGAAGCGTTACATACGAGGAAAACAATTCTGACAAGTTAAAATTAAGTGAGTTACCGGCTATCAGCCTTTCTGAAGCCGACCATATTCTATCTGTCCTACGAAAACATACTGATGCTCAAGAAGAACTTGATATTCAAACTGCCACCAAAGGAGAACAAACATGGCTTAGAATTGTAATGAAGCAAACAATAGATCATAAATATGCTTTCACTATCCAGTTAAATATGAACTGTTACAATGACGGAAGCCTCTACTATGGCGGATATCAGGCGGAATGTTCTTCTTCTTTGATAAAATGGTATCTTAAAGGTTTCAGCCTGGCTACCGATAATGCCACAAAAAATTATAAATTCGAATCCCAAAGCTATATTTATATGAAAGTAATAGATAATGGAATCAAATATATGCAGATTCCTGTCACTATAAATGGCAACTATAATCCCCGAAACCATGATGCTGCATTTTCCTACAATTTATGATATATAATACAATAATCACTTTATAATATATACCATCATTCCCCCCTTGTTTCTAGCTTGGTATACATACCTTAATAAAATAGCAAGAGACAGGGGGTGTATTTCATTCAAATACAATCGTCTAATAATCAAGACAAGACAAAACTGTGTGAACGGAATACCTACTATCCTTTCTTTTCACCGAACCTGTTGATACTAAAAACAGAATATATTCCTATGACTTTTAGTTGGTTATGAAAATATAGTTTGCTATATTTGTAGGAATTCCTAAAATAGATTAAGGAATAATATCAAGCAGATTGTACGTGACCAATCTGATTACAGGGGAATAAAAGTGAAACAATTTATTATGATGAAATCTTTAATAATCACCTTATTATGTAGTTTTTGTCTATCAACTACTAATGCGCAAAGTTATTTCCGCCAGTGTGGTATCCAACTACTTACCAAACAAAACGGATTGAGCAACAATACATTGACTGGAATTTATCAGGATAAAGCCGGCTTTTTATGGTTAGGAACCGATGTTGGACTAAGCCGCTATGACGGAATACATTTTCATAATTACAATCTGATTGATAAAGAGCCACGTGCCTTAACTCATTTATATGAAACATCAAACAATCTGCTATGGTCTCATATCGCCAATTTAAACCAAATAGCCTGTTTTGACAAGATGCGTGGAATCTATATGCCACTTATCTCACCTACTCCTGAGGTATTGCAAGATATACAGGATATATGTGTACTGCAAGACAAATTATATGCCTTGACCTCCAATGCCATAGTAGAGTTAAATATGGAGAAAAATGCAGATGAAATAAGACTGACTGCCCAACCGCTTATAGATATAAAAACAAAAGTCCTAGGACTTTATAATAACGAAGATATTTTATGCGCACTGACAGCAAAGAATCAAATCTTGCTTTATAACGTTTCCGATAAAAGTAGCGAGCATATAAATGGAACCGATCTAGGTATTGTGAAAGCCGACAACATTGAAAAAATACATATATATAATGATAATGTGTGGATTTGTGACCAAACCGAAGGAATCATCTGTTATAATACAAACACTAAAACATCACGCACACTGAATGATAACAGCCAGTCATCCTTCATTCAAAAAGATATACGCGATATTATCCAAATAGATAAGACCACATTCATTATAGCCACATGGAGTTCACTGTCAGCCATAAGATTTGAAACGGACAACTACCTCCAGTCGCCATTCCACATTATAGATCTAACCCAACATGATTCTTACTATGCCCCCATCCTCAAAAACAGAATTACCGACATTCATTTTGACAAGTCCAACAATGTGCTTTGGGTAGGAACTTTCGGCAGAGGATTGCTGAAACTGAATCTCAAAGGAAACGATATCAACCGTATCCCGTTGAACGATGAAATAAGATATGTGAATAGTATAGCACAAGATGCCGACGGATACATCTGGCTGGTCACCGAAAAAGATGGCATATATAAAAGTACAGAAAATAAGATCTCTCCTAATCTGCACTTTTCCTTATGGGAGAAAAGTCACAAGAATAATCATTATTGCCTGCACAAAGATCGCAATGGAGGATTATGGTTCGGCGATGACAAAGGAAACATCCTTTGGGTAAATCCTACTACCGGTGAAACGGTGATTCACCAACTAAACCCCGAAACAGCAGACTCTGCTGTAACTGCTTCTATCTTGAAACTATATCTAAACTCACAAAACCATTTATGGATTGCCACCGAAAAAGGAATAATGGTCTATAACCATCAGACACACGAATGCATAGCAGCACAACCTTATACGAAAGAATTCAAAAAAATAACCGCTATATGTGAAGATGGAGATGGAACCATGTGGCTAGGTACTGAAAAAGGAATACACCGTGCCAGCCGTAAAGGAAAACAAATAAAATTCACCGGTGGTTATGAAAAGGCAAGAAACCTGACACCCGGAAAAGTATTGGCACTTTATCTGAATAACTATAACCAATTGCTTATCTCATACACTGATAAAATTATCCAAATAGACGGAAAAGAGAAAACCATATCCTCTATCATGATCTTACAAAAAGACTTGCCTAACGGACACATAAGCTGTATGATAGATGATAAGAACGGAAATACCTGGCTGGGAAGCAATGCTGGTTTTATCACATTGAATAACAAGAACAATGCATCATATACCTACGCATTACCGGAAAGTTATTACGATGTATGTCGGCTGAATGACGGGAAATTGCTATGGGCGAACTCTACAGGATTACTCTATTTTGAACCGCGCACTTTAAAAGAAAGTTCAAGTAACTGCCAATTCCATATCTCCGATATAGATATTAATTACAATAAAGTAGAAATAGGAGAAAAAATAAACGGACAAGTCATTCTGGACAAACCTGCGTACCTGATAGAACATTTATCTTTAGCCTACAATAACAACAACCTGATTCTCTATTTAAGTGATCTGAAATACGGAACCTCGCCCAACACAGTGAAATACCGCCTGTTACCCACAGAAGAAAAATGGAATACGAATTATGACGATCATATAAAACTCAGCAATATCCCTCCTGGGAAATATGTACTGGAAATACGCTCGTCTTATCCGTTGGAAGAAAATAAACAAATAACCCGGTTATCTATCAATGTAAATAGATATTGGGCTGCAACCGGATGGGCCATCGCCGCATACATCCTGGCTATTATCATTATTTCTTTGCTTACATGGATGTACTTTAACCGGAAATTACAGAAACGGCAAGTTTACAAGGCCAAAGAAGTGAAACTGAAAGAAAAGCTGGAAGAAGAAACGGAAATAAGAAAAGAAGAAGAGAAAAACCATCAATTGCGTGACCAAATCAGATATATGCTGGCACAGGAATTACGCACCCCGTTATCACTCATCACCGCTCCGTTAAAAGAAATGATTACTAATACGGCCTTCCCGGAATCATTCCTGCAAAAAGCAAAAATGGCCTATCGGAATTCAATCAGCCTGCAAGACATTTGTAACCAGCTATTGAATATTCATCAGCAAGAAAGTTACAGTCCTAAATTGAAAGTGGCCCCTTATCCTGCCAGCGTGATAGCCGACACTGTAGTCCGTGCATCTCACGAACTACTGAACGTCAGTCCCATTAACCTGCATTATGACAAAGACAACAAAATAAATACGGAAATATGGATTGACCGGAAAAAGATAATCTTTATTCTAAGCAATATATTATCCAATGCCTACCGGCATATCTCGTATTCCGGTTCCATCCACTTTACTGTAAACACCAGTACTATCAACGGAAAAGATTTCTGCCTTTTTACTATAGAGGATGACGGGAAAGAAATGATAGAAGAGTCCTCTGTCATCTTCCTTGGATCGGACAATTACAATCCTCCAAGCAACCGGCTACATCCCGAATTAGGCATTGAAATTATGAAAACGACAATACTAGCCCACCACGGCGATATCCAAATCACTCAAGAAAAAAACAAAGGAACCCGAGTTGTTCTTTATATCCCTCTAGGTAAACAACATTTGAACAATGATGAAAACGTATGTTTCATCGAACCCGAAACAATAATGGAAGATTCAGATAAAGCAATGATTACTGCAGAGGATAAAAGACAACAGGAAATAGCAAACAGTATAACCGCCAAACCTATTGACAACCCCGAAACCAAATACAAACTACTGGTTGTTGAGGACCATGCAGATATCCGCCTCTATCTGAGAGTATTATTTTCTGCCACCTATAATATTATTATGGCGGAAAATGGGGAAGAAGGAGTAAGAATGGCACGTAAAGAAATACCGGATCTTGTAATAACGGATGTCATGATGCCTGTCATGAACGGTTTTGAATGTTGCCGTATCCTGAAAGAAGATCTAAAAACTTGCCATATCCCTATTATTCTGCTGACAGCTTTGACAGATGATGAAAATATAGTGAAAGGAATAGAATTAGGAGCTGATGACTATATTCTGAAGCCGTTCAATCCGGAGATTCTCCGCACTAAAGTAAAACGTTTAATAAAAAGCCGGACTGAACTGAAACGGATTTATACCAAACTACTAATGCCTTCCATCACCGTCAACGGCTCGCAAGAAGAGAATACGGAAACAATCATCATAGAAGACCCGTTCATCACACAAATTCTGAATATTGTAAATGAGAACCTGCAAAACCCGGAATTCAATGTGAAAAAACTGGCCGAAATGCTGAACATGAGTCAACCTACCCTTTACAGAAAAGTAAAACAACTCACTAATTTCACTATCATAGAATTAGTAAGAGGAGTCCGGTTAAAACGTTCTGCCGAATTACTGAGAAGCCGCAAATACAATGTTCAGGAGGTAGCCGAAATGGTTGGTTATAATGACATCCCCACCTTCAGAAAGCATTTTGTCGATTTCTATGGCACCACTCCCTCTACATTTAATAGTAAAGAAGATACGGAAGATAAAAAATAATCGTTAACAGCCAAATATTTTTTGAATTAAAAATCGTACCTTTGCAGCCAAATATATAGGTATAGTATGCAAGACATTAGAAACATTGCGATCATCGCCCACGTAGACCACGGAAAAACGACTTTGGTGGACAAGATGATGCTGGCGGGACATTTGTTCCGCAACGACCAGACAAATGGTGAACTGGTATTGGATAATAATGACTTGGAACGCGAAAGAGGGATAACTATCCTTTCAAAGAACGTTTCAATTAACTACAAAGGAACAAAAATCAATATTATTGATACTCCGGGACACGCCGACTTCGGTGGCGAAGTAGAACGTGTACTCAATATGGCTGATGGATGTATCTTATTGGTAGACGCATTCGAAGGCCCGATGCCGCAGACACGCTTCGTATTGCAAAAGGCATTACAGATCGGATTGAAACCTGTAGTTGTAGTGAACAAGGTGGATAAACCCAACTGCCGTCCGGAAGAAGTATACGAAATGGTATTCGACTTGATGTTCAGCCTGAATGCTACAGAAGATCAGTTGGATTTCCCCGTTATCTATGGTTCTGCCAAAAATAATTGGATGAGTACTGATTGGAAGACCCCGACAGAAAACCTGGTTCCGTTGTTGGACGCTATTATTGAGCATATTCCGGCACCGAAACAGTTGGAGGGAACTCCTCAAATGTTAATCACCTCTTTAGACTATTCAGCATATACAGGTCGTATTGCTGTAGGACGTGTACATCGTGGTACGCTGAAAGAAGGTATGAATATTACACTAGCAAAGCGTGATGGTAGTCTGATAAAGTCTAAAATCAAAGAGCTACATACTTTTGAAGGCTTAGGACGTAAAAAGACAAATGCCGTTTCATCGGGAGACATCTGTGCTGTAGTAGGTGTAGAAGGCTTCGAAATTGGTGATACTATCTGCGATTTCGAAAATCCGGAACCATTGCCCCCCATCGCCATTGACGAACCGACCATGAGTATGTTATTCACTATCAACGATTCTCCTTTCTTCGGCAAAGAAGGTAAGTTTGTGACTTCACGCCACATCCAAGACCGCTTGACCAAAGAATTGGATAAGAACCTGGCATTGCGTGTACGCAAAAGCGAACTGGAGGACGGTAAATGGATTGTTTCAGGACGTGGTGTGCTTCATCTTTCTGTCCTGATTGAAACCATGCGCCGCGAAGGATACGAATTACAAGTGGGCCAGCCTCAGGTTATCTTCAAAGAAATAGACGGAGTAAAATGCGAACCTATCGAAGAATTAACGATCAGCGTACCCGAAGAATATTCCAGTAAAATGATCGATATGGTAACCCGCCGTAAAGGTGATTTAGTTTCTATGGAAACACAGGGTGACCGTGTAAACATTGAGTTTGATATGCCTTCGCGCGGTATTATCGGTCTTCGTACCAATGTACTGACAGCATCGGCCGGAGAAGCGATCATGGCTCACCGTTTTAAATGCTACCAACCATACAAGGGCGAGATAGAACGTCGCAGCAACGGTTCTATGATTGCTATGGAAAGCGGAACAGCTTTTGCATACGCTATTGACAAATTACAGGATCGTGGCAAATTTTTCATTTATCCGCAAGACGAAGTATATGCCGGCCAAGTAGTAGGTGAACATGTTCATGAAAACGACTTGGTTATCAATGTAACTAAATCGAAGAAGCTTACCAATATGCGCGCATCAGGTTCTGATGACAAGGCACGCATCATTCCTCCGGTAGTATTTTCGTTGGAAGAAGCATTGGAATACATTAAGGAAGATGAATATGTAGAAGTTACTCCAAAGAGTATGCGTATGCGTAAAGTGATTCTTGACGAAACAGAACGTAAGAGAGCTAACAAAAGCTAATCAATCTACCTTTAATATAAAAAATCCCGGAGACCATATTACCTTCGGGATTTTTTATATTTAATCTACAAACTTTACTTTACTAACTTCTCTAGGTTTAGCAGCCGGCATTTCATCGGGATAACCGAAAGCAATCGCATAAAGCAACTCATACCCTTCACTGAATCCCAACTGTTTCATATATTCGGCAGCTGCAGGTGATTTCATGAAACGCACAGGCCCCCCCAAACAGCAGGAACCTATTCCCATTGACCAAGCAGACAAAATCATATTCTCACCCAACAGACCACAATCTATCTGTGACATATCATATGCAGGATCGTTAGCAATAAACACTACTGTAGGAGCATTATTGAACATATTCTGAAATCCCGGACGTTCTGCCGCTTTGGGATTTTCTTTTTTGAAAATTTCAGTCAAACCATTGATAAATTCCGGATTATCTACTACACGAACCTCCCATGACTGTTTATTCATTCCATTAGGTGCATTGATTCCACATTCCACTATAGTCTGCATTTTTTCACGTTCCACAGCCTTGGGCTTATACTTCCGTATACTACGGCGGCTCATAATAGTTTCTATTACAGGGTCTACCTGACTCACGGAAACACTATCCGTAACAACTTCCTTCTGTTGAGAACCTTGCGATGTACAGCTGCATAATACGAACATACCTGCACCAACTAACATTAATCTAAATAATTTCATTTGCTATCATATTTGGTTTGCAACAAATCTAGGCATTTTCAAGCATAAAAAAAAGTGGTTCCCGATAGGAACCACTTTTTATATGTTAAATCTGTAAAATTCAGATTACAATTTCGGACCGGCAGCAACCAATTTCTTACCTGCTTCGTTACCAGTGAACTTAGCGAAGTTCTTGATGAAACGACCAGCCAAGTCTTTTGCTTTTTCATCCCACTGAGCAGCGTCAGAGTAAGTGTCACGAGGATCAAGGATCTTCGGATCAACACCCGGCAATTCTGTAGGAACAACGAAATCGAAGTAAGGAATAACCTTAGTAGGAGCCTTATCAATAGAGCCATCCAAAATAGCATCGATGATACCACGAGTATCGCGGATAGAGATACGTTTACCAGTACCGTTCCAACCAGTGTTAACCAAATATGCTTTAGCACCAGTCTTTTCCATCTTCTTAACCAATTCTTCAGCATACTTAGTAGGATGCAATGACAAGAAAGCAGCACCGAAGCAAGCAGAGAATGTCGGAGTCGGTTCAGTAATACCACGTTCTGTACCAGCCAATTTAGCTGTAAATCCAGACAAGAAGTAATACTGAGCTTGTTCAGGGTTCAAGATAGATACCGGAGGCAATACACCGAATGCATCAGCTGACAAGAAAATAACTTGTTGAGCGTGAGGACCTTTAGAGATAGGTTTAACGATGTTTTCGATATGATAGATAGGATAAGAAACACGAGTGTTTTCTGTTACGCTCTTATCAGCGAAATCAATCTTACCATTAGCATCAACTGTTACGTTTTCCAGCAAAGCGTCACGTTTGATAGCAGCGTAGATATCGGGTTCACTTTCCTTATCCAAGTTGATAACTTTAGCATAGCAACCACCTTCGTAGTTGAATACACCTTCGTCATCCCATCCGTGTTCGTCGTCACCGATCAACTTACGTTTCGGGTCAGTAGACAAAGTAGTCTTACCTGTACCAGACAAACCGAAGAAGATAGCCGAACTAGTTCCTTCCATATTTGTATTAGCAGAGCAGTGCATGGAAGCGATACCACGAAGCGGGTTCATGTAGTTCATGATAGAGAACATACCTTTCTTCATTTCACCACCGTACCAAGTGTTCAGGATAACTTGTTCTTTAGTCTTCAAGTTGAAAACAGTAGCTGTTTCAGAGTTCAAGCCCAGTTCTTTATAGTTATCAACTTTTGCCTTAGATGCATTGAAACATACAAAATCAGGTTCTCCGTAAGCTTCCAGTTCTTCAGCAGTCGGGCGGATGAACATGTTAGTTACGAAATGAGCCTGCCAAGCCACTTCCATGATGAAACGTACTTTCATACGAGTTGCAGCATTAGCACCGCAGAATGTATCAACAACGAACAAACGCTTGCCGCTCAATTGTTTTACAGCTTTAGACTTCAAGTCAGCCCAAGCTTCTTCAGTACAAGGTTTGTTATCGTTTTTATATTCGTCAGAAGTCCACCATACTGAATTTTCAGAAGCTTCATTCTTAACGAAGAATTTATCTTTAGGAGAACGACCTGTGTAAACACCAGTCATTACGTTTACAGCACCCAGTTCAGTAACCTGTCCTTTTTCGAAACCTTCCAATCCCGGTTTAGTTTCTTCAGCGAAAAGCACATCATAAGAAGGATTGTGGAGAACTTCCTTCACGTCGGTAATACCGTACTTGCTTAAATCTAAATTTGCCATTTTTTAATGATTTAATTTGGTTATTGTATAATGTTATTTTTACTCTTTATTTTCTGAAAGAAGATGTTTTTCAACACCCCCTTGTCTAAGGCGCTACAAAATTAGTGCTTTATTTTAAAAAAAAGAAGTTATTAGAGAAAAATTTCCGTAATAATCAAATATTTATATTTGTGTAACAAAAATGCAATTCGTACTTTACAAATCTAGAAATTATTTGTTTCTTTGCAGGTCAAAGTCAACAATATAACAAAAGCATAGATATGAAAATCATCAATCTCAGTGAAGGCAATTCTCTCCTAAACCAATATGTAGCGGAATTGCGCGATGTACATGTTCAAAATGATCGTATGCGTTTCCGCAGAAATATTGAAAGAATAGGAGAAATCATGGCATACGAGATGAGTAAAGCACTAACCTATTCCGTAAAGCAAGTACAGACACCCTTGGGAACTGCCACGGCCAGCACACACGATGACAAAATAGTGATCGCAACGGTATTCCGTGCCGGACTGCCGCTGCACACCGGTTTTCTGAACATGTTCGACCATGCCGACAACGCTTTCGTTTCCGCATTCCGTTTTTACAAAGATGATGAACACCGTATTGTAGATGTACACATTGAATACATCGCCGCTCCTTCATTGAATGACAGAACCTTGCTTCTCGTTGATCCCATGCTTGCCACCGGTGAAAGCATGGAACTTGCCTGGAAAGCGTTCCTTACCAAAGGCAAACCAGCTAAATTGCAGATGGCCTGTGTCATTGCCAGCCAACAAGGGGTAGCGCATATGGCAGAACTTTTTCCCGGCGATGATGTCACATTATGGTGTGCCGCCATAGACCCTGTCTTGGACGAGCACAAATACATTGTTCCGGGGTTAGGGGATGCCGGTGATTTATCATTCGGCGAGAAACTCTAAAGCTCAAACTATAAGGACAGTTTCAGGTGTGTTCTCTTACACACTAAAATTCTAAATTAAATGGTTAGTAACCGGCAATTATTCACTGCCTATTACTAACCATTTAATTTTTAGAACAACTCTGTAGATCCGGTTCCTACAGGGAAAATGAAAATATTATTTCACTTCCCAAATATCATTTGTCATCAGTAATTCCTGGAAATTATGATATTTTTTCTTTGCGGCCACTTCTTCAATCTGTGCATTAACGGCGTCATCATAAGTAGGCGCTTCCACATCACGGATCACCCCTAATGCAACCGGAAAATCCGGTCCTTCCATCAACGCCAGTTTCAACTGCAAAGTATTATCCATACAATGAGCATCGTGCACTAAAATGTCTTTTTCCGTCACACCATTCTCGCCAAGCTTTACCACTTTCAGCCCGAAACCTTCCTGCATCAGCCCGTATTCTTTATCTACCCCAAACAACATCGGTTTACCGTGTTCCAAATAAATGGCATTCTTTGAACGACCTTCTTTCGTATATACTGATTCGTGTGTTCCATCATTAAAAATGACGCAGTTCTGAAGAATTTCACATACAGCCGCACCTTTATGATTGGCAGCAGCTTTCAGAATCTCCACTGTACCAGGACCATCCGTAGCTACCGCACGAGCAAAGAAACGCCCACGCGCACCAAAACATAATTCAGCCGGATGAAACGGATCTTCCACAGTGCCGTAAGGAGATGATTTGCTAACAAATCCACGGGGAGAGGTCGGAGAATACTGTCCTTTGGTCAAACCATATATACGGTTGTTCAACAAAATCATATTCAAGTCGATATTACGACGAACGGCGTGTATAAAATGATTTCCACCAATAGCCAGCCCATCACCATCCCCTGAAATCTGCCAGACAGTAATCTTCGGATTAGCCACCTTGCAGCCTGTAGAAATAGCAGCCGCACGACCGTGCACAGTCTGCATGGCATATGTATTCATGTAATAAGGCAGACGGCTGGAACATCCGATACCCGAAATAACGGCAGTATCATGAGGAGCCACTCCCAATTCAGCCATCGCTTTGTGCAGCGAAGCCAAGAAAAAATGGTCACCGCAACCCGGACACCAGCGAGGTTGTCCCTTTTTGAAATCTTTTGCTGTATATTCGTTCATAGTCTTTACTTTCTTTACGGTTATTATTTATTTAAAATCTCAGTGAAAGCATCAACTAACTCGCTGACTACGAACGGCTGGCCTTTTACCTCATTAAACTGATAAGGAACAAATCCGTCCACTTTCATACGGAGATATCCGGCAAACTGACCAAGATTCTGCTCAGCCACGACTACCTTCTTATATTTCTTCAGCACTTCTGCCGTATTGTGAGGCAGCGGGTTCAAATGAACAAAATGTGCCAAAGCAACCTTCTTGCCCGCATGGTTCATTTCCTCCATTGCTGAATATAAATGACCGTAAGTTCCACCGAAACCTACTATCAGCAAATCTGCATCCTCTACGCAGCCTTGCACCTTAACATCAGGCACTGGAATTTTAGCAACCTTCTCGGCACGCAAACGGCACATCAAATTATGGTTTTCAGGCTCGGTAGAAATAGCACCTGTATCACTGTCTTTTTCCAAGCCTCCCAAAATATGCATATAACCTTCCTGTCCCGGCAATGCCCAATAACGGACACCTGTTTCGGCGTTACGCTTGTAAGGAGTATAATTATCCTTCATTTCCGGAGTAACATAGGGTGGGTTAATAGCCGGATAGTTCGCCAGATCAGGCAACTTCCATGCACCGGAACCATTTGCTACAAAACCATCAGTCAGCAACACCACCGGGGTCATGTGTTCCAAGGCAATCTTACAAGCATCATAAGCAGCATCAAAACAATGAGTTGGAGAAGCTGCGGCAATGACCGGCATAGGAGATTCACCGTTACGGCCAAACAAAGCCTGCAATAAATCTGTTTGCTCAGACTTAGTAGGCAAACCAGTAGAAGGACCGCCGCGCTGTACATTAATAACCACCAATGGTAATTCTGTAATAACAGCCAGATTCATAGCCTCTGATTTCAGACAAACACCCGGTCCCGAAGTAGAAGTAGCTGCCAACGCACCTGCAAACGAGGCACCGATAGCCGTAGCGCAACCTGAAATTTCATCTTCACATTGAACCGTAGTCACTCCCAATGATTTATGTTTAGAAAGTTCATGCAAGATATCTGTTGCCGGAGTAATGGGATAAGATCCCAGGAACAAACGCAGACCTGCTTTCTCGGCAGCAGCAATTAAGCCATAAGCCGTAGCCTTGTTTCCGCTGATATCCATGTACTTTCCAGGTACTTTAGACTTAGTTTCCACCTTATAAGTATGATCCACAGACGCATGCGTATTGTGCCCATAATCATATCCGGCGTGTATCACTTTAATATTCGCTTCAGCTATTTGCGGCTTCTTTGCAAATTTCTCGCGCAAGAAATTTTCAGCAACCGCCAGGTCACGATTAAACAACCAGCAGACCAATCCCAAAGCAAACATATTACGACATTTCAACATTGACTTGTTGTCCATGCCTGTATCTGCCAGACAATCTTTCACCATCTGCGAAATAGGAGCAGCAATTACATCCTGCTTAATACCCATTTCTTCAATCGGATTGTCTGTTTTGAAAGCCGCCTTGTCCAGATCTGATTTCTGAAAACAATCTGTATCAATAATGATACAAGCTGTGGACTTCGCAAATTTGTATTGTGTTTTCAATGCAGCGGCATTCATTGCGACCAGCACGTCGCATTTGTCACCAGGGGTAAAAACTTTACCCGCACCGATATGCACCTGGAAACCTGACACACCGGTCAACGAACCTTGCGGGGCACGTATATCCGCCGGGTAATCGGGGAATGTACTGATATCATTTCCCACTGTAGCCGAAATATTAGAAAAGATATTTCCGGCCAGCTGCATACCATCGCCTGAGTCGCCTGAGAAACGGACCACCACTTGGTCCAACTCCTTGACTATCATTTCATCTGCCATAACTTATTATTTAGGGTTACAAAATTTCACTGTTTGCAAAGTTCGGAAAGTTCTGTCAAAGGACAAAATATTCCGCTATCAAACTACGTTTGAATATCAAAATGTACAAAATTAAAGGTTTATTTGTTTCCAAGCTAAGAAAAAGCAGAGATAATTACCTGTTTAAAAGCATAAATCCCTATCATTATGACAGCATCAAAAACGATTCATTTTTACAATTTATTATTTTTATCCATGTTTTATGAACAACATGAAAGTTTATAGCAGAATAACAACATTATTAGATTATAAAAAACAGACAAAAAACAACAAAACAACAAAGAAAGGATTATTTTCTTCCCACTTAAGACATTTTTCAATCTTTCATATTGCCATTTTAACAAAAAGAAGTACCTTTGTACCCATAAAGGGGCCTTGTAGTTCAACGGATAGAATAGAAGTTTCCTAAACTTTAGATAGGGGTTCGATTCCCCTCGGGGCTACAAAGAGCAGTAAACAATTGTTATACAACCGTTTACTGCTCTTATTTTACTGGATAGCTTTCAAATCTGCTTATTTAATCACCCCAAGTTCTTTGCCCACTTTAATAAATGCAGCAATTGCCTTATCCAAATGTGCCTTTTCATGCCCGGCAGACAACTGGACACGGATACGTGCCTGTCCTTTCGGAACAACCGGATAATAGAAACCGGTTACATATATGCCCTCTTTCTGCATCTTGGCGGCAAAATCCTGAGACAGTTTCGCATCATAAAGCATCACAGCACAAATCGCGCTCTGAGTTGGTTTGATGTCAAAACCGGCAGCCAGCATCCTGTCACGGAAATAATTCACATTATCCATCAGCTTAGTATGCAAAGCATCACTTTCTTTCAATATCTTAAACATTTCCAGACTAGCACCGATAATGGCAGGAGCTACAGAATTAGAGAATAAATAAGGACGGGAACGCTGGCGCAACATATCAATAATTTCTTTCTTACCGGTGGTAAATCCTCCCATTGCCCCACCAAATGCTTTACCTAATGTACCAGTAAAGATATCCACACGCCCGTATGCATTAAACTGTTCTGCCACGCCATGCCCTGTAGGACCTACTACACCGGCCGAATGAGATTCATCCACCATAACCAACGCGTCATACTTTTCCGCCAGTTCACAAATCTTATCCAATGGAGCCACATTACCATCCATCGAGAATACACCATCTGTAGCAATAATACGATGACGCTGTGCCTGCGCTTCCTGCAAACAACGTTCCAGGTCAGCCATATCAGCATTGGCATAACGATAGCGTTTTGCCTTACACAAGCGTACACCATCTATAATAGATGCATGATTCAACGCATCTGAAATAATAGCGTCTTCTTCTGTAAACAGCGGTTCGAACAAACCACCGTTAGCATCAAAACAAGCTGCATAAAGTATAGTATCTTCTGTTTTAAAATAATCAGAAATGGCAGCTTCCAGCTGTTTGTGCAAATCCTGAGTTCCACAGATAAAGCGTACGGAAGACATACCGAAGCCATGTGTGTCCATCGCCTCTTTGGCAGCATTGATCAAGCGTTGATTATCTGACAAACCTAAATAATTGTTGGCACAAAAGTTCAACACATCTTCTCCGTCATTCACCTTGATGTCCGCACGCTGAGGTGTGGTAATTATACGTTCATTTTTATACAATCCGGCTGCCTTAATATCAGCCAGTTCCTTCGCAAGGAACTCCTTCATTTTACCATACATAGCTTTGTTTTTTTATTAAGTATATAGTTTAAGTTTAAAAATCAGTCTGACTTGACAAAGTTCTTATTTTTTTTTGATATCCGATTAAATTATAGAGAAAATTTTGATAAAATATGCAGTTTTCTATCTATCTTTGCTTCCAAAAGAAAACTTAAAGCAAATAGCAAACTATGAAAAATGTATTAATTATCGGCTCCACCGGTCAGATCGGTTCGGAACTAACCATGAAATTGAGAAGTATTTACAATGGTAATATCGTAGCCGGATATATTCCCGGTGCTGAGCCTAAAGGGGAATTAAAAGAATCAGGCCCTTCTGCCATCGTAGATATCACCAACGAACAACAAATTGCCGAAACTGTATCAAAGTACAACATCGACACCATTTACAACCTGGCAGCCTTACTATCGGCTGTAGCAGAAGCCAAACCTCAACTAGCATGGAAAATAGGCATGGGAGGCCTGTTCAACGTATTGGAAGTAGCACGCGAAATGGGTTGCGCCGTATTTACCCCAAGTTCTATCGGTGTCTTCGGCAACAACACCCCTAAAGACAAGACCCCGCAAGACACTATCCGTAATCCGCGTACCATGTATGGAGTTACAAAAGTATCAGGAGAATTACTGAGCGATTATTACCATATCCGTTTTGGCGTAGATACCCGCTCCGTTCGTTTCCCCGGATTAATTTCGTATGTCACACCTCCGGGTGGCGGGACTACCGATTATGCTGTAGACATCTATTATTCGGCTGTAAAAGGTGAAAAATTTGAATGTCCTATTGCAGCCGGTACATTCATGGATATGATGTATATGCCTGACGGTTTACGTGCAGCCATTGAAATCATGGAAGCGAATCCCGACAAACTAATTCATCGCAATTCGTTCAACATTGCTTCAATGAGTTTTGATCCGGAAATTATTTATAACAATATAAAGAAGTATATGCCCGACTTCCATATGGAGTACAAAGTAGATCCGCTACGTCAAGCTATCGCCGAATCATGGCCGAACTCACTGGACGACACTTGTGCCCGTGAGGAATGGGGATGGAAACCGGAATATGATCTAGACAGCATGACACAGGATATGCTTGCCAAACTAAAAATACGATTCAATAAATAAACCACTAATATTGAATAAATAAAATAGCCTTCTCTATTCTATATGGAAAAGATAGAGAAGGCTATTTTTATACATTTCTTGCACTTATATAAAATTTTGATCGTATCTTCGTGCAAATTAACATACTGATTAAAAACATACTATGAATACAAGAGCTATTACCCAGAACAAGAAAGTCGTTACATTCGGAGAAGTAATGCTAAGGCTGACCGTCCCCAATTTCCAGCGCTTTTCCCAAACAAACGAGTTTATTGCTACTTATGGAGGAAGTGAAGCGAATGTAGCCATATCACTGGTCAACTTCGGCATCCCCACAGAATTCGTTACCAGACTTCCCGAGAATGCAATGGCACAAGCCTGCGTAAACTCACTCCAAGCTTACGGATTAGGTACAGACGGCATTATTTATGGTGGGAAACGCATGGGATTATACTTTCTGGAAAGCGGTGCAGCATTTCGTAACTCCAATGTAGTATATGACCGTGAAGGCTCTTCCTTTGCCACTTTACGTCCCGGCATGATAGACTGGGAAAAGATTCTTTCCGATGCAGGCTGGTTCCACTGGTCGGGTATAGCAGCGTCCCTGTCACAGGAAGGAGCAGATGCCTGCCTGGAAGCACTGCAAACAGCAGACCGCCTGGGATTAACAATCTCATGCGACTTAAATTTCCGCAAAAAATTATGGAATTACGGTAAATCCGCATCAGAGGTAATGCTCCCCCTTGTTCAATATAGTGATGTCATTTTTGGTGCAGAACCCGAATACAAAGAAATTTTCGGCATTCCCCCGGTAGGTTTTAAAGCTGTAGACACCTCATATCCATTAGATTTGTCCGGTTTCAAAGTATTCGGTCAAAAAGTATCAGAACAAGCTCCCCGATGCCAGAAAATGTTTCTGGAGTTGCGTAATACCATCACTTCCAATCACAATCTGCTGGCAGCCATACTTTATTCTAAAGGAACATTAAGGCATACCGGCATTTACGATATTGTCCATGAAGTAGACCGTGTGGGTGCAGGAGATGCATTTGTAGGCGGCATGATTTATGGTTTGCTGACCTACCCCGACAATGACCAAAAAACATTGGAATTCGCCCTTGCCGCATCTGCATTGAAAAATACCATATATGGTGATTTCAATCAAGTAACAGTAGAAGAAGTGGAAGAGTTAATGCAAGGAAACACTTCAGGAAGAGTAGTCAGATAACTATTTTCACGATTATAGCCAAACAGAATTGATCTGCAAGATACTGCGTAAAAAAGCAAGTTAACTTCATGGGACAAGCAAGTTAAGTTGAAATACCAAGTAAGCTAAGTTACTTACCCAATATACTTAAGTTAATTTTTGAAGCCACAGAAGATTCATCTACCCTTTTTCCACAAACCAATTCCAATCGACCTTATAAAAAGAGGAGGATACTCATGATATGAGCATCCTCCTCTTTTTATTTATTTCTTAAAAGAAACCTTCTTATGCCTTTGTTTCTTCCGGCATCTTGTTACCCATAGTCAGGTAAGCGATAGGAGCAGCAATGAAGATAGAAGACAATGTACCGATCACAACGCCCAAAATCATTGCAAAGGCGAAGCTGCGGATACTGTCACCACCCAGCACGAAGATACACAACAATACGATCAATGTACTTAATGAAGTATTGATGGTACGAGCCAAAGTAGTATTCAATGAATCATTAAACAACTGCATACGGTTACGTTTCGGATACAGACCGAAGAACTCACGGATACGGTCAAAGATAACCACCTTGTCATTGATAGAATAACCGATAGCGGTCAAAATAGCGCCAATAAAAGTCTGGTCAATTTCCAATGAGAACGGAACCCATCCATAACATAACGAGTATGCACCGATGATCAAAATAGTATCGACAGCCAATGCAACAGTCGCACCCACACTATAAGCTACATTGCGGAAACGCAGCAAGATATACAAACCGATAGCCACCAATGCAAACAATACAGACCAGACAGCCGAAGTCTTGATATCATCAGCGATACTAGGACCTACTTTCTGAGAACTGATGATAGAACCACCGACACGATTATCACGGTCAATAAAGATTTCCAATGTAGTACCTTCGCCCAGCAAGTTACCATCTTTCAAAGACTGATACAAGAACTCTTCAATTTCAGAGTCGATAGTAGGAGAATCTTCATTAATACGGTAATTGGTTGTAATACGGATTGTCTTCTTGTCTGTACCCAAAGCAATAGCCTGTACATTATCTTCTGTGATTTTCTTCTTCAACAGGTCACGCACTGTTTCAGGTTCAACCTGCTGTTCAAACTGAACTACGAAGTTACGTCCACCGGTAAAGTCAATACTCTGCGCCAAACCACGGATAAAGAATGAAATGATACAGATAACGATAATCGCTCCGAATACCGTGAATGAACGTTTCATCATTCCCATAAAGTTGTAATTCACGTTCTGCATCAGATTCTTGGAGATCCCTGTAGTGAATGTCAAATTCAACCACTTGTCTTTATTCATGAAGTGCTCATAAACAATACGGGTCAAGAATACTGCTGTAAAGAATGAGCAGAGGATACCGATAATCAACGTAGTGGCAAAACCACGAATCGGACCCGTACCGAAATAGAACAGAATGATACCAGTGATAATTGATGTCAAGTTTGAGTCAAAAATAGCAGAGAATGCGTTAGAATAACCGTCTGCTAAAGCAGCCTTAACAGTTTTACCGGCTCTCAATTCTTCTTTTGTACGTTCATAAATCAACACGTTAGCATCTACAGCCATACCCAATGACAACACCATACCGGCAATACCAGACATGGTCAGTGCAGCTTGGAACGAGGTAAGGATTCCTAATGTGAAGAAGAAGTTAACAACCAATGCGCAGTTGGCAACCATACCCGGAATCAATCCGTACATAGCGCACATATAGATCATCAACAGAATCAACGCAACAACAAATGAAATAATACCTTGATTGATAGATTCCTGACCCAATGACGGACCAACAATATCCTCCTGAACGATACGTGCAGGAGCAGGCATCTTACCAGACTTCAATACGTTAGCCAAGTCTTTTGTCACCTCCGGAGTAAAGTTACCGGTAATCTGAGAGTGTCCCCCCGTAATTTCACCGTTTACATTCGGAGCGCTGTATACGTAACCATCCAGTACGATAGCGATAGCCTTGCCTACATTGTTCTTTGTCAGAACAGCCCAGCGGCGTGCGCCGTCAGTGTTCATAGACATACTGACACAAGGCTTGTTGAACTGGTCATATTCATCTTTAGCATCAGTGATCACATCACCTTCCAACGGAGCACGTCCGTTACGTTCAGTAGACTTGATAGCATACAATTCAAAGATACGTCCCTGCTTGTCAAAGTCAGCAGCCTTTACACCCCATTTCAAACGAAGATCTTTCGGCAACATTTCTTTCACTTCTTTCATAGCAAGGTACTGGTTTACCTGAGCAGTATCTTTATAATCGGCATAACCTACCACCGACCCGTAACCATTCGGATTTAATTGAAGAACAGAAGCCAACGGATGTTCTTTCTTCATCTGCTCCATTGCGGCAGAATTACTTGCCGTTTCGCCTTTCAATGCGGCTGCAAGACTGTCGGCAGCAGAAATTGCAGAAGCCTGTGCGACAGCAACAGTATCAGTAGCTACAGAATCAGCAGAAGCAGCACCACTTTCAACAGCAAGAATATCACGCAGTCTGTTATCTACAGAAGAAAGATAAGGAACTATTTCTTTTGCGTCGAAAGTTTCCCAGAATTCCAAGTTAGCAGATCCCTGCAACAGTTTTCTGACACGTTCCGGTTCTTTGATACCCGGCAGTTCCACCATGATACGGCCCATCTTTCCTTCCAACGCCTGAATGTTAGGCTGTGCCACACCAAAGCGGTCAATACGTGTACGTAATACATTATAAGAGTTGTCGATAGCAGCCTTTACCTCTTCGCGCAATACTTTTTCAACTTCACTGTCGGAACTGCGGGTGGTTACTTTGTCTTTCAACTGCTGAGTAGCAAATAATTCAGCCAATTTGCCATTGGGAGCTTGTTTCTTATACTCTTTTACAAAAAGAGTGATAAAGTCATCCTGACTAGTGATAGATTGTTTTGATGCTTCTGCAACCGCTTTGTTAAAAGCTTCATCAGTCTTGTTGTCAGCCAAAGCCTTCACTACATCCGGTACAGAAACTTCAAGGATAACGTTCATACCACCTTTCAGGTCCAGACCCAGACCAATCTCCATCTCGCGACACTGTTTCAGCGTATAACTACCCAAATAAACTTTTTCATTCTGCATAGAATCAAGGTAATGTGCTTCACCTTTCGGGTCTTGTGCCGCTTTGTCCATGTGATAGCGGGTCACAAAAGAGAAAGAAAGATAAAACACACATACAAGGGTGAGTAATACCGCAAAAACCTTTACAAATCCTTTGTTTTGCATGTTACTTTGAAATTTATTATTTTTACTTTTTGATTAATTCTTAGTTTATACAAGGTTGCAAATATAGTTTTTTTTTCACATTCCCACGGTATCAAACACAAATATTTAGATTCCAAAAGAGAAAAAAGGCTGCAAAAGCATTTTTTGCAGCCTAAATTATTCTATCTCACAGTCTATTTTATTTCAAACCCCTGTTTTTAAGCAAGGGTTCCAAGCTGGGATCAGCCCCACGAAAACCTCTGTAAAGGGTCATAGGATCTTCCGTTCCACCTTTCTCTAGAATATTTTTACGGAAAGAGTCTGCGGTATTTTTATCGAACACTCCATGTTCTTTAAACGCTTCAAAAGCATCCGTGTCAAGAACTTCTGCCCATAGATAGCTGTAATACCCAGCAGCATATCCACCTATAATATGACTAAAATAAGTGGCGCGATACCGAGGAGCTATTTCAGGAATCAGCCCCAGCTTGTCCATCGTTTCTTTTTCAAAAGCAACGACATTCAGGTTGTCTGTATCAGTCAGGTTATGCAGTTCCATATCAAGCAAAGCGGCTGCCAATAATTCCGTAGTCATAAAACCTTGATTAAAAGTACCCTGATTTTGGATTTTCGTAATCAGCTCATCCGGAATCACTTCTCTTGTTTCATAATGCTTGGCATAGAGTTTCAGCACTTCAGGTTCTACAGCCCAGTGTTCCATAATCTGTGAAGGAAGTTCTACAAAATCCTGCGCCACACTGGTACCGGACACTCCTTTGTAGTTACACTTGGTCAGCATACCGTGCAATGCATGTCCAAATTCATGAAACATGGTTTCCACCTCATCCAAAGTCAGTAAAGAAGGCATATTTCCTGCAGGTTTAGTAAAACTTGCCACATTATAAATTAAAGGACGTACTTCACCGGCCTGTTCACGAAAATTACTCATCCATGCGCCACCACGCTTACCTGCGCGTGGAAAGTAATCCGCATAGAACAATCCCAAAAATGAGCCATCGGCATCCTTTACTTCATACACTTTCACATCCGGCTCATATACGGGCACATCATTCAGTTCGGTCAATGTAATGCCATACAGCTTGTTGGCCACGGTATACAATCCGCTACGCACATCTTCCAAACTGAAATAGGGCTTGATTTCATCTTCATTCAAATCATACTTTTCCTGACGCAATTTTTCGGCATAATACCACCAGTCCCATGCAGCCAGCTTCTCTCCCTTACCTTCCTTATCCATTATTTTCTGCAACTCGGCGGCCTCTTTCTTTGCATTTTCCAGTGAGTATCCCCACAGGTTGTTCAAGAAATCCATGACTGTCTGCGAATTCTTAGCCATGTTCTCATCCAGTACAAAATTGGAATAACAATCGAATCCTAATAATTTTGCCTGTTCCAAACGCAATGCCATGATCTTTCCCAATATCTCTTTATTGTCATTCGCATCATCATGATTCCCCCGGTTGATATAAGCTTCATAAATATTTTTTCTTAGCTCACGGTTTTCAGCATATTGCAAAAAAGGCAAGCGACTGGAGTTTTGCAAAGTGAATAGCCATTTCCCTTCTTTTCCAGCAGCTTTCGCTTCCTCTGCGGCCCCCGCTTTCACCCATTCGGGTAACCCGGCCAAATCAGCCTCATTCTCGATAACCAACTGATAAGCGTTATTCTCATTTAAGATATGATTGTCGAAAGCAATCCCCAAAGTCGACAATTCTTTATTGATCTCCCTCAAACGGGATTGTTTTCCGGCATCCAGTCCTGCACCCGAACGAACAAAAGCTTTATAATACTTGTCCAACAGCCGGTGTTGCTCAGTCGTAAGAGTTATCTTACCTTCCCGTTCCTGTTGATGCACATCAGCCACCCGTTTATACAAATCCTGATTCAAATAAATATTATCACTATGTTCTGAAAGTACAGGAGCCATCTTTTCATTCAAGGCCGTCAACGAATCATTTGTATCCGCTTCGGTCAATGCAAAAAACACCCCACTTACTCTCGCCAGAATCCCGCCACTTTTATCCAGCGCCACAATGGTATTTTCAAAAGTAGATTCCTCGGGATTATCAACTATTGCCTTAATTTCCGCATTCTGCTCCTCTATTCCTTTCAAGAAAGCAGGTTCATAATGCTCCAGTCTGATCTTAGTAAAATCGGGAGCACCGTACTCGGTCTGGAATTCCGTAAAGAACGGATTCATTTCTGTTTTCTGTTCACATGCACACATTACACAACACGTCGCTAACGTAAATAATAGTCTTTTCATAATCTGTCAATTAAAGGTATGTAAAATCACTTCTCCGCCACATAACACCAAATGGGGTAATGATCCGAACTCTTTATCGTATTATCCACCGTACAACGGTAAGATTTTAAATTCTTGCTCAATAAAATATTGTCTATTCTGAAATAAAAATGATTTTGATTATAAGATATGCCAAAGCCGTTTCCCGACTCCACAAAAGCATCATTCAGACCTTCCCCTACCACCCTGTGAGTGTATGATATAGGAGAATCATTGAAGTCACCGCATACAATTACGCCTCCCCCTTTGTAACCGGCCACCAAACGAGCTATGGAATCAGCCTGAACGGCACGTATAGCCGATGCTTCCGCCAGTTTTCTGATCAGCAAACGAGACCCTTGCGATACCTTTTGCTTATCAGGGTCCTTCATCATTTCGCGATAGACTTCTTTATCCTTCTCAGTCAGCTTATTGGATTCCAGATGATTATTAACAACCAGCAAGGTATCACCATTCACTTTGATTTTATAAGCAATGGAACCATTGTTAAGGCTGGCATATTTCACCGGATGTGCCGACAAAATAGGAAAACGGGAATAACAACCCAAACCGTTGGCCCCCGATATCTTATGATAATTTTTATAAGGATAATCTCTTAAAGCATAATCCACCTCTTTCTTGGTTAACCGTCCGCCTACAATATATTCCTGCAGGCAGATTATATCCGCATTGCTGTTTCTTAAATATTCCAGCACAGGGTTCGGATTATCCTTGGTGTTCGCACGGTTCTTTTCAAAGGCCATCGTATTGTAGGATAAGAATTTGATTGCCCCTTCCGGTACATCAGATACAAATACATTGACTGGGAAATAAGTACGGATAGCACCAATGGAACATACCAGGCCTAAAAATGAAAGCAACGCATATTTACGATAAATCACCAACCAGAAGACCAGAAACAAAAGATTAACAATCAAAAAAGCGGGAAAAGCCAAACCGGCACATGACCATACCGGATGAGCCACAGGATCAATATAAGGGCTGTAAGCACATACCAGTAACAATACCACCATACACAAGTTTATGCCCAGTAGTATCCATCCCAAAAAACGACCAATATATTTCATATATCACTTCTTGCTCGCATCAAACAAGCTTTTCTTCTCTTCGGTAGTCAGACTGTTATAACCGGATTTCTTTAATTTATCCAATATACGGTCTATCTCCTCGCTTTGCTGTTTTTTACGGGCATTATAATCGTAATCTTTTGCCTTATCACCATAATGAACTTTCATCTTCGGTTTTTTCGATTGACGACGAAACGAAAGACCTTCCGAGAAGCAATCCAAGCATCGGTTTATCCATGACGTAGCATCATGTCCGCGGGACAATCCGGAAGCAAACCACCATCCGGCCAAAGCACCTCCTAAATGAGCGATATGGCCACCGGCATTGCCCGATGTCATAAACAGCAAATCGGTCACAACCATAAACAGAGCCACATACTTCAACCTAACAGTCCCAATAAACATAAAGTTTACTCTATATTCCGGTGCACGTACCGCAGTGGCCACAACGATAGCAAGTACGGAAGCTGATGCTCCCAACAAATAAGAATAATACAAAGAATCACTGAAATAAGGGAAAACATTGTAAGCGATCATATACAACAAACCGCCACAAATACCTCCCAACAGATAGAGCCCGCGGAAATGCTTTGCCGAGAAAAGAGACAGAAACATCTGCCCGAACCAATAAAGCCACAGCATATTAAACAGCAAATGCAAAATACCTGCGTGCATGAACATATAAGTCAGCAAAGACCAAGGCTGCTTGACAAACTGCAACGTCCAGGCCGGCAGTTCCAAATATTGAAGCACAAATGCTCCATTCCGGTTGAACAGCATCCATAAAATTCCCAATAAGGAAGTTACAATGAATACCCCTACATTAATATATATAAACTGGATATATATGTTCCCTTTATTGAAACTATTTTTCAAATCAGTAATAAAACTGCCCATTGTTATTCTTTTTTCTCCAATACATTATCAATATAAAGCCAAAAATCATACCTCCCAAGTGTGCAAAGTGGGCAACGCCATCGGTCGAAGCACCCAAGCCCAAAAATATCTCCAAAGCAGCATATCCCATCACAAAATATTTAGCCTTGACAGGAAATGGGATAGGGAATACAAACATCTGACTATTGGGGAACAGCATACCGAATGCCAACAAAATGCCATATATCGCTCCCGAAGCGCCAACTGTAGTCATCAGATTCAAGTACTCCGCCATCGGGATCACGGCAATCCCCGTATTCACACTGTCATACTGCGATAATTCAGTCACATATTGTATATATTGCACCAGCTCCTGCACCAGTCCCGCACCTATACCACATACCATATAATAGGATAAGAAACGTTTCGGTCCCCAGACCTGTTCAAGCGTACGGCCAAACATCCACAAAGCAAACATGTTAAAAAAGATATGCTGGAAACCGCCATGCATAAACATATAAGTAATCAACTGGGCAGGATTAAAATCAGATGCCATAAAAAAGTGCAGTCCCAGCAGGTCGTTCAAGTCAATTCCATACTTCATGGCTACCACGCCGCCAAAGAAACACAACACATTTATTATCAATAAATTCTTGGTTACTGTAGGTATACTGTTCATAAATATTCTTCGTCTTATAAAACATTGATTGCGCGCAAATTTACAATTTTATTCTGTTATATAACAGAAAACAAGAGTTCTCTTACGTTTTTTTGATTTTTGGAGCATCTTTTTTAGGCTATCTGTTTGATTTCTAATTTTGAAAGCATATATTTGTCACTGATTTTGGTAAAACTTTTGTGTTACATTTAATAATTAATCATTTTCGTTATGAATAAGGCAGATCTTATCAGCGCAGTCGCCGCTGAAGCCGGCTTGAGCAAAGTCGACGCAAAAAAAGCAGTTGAAGCTTTCGTTTCAACTGTAACAAAAGCCCTCCAAGAAGGGGACAAAGTATCATTAATCGGATTCGGAACATTCTCTGTTGCTGAAAGAAGTGCAAGAACAGGTATCAACCCATCCACAAAAGCAACGATTACTATTCCTGCTAAAAAAGTAACCAAGTTCAAACCAGGTGCTGAACTGGCAGACGCAATTAAATAATTGCTATTTTACATAAAAGGACTTAAGGAAAGGGGCGCCGGTACTAGCGCCCTTTCTTCTTCATTTTTCTATTTGAACCTATGAAACCTAAAATGACAACCTTATTTAAATTCCTGATCGGCGCTGCTGTATGCGCATATTCAACACAAGTTCTTCATGCGGAAGATACAAAACTACCTTATTGGAAAGATATTCAGACCGTAGCCGTCAACAAGGAATATCCACGCACAGCTTTCATGACTTACGACAACCGGAACCAGGCACTGACCGGCGAGTATGAGAACAGCCCTTATTACAAACTACTAAACGGTACATGGAACTTTTATTATGCAGATGCATACAAAGATCTGCCTGCCAACATTGAGCAACCGGATGCCAACATAGCCTGGAAGGAGATTAAAGTACCCGGCAACTGGGAAGTACAGGGCTACGGAGTGGCCATCTACACCAATCATGGATACGAATTCAAACCCAGAAATCCACAACCGCCGCAGTTACCCGAAACCAATCCGGTCGGTGTGTATCAGCGTGATATCGAAATTCCCGCCGATTGGGATGGACGCGACATATTCCTCCGTTTGGAAGGAGCAAAATCCGGTGTATACGTGTATGTCAACGGACAGGAAGTGGGATACAGCGAAGACTCCAAGAATCCGGCAGAATTCTTAATCAACAACTACCTGAAACCCGGCAAAAACTCGCTGGTCATCAAAATATTCCGCTGGAGTACCGGTTCTTATCTGGAATGCCAGGACTTCTGGCGCATGAGCGGTATTGAACGTGATGTATTCCTGTTCTCACAGCCCAAAACCCACATCAAAGATTTCAATGTGGTGTCTACACTGGACGACACTTATAAGAATGGTATCTTCAAACTGAATGTGGACGTAACCAACCATACAGCAGCCAACAAAGAGGTAACCGTAGCATACGAATTGCTGGATGCCGCAAAGAAAGTGGTTGCAGAAGGTAACACCCCCTGTCCTGTTACAGCAGACGGGCAGAAGAGCATCTCTTTTGAAGCCGCCCTCAGCAACGTCAAGACCTGGACATCAGAACACCCTAACCTGTACCGGTTACTGATATCTCTGAAAGACGGAGAAAAAACAAGCGAAATCATTCCTTATACGGTAGGTTTCCGCCGTTTCGAGATCAAACCAACCGATCAGATAGCCGAAAACGGCAAACCATACGTTTGCTTGTTCGTCAACGGCCAACCCATCAAGCTGAAAGGTGTAAACATACACGAACATAATCCCGAAACAGGACATTATGTTCCCGAAGAGCTGATGCGCAAGGACTTCACCCTGATGAAACAGAACAATATCAACAGCGTGCGCCTCTGCCACTATCCGCAAGACCGCAAGTTCTATGAATTGTGTGATGAATATGGCATCTATGTATATGATGAAGCCAACATCGAAAGCCACGGTATGTATTATAACTTAAGCCGGGGCGGAACATTGGGCAACCATCCCGAATGGCTGAAGCCGCACATGGACCGTACCATTAATATGTACGAGCGTAACAAAAATCATCCTTCCGTCGCCATCTGGTCATTAGGAAACGAAGCCGGAAACGGTTATAATTTCTATCAGACCTATTTATGGCTGAAAGAACGCGAAGTAAAAGGCATGAACCGTCCTGTAAATTATGAACGCGCCCTTTGGGAATGGAACACAGATATGTATGTACCCCAATACCCCAGTGCCGCCTGGCTGGAAGAAATAGGCAAGAAAGGCAGCGACCGTCCCATCGCACCATCCGAATATTCACACGCTATGGGCAATTCCAATGGTAATCTGGCAGCACAATGGAGAGCAATCTACAAGTACCCGAACCTGCAAGGCGGTTACATTTGGGACTGGGTAGACCAAGGTATTCTGGAAACAGACGAAAATGGACGTACCTACTGGGCCTACGGAGGTGATTACGGAACCAATGCACCCAGCGACGGAAACTTCCTATGCAATGGAATCGTAGCTCCGGACCGCACTCCGCATCCGGCCATGACAGAAGTGAAATATGCACATCAGAATGTAGGTTTCGAAGCCATCGACCCGGCTGCCGGCAAATTCCTGGTAAAAAACCGTTTCTACTTCACCAACTTGAAAAAGTATATGATCAGTTATACCGTAAAGGCAAACGGAAAAACAATCAAAGGCGGAAAAGTATCATTAGATATCGAACCGCAAGGTTCCAAAGAACTGAACATCAACCTCAACGGATTGAAACCCAAGGCCGGCACAGAATATTTTGTAGATTTTGTAGTTACCACCACAGAACCGGAGCCCTTGATTCCTGCAGGACACGATATTGCTTCCGAACAATTCCGCCTGCCCATAGAACCATTGGCTATGACCGGACATAAAGCAAGCGGCAAGACTACCGTCAGCACGGATGGTGACATCATCACCGTATTATCACCACGTATGCAGTTCGTTTTCAACAAGAGAAGCGGACTCGTGACTTCATACAAAGTAAACGGTACAGAATATTTCGCTGAAGGTTTTGGTATTCAGCCTAACTTCTGGCGCGCACCGACGGACAATGATTATGGTAACGGTGGGCCTAAGCGCGAGCAAATATGGAAACAGTCCAGCAAGAATTTCAATGTAGCAGATGTTACCACAACAACAGACGGCAACAAGACCGTATTAACAGTCAATTACCTACTGGCGGCAGGCAATCTGTACATCATGAAATATACCATCTATCCCGACGGTGTGGTTCATGCAGGCATCACCTTTACTTCTACCGATATGAAGGCTGCCGACACGGAAGTATCAGAAGCTACCTTAATGGCCACTTTCACACCGGGACAGGATGCTCAACGCCTTGCCTCTTCCAAACTGAACGTACCACGTATCGGTGTACGTTTCCATTTGCCATCCGATATGAACCAGGTAGAATACTTCGGACGCGGACCGGGTGAAAACTACATCGACCGTAATGCAAGCAGTTTCGTTGATCTCTACCGCACTACAGCCGACCAGATGTACACCAACAACTATGTCCGTCCGCAAGAAAACGGACACCGCACCGACACCCGTTGGGTAGAACTGACCCACAAAGGCGGAAAAGGATTGTTAATACGTGCCGACAGCACTATCGGATTCAATGCCCTGCGCAACTCCGTAGAGGACTTTGACTCGGAAGAAGCTATCAGCCGTCCCCGTCAGTGGACTAACTTCACTCCCGAAGAAGTTGCTAACCATAATGAGGAAAAAGCTAAAAATGTAATACGCCGCATGACACATGTCAATGATATCACCCCACGTAATTTTGTGGAAGTATGTATTGATATGAAGCAACAAGGTGTAGCCGGTTATGACAGCTGGGGAGACCGCCCTCTGCCGGAACATACCCTACCCGCCAATAAGGAATATCATTGGGGATTCACATTGATGCCGGTAAAATAAAAACATAGCAAGCATTCTTTCCTTAATAAGAAGAGTATGTCAGAACTCCGATGGCACTATCATATAGATTGTCATCGGAGTTTCATTTCCCATCCTACATTTCAATTATAACCTGAAAACAAGATCAGTCTGATTTATATTTGCTAGCTTTGTACTCAAAAAATCGAACACATGGAACAACAAGGAGAAATCATACTCTACCAGCCGGATGAATCAGTGAGGATGGAAGTGCGCATTGAAGATGAAACAGTGTGGCTGACCCAGGCACAAATAGTAGAACTATTCCAATCCAGCAAAGCCAATATAAGCGAGCATCTAAAGAACATTTATAAATCAGAAGAACTAATCCAAAGTTCAACCGTTCGGAATTTCCGAACAGTTCGCCAAGAAGGCAACAGACAGATTACCCGTAACTTAGAATATTATAATTTAGATGTGATTATATCAGTAGGATACCGTGTAAATACGAAACGAGGAATCCAATTCCGCCAATGGGCTAATAGCCAGGCACATGACCGTTTTCTTATTATAGACCAATCCGACGTATATCACATCGGAGCCTCTTTGAAAGATTTGGGAAAGAAACTGTTTGCCTTCTCCAAAATGGATATTCCGGCATCTATCCTCACAAAACTGCTATAAAGATGAGAGAAACAGAGTCCAATAATAAAGTCCTACTAGGCATGAGCGGAGGAACAGACAGTTCCGTAGCCGCCCTTCTATTGCAGGATGCAGGATACGAAGTAACCGGCATCACCTTCCGCTTTTATGAAAAAGAAAATGATACTGAGTATCTGGAGGACGCCCGCGCTTTATGTGAACGTCTGGGCATCCCCCATCTCACATACGATGTTCGTGACACCTTCCGGAAAACCATCATTGACTATTTCATCAACGAATATATGGCAGGTCATACCCCGGTTCCCTGTACCTTGTGCAACAACTACCTGAAATGGCCTCTTTTGAAGAAAATATCCGATGAAATGGGAATTTATCACTTCGCTACAGGACATTATGTACGCCGGCGCTTCATCAATGGATGCTATCACATCACTACCGGTGCCGACCCGGATAAAGACCAATCCTTTTTCCTATGGGGGCTGCCACAAGAAATCCTGCAACGTATGCTTCTCCCTATGGGCAACCTGACTAAAGCCCGTGTCCGTGAAATCGCTGCAGAGCGTGGTTTTCTGAAAGCCGCCCATAAACGGGACAGTCTGGGAGTATGCTTCTGCCCCATGGACTACCGCACATTCCTACATAAGGAATTACCTGAAGGAAGTATCCTACCGGGTAAATTCTTCGATGAAATGGGGAATTTTATCGCACGGCACAAAGGTTATCCTTTCTATACCATCGGCCAGCGGAGAGGATTGGGCATAGATCTTAACCGGGCTGTCTTTGTCAAAGAAATCATTCCGGCAGAAAACAAAGTCATACTGAGCGACTTGAAAGCACTGGAAAAAACAGAAATGAGACTGAAAGAATGGCGCATCACCAATCCCGCTTTATTACTAGACAAGGACGACATCATCGTCAAAATACGCTATCGGAAACAAGCCAACCGCTGCACAGTAACCCTGCAACCGGATAACACCCTGCATGTACAACTGCACGAGCCGCTGACAGCCATTGCTCCGGGACAGGCAGCCGCTTTCTATAGGGATGATGTAGTACTGGGTGGGGGCATTATCATCTAATTCCAGACACTTTCAAATCATATTTCGGCCCTCTTTTTTGCTGCTTCAAGATTTTCTTGATAACTTTCCGTCGTTCTTCACCTTCAGGTCGAGAAACCGGAAAGTGAAAATAGACATGTATCCGGATCAAACCTTAAATAAATAGAGATGAAAAGTAGAAATTATGCAGGCATATCCTTACTTGCCTCATTAGCCGCCTGTAACTCTGCAACAGCAGAAACCGTTCAAAAAAACAGTACGCAGCCCCCCCAAAAGCCCAATGTTATCGTTATTCTGGCAGATGACCTGGGATATGGAGATTTAAAATGTTACGGAGCCAAGAATGTAGAAACTCCCCATGTTGACAAACTGGCATCGGAAGGCATTCGTTTTACTAATGCACATACCGTAGCCGCTACCAGCACCCCATCCCGCTACTCCTTGCTGACAGGAGAATATGCATGGCGCAGACCGGACACGGATATTGCCGCAGGAGATGTAAAAATGATTATCCGTCCCGAACAATACACCATGGCAGACATGTTTAAAAGTGCCGGATATGCTACAGCCGCCATCGGCAAATGGCATCTGGGCCTGGGAGACAAGACAGGCGGGCAGGATTGGAATGCTCCTTTACCAGCCGCTTTGGGTGACTTAGGCTTTGACTATCACTATATCATGGCCGCTACAGCCGACCGTGTACCTTGTGTATTTATAGAAAACGGCAAGGTAGCCAACTATGATCCGTCCGATCCCATAGAAGTGAGTTACACCAAGAACTTTCCGGGAGAACCGACCGGCAAAGATAATCCCGAATTACTGTATAACCTACATCCCAGCAACGGACATGACATGTCCATCGTCAATGGCATCAGCCGCATCGGATTTATGAAAGGGGGCGGAAAAGCACTTTGGAAAGACGAGAACATTGCCGATTCCATCACCGTTCATGCCATCGACTTTATCAAACAGCATAAAGACGAGCCTTTCTTTATGTATTTTGCAACCAATGATGTACACGTTCCTCGTTTTCCCCATGACCGCTTCCGTGGAAAGAATCCTATGGGACTACGCGGAGACGCAATCGCCCAATTCGACTGGACGGTAGGCCAGCTGATGGAAACATTGGACCAACTTGGACTAACTGAAAACACGCTGATTATTCTATCCAGCGACAATGGTCCGGTTGTAGACGACGGATATAAGGACAAGGCAGAAGAGCTGTTGAACGGACATACACCTTCCGGTCCGTGGAGAGGAAACAAATACAGCGCTTTCGAGGGTGGAACAGCCGTTCCGGTCATTGTCCGCTGGCCACAGAAGATAAAACAGACAGGAGACTCGGACGTATTAATGTCACAGATTGACTGGCTAGCCTCTTTAGGAGCTTTGATCAACGCCAGATTACCTAAAGGCAGCGCTCCGGACAGTTATGACCGTTTAGGGAATCTGATAGGAACCGACAAGACAGACCGCCCCTGGATTGTGGAACAATCCATGAACCACACGTTGTCCGTCCGTACCAAAGACTGGAAATACATTGAACCGAATGATGACCCGACCACTTTCATGAAAGCAGAAAAAATAGAAACCGGAAACCTGAACGTTCCCCAGTTATATGAAATGGAAAAGGTGAGCGAACAAGAGAATGTAGCAGAAAAGTATCCTGAGAAAGTATTTGAGTTGCAGACCATTCTGAGGCAAGTACGCAATAAGAGAATAAAGATGTAATCATTCTATGCAAGGCATTTTTTATTATGGGCGGAATACTTCCGCCCAAATACATCCGCAAATTTACCCTTTAGTGTTATCGGGCAGATTCAATCTGCCCTAGAGTAATGGGATGTTAGTACTACAGACTTTTACACATCATTTTTGTACTCCTTCGGTAGTCATAATGATACGTTGCATGGTTCCGTCAGGGTTATAATACAACCTGTCGATACAGACAGAGCGACGGAAACCGCAACCGTGAGGGTTGATAGCGCCGTTGTGATAAATGAAATACCACTCATCGTTAAATTCTATAATAGTTTGATGATTCGTATTTGAGTTTCCGGCCAGTTCATTCAAAATGCCTTTATATTCCCAAGGTCCCGTAATACTTTTGCTCATGGCATAACAAATCTTCTCCGGAAATTCCGAAGCATATGAAAGATAATACCACTCACCACGCTTATGAATCCAAGGAGCTTCCGTAAAGCGGGGAAGGTCAACAGGAACTATTGGTCCATCCAGTTCCGTCATGTTCTCTTTCAATTTGGCATAATAACATTGCGTATTTCCCCAAATAAGATATGCCTGACCATCATCATCTATAAATACGGTCGGATCGATATCATCCCAGCCTATTTTAGTGTATTCCGTGGTCATGTCATTGGTCACCAAGGCAGAGCCACGCGCATCTTTAAAAGGACCGACCGGAGAATCCGCCACAGCCACACCGATAGATTTGCCGGGAATATCCTTGTGTTCTACAGTAACATACCAATAGAATTTCCCGTTGCGCTCAATAACCTGACTGGCCCATGCTTCGCCTTTAGCCCATGCAAAGCTTTTGGCCTGCATTTTATAGCTATGTTCGGTAAATGTCTTCATATCTTTGGTAGACAGAATGCACCACTCATTCATCAAATAGTATTGCTGGGGAGGGGGGCACTCATCATGCCCGGCATAGATATAAAGGGTACCATCGTGTACCAATGCAGCCGGATCACCTAGATATTTATAAGTGACCACCGGATTACCTTTGGCCATAAAAGTTGTGTCGGCCTGTGCCGCCACCTTACCGATGGCGGCAAACCAACATATTACCCAAACTAATAAGCAATGATTCATCTTTTATTTTTTGTTTTCTTTGACAAACTTATAAAGGACAAAGGTTTTGGGAGCAACCTCCACATTCAGCACATTACCGTCAATAGCAGCAACACTTTCCTTTGGAGTAATAACATCCGGATCTTCCACCGTATTATCCTTGTCCAAATCAGCAGACTGCAACAAAATGCATTTACCTTCAGCCAGTTTATCGCTCTTCTTCAGTCCGGCAAAAGTCAATGATACCGGTTGAACATCCTCCGAAGTATTGGCGATCTTCACGATGTATGCCTTTTCATTCTTGTCCCATACGGCACTGGCAAACAAGCCATCCTGCCCTTCCTGACCACTCACTGCTTTTTTATCCATAGTCAGAGGCAGCACATGAGTACCTTTGTTATGAGCATAAAGCTGTTGCACATAGTAGCTGCAAGTACGGACAGAATTCAGGTTATCAAACCAGATCAAGTCCGGGCGCCACTGCCACCCTTCCACATGAGCAAACAAAGGCGCATAAGTAGCCATGTGTACCACATCGGCATTGCGTTCTAGTCCGGTCATGAACGCAGCTTCCATTAAAGCAGCATTAAAATGGTTCCATTTCTTGCCTTTTCCATGACAAGCATATTCTCCGGCAAAGACCTTCGGACCTTTGCGGTCGTAATTGTCATAACGGTTACCTTGTGCCAGGAACCAGCTTTCGGGACGATAGAAATGCTCATCCACCAAATCCACTTTCAGATTTTTCATTTCCGGCCATAAGTAATCAAAGTCTTTACCTTCAGACTGAGGTCCCGAACTGCCGACAATCTTGATTTCGGGATGCGCCTTACGAAGCACCTCGACAAACTGTTTCAGACGTTCCGGATATTCCGGTCCCCATTGTTCGTTACCAATGCCCAAGAACTTCAAGTTGAAGGGAGCAGGGTGTCCCATATCCGCACGAACTTTTCCCCAAGTAGTCGTAACATCACCATTGGCAAATTCAATCAGATCCAATGCATCCTGTATATACGAATCAAGTTTGGACAAGCTGACCTGCTGGTCGGGGTCATTCTGATACTGGCATACCAGTCCGCAGTTCAGAATAGGCAACGGTTCGGCGCCTATATCCTCCGACAACTGGAAATACTCAAAGAAGCCCAGTCCGTAAGTCTGGAAATAATCGGGGAAGAAACGATGCTTGAACGTATAATGCCAGCGGTTTTCATTCAACGGACGATTCTCTACCGCACCTACTGTTTTTTTCCATTCGTAACGGGTAGCCTCATCCGTACCTTCCACAATACAGCCACCGGGAAAACGGAAAACACCGGGTTTGATATCATATAAAGCCTGCACCAAGTCTTTACGAAGACCGTTCTTACGCTCTTTCCAAGTATCCACAGGGAAAAGAGAAACATGTTCCAGATCCACCGTTCCCGCACTTTCAAGGAAAATACGGAGATGAGCCTTGGGTTCCGTTCTCGGCGATTTCAATATCACCTCATATTGTTTCCAATCCTTCGAGTTCACTGTCAGTTCTTTTGACTCAAAAGCCTGACGTTCCTCCATCGTATCATTCTTGATCAATTCAATGCGAAGTTTCTGGTTCTCACCACGTGCCCATACGGAAAAACGGTACTCGGCTCCTTCCTTGACACCTATACCGAAGAAACCTTCGTTTTCAATCCCTGTATGTTTTTCCCTGTGCCCGGAATTACCCAGACGGACATAATGCGGATTTCGTTCAAACGGCCCGTCATCCATCAAGGTCACGTTACCGAAAACATTCCACCCCATAAAACGTTGCGGGAATTCGAATGAACGGTTCTTTACCAGTTCGGCATACAATCCTCCGTCGGCTCCATAATTAATGTCCTCAAAAAACAAACCATACATGGTTGGTTGTATTTCCGCACCAAGTTTATTGGTCTGCACGACCATGTTGTGCGCATTCTGTGCATGTAGCGCTACTCCGGCAGCAAATACCCATGCTGTGAATAGAGTTCGGTGTAATTTCATGATAGTAATATTATTAATTTTTATTAGTTAATTCTCTTTCCCCATACAGAATGCCCTTGAGCATCCAGGCCGGTAAAGAGAATGGTTTCTGTTTCATTTTCCCAATCGTGTCCGGCAAAGATAATCAAATTGTTAATATCTTCTGTGGCTGTTTTTATAGTAAGAAGTTGTTTTTTAACATTAAAATCCCAAATTGCATCTCCAACACTGCCATCTGCTTCCAAAACGACACGGGCAGACAATGCCTGCTCCCCATTTCGCAAGTCTCCTTCGCCCCACATTATCTGACCTGCCTCCAAGCTACGTTCCAGAGGCGGCTCCTGAAGACGGATAATTTCCCACTCACCTGCCAAATCTTCTTTAGTGAAAGAGCGCGGAGCAGTACCTGCATAGCGTTCGGGAGAAACCACAGGCCATCCGTTTACAGTAAAGAACACTTCACGTACATGCAGATCCATCAACTGGTTCTGAGGAGAGAGCCGGCCCTGATGAGCCATAAAATAACGGCCGTCACCGGCATCAATAAGACCGCAATGAGCCGTTCCCGCCCATCCCGGATGATTTTCGAAGCGGTAAGGAGCTGTCAAAATGGGAACATTATTCGTTGTATCTTTTATATCCTCTCCATAAAAATCCACAAAAGGCCCTTCGGGAGAATCGGAATAAGCGACACGTACATTATAGGTAGTCATCAGCGGATCGTAGGATGTAAACAGATAATATTTGCCAAGTTCCGGCTGATACATGATTTCCGGCGCTTCCAGATTGTCTTTCCGGTAATTGGCCCGACGTGCTATCAAGTGCCCATGATCCTCCGGCTGCATAGTCATTCCTGTTTCGGGATTCAGTTCCACACAGTACAGACCGCCGAAATAAGAGCCATAATGCATCCACCACTTTCCGGTTTCCGGGTCCTCAATAACAGAAGGGTCTATGGCATTCATCGCATCCCCTTCCCCTGTCTTGACCACACACCCTTTCTGTATCCAGGGACCTTCGGGAGAATCCGACTCGGCCATACCGATATAGGATGTATTCCTGCCGAATGCCGATACACAATAATACAAACGATAAATACCCTGATAAGGCATCAGGAAGGGAGCCCAAATGTTAGTCGCCCCTTTTCCCTCCGCCTGACTATGGACCCATTCTATAGCCGGAGCAGGTATTTCGGGAAAGGCCCATCCCACAAAATCCCAATGTACCAGATCTTTTGATTTGCGTACCTGGATAAAACCTAACGGTACATTCTTCTCTTCCGCCTCTTTCCGGTTCTCGGCAAAGATAGCATCAGTGGAATACATATAATAGGTATCCCCTATTTTTTTACAGGCCGGATCGTGTACATTATACGTTCCCCACTGCTTGTAATTTTCCATAGACGAAAGGGCGGTATAATCATCCCCCCAAGGATTCGGTGAAGGAACAGGCACGAAAGCCGTAGGTGCATTGCATGATACCAATGCCCCTACGACCAACAGGCCTAAACCAACCAACCTATTTATTATTAACCTCTTCATGTCCATGAATAATCTTTGAGGAAAAAATTGCTGTTTCATAGTATTAATGATTTGTTAATTTACCAATGTGGCAAATTATTATTGCTGTTGCAAATATAGTTACACACAGAGTATCGCTAGGTGGACAATATCGTTTAAAAGGTGGACATTTGTACACGAAGCACATAAAAAAGTCCAGTTTATTTTCAAAAAAATATGAAAAGGTATATCTTTGCTTCAGTAAAAGGACACTTTTACGTCATTTCAACGAATTATGCAGGCTATGAAAACACATCGTTTATTGCTATTTATACTGTTTACCTTGCTGTCTGTCTTACACGGACAGGCAGAAAGCGTTGCAGACAAATGGTCCGAACGTTATAATTTCACCGCCCTCACCATGGACGAAGGACTGCCGCACAATTTTGTAGACGACATCATAAAAGACAGCCAAGGCTTTTTATGGATTGCCACCCGCGGTGAAGGGATCGCCCGGTATGACGGCTACGAATTCACTTCCTTCAACATGGGAACGGCACGAGCCAAACTGCGGAGCAATTTCGTTTCCAAACTATGCGAAGACGACTTCGGACGCATATGGGCCGCCAGCGAAACGGGAATAGACATACTGGATATCCACACCATGCAACTGGTGCAAGTGCCCAGTGCGGAAAGCAAGCTGCTTTCATTCTGCAACCGTCCGGCACATCTGATTTTTCGCAGCCGGACGGGTAACATCTGGATTTGCTCGGAAAACAACCTGTTCAAAATCACCTTCGAGAAACAGGGAGAAGTCAACCAGATCATCCATATCTGTACACTTGATGCCGGAGAAACCGTGCGCACCATTTGTGAAGTGGACGATTATCTCTGGATAAATTATAAAGATGGAGTCTATCGCATAAAGGAAGCCGTGGCAGAACCACAAAAACCAGCATTGATATCTACCGCCTTACAACTGCCCGGCATATTCATACAAGTAATATCCCGTAAAGAAAACGAAATATGGATAGGAAGCGCACAAGGGCTGTTCCGTTATAATACAGATACCGAACAGATGAAACATTACATGCATGACCCGAAAGATAATGCCTCTCTCTCCCAGAACTTTGTAACCGACATATCCGAAACGGGCGAACACACTATGCTGATAGCCACGCTGAAAGGCATCAACCTCTATAACGCCCTAACCGACAAGTTTGAACAGATAAACAAAGATACCAGCGAAGGAAAAGGACAATATCCGCAAAGCACATTGAATTGCGACTTTGTGAATTGCCTGCTCACCGACGGAGACATCATTTGGGTGGGAACCGAAGTGGGAGGACTGAACAAAATGAGCCGCCGCATGCTGTTCGTACAGAACTATTATCATACCCACACCATTCCCGAAAGCCTTTCCAAGAATCCCGTCAACGCCATCTACGAAGATCCGGCAGGCAACCTGTGGGTAGGAACGGTAGAAGGCGGGCTAAACCGGCAGACACCCGGCAATTCCGGGTTTGAGCACTACACCACGGATGCCCCAGCACGCCTAAGCCATAACTCCGTAAGTTGCTTTACCACCGATGACGAAGGCAGGCTCTGGATAGGAACCTGGGGAGGCGGAATAGGATGGGTAGACATGAAAAACCTGCACGACAAGACATTCCATCATATCGGCTCGCCCGAGTACGGAGACTTCTCTTGGGGACTTGCAGGAGTCATCTGCCATGACCGCCTGAACCATGCCATTTGGGTGGGGACAGGCAAGGGGATCTATCTATACGACCTAAAGACGGAAACCGTTTCCGAACCCTTTAAAGATATGAACCTGGGAGGCATAGAGGGGTGTACCGGCTACTACATAGACAACGAGAACCACCTGTGGCTAGGGCTTACGGAAGGATTATGCCGTATCGACCTGAGCAGCGTGAAAACCCCAAAACTGATTTACCAGTTATGGCGTAACAAACTGGACGAACCGGATTCCAAATTAAGAGAAAGAGTGACTTATATCACCCAATCCAAAGACGGCACAATATGGGTGGGAAGCAACGGATATGGTTTCTATAAATCCTCGCTGAATGAAAACGGGGAATATACCTTTCAAGCCTTCACCACCGAAGACGGGCTGGTGAACAACAGTGTTCGTTGCCTGTCGGAGGACAAGGACGGTTATTTGTGGATAACCACGACCAACGGACTGTCTTGCTTTGACCCCCGGAACAACAGTTTTTTCAACTACACGCGAAAGGACGGGCTACTCTCCAACCAATTTTATTGGAATGCCATCTGCCGTTCGGCCAACGGGGATTTGTATTTGGGAAGTATCGCCGGACTGTCCGTCGTGAAGCCCGTCATTGATATCAACAAGAAAGAGGAAGTACCTCTGGCATTCACCCATATCCGCGTGGCGGATGAGGAACGGCAGGCGGAAGACGGAACAGTGCACTTGCACGAACGCGACAAGTCACTTTACATAGAATTTGCCGCCTTGGATTATGACGCACCGGCATTTGCCACGTACTACTACTGCCTGAAAGGATTCGACGACAAATGGATAAAAGCACCTGCCCACCGCCGATTGGCAACTTATACCAACCTGCGTCCCGGCAACTACACTTTCCAACTGCGATACGCCCCCGATGGAAAACATTGGCTGGAGGAAACAGCACGGCTCCGCATCACCGTAGCCCCTTATTTCTATAAAACCATCTGGTTCATCCTCTCCGTCGTGTTACTCCTTTCCTTTATTATATACAAAGTATTGGCATGGAGGCTTCACACACTAAAAGAACAACAAAAGATACTCCACATCAAGGTGGAAGAACGCACCCGCGAACTGGAGGAACAAAAGAAATTGCTTTCTACCCAGGCGAGCGAATTATATCGCCAAAACGAGCTGCTGAGACAACAAAATGAGAAAATCACCAAGCAAAAAGGTCAACTGATCCGGATGTCGAAGAAGGTGCAGGAACTTACCGTTGACAAATTGGCTTTCTTTACCAACATCACTCATGAGTTCCGTACGCCGCTAACCCTCATTGTAGGACCTATAGAACGCGCCTTGAAACTGAGCTATAACCCACAAGTCATAGAACAGCTGCACTTTGTGGAACGCAATTCCAAATATCTGCTTTCCTTGGTGAACCAACTGATGGATTTCCGCAAAGTGGAATCAGGAAAAATGGAAATAGTGCGCAATGCAGGCAACTTCCTAAGGCTGATGAACGACCTGCTTGTACCCTTTGATGCGTATGCCTCCGAAAGAAACGTGACTATAGAACGCCGCTTCCGCCTGCCCTCGTGCGAGCTGATGTATGATGAAGACGCCATGCACAAGGTCATTGTAAACCTGATAAGCAATGCCTTGAAATTCACCCCCCAAGGAGGAACCATCACCGTCTATGTCACCACTCTGCGGCAAGAAGGAAAAGAAAAGCTGTTCATTTGCATTCGGGATACCGGTACCGGCATTCCAGCAGAAGACATAGACAAGGTATTCAACCGCTTCTACCAATCGCAGAGCAAAACGCGCTCCTCCATCAACGGCCAAAGCGGCACAGGAATCGGACTGTACCTATGCAAACGGATTGTGCAACTGCACGGAGGAACCATCTGTACCAAGAACAACCGCAGCAAAGGATGCTCTTTCCGTATACTGCTGCCTCTACAATACGCTGATGCAAGCCAGCCGTCCATACAGGCTAAAAGCATGGCAGAAACAGCCCTTACCACCACCGCGCCACAGCCAGTTCTCAATGGCCGGCTGACCATTCTGGTGGTAGAGGACAATAAGGACATGCGCGACTACATCCGCTCCATCTTAAGTGAATATTACAATGTAACGGAGGCTTCGCAAGGGGAAGAAGCGCTAGTGGTGCTCCAATCCCAGAACGTAGATTTCATCATCAGCGACCTGATGATGCCGGTCATGGACGGAATGGAACTGTCCCGCCGGGTGAAAGCCAATTTTGCTATATCCCATATCCCTTTTCTGATGCTCACCGCCAAGACTTCCAACGAATCGCGCATTGAAAGTTTCCGTATTGGAGTGGACGAATACCTGCTCAAACCGTTCGACGACACTTTGCTCCTGGCACGTATCGCCAATATACTGGAAAACCGCAAACGGTTCCAGCAGAAGTTCTCATACAGCATGGATGTGGACGCACTGAACATAGAAAAGGAATCGGGCGACAAGAAGTTCCTGGACAAGGCGATGCAGATAGTGAAAGAGAATTATAAGAACCCCTATTACGAAATCGGCGATTTCACCGAAGAAATGGGAGTAAGCAAAAGCCTGATGAGTAAAAAAATGCAGAACCTTACGGGGCAGACACCCGGACAGTTCATGCGCAACTACCGGTTGAACATAGCCCGGGAATTAATCCTCAGGAACAAAGTGACACATAAGATGAATATCTCCGAGATAGCTTACGAAGTAGGGTTCAATGACCCCAAATACTTCACCCGTTGCTTTACGAAGCACTTCGGGATGACACCGAGCAATCTGTTGGAAGAAGAAAACTAGAAAGAATACTTTTATCCTCTTCATAAATACTTTTATCCACCCTTGTTTCCCTTTATTGTACTTTCTTTGCCCTCCAGAAACAAAGATTATTTTTAAAATAACCCTAAAAATCAATATCTATGAAGACAAGAAAATGGTCATCACTCACGATGGCTGCATTAACTGCTCTTTGCGTATGGTCCTGTCAGGACTGGGGGAAAATGGATCCGCCGGCCGGACGCGATGTGTATCCGATACTGGAACAAGTCAGCGCATACGACTTCGAAACGGACCTTGACCCTGTAATCATGCAAGTCTATACTTATGTAGACGGCAAAACGCCTGACCTCGTTAAAGATGACGAATTAAAAAGCCAAGTACTCCATCTGGATACTGGCTACGTACGATTATCCAATCCGTTGAACAGCACAAAAGTACAAAATGCCGTTTCCATAACCTTCCTTGTGAAACAAGCCGGCCCCACCGGACAAGAGGGAGAAGAAAATCCTTTTGTACAGGATGTCCGCAGTGCACTGGTTTCGTTTACTGATGCCAATGGCGGTCAGAAACTTTACATCACGACCAATGGAGGCGTGGTATACGACGGAGTGGACGGCGAACTAAGCATAAATACCGCCGATGAAGCCCTCACCGGCCCCTGCTTGGACGAACCGGGCGAATGGCATTACGTGGCACTCTCCGTCACCAACAGCGGATACTTTATCTATGTAGACGGCAAAAAAAGAATCGACCAGACCATTACCAATTTTGACTGTTCCAAGTTGGTACAATTCATGGCATCCGTTCCCAATATCTATTTGGGCTATGGCAATGAGACCATTCCCGGCGAATGGTGGTTGGACGACTTGAAATTCTATCGCAATATCCTTACATCAACAGAAACCACCGACCCACGGAAACCGTCAAGCGGCGTAGAAGACAATACGAATTGGGTTATCGTAGGATCGGAAGATAACTCCGACGGTTTCTTCGCTCCAAAATCCGACATGATTAAATTGAAGTCAGGAGAAACAGCGCACTGGGGATTCTATAATTACACAGCCGGTACAAACAACTGGGAGAACTGGATATTGGTCTGCACCAATGGTCCTGCCTTTGGTGAAACGGGCTATATCGAACACTTCGTGCTCCGTGCCGATGCATATGGTTGGGGAGACGGTAGCTATTCAGGCGACAACATCTCCTACGACTACGATTGGGAAACCTTTACCACCGAAATGAACGGCGCATGGATAGATTTAACCGTTACCCGTACAGACAATACGGTCAATATGAAGGCCGTCGCCACTGCCGCAGACGGTACGGTACGTACTTATACCTTTAAGTACGAAGGAACGTTGGAAGAAGAAATCGGTTTCTTCCTGACACTTGAAAAAGCGCATCTCAAGTTCGACCCTGCCCAAGTCTATGTAACCGTGCCCGGCTTCTCACCGCATATAGTGGGCAAGGAAGACTGTTCCGGAGGATTTTTTTCCGCCTTCTCGGAATGCTATACCTTGAAAGGAGATTTCAACGATTTCGTTTTAACCTTTACAAACAACAACACCGGAAGCGGTGCCAACTGGAACAACTGGATACTGGTTATGACCGACGGCAAGGATTCACATACCAATGATGGCAAAGAATACTTTGTTCTCCGTTCGGATGCCTATGGCTGGGGTGACAGCAATTATTCCGGAGACAACATCAGCAGCAGCTTCAACTGGGATACATATGTTGCCGACATGCACGGGGCCGAATGTCGCATCGTGTTGTCACGTTCGGGAAGCAAAGTGAGCATGAAATGCTACCAACGTAAGGCAGACGAAACGATGATGCCCGACTATACATTCCACTATGACAACGTATCATCCGATGAAGTAGGCTTCTTCCTAACTATTGAGCAGGCCAGCCTAGTAGTTTCGGCAGTGGGTTACTACCCGCACCTTAATCAAATTTATGGCGAATAAAAAAATCTAAGATATGAAAAAACAGAATAATACCTCATGGTTAGCACTCCCCCGGCAGGCGGGGTTGCTGCTCATGCTTGTCTTGCTGATGAGCGGACAATTGCTGTTTGCCCAGTCCAGACAAGTGACAGGCGTAGTGAAAGATCCTGCCGGAGAAACGATTATCGGCGCCAGCGTACTGGAAAAAGGTACTACGAACGGTACCATTACCGACTTCGATGGAAATTTCTCATTAAACGTATCCAGCGACAAGGCAGTGCTGGTCATCAGCTATGTGGGCTACAAGACCCAAGAAATAAGCATAGCAGGCAAAAACTCGCTGATAGTAACTCTGCCCGAAGACACCGAAACACTGGAAGAAGTGGTAGTGGTAGGTTACGGCGCACAGAAAAAGGAAAGCGTGGTAGGTGCCATCTCGCAGGTATCGAGCAAAGAACTACTCTCTTCACCGGCAGCCAATGTATCACAAGCCATTGCCGGTAAAATCAGCGGTGTAATCACCACCCAGACTTCGGGTGCACCGGGATCGGACGACACGCAAATCAACATCCGCGGACGCGCCACATTTGCCGGTGACGGATCACCGCTCATCCTTGTGGACGGTGTAGAACGCTCTTTCTCACAAATTGCTCCGGACGATATTGAAAGTATCTCCGTACTGAAAGACGCTTCTGCCACAGCAGTATATGGTGTGCGCGGCGCAAACGGTGTCATGCTTATCACCACCAAGCGTGGTAAAGAGCAAAAGCCCGAAGTAAACCTGACTGCCAACTGGCAGATTCAAAGCCCTACGCGCAAAGATACCTATCTGGACTCTTACCAATCAGTAACGTTGCTGGAAGAAGCATTGGCAAATGACGGATTGCCTTCACAATTCTCTGCCAATGACATTGAGATGTACCGCAAGTCGGTAGCTGGACAACTGAACGGACTGGAAGCCATGCTCTACCCCAACGTGGACTGGTATGACCAAGTACTGAAAAGCTCCGCCCCCGCACAGCGCTACAATGTAAGCGTACGCGGTGGAACCAAACGCATGCGCTATTACGCGTCTGGTGAGTTTTACGACCAGAAAGGACTGGTAAAGAACTTGAGCCAGGATATGTACGGCAATTCGTCCAGCCCGTCATACCGCCGTTACGCCTTCCGTGCCAACATGGACTTGTTCCTTACCAAGGACCTGACCTTCTCTGTAAACTTCGGCACGCGCTTTGAGGAAAGAAGAGGATCGAACACCAACGAAAGTAACAATTACAGCGAAACCTTCTACGAACTGAACCATACTCCCGGATGGCTTTTCCCCGTGAGCTATGAGGTACAGAACGGCGAATCTACCCGTACCCTGTATGGAGGTAGCTCACAGTATCAGAACAACATCGTGGGCCGGCTGGCACAAGGAGGCTACTACCGTGCTACGAATACCATCAACGAAACCAACTTTATCGTGGACTACAAACTGGGATGGCTCACCGAAGGTCTCAGCGCCAAGGGAATGGTTTCTTTTGACTATGACTCTTACTACAAGCGCCTGTTCAGTGCCGACTTTGCCACCTACGAATTAAACGACCGCGACAACTATACCCAGATAGATGCCTACAACCGCTTCAATACCGATGGCGAACTGGCTTATAGCAAGGCGACAAGCACTACCTACAAATTGTACATGGAAGCCCAGTTGAACTACGCGCGCAGTTTCGGCAAAGCATGACGTGACAGCCATGGTGCTTTACAACCAGAACGACTACCGCTATAATTCCGAACTGGCCAAACGCTACCAAGGATTGGTAGGCCGTTTGACTTACGGATACGACGACCGTTACCTGGCGGAAATCAATGCCGGATATAACGGTTCCGAAAACTTCATCAAAGGCAAACGCTTCGGCTTCTTCCCCGCCTTCTCCGTGGGATGGCGTGTAAGCAATGAAGCCTTCATGGAAGATACTCAAAACTGGCTGAACAACCTGAAACTGCGTGCCAGCTACGGCCAAGTAGGTAATGATATCTATAAGGTAAACGGAGTAGACCAACGCTTCTTGTACGAAGAAAAATGGTCGCAGATAAACAACGACTACTATTTTGGCTCTGCCGGAACCACAGGAATCTTTGAAGCCCAATATCCTAATCTGTTCGTCACATGGGAACGTGCCCACAAATACAACTTCGGTATCGAGTTCGGCCTGTGGAACGGATTGCTGAACGGTAACATCGACTTCTTCCACGAAAAGCGTAACAACATCCTCACCCAGTACCTGTCCCGTCCCCAATGGGTGGGAGTGGCACTCGCTGCCGGCAACCTAGGTGAAACCAAGAACAGCGGTTACGAAATAGAACTGAAACATGCCAACCACATCGGAAACGATTTTAATTATTCGGTGGGATTGACCTACAGCCACGCCAGCAATGAAATTGTCAGCATGGACGAACCCGCCTCAAAGACGGACTATCGCAAACGCGAAGGACACCCCATCAACCAATATTTCGGCCTGGTATGCGACGGCTTTGTCACACAGGCAGACATCGATGGCGGCAACCTGCCCGTTTCTACCTTTGGCACCGTGAAAGCCGGTGACCTGAAATACCGCGACATGAACAAGGACGGATTCATTGACGAACGCGACGAAACTTTCATCGGTTACAGTGACATTCCCGAAAATACATTCGCCCTCACCTTGGGTGCCAACTACAAAGGTTGGGGATTCAGTGTCATGTTCCAAGGTGTGGACCACGTGAGCCGTTATTATGACGCCGAAGCCATGTTCGCCTTCGTAGGAGGCGGCAAGGTGAAAGAACATCACCTGGACCGCTGGAATCCGGCCGTGAGCGAAGCCGAAAACCTGGCACGCGCCAAATACCCGTTGCTCCACTATGACAGCTACGGCGACCACAACCAGCGTGGAAACTCCTTCTTCTTGAAAAACGGAGCCTTTGTCCGCCTGAAAAACATCGAGCTGAGCTACACTCTTCCTCAAAACTGGATTAAAGTAGTGGGTATGAGCGACTGCCGCTTATATGTCAATGCGAACAACCTTATCACATGGGATCATCTGGACGACTTGACCGACCCGGAAAGCAACGGTTCCAACCGATACCCCATTATGAAGACCGTGAACTTTGGTGTAAACATTAAATTCTAAGAGATTATGAAAAAGACATTATTATATGGCTTGTTTGCGCTGAGCCTCAGCGCGGTGTCGCTCACCTCGTGCGAAGACGCCTTCGGTGATTTCCTGAACAAACAGCCCAGCAACGAACTCACCGGCGAACAAGTGTTCGGCGACTGGACCCTGATGAAACAGTTCCATTTTGATACCTACAATTTCCTGCGCCATGGGGCAAACCGCATTAACCGCTCGTGGCTGGACTCCGCTACTGACCTGGCAGAAACCAGCTTTGCCAACGGCGGCACACGCACCTCGTTCAATATCGGCAACTATTATGGCTCTGCCGGCGCACCCGAGCTGAGCGATACCTGGGAATCCTTCTACCGCGGCATCCGCAAGTGCAACATGATCATCACCCGTATCAACGATGTACCCAAAGACGCCGACCTGTCCGAAACGCAATACGAACAGGACAAGCTGAACTATACCTCCGAAGCACGCTTTCTGCGCGCCTATTTCTACTGGGAACTGTTCCTGCGCTATGGTGCTATTCCCATTGTAACCGAGGTACTGGACCCCGATGGCGACCTGCTGAGCGGCTACACCACCCGTCCGTCCGTAAAGGAATATGTGGTAGATTTCATCCTGAAAGAACTGAAGGAATGCGAACCGGGCCTGATGACTTATACCGATGCCTGGGATGCTAGCCGTGCCGGACGCATCGGACAGCCTATGGCACGCGCCCTTTACTCGCGCATCATGCTCTATATGGCCAGCCCACGCTATAGTGCCGAAAGCGGCATCACCTGGCAACAGGCAGCCGATGCGGCACAAAGCTTCATCAACGACTATGGAAACAACTTCAGCCTGATGACCAACGGCACCACCCCCGTAGAGCGGTATACCAATGCCTGGTTACTGAACGCTTATCAGGAATCCAACAAGGAAGTGATATTCTACCGCAACGACGTGGCCATCGGCTGGGATAAGATAAAAGATGACAGCCCCGTGGGCGAAGGCGGCAACGGAGGACTTTGCCCCTCACAAAACCTGGTAGACATGTATGACATGGCAGACGGTTCCGCACCTTTTGCCCAATACGACCTTACCGGAGCCCCCGTCTATGCTAACGGAACACCGGCTATAAATGCCGCCAGCGGTTACAGCGACGCCACGATGTGGACCAACCGGGATCCTCGCCTGGCAGCTACCATCCTGTACCACGGTGTAGAATGGGGCAACGGAGTCATTAATGTAGTTTTGGGACAACGTGACAATCCGGTGGGTAACGCCAATGCCACCCCTACAGGCTATTACGTACGGAAATACATTCCCGAAGCAATCCTGGGAGCCAACCACACCGGCAGGTCACGCCGCCTGTGGACCATCATCCGCTATGCCGAAATATTGCTGAACTACGCCGAGGCACTGAACGAAGTATCCGGCCCCACCGCCGAAGTATGCAGCCTGCTGGACCAGATACGCCATCGTGCCGGCATCACCGGCAATGTAGCCGACCGCACAGACCTGAAGACCCAGGAAGCCATGCGCAATTTCATCCATAAGGAGCGTACCATCGAACTGGCATTCGAGGAGCACCGCGCATGGGACGTACGCCGCTGGGGAGTAGCGACGGAAGCTCTGAGCCGTCCTATTTACGGCATCAGCGTAGCCGCCAACGGCACCGTTACCCGTAAAAAGACACAAGACCGCGTGTTCAAAGACCAGATGTATCTTTACCCTATACCCGAAGGCGAGGTATGGAAATCAAACATCGAGAACAACCCGGGATGGAACTAATCTTTAAACCGAATTGATATGAAATCAAAACATAATAACATCATAAACTCTCTGGCAGGAAAAGGCAAACTCCTGCTGGCAGGTGCTTTTCTCTGCCTGTCAACTATCGTATGGGCACAAAGCGCACAAATGCTGAAAGGGCGCATTGTGGATGCTGAAGGAAATCCAATCCCCGGCGCCGTGGTCAATGTAGCCGAACAAAGCCGTATCGCCCTCAGCGATGAAAACGGTTACTTCTCACTGAAGAATGTGAAACCCAACGATGAACTCTGCATAAGCAGTGTAGGCTATCTCAACACCACTGCCAACGCTAAATTCGAAGAGGGCTTTCACATCGTAATGGAAGCCGACTGGGACGAATATGTACATACCATGCCTGTTCCTTTCGGGCGGAAGGTTAAAAGACTAATGACTGAGTCCACCTCCGTAGTTACCGGTGAAGAGTTGCAGAAACACCCCATCACGGTGCTTCAGAATGCCTTTACCTCTACGGTAAACGGTGTAGAGACATACGAGTGGTCCAGTGAACCGGGATGGACGGAGACGGCCATGTATATCCGCGGTATCCGCACCATGAACGCCAGTGCCCGTTCTCCGCTGATCATTGTGGACAATGTGGAACGTGACCTTTCTTTCCTGGATGCATTCCCTATAGAAAACATCACCATTCTGAAAGATGCGGCTGCTACCGCCATCTACGGTATGCGGGGCGCCAACGGAGCGATTATTGTCACCACCAAACGCGGCGCGGCAGGAAAAACCATGATAGACTTCACCCAGGAAGTAGGTTTCCAGACGCTAAGCAACAAGATGGAAAACCAGAACTCCTATAATATGGCGCTTACCCGCAACCGCGTGAAATACCTGGACGGGCAGGCACCCATGTACACCGACGAACAGATTGAAATGTACCGCCGCGTGTCCGAAGGCGAAGAGCTGCAAGGCATAGACAAGTACAAGTATTTCAACACCAACTGGTTCGACCAACTGTACCGCGACGCCGCCCCCATGTACAAGACCAACTTGCAAATAAGCGGCGGCAATGCCCGTGCCCGTTACTATGTATCGTTCTCTTACCTGCGTCAAGAAGGCATGTGGAACAACGAATCCACCAATTTCAACGAGAATTTCAGCACGCAACATGTATTGAACCGCTATAACTTGCGTTCAAACATTGACATCGACGTGACCAAGCACCTCAATGTATCACTGGATTTGGGCGGACGCATAGACAACATCAACCAGCCTACCGCCTCTGTATTCAACCTGACTACCTTCGGCGCGGTAGAAGCCAACCCGATGGAACCGGTATTCTGCCCCAACGGCGAAGTGTACTGGACTACCACCGCACAAAACCCGCTTTACCAGCTTGCCGCTTCCGGCCAGGAAAAGAACCGCCGCCGCAACCTCTATGCCACGGTGAATGTAAACGGCGACTTAAGTGCCGTAGTGAAAGGCCTGAAAGTGTTTGGAACCGTGAGCTTCGACTCTTACGAGACATTTGAATCCACCCAGACCAACAGCATCAACACCTATAGTTACGACTATACCAATGCCGATGTGACCGATGTATCCCAATTCTCGTACACCAAGACCAACACTTACAAGGCATTGACCAACCCCAGCGCCAACCAGCGCGAATACTACTATAACCTGAATTTCAATGCAGGCCTGGGCTACAGCCGTTCATTCGGCAAGCACAACGTAGACGCGCGCGCCTTTATGCGCACCTACCAGCATGCAGTGAGCGGAAGCACCTCATCCGAACGTTTCCTTTCCTGGAACGGACAGGCCACTTACAACTATGCCAACCGGTATATTGCAAGCGGCAACATTTCGCGCATGGCAAGTGACAACTTCGCACCCGAAGAACGCTGGGGAACTTTCTATGGCGGTTCAGTGGGCTGGGTAGCCAGTGAAGAATCCTGGTTGAAAAACAAGAACATCAACCTGCTGAAGCTGCGCGCCTCTTACGGACGTGCCGGGCAGAGTGTGACCGGTGCCGGCCGCTATCCCTATCAAAGTACCTTCGCATCGGGCACAGGCTATGCTTTCGGATACTCACAGAGCACCATCCCCGGTTTCTATGAATCCATGGCAGGAAACGCCAATAACAAATGGGAAATATCAGATATGCTGAATATTGGGCTCGACTGGGATTTCTGGAACAAGAAACTGTATGGCTCGCTGGATATATTCAAGGAATGGCGAAGCAATATCCTGGTAGAACGTTCTACCATTCCCAACACCCTGGGCGTGGCTGTAGCAAAAGATTCTTATGGCAAAGCAGAAACGAAAGGTCTGGAAGTGACTATCGGTCACCGCAACCATGTCGGCAAATTCAACTATTATGTAGAAGGTATGCTGACCTACAATACCAACAAGATTACCGAAATGGACGAAACGGAGCCCAATGTGGAATGGCAACGCAAGACAGGCAAACGCATTTATGATTATACTAGCGTAGCAGGCTTGTATGAAAGTTCCTTCAACGGAGGCGTGGGCGGATGGAACATCTATAAGTTCGAACAATGGGCTACCGATCCCAACCTGATCGCCACCAGTCAACAAGATGCCATCGATCATCCTGAAAAGTATCCCTATAATTCGGCATCACCTAAAACAGGTCAGCAATTGGGTACTGCCGTATTCAAGGACTTGAACGGTGACCGCCAGATAGACTCTAACGACATGACACCGGATACTTATACCATTATTCCGGAATTAATACCCACCATCACACTTGGTTTTGAGTACAAAGGCCTTGATGCCCACGCCACACTGACCGCCTACCTGAATCGTGACGTATTCCTCTCACCCGCTATCGGATGGTCTGGCTGGGGTAATCAAGGAACACATGAGGTAGTGAACTGCTGGGGATATTATACCGATGATCCCTTAGACCCACGCAATATCAATGCAAAATATCCACGCCCTACATATGGAGGTTATAATCCCATAGATTCCGAACGCTCTACCGGCACTTATCAAAATGATATTTGGATCCAAAACGGAAACTATCTCTCATTACGCAACATCGAAGTAGGGTATTCGCTCCCCAAACAGCTTATAGCCAAAGCAGGAATGACCAAATGCCGCTTCTACTTTACCGGTTACAACCTATTCAACTGGAGCGGACTTCCCGATGGATGCGATCCCGAGAAGCCAATGGGCTATGTATGGTGGTATCCCAAAACCCGTTCTTTCACCTTTGGCGTGAATATTGGATTCTAAAAATATGATTTGGATTTATAAAAAACTGACAATAATGAAGAAGAACTTATTCATATATATAGCTACTAGTCTGATGGCTCTCGGAGGGTTATCATGCAGCGATTTCTTGGACAAAGAAGTAGACTTGTCCCTGTCCCAGGAACAGATTTTCAGCAATTTTGAAAACACACGCGGTTTCCTAGCCAATGTATATACTTACCTGCCGGATGCATTCTCGGGCTTCAGTGCTGGCGATGGCGGCCAATTTGAAGCTGCCTTCCACGATTGTATGTCCGACAACTCCATCAGTTACTGGAACGTACATTACTATAACAGCATACAGAGCGATACCTACGATGCAACTAACCATGTGTATGCCATCCGCTACTGGCAAAATGACTTGAAAGGCATTCGTGCCGCCAACCAGTTCTTGAAGAATGCCCGCGAAAGCGTAGTGGGCAACTCCAACAAGACAGGAGACGATAACCACCTGTACGACCGATACATAGCGGAAGCCCGCCTCTTGCGCGCCATTTACCATTTTGACATGGCAAGCTACTTCGGTGCTATCCCCCTTATCGGGGAAAATGAAGAAGGAGTACCCATTGTGTTCGAGCCTACCGATGCGGTAGGCTTGAACATGAGCCGCACACCATGCGCCGATGCCCTAAAATGGATAGCCGACGAATGTGATGCCATAAAAGACGTGCTCCCGTTCCGCTATAGCAACGAAACAGAAAACTGGGGCCGAGTGAACGGCGCCGCTGCGTATGCCTTGAAGTCGAGAGCATTGTTGTATCGCGCCTCTGCGCTGAACAATCCGGGCAATGACGCTTCTTGGTGGCAATCCGCAGCACAAGCTGCCAAGGACTTTATCAGCAAGAATGCCAGCCAGTCTAATCCTTATCGCCTGTTCACGGGCGATAAGAATGACGTAAAGCAGAATTATTACCAATGCTTCATCGCCACTCCGCATCTTAACAATGAATATATATTGAGCCGCTCGGAATGGACTACCAACGAAATAGAAAGATACCTAGCCCCTATCGGATTTACTGGCAGTATTAACGCCATCGGCCGTACCAACCCCACACAGAATCTCATTGATTCTTATGAAATGAAAAACGGCCTGCCCATTGACGACCCTGCTTCGGGCTATGATGAGCAGAATCCGTATGCCAACCGCGACCCACGCTTAGAACAGACCATCCTGCATCATGGCTCTATATGGGGTGACAAACTTCAGGAAGAAGAACGTAGCATTGACATATCTTATCCAGGGGGAACAGATTACCAGGCCTTACATGGTGGAACTACTACAGGCTATTATTGTAAAAAGTTTCTCAATAACATGTCCTTCAAGGCACCTACCACTTACACCCGTGCATGTCCTATCTTCCGCTATGCCGAAATTCTACTGAATGCTGCCGAAGCGGTAAACGAAGCCGAAGGACCGGATGCTGCTTACAAATATGTGAATGAGGTACGTGCCCGTTCGGGTATGCCGGCTTATGGGGGCATGACCAAGGAGAAATTACGTGAACGTATCCGCAACGAGCGTCGCATTGAACTCTGTTTCGAAGATCACCGTTTCTTTGATATTCGCCGCTGGAAGATATACGAAGGTGTGACTCCTACCAGTGAAAAAAACAAGCCCCGCTATCAGCAAGTGTATAATCTATATAGTATGCAGATTACTCCGAATGCGGCAAAAACATATAATGTCATTCCAAACAGTGTACGCCCCACCTTGTCATTCAGTAGCCCGAAAAATTACCTCTTCCCTATACCGGAAGACCAGGTGAAGAAGGCACCGAACTTGAGGCAGAATCCGGGGTGGGAGTTGAGTGAGGCAAAGCCGGATGACACTCCCAATGAAGGAGAAAACTAAGAGCGTGTCAAAACTCTAAAGTAACTATTAAACTGTCAGCCGTAGGGGGGAATGCTTCCGTCCATATATATAAGGCCAGCGAATAAAAAGGCAAACTGTTTTCGGACGGATTCAATCCACCTCTACAGCAAAATGACAGTAAGAATTACTTGTAACAAAAGCATCCATTAACCCTAAAAAAGACCCCTTATGAAATTGAACAAAATATTCCACCTGCTCACCTTTGCGTGCGCACTCACTTTCAGCGCATGCAGCGATGACGATTCCGACTTCGGCGAAAACGGTATCCTGCTGGGCGCTCCTCAAATAGCGGAAGTCACCGCCCCCACCGCCAAAGCCTACGCCACCGTGGCAAAAGCAAAAGAAACGCGCGTCATGAATTACGGCTTCTGCTACGCCCTCTCCCAAGTCCCTACCATCCATGATGCCACCGTGACCGGACTGCCCCAAAACGGACTGCTGGAAATCGAGCTCAACGGACTTGCCAGCGACACCGTATACCAGGTCCGCACCTTCGCCGTACTCTACCAAGGAGGCGTAGTCTATTCTGATGTAACAGAAATGGCAGTAGGGCAAGCTGGTACAGAAGCCCCCTCGGAAGAACTGGCACAATACGTCGCCCCCACCTACGCCGATGACTATACGCCCATAGCCGACTGGGCAAGCCGCAACCAATGGAACCTGGCAAACGTACACGACCCCAGCGTAATGAAAGCCGACGACGGCTATTATTATATGTACCAAACGGATGCCTCGTATGGCAACGCCCACGAAGGGCACGGCCATTTCCACACCCGCCGTTCCAAAGACCTGATCAACTGGGAATATCTGGGAGCCACCATGAACGAAGCTCCCAGCTGGGTAAAAGAAAAGCTGAACGAATACCGCACTGCCGCAGGACTTTCTTCTATCGACAATCCCCAGTACGGTTATTGGGCCCCTGTAGCACGCAAAGTAAGCGATAGCAAATACCGCATGTACTATTCCATCGTAGTGACTGATCCCATCAACGGTAAGGACACCTGGACCGAACGCGCCTTTATAGGACTTGCCGAAACTTCCGACCCGGCATCCAATAATTGGGAAGACAAAGGTTTCGTCCTTTGTTCCTCTTCCGACAAAGGGCTGGACTGGATCAATACAGGCTATGAATCAGCTTATTTCAAATGGAACGCCATAGACCCTTCCTACATCATTACCCCCGAGGGAAACCACTGGCTAGTTTACGGCTCCTGGCATAGCGGAATTGCCGCCCTGCAATTGGATGCCGAAACCGGCAAACCTATACAGACATTGCCAGCCCCATGGGGAACCGCAGAAGAAATAGCACCTTATGGCAAACTGCTCGTCAGCCGCGACCTGAAGAGCCGCTGGCAAGCTTCTGAAGGACCGGAAATCATCTACAACGCCCAGACCGGTTATTATTATCTGTTTATGGCATACGATGCACTGGAAACTCCCTACAACACCCGTGTATGCCGTTCCAAAAGCATAGAGGGCCCGTATGAGGGCATCGATGGAACCAACCTCACTGCCAACGGCGGAGACATGTATCCAGTTGTCACCCACCCCTATAAGTTTACCGATGGTTACGGCTGGGTAGGCATCGCCCACTGCGCTATCTTTGACGATGGCAAGGGCAACTGGTACTATGCCTCACAAGGCCGCCTGCCCAAGGATATCCCGGGCATCAACGCCAGCAATGCCGTCATGATGGGACAAATACGCTCCATCCGCTGGACAAGCGACGGATGGCCCGTAGTCATGCCCGAACGCTACGGAGCCGTGCCCCAGGTAGCCATTACCGAAGGAGAACTAGTGGGCAACTGGGAGAACATAGACTTATCTTATGCATACGGCAAACAGAAGACAGCCGAATCGCTGACCCTCGGCGCCGACCATAAAGTAACCGCCGGAACATGGAAAGGAGCCGCATGGAGCTACGATGCCGCCCGCCAGGTACTGACCATCGACGGTATCGAGCTCTGCATCCAGCGCGAAGCTGACTGGGAAGCCAGCCCACGCACGCATACCATTGTTTATGCCGGATATAGCGGTACCAAAACGTATTGGGGAAAGAAAAGCAAATAACAGCTTACTTTCTTTTTTACTCTATCAGTCTGAACGTTCGTGAAGAATGGCAAAATAATAGCATTCCCAGAGTTCGCAGACAGTTTTCCTCCCCCACACTGACTTATTTGAGAGTGCAGAATGAACGGATTACATACCCTAAATGCTCCGTTTTTCTGCGTTCTTTTCTTTTAAAATGCACTATCTTTGCTTTCGAATTAATAGCATATTTAATACCCATGAAAAAACAATTTATGACTTGGCTGCTTGCCATCACTACAATGTCAGCTTTTGCCCAACAAGCTACAGTTACAGGACCCGATTCCTTTTTGAAAGTAAATGTATCCGTAAAACAGGGTATCCCCGTTTATTCCGTTACCTATAAGGACAAGACCATCCTGGAAGATTCACCTTTAGGTTTCATTGCCAATGTGGGGGACTTCAGCCGGGATATGACTTTCACCGGACAAAAAGAGAATAAAATAGATAAGACCTATACACAAGACCGTATCAAACAATCACAAATTCATTATCAAGCCAATGAACTTACATGCACCTTTACCAATAAAGAAAAGAAAAATATAAATATAATATTCCGCGTAAGCAACAACGATATTGCTTTCCGCTACGAAATGCCCAAATATGGCGATACGGGAAGCATCGTGATAGAAAAAGAAACTACCGGTTTTGACTTCCCCTCCTTCACCACTACTTTCCTGTGCCCGCAAAGTGACGCCATGATAGGTTGGAAACGTACCAAACCCAGTTATGAGGAAGAATATAAGGCTGACGCTCCTATGAATGTACGTTCACAATATGGGCACGGTTACACATTTCCTTGTCTGTTCCATGTAGGAGAAAATGGCTGGGCACTTATCAGTGAAACCGGAGTAGACAGCAAATACTGTGGTTCACACCTGAGCGATGCCACCGCCGACGGACTTTATACCCTCGCTTTCCCCATGCCCGAAGAAAACAACGGTAACGGTACGGCATCTCCCGGTCTTGCATTGCCCGGTTCCACTCCTTGGCGTACTATTACTGTAGGCGAAAACCTGAAGCCCATTGTAGAAACAACGATTCCATGGGATGTCGTGGAACCTCTTTACCCAACGGAGCATACATACAAAATGGGACGCGGAACCTGGAGCTGGATACTTTGGCAAGATGGCAGCATCAATTTCGACGATCAGAAAAAATATGTAGATCTTGCTGCCGCCATGGGATATGAATATGTATTGATAGACAACTGGTGGGATACCAACATCGGCCGTGAACGTATGAAAGACTTCATAGACTATGCACACAGTAAAAATGTAGATGTATTTTTATGGTATAGTTCCAGCGGCTACTGGAATGATATAGTGCAAGGTCCTACCAATTACATGGACAATCCCATTATCCGTAAAAAGGAAATGAAATGGCTGCATAATATAGGAGTAAAAGGAATCAAAGTAGACTTCTTCGGAGGTGACAAGCAGGAAACCATGCGTCTGTACGAAGCCATCCTGAGCGATGCGGATGATAATGGACTGATGGTCATTTTCCACGGCTGTACCCTTCCTCGGGGATGGGAGCATATGTATCCTAATTATGTAGGAAGCGAAGCCGTGCTCGCATCGGAAAACCTGATTTTCCAACAACATTTTTGCGATGAAGAAGCATTTAATGCCTGTCTGCATCCATTTATCCGCAACACCATCGGTTGCATGGAGTTTGGTGGCACATTCCTCAACAAACGCCTCAACCGCAACAATGACGGCGGAAGCATACGCAAGACCACTGATGTATTCCAACTGGCAACAGCCGTTTTATTCCAAAATCCTATTCAGAATTTTGCGTTGGCGCCTAATAACCTGACCGATGCCCCCCAAGTTTGTTTGGATTTCATGAAGCAAGTTCCCACCACATGGGACGAAACAAGATTCATTGACGGCTATCCGGGCAAATACGTAGTACTGGCACGTCGGCATGCCGATAAATGGTACATAGCCGGAATCAATGCACAAAAAGAACCGCTGAAATTAAAGTTGAACTTATCTATGTTTAACAAGGGAGACAAGATAACATTCTACAATGATGATAAAAAGCTGAATCCCTGCGCCGAGAAAATAACCATGAAAAAAAGTAAAGAAATAACCATCATGATCCAGCCAAAGGGCGGAGTTGTTCTTATGAAGTAATTCAATACAAACAGATTAGGATCTGCATATTGTCCAAAAACAATATGCAGATTTTTTGTTAATTATTAGCCAAATACACACTTTAATTTATAACTTTGCAATTCTAATAGAATGAATTATGGAAAATAAACTAACCATTTACAATACATTAAGCCGTCAAAAGGAACTTTTCGTTCCCTTGCATGCCCCTCATGTAGGTATGTATGTATGCGGTCCTACCGTATATGGCGATGCCCATTTAGGACACGCACGCCCCGCCATCACGTTCGATATCCTGTTCCGTTATCTTACCCATCTGGGATACAAGGTACGTTATGTCCGTAACATTACCGATGTCGGTCATCTGGAACACGATGCAGACGAAGGCGAAGATAAAATCGCCAAAAAGGCCCGTCTGGAGCAACTGGAACCCATGGAAGTAGTGCAATATTACCTCAATCGCTACCACAAGGCAATGGAAGCCTTGAATGTACTTCCACCCAGTATCGAGCCACATGCATCAGGCCATATCATTGAACAGATAGAACTGGTAGAAGAAATTCTGAAAAACGGCTATGCTTATGAAAGTGAAGGTTCCGTTTATTTCGATGTAGCAAAATACAACAAAGACCATCATTACGGCAAACTGTCCGGCCGCAACCTGGACGATGTGCTGAACACCACCCGCGAGCTGGACGGTCAAAGCGAGAAGCGCAATCCTGCCGATTTCGCCCTGTGGAAATGTGCACAACCCGAACATATCATGCGCTGGCCCAGCCCGTGGAGTAACGGATTCCCCGGTTGGCATTGTGAATGTACCGCAATGGGTAAGAAATACCTGGGCGAGCATTTCGATATTCATGGAGGGGGAATGGACTTAATTTTCCCACACCACGAATGTGAAATCGCACAAAGCGTGGCTTCACAAGGAGATGACATGGTTCACTATTGGATGCACAACAACATGATTACCATTAATGGACAGAAGATGGGAAAATCATACGGCAACTTCATTAACTTGGATGAGTTCTTCCACGGTACCCACAAGTTACTGACCCAAGCCTACAGCCCCATGACCATCCGTTTCTTCATCCTTCAGGCACATTACCGCAGTACAGTGGACTTCAGTAACGAAGCATTACAAGCAGCCGAAAAAGGATTGGAACGGCTGACAGAAGCTGTGAAAGGTCTTGAACGCATCACTCCGGCAACACAAACCACCGGCATAGAGGGGGTAAAAGACTTGCGTGAAAAGTGTTATACAGCCATGAATGATGACTTGAACTCACCGATTGTCATTGCCCATCTGTTTGACGGCGCCCGTATGATTAATACGGTTCTGGACAAGAAAGCCACTATTTCCGCAGAAGATCTGGAAGAACTGAAAAGTATGTTCCATCTCTTTATGTACGAAATCCTGGGTCTGAAAGAAGAAGCCGCCAATAACGAGGCACGTGAAGAGGCATACGGCAAAGTAGTAGATATGCTGCTGGAACAACGTATGAAAGCCAAAGCCAATAAAGACTGGGCTACAAGCGATAAAATCCGTGATGAGCTGGCCGCTCTTGGCTTTGAAGTGAAAGATACCAAAGACGGTTTCACATGGAAACTGAATAAATAGGATACATAGAGCGACACTATATTTTTCACCACAGACTATACAGATTCACACAGATTACCCACCTGACAATCAATGATTTAAGAAGCATCTGCGTTTATTTGTATAATCTGTGGTGAACCTTTCAGATAACCATCAAAACTGAAAAATCTCCCTTCGGATGGTAATACTTATTTTTAAATAACTATTTTTGCGGAAATTATACAAAACTGCTTATCACACCAATCCAATGCTAGCTGAGAATAAGATAACTTTAGCGTCCCTGTATAAGATTTTGTTTGAAGAAGAGCCACTGACACTCTCCGACCAATGTATGCAAAAATTGGAAGAGAGTTTCCATTTTCTGAAAACATTCTCCAACGACAAGATCATCTATGGCATCAATACCGGCTTTGGACCGATGGCCCAATACCGTATTGAAGATGAATCCTTGTCACAATTACAGTATAATATCATCCGCAGCCATGCCACCGGAGCAGGGCAACCCCTTCCGGAACTCTATGTCAAAGCTGCCATGATAGCGCGTCTCTATACTTTTCTGCAAGGAAAATCCGGCGTACATAAAGAACTGGCATTGCTCATTACCGAGTTTATCAACCGGGGGATTACTCCATACGTACCCGAACACGGCAGTGTAGGGGCCAGTGGCGATTTGGTACAGCTTGCCCATATCGCCCTCACCCTGATTGGAGAAGGAGAGGTCTTTTACCAAGGCAAGAAAAGAGATACGGCATCCGTTTTGGCGGAAAACGGATTGCAACCCTTCAAAATGCATATCCGCGAAGGGCTTTCAGTGACCAACGGCACTTCGGTAATGACAGGTATAGGCATTGTCAACCTGATTTATGCCCGCCAACTGATGCATTGGGCAGTAGGCGCATCGGTCATGATGAATGAAATTGCCGCCTCGTACGATGATTTCATGTCCGAACCGCTGAACGAAGCCAAACGGCATGAAGGACAGCAAGAGATAGCCCGCATGATGCGCCAATGGGTGGAAGGCAGCCAATGTGTACGCAAAAGAGAGAATGAACTTTACAACGGAAAACACGAAGAGAAAATCTTCACCCATAAGGTTCAACCCTATTATTCGTTGCGCTGCATCCCACAGATTCTAGGACCGGTTTATGATGAATTGCTCAATGCCGAAAAAGTATTGATAAACGAAATAAATTCAGCCTGTGACAACCCGATAGTGGACCCCGACACGCAAAACGTGTATCATGGCGGTAACTTTCACGGAGATTACGTTTCTTTTGAAATGGATAAACTGAAAATAGCGGTCACCAAACTGGCCATGCTTGCCGAACGGCAGATCAATTACTTGTTTCACGACCGCATCAACGGCATTCTGCCCCCCTTTGTCAATATGGGAGTGCTGGGATTGAACTATGGTTTGCAGGCGTCACAATTTACCGCGACTTCTACCACAGCGGAGTGCCAGACTTTGTCCAATCCGATGTATGTGCATAGCATCCCCAACAACAATGACAATCAGGATATTGTAAGCATGGGAACCAATTCCGCACTACTGGCAAAAACAGTCATAGAAAATGCTTATCAGGTGATGGCTATCCTGATGATGGGTATTGTACAAGCTGTAGACTGTTTGGAAATAGCCGGTCGGCTAAGCCCCCGGTCACAACAAGTATATAAAGAGATACGAGCATTTTTTCCTGTGTTCCGGGAAGATACGCCTAAATATAAAGAGATAGAAAGAATGATGGTATATCTTAAAAAAGGGAGGTTGCAAGAAAAATGAAATACGCACTAGTAACAGGAGGAAGCCGGGGCATCGGACAGGCTGTATGTCTGAAACTGGCCGAAATGGGATATCATATACTGATAAACTACCAAAGCAACGATACGGAAGCCGAAGCCACCCTGCAACAGATACGGGAACAAGGCTCGGACGGCGAACTGATGAAATTTGACGTGACAGACGCAGTAGCCACACACGCCGCACTGAACGGCTGGATGGAGAAGCATCCCGATACCTACATTGAGGTACTGGTGAACAATGCCGGTATACGCCGTGACAACCTGATGCTGTGGATGGAACAGGATGAATGGAGCCGGGTGTTGGATATCAGCCTGAACGGTTTCTTTAACGTCACCCAACCCTTGCTGAAAAATATGCTGGTAAAGCGATTCGGACGTATCATCAACATCGTTTCCCTGTCGGGTATCAAAGGAATGCCGGGACAAACCAACTATTCGGCAGCCAAAGGCGGAATGATAGCCGCCACCAAAGCACTGGCACAGGAAGTGGCCAGAAAACACGTGACGGTGAACGCCGTAGCACCGGGATTTATCCGCACGGATATGACCAACGGCATTGATGAAAATGAATGGAAAAAACAGATACCGGCAGGACGGTTCGGCGAACCCGGAGAAGTAGCCGCACTGGTAGGCTTCCTGGCATCGGAACAAGCCTCCTATATCACCGGAGAAGTAATTTCCATCAATGGAGGAATCTATACATAAGCAGAAGATGAGAAGAGTAGTGATTACAGGCATGGGTATTTATTCGTGCATAGGCAAGAACCAAGATGAGGTGAAAGACTCTTTGTTCCAAGGGCGTTCCGGCATCGGCATCGATCCGGCACGTAAAGAGATGGGGTATTTTTCCGCATTGACAGGACTTGTCGAACGTCCTGATTTAAAGAAGTTATTGGACCGCAAAAAGAGACATAGCCTCGCCGAACAGGGAGAATATGCCTATATGGCTACCTTGGAGGCATTCCGTCAGGCACAAATAGACGAGGAGTTTTTATTGGATCATGAAGTAGGCATATTGTATGGAAATGACAGTAGCGCCGCTCCGGTAATCGAGGCCATTGATGTCATTCGTGCCAAGAAGAATACGGCTATGGTGGGCTCCGGTTCTATCTTCCAGTCCATGAACTCTACGATTACCATGAACCTTTCGGTTATTTTCCATTTGAAGGGAATTAATTTTACCATATCGGGAGCTTGTGCCAGCGGTTCACACGCCATCGGCATGGCGTATCTTCTTATTAAATCAGGACTTCAGGATTGCATTCTGTGCGGAGGGGCACAAGAGGTAAATCCTTACTCCGTGGGTAGTTTCGACGGATTGGGCGCGTTCTCCACCCGTGAGGACGAACCGGAAAAGGCATCGCGCCCCTTTGACAAGGGACGGGACGGTTTGGTACCCAGCGGAGGAGGCGCCAGCCTGGTACTCGAAAGTTATGAATCAGCCGTAAGGCGCGGAGCTACTATTCTGGCAGAAGTCATAGGATACGGTTTTTCATCCAACGGAGATCATATTTCCGTACCGAATGTGGACGGTCCCAGACGCTCTTTACAGATGGCAATCAACGATGCGGGCATTCCCTTGGAAGAAATCCAATATATCAATGCACACGCCACTTCCACCCCCGTGGGAGATTTGAATGAGGCAAAAGCCATAGCGGAAGTGTTCGGAAACCATCGACCCTATGTCACATCCACCAAGTCACAAACCGGACATGAGATGTGGATGGCAGGCGCCAGTGAAGTCATTTATTCCATCTTGATGATGAATAACGGATTTATCGCTCCTAATCTCAATTTTGAAGAACCCGATGAAGCCTCTGCTCTGCTGAACATCCCCTCCCGGAGGATAGAAACGGAATTTGACACCTTCTTGTCCAACTCATTCGGATTCGGAGGAACCAATTCCTCACTGATTATCCGTAAATTTAAAGAAAACAATTAATTCAAACCAATATATAAATTTATGACCAACGAAGAAATCATCGAAAAGATCAGAACCACCCTGGCCGAAGAATTTGAGATTGATGTAGAACAGATCCAACCGGACGCACCCTTGATGCAAACCTTGGAATTGGATAGCCTTGACCTGGTGGATATGGTAGTACTGATTGACAAGAATTTCGGTTTCACCGTTACAGCCAAAGATTTTGCCGGTATCAAAACCTTCCAGGATTTCTATAATCTGGTAATTTCACATATGCAAAAAGAAGACTGATGTCCGAAACATGGAAAGGTAAGACAAGAGGAGGCACATTCGGATACATGTTCTTTATCTACATGATCCGCTGTCTGGGGATAACTGCGGCCTACGGCTTCCTGGCATTGGTCGTCCTCTACTTCATACCTTTCGCACCGAAAGCAACGGGCAATACTTGGAGTTACGCACGGAACAGGCTGAAATACGGACGGCTGAAATCCGTCGCACTGCTCCTGAAAAACTATTACCGGCTGGGACAAATATTGATTGACAAAGTGGCCATCGGCAACGGAATGACCGGCAAGTATCATTTCAAGTTTGAGAACTATCAGGCATTTTTAGACGTACTAAACGGAAACACCGGAGTAATTATGATTGGCGCCCATGTGGGCAACTGGGAAATAGGCGCTCCTTTCTTCGATGAATATGGCAAAAAGATCAATATCGTCATGTTTGATGCCGAACACAAGCGGATAAAGGAGATTTTGGAAAAGAACGCCTCTACGCGAGACTACAAAATAATTCCGGTGAATGAAGACAGCCTGACACATGTATTCCGCATCACGGAAGCGCTGGACCGCCGGGAGTATGTCTGCTTTCAGGGAGACCGCTATCTGAATAAAGAGAAATTACTCACGACTTCTTTCATGGGAAAAGAAGCCAAATTTCCGATGGGCCCTTTCCTGCTGGCTTCGAAGTTAAAAGTACCCGTCGTATTCTATTTTGCCATGCGTGAAGCCCAAAGAACGTATCGTTTCCATTTCTTTATAGCCGAGACAGTAGTACGGACGAAAGAGAAACGGACCGAACAGGCATTATTAAAGCAATATACACAAACGCTGGAAAAGATTGTCCGGCAGTATCCGGAACAATGGTTCAATTACTACCCGTTCTGGACATAAAAATAAATCTGGTATGATGCATAAAAGATATACAAAAGAACAATGTACGGCTGCCGAAGCGCAAAGACTGGCACAAGAGATAGCTTTCGGTCCTGTGGTATTCCAAGTATCGCGCCTGATGTTGAAATTCGGAATTTTCCAATTATTGTCCGGCAAACGGGAAGGATATACGCTGCAAGAAATCAGCGGGCAGACCGGACTGACACGCTATGCGGCACAAGTATTACTGGAAGCATCGCTGACCATCGGAACCATCCTGTTGGAAGAAGACCGTTATGTACTGGCCAAGGCAGGCTGGTTTCTGCTGAACGATAAAATGGCTCGTGTCAATATGGAATTCAACCACGATGTGAACTATCAAGGATTGTTCCATCTGGAAGAAGCTCTTTTAAACGGGCGTCCGGAAGGATTGAAAGTATTCGGAGAATGGCCTACCATTTACGAAGGTCTGTCCCAATTGCCGGAACAGGTACAGAAAAGCTGGTTCGGCTTTGATCATTTCTATTCGGACCAGTCATTCGGCAAAGCATTGGAAATCGTGTTCAGCCATCACCCGAAACGCTTGCTCGATATTGGCGGGAATACCGGCAGATGGGCCACACAATGCGTACAATATAATAAGGAAGTGGAAGTAACCATCGTGGACCTGCCTCAACAACTGGAAATGATGAGAAAGCAAACGGCCGGTTTGTCCGGTAGTGAACGCATACACGGTCACGGCGCCAATCTGCTGGATCGGGACGTGCCCTTTCCCACGGGTTTTGACGCTGTATGGATGAGCCAGTTTCTGGACTGCTTCTCGGAAGAAGAAGTCATCAGCATCCTGACCCGTGTGGCACAATCCATCGGCAAAGACAGCAAAGTCTATATTATGGAAACATTATGGGATCGCCAACGGTATGAAACAGCATCTTATTGCCTGACACAAATCAGCCTCTACTTTACAGCAATGGCCAACGGCAACAGTAAGATGTTCCATTCGGATGACCTGATCCGCTGCATTGAAAATGCCGGATTGGAAGTGGAAGAAATTCAAGATAACATAGGACTGGGACACAGTATCCTGCAATGCAGACTGAAATGAGCAGCAAAGAAATCATCTGTCAGGGAGAAGAACTGTTCCGGCTGATTCTCCAACGCCCGCCCATGGTAATGATAGACCGCTTCTATGGGATAGAAGAAGATACATCCTGGTCAGGGCTGACCGTCGCTCCCGACAACCTGTTCTGCCGGGACGGTGTATTACAGGAGACGGGAATCATAGAGCATATCGCCCAGTCGGCGGCGGCACGTGTAGGTTATATCTATATGCTGCGGAAAGAACCTGTACCATTAGGTTTTATCGGTTCGGTAGAAAAGATGAAACTATTCCGTCTTCCTTCTGCCGGAGCAGAACTATATACCGGTATAACCATCGTTCAGGAAGTATTTGATATCACCCTGATTACCGCCGAGGTAAAAGAAAACGATGAATTGCTGGCCGAATGCCGGATGAAAATATATCTGAAGAAAGAATGAAACGAAAAACAAGTCCACATCAGGCAGCACTGACAGACCGGACCACCATCAAAGTCCGCTTCAGTGAGATAGATTCCATGCAGATAGTATGGCATGGAGAATATGTGCGTTATTTCGAAGACGGACGCGAAGCTTTCGGAAAGCGGTACGGTCTGGACTATATGAGCATCTACCGGGAAGGATATGTAGTTCCTATCGTAGACCTGACCTGCCAATTCAAACAACCGCTGTCTTTTGGCGAGGAAGCGATTGTCGAGACACGGTATATTCATAGTGATGCTGCCAAAATCCTTTTTGAATACACCATCTACCGGGCATCGGACCAAAACATTGTGGCAACAGGAACCACTACACAGGTATTCCTGAATACAAATAGAGAACTGGAACTGGTTAATCCTGCCTTTTACATAGAGTGGAAAAAGAAATGGAACATCATCTGACTACCTATATCACCCATGATACCCTGATCAGCGCGCTGGGTTTCGGCACACAGGAAAATCTGGAAGCCATCCGGAGCTATCACAGCGGTATCACCCTGCAGACGGACAAACGGATTGCGGACACTCCCCTATTGGCAGCCACTCTCTCGCAAGAGAGATTGCAACAACAGGCGGAAGCCATAGGAGTAAGTGGCTATCCCCGGATGGAACAACTGTTCATACTGACTATCAACGAACTCATCCGTCAGTCCGGACAAACTTTGGAAGACAAAACCTGCGGACTCATCCTCTCCACCACCAAAGGGAACATCGATTTACTGGCCCGTCATACGGAACATCCCGATGAAGCGGTCTTTCTTTGGAAAATGGCAGAAAACATTGCCGGTTATTTCCATGCCGAGGAACGGGTGCATGTCATTTCCAATGCCTGCATTTCAGGAGTGTCAGCCCTCATAGCAGGAAAACGCATGATAGAGAACGGTATCTACCGCCGGGTAATCGTAGCGGGAGGTGACCTTCTCTCTCATTTCATCACCAGCGGTTTCGGGTCTTTCCGGTCTCTCAGCTCACGCCCATGCCGTCCGTATGACAGCAGCCGTGACGGATTGAACTTGGGAGAGGCCTGCGGAGCCGTATTGCTCAGTTCAGAAGGAACAGAAGAACATGTTATCCTTTCGGGAGGAGCCGTCAGTAACGATGCCAACCACATCTCCGGTCCTTCCCGCACGGGAGACGGACTCTATTTCGCCATCCGCCAAGCCATGCAGGAAGCAGGGACAGCCCCTCAGGATATCAGCTTTGTCAATGCACACGGCACAGCTACCTTATATAATGATGAAATGGAATCCAAAGCCCTCACACTGGCTCATCTGGAACAAGTGCCCGTCCATAGTTTGAAGCCCTATTTCGGCCATACCCTGGGAGCATCGGGAATCATTGAAAGCATTGTCTGTATGCACGAACTGAAACAAGGCATCCTGTTCGGCACTCCGGGTTACGAAACGCCGGGAATTCCTATGCCGATACCGGTCTATGCCACCCACCGGAGCATCCCGATGAAACATTGTGTAAAAACCGCTTCGGGATTCGGCGGATGCAACGCAACCATTGTCTTATCTTTACCGGAATATACTCCGTTCAAGGATGAGGACAACACCTTGCCCGAAATCCGATGTACACGGGAGGTTCGTATTGAAAACAGTTCTGTCTTCATAAACAACGAACTTATTTTTCATTCCGAAGAACCGGATTTCGGCACATTTATACGTGATACCTATAAAAAAACAGGCGGAAACAACCTGAAATTCTATAAAATGGATGACCTTTGCAAATTGGGATATGTGGCCGCCGAATACTTGCTGGAAGGTAAGACATTCGCTCCACTGGAAATGGGGATGTTGCTTGCCAATGCCGCTTCCTCTCTGCATACGGACATCAGACACCAGCAACTGATAGACCGGGAAGGAGACCAGGCAGCCAGTCCGGCTGTATTTGTTTACACACTACCCAATGTAGTGTCCGGCGAGATTTGCATCCGCCACAAGATACAAGGGGAAAACACCTTTTTCATCACTGAAGCCTATCAGCCGGAAAAACTGGAAAGATACGCACGTATAGTCATGCAAAAAGGGAAACTGAACTATTGCATCATCGGGTGGTGTGAATTATGGAAGAACACCTATAAAGCAGTATTTAAACTGATTGAAAAACAATAAAGAATATGGAAGAATTGATTGATAAACTGAAAGTTGAATTAATAGAAGCATTGAATCTGGAAGAAATCACTCCGGAGGACATTGACAGTGAAGCACCTTTATTCGGAGATGACGGTCTGGGCCTTGACTCGATTGACGCATTAGAGATTATCCTGATTCTGGAAAGGAATTATGGAATCAAGATAGAGAATCCTGCCAAAGGCAAGGAAATATTCTATTCGGTACGTACCCTGGCAGACTACATCACCACCCATCAGCAATGAGGAAGATCTATGTCACCGGTCTGGGAGTGATTTCGGGCATAGGGAAAGGAGTGGAAGAAAACCTGGATTCCTTAAAAGCCGGGAAACACGGTATGGGGAAAATCACCCTTTTCCCCACCGCACTTGACGTACCCGTGTCCGAAGTAAAACAGAGCAATGAAGAATTAAAGAAACTCCTGTCCCTTCCATCCGGCAAGACGTATTCACGTACAGCCTTGCTGGGCTTGTGGGCAGCCCAAGAAGCGGCCCGTGATGCGGAACTCGATTTCACTTCTCCCCGTATCGGGCTCATTTCTTCCACTTCCATCGGAGGAATGGATGCAAGCGAGCGGTTTTATGCCTCTTTCCGGGAAGATAACCGGAAAGGGAGATTACGTGACATTATCTCCCATGACTGTGGGTCCAGTACCGAAATGATAGCCGCTTATTTGGGAGTGAAAGGAACGGTGACCACCCTCAGCACCGCCTGTTCTTCCGCCGCAAATGCCATTATGTTAGGGGCACGCCTCATCCGGCATGGTCTGCTGGACGCTGTCCTTGTAGGCGGAACGGATGCCTTATGCCGTTTCACGCTCAACGGTTTCAATTCATTGATGATACTGGACAAAGAGCACTGCCGTCCTTTCGACCGCACACGTGCCGGACTAAACCTGGGAGAAGGAGCCGGATACCTTGTTCTTCAATCTGATAAATCCCTTACTAAAGCTCCTTATTGCGAACTCAGCGGTTACGCCAATGCCAATGAAGCCTACCACCAGACAGGAAGTTCCCCCGACGGAGACGGGCCTTTCCTTTCCATGAGTCAGGCCATAGCCTCTGCCGGGCTGACAGCCGGAGCCATAGACTATATCAATGTACATGGTACAGGCACTCCCAGCAACGACGCTTCCGAAGGGAAAGCCATCCGGCGTATCTTCGATACCCGTATTCCTCCTTTCAGTTCGGTCAAGGCTTTCATCGGGCACACCCTGGGAGCCTCGGAAGGAATAGAAGCCGTATATTCCGTACTCTCCATCCGTCACGGACTGATTTACCCTAATCTGAACTTCCATCTGTCCGATGAAGAAAGCGGCCTCATTCCTGAAACGGTTTTCCGGTCGGGACTTCCCATACGGCATGTATTATCCAACTCCTTCGGATTCGGCGGCAACAACTCATCTCTCGTATTTTCCACTCTAACCCAATAGCGTATGTGCCCAGTATATATCAACCGTATCGCCTCTATCCATGCGGAAAGCAGAAATGAAAAGCCTTATTTCTCCGCACAGGAACCTGATTATAAAGAAATGATCACCAACGCCAATCTGCGGAGGCGCATGAGCCGCATGATCAAGATGGGAGTAGCCTGCGGACTGGAATGTCTGAAAGATATCCCGTCGGAAAAGGTAGATGCCATTATCACCGCTACAGGACTGGGTTGTCTGGCCGATACGGAAAAGTTTATGAACGCCTTGATGGACAACCGGGAACAGATGCTCAATCCCACCGCTTTCATTCAGTCCACCTTTAATACGGTGGGTGCACAGCTAGCTTTGCTACTCAAAATACATGCTTATAATGTGACGTATGTACACCGTGGTTTAAGTTTTGAAAGTGCTCTGATAGATGGCATCATAAGCATTGCCGAAGGCAAACAGCATGTACTGGCAGGTGCTATGGATGAAATAACCCCTACCAGCCATATCATTCAGCAGCGTTTAGGACTGTTGAAAGGAACGACAGCCGGTGAGGGAGCACAATTTTTCCTGTTAAGCGCACAAAAAGAGGAACAGACTTTTGCCGAACTGAAAGGGGTAGATACTTTTATCACCCGGATGAGTGCTCCGGAAATCAGTAACAGGATGCATCATTTTCTAAAATCTCACGGGCTTGCACCCGAAGACATTGACTGGTTTATCAGTGGCAAGAACGGGCAGGAAGCAACAGATGCCGTTTATACGGATCTGGAACACAGTCTGTTCCCTCATGCCCTGCATAGCAGTTTTAAAGAACAATGCGGAGAATATCAGACTGCTTCATCCTATGCTCTCTGGATGGCGGCAAAAGCCTTGAAAGAAGAAGCTTCATCCCGTTACGCATTGATTTATAACCAATATCAAGGTATCAATCACTCAATCATCTTAATCAAGCGATGCACATCCTAGTTTCTGTAGTCATCATAGTAAGCGTCATGGCCTATTAAAAAGATGCTTTTAAGATACTGAAAACAGGAATAATGCTTAACTTTATCCCTCATAAAATAAAAGTAGTAGAAATAATGAAGAAAATAACTGTTACGAATATTGATATATCCATATCTGTAAGACCTGATAATAATGATTATATCTGCCTGACAGACATGGCACATTTCAAAGACAGAGAACGTACTAACTACATTATACAAAACTGGATGCGTCTACGTAGTACGATTGATTTTCTAGGGTTATGGGAAAAACTAAATAATCCAAATTTTAAAGGCATCGAATTCGATGCTTTTAAAATGGAGAGTGGAACAAACAGTTTCACCCTAACCCCCAAACAATGGATAGAAAAAACTAAAGCAATAGGGATTATATCCAAGCCCGGGCGATATGGGGGAACTTTTGCCCATAAAGACATAGCTTTTGAATTCGGGACTTGGCTCAGCCCTGAATTTAAACTATATCTCATCAAAGAATACCAAAGACTTAAAGAAGCAGAATCACACCCTTTATTAAGTGAATGGAACGTAAAAAGAATACTTAGTAAAGTAAATTATTCCATACATACGGATGCAATCAAAGACTTTATTATACCTAAAGTAGAAGATTTCAATCAAAAACTTGTTTATGCCGATGAAGCTGATTTGTTAAATCTCGCATTATGGGGATGTACCGCAAGACAATGGCGTGAAGCAAATCCACAATACGCAGATAAGAATATCAATATCAGAGATGTAGCAAGCATAAATGAATTAGTCGTATTATCGAATATGGAATCCTTCAATGCAGAGTTAATCAAGCGTAAGGTGGACAAGTCTAAAAGGTTTACTCATCTTCGGCAGATGGCCAAAGAGCAATTAGCACACTTGAATACGATTGATACCGAAAAAAAGTTCAGAATACTGACAGATAATGACAAACAATTAGAATAATCTCTACAAGATCATTTATTAAAGTATCACTCAATCATCTTAATCAAGCAATGCACATCCTAGTTTCTGTAGTCATCATAGTAAGCGTCATGGCCTATTTCTTTTACGCTTCTTACAGCATCCGTGCCTGTATTTACATGCGTGTCTTCTGTTGCAAGAAAACCGAAGAGAAAATCATAGCCATCACTTTTGATGACGGGCCCGATCCGATACAGACCCCCAAAGTGCTGAAAGTGTTAAGAGAAAAACACATACCGGCCTGCTTTTTTTGCATCGGAAACAAGATAAAAGGCAATGAAGAACTGCTCCGGCAAATCATCAAAGAAGGACATCGTATCGGGAATCATTCCTTCTCCCATTCCGGCTATTTTCCTCTCTATACCTTCAAACGGATGTGCCATGATTTAATTACCTGCCAGCAAGAATTGGAAAAAGTGACCGGCCAACCGGTCCGATGGTTCCGGCCGCCTTTCGGAGTGACCAATCCTACCCTGGCTAAAGCAGTGCGCAGGCTGGGATACATCCCCATTGGTTGGAACATCCGCACACTGGACACTCAGCAACCCACTCCTGAAAAAATTATCAAACACATCAAGAAACGGCTCGTTCCGGGCTCCATCCTTCTGCTACATGACCGGATGCCCGATAGTGACAGGCTGCTGGTACAAGTTCTGGACTTTATAGAAAAAGAGGGGTATACGGTAGTAGCGTTAGATAGGCTGATGCAACAGATTACTTAGTGTGATGAATCATCCGAGTACAAAATTCAATCAATAACTGTATTTAATAGTCATCATCAGATTCCTCGGACGTATATCATAACTTCTGGACACAGTACTCGCTTCATCCGTGAAGCTGGTATAAACATATCTTTGTTCATTCATCAGATTCTTTGCCAATACTTCTATTTCCCATTTAGAAGAAATTTTATGGGACAATATGAAATCGGCCAAGAAGAAATCTCTTGTTCTGTCAGTGGGTGAATCATTGTGATAGTGTTCTGCAACCAATTCCATGCTAACCTTGGCAAAAGGAGAAAAACGTAATGAAAGTTGTTGGTTAAGGGATATGTTCCGTGTAGCTGTTTCTTCATCTTCAAGCGCCAAGATGCTATAGGCATAATTCAATTTATATTTCATGGTGAGCCATCTGAAAAGGTCCGTTTCCAGCCTGGGAACTATATGCCATGTTCTTTGAGTATTGGGAACCTTTAAATCATTTCGTACCAGTAAGGAACGGCTGTCACTATATGCAGCATCCAGAAATATATATCCTTTTATCCAGCTGATACCTTTAGACAGGCTTGCTGAAACGCTGAACTGATTCCGGTTATTCTCTCCTTCTTGATAAGAAGATATAAGATATCCTTCCTGAAATTGTTGATAAGGAGTATATGGAGTTGTACTCCGACTGTAACGGACACTCAGGTTTCCAAACAACTCTTCCATAGCTTGCTTGTAGGATAGATTTCCCTCTATCATTTGTCGCCTGTTTTGCTTATAGACGGGATAACCTTCTGACATCGTTCGATAAGAGTTCATGATATATCCTGTATAAAAAAGTGACTCACCCCTTGGTGATGAGCTGACAGACCCTGTAATATCCATCTGCCATCGGGAGGAGAAAGGATAAGTAACGTATAGACGAGGATTCAAAGACAGTTTGGTGTATTTTTCTTTGGAAGCGGTAGTCTTTTCCGAGTAACGGCTCGTGTAAAAATAAACAGGCAATGATAAATAGCTTTTCAGTTTGCCTAGCGAGTACTCCAGTTTGCTTATCAAATAGAGTCGGGTACTGTTTACATGTGAGTAATTTTCCGCCTTGTCAACCTGTTCCATACCTGTTAATCGGGAGCGCATATTGCGGGACAGGAGTGAGAAGCCGACCGTTGTATTGATGACTAATTTTCCTGCCACAATTCCATAATCCACTTTATTGTCCGAGAATAGTTTTCTTTGTTCGATTCGTTGAACCTTTGGAGATTCTTTTGTATATAGAACACTCAGCTTCTGGGGATTGTCCTGCAGGAAACTATAAGATGAAAATATAATGAATTTTTTCCCGAATTTCTTAAGCAAATAGAGATCATTGACCAATTGTTTGTCCGGGGAATAGCTGTTCTGGATATTAGGCAGATTTCCATTTACAGCTTCGTCCTTATGCTTCCATGTAAAGTCAGTCATCAGCCTGTTTGTCATATTATATTGCTCCTCGTTGATATCCAAGGTAATTCCCGCAGCCAAGGTTTGCTTCTTGTACAATGAACTTTCATGCTCCCGAACGGTTATCGTATCCGCATCAGCCTGATAATATTGCGTTATGGTTTGCTTGTCCGCTTGTTCTTTGTGATCTATCCACCCTATATGGGTAGTTATGTTCAGTCCGCTTTTAAGCCTGGACAGGTTATTTGATGTTACTTGATGAGTGGTATTGAACAGCTCCCGTTCCCTGTTCAGTTCATGTGGATACAATGAAGAGATATGGATATAGTCTGTCAGTTTTTCGCTGCCATATCGTCTTTCATTCAAGTCAAACGATTTAAATTCTTTGGTGACATCCTGTCCGGTATTGTTTGTCTTATAGGTATTCAGTGACTGGAAATTCTTATTAAAATGCATGGCTATCATCTCTACCGCCCACAAACCGGATGAAGGAGTAAATCCTCCTCCTCCCTTCAGGCTGCCAATCCATTTTTGTTTGGCTTTTTCTTTCAGACGCAGGTTGATTGCCGCTTGTTCAGAAATACTCAACCCGTTGAGTGCCTTGATAGGTTGATGGTTTTCCATTATCTCTACACTTCCCACATCATCATTGGAAATATTATTGGTGGCGATAGTATATTTCCCTCCCAACAAGTCCATTCCTTCTATATAGAATTTGTTGATAGCCGTCCCTTGGTATGAGATTTGCCCGTTTTCTTCCACTCTGACTCCGGGTAACTTCTTCAGGACATCGCCTATCGTCTTATCCCCTTCTTTAGAAAAACTCGCTACATTGTAAATGATGGTATCACCTTGCGATTTTATTTTGGGAGCCTTCACTATGATTTCTTTTATGTCTATGGCTTGCGCATGCAATGCTACATTATATTGTGTAATACTCTTTTCAATATTCAAAACAACAGTTTCATAACCTAAATAAGAAAAGCGAATTACGTATTCCTTATCTTTGGCAGGAGTGTATGTGAGTCGGAAAGATCCTTTCTGATCCGATATAGTATATGCCGTAATGTCTTTATGTCCCTGGGAAGAAATCACCACATTTACATCCTGCAATGCCGATTGGTCTTTGCCGTCGCGTATAGATCCCGACAGCATGATTTCTTGCCCGTGAACAAAAAGGGCAACGAAGAATAAGACAATGCAGACAAGGCATCTCATCGTTTTAATCCGTTTCCTGTGGTTTATATGCAGTGTGGATTCTGTCACTCGCAGTTTCCTCGTATCTTCTATCTCTTAGTCGCTGAAACTTTATCCGGT